>SXGT01377464.1_pt1 | contig 11557 bp, 14 predicted proteins | sample 3176221 | NCBI WGS metagenome assembly SXGT01 (sample SAMN11356862, study PRJNA531348) | freshwater metagenome | isolation source: freshwater sample F1-120 | place: China: Fuxian Lake, Yuxi | collected 2017-12-25
CAGGTAGCCGCCGTCGTCGATCTTGCCGACGTCGCCGGTGTGGAGCCAGCCGTCACGCAGCGCCGACTCGGTGTCGTCGTCGCGCTTGTTGTACCCCTTCATCACGCGGTCGCCGCGGATGCAGATCTCGCCTTCTTCGTTCGCCGGTTGGCGGCGTCCGTCCGGCGCGAGGATCGCGACATCGATGTCCGCCATCGTGCGGCCCACGGAGCGAAGGCGCTCCAGCTTCTTGTCGCTCTCCTCGACCGTGCCGTCCAGACGGTGGTCGTCCGGGCCGAGGAACGTCATGGACCCGGTCGCCTCGGTCTGGCCGTAGGCGTTCATCAGGCCCACGCCCTTTAAGTTGCGCGCGGACGGCGCAAAGACATCCACCGCGCGGCGGACGACCTCGTAGGGCATCGGCGCAGCGCCGTAGGTGATGAGCTGGAGGGTCTTCAGGTTGTACTTCTCGAAGTCGTCCACCTCCATGATGCGCTTGAGCATCGTGGGGACGACGAAGGCGTGCGTGACGCCCTCCTGCTCGACGGCGGCCAGCCAGGCCTGCGGGTCGAAGGCGGGGAGGATCACCAGGCGGCGTCCGGAGAACACCGCCGACATCATGGTGGTGGCGCCGGCGATGTGGAAGAACGGCACTGAGACCAGCACAACTTCCTGGTCGTTGCTCGGGTCGGCAGGCGCCTGCGTGTTCACCACCAGCGCCGTCAACGATTGGTACGAGAGCACGACGCCCTTCGGAAGGGAGGTCGTACCTGACGTGAAGATGATGAGGGTGGGGTCGGACTCCTCGACGTCGGCGAAGACGGGCATGTCCTCACCGGTGGCGCGGAGGGCGGCGATGTCCTGCAGGCCGTCCTTCTTGAAGTCCAGCGTGATGACGTGCTTGACCTTCGGCAGCTGGTTCTGGACAGACTCGTAGATCGAGTAATACCGCTCCTGGATGAAGAGCAGGGCGACGTCCGTAGAGTCCGCCATATAGGTGAGCTCTTCCGCCTTCGCGCGGAAGTTCAGGGGAACCAGCGTGGCGCCGACGGCGGCGGCCGCGTCGTAAATCTCCACGTATTCGGTGCAGTTGACGGCCATGACGCCGACGTTCTGCCCCTTGCCGATGCCCATTGATTGCATCGCGTTTGCGAGTTGGTTCGCGCGGGTCTGCAATTCCGCGTAGCTCAACCGCTCGCTCGGCCCGGCGACCGCAATCCGGTCCGGCACGATCGATGCGGAGATCATCAGGAACTCAGCCGTGTTCATGCGCGCATTCCCCCCCGAAGCCGCGCCATCATACGGACGGCCCTCGGCAGACGCCAGCCGCGCAGCCAGACGGCGCGCGTGCCCACGGTTTGTTACCGCGCGCTTGGACTCTACGCAACCGCAGGCGCGGTAACCGTCGATTACCGGCCCGGATTCACCAGCTCCACCCAGACGCGCAACTCTTGCCCCCGGGTATCCGGACGCGCGTCCACCAGGGGTGTCCGCAGCGGCTTATCTGACCCGCTGATGGCGTCCCCGAGCATGCTCCAGACCCCACCCCCGCACGAGTCATCGAACACGCCGGGGAGTCCATCGGGGTTCTTCGCCACGCCCCGTGTATCGTCCGGCAACCACTGCGCGACACATCGCGTCGCCTCGATACGGGTGTCGAGGGCCCGCAGTCGCCCGTCTTCGAGCGCCACAATGTAGATCCGCTGCTCGGGGAAACCGACGATCCGCTGGGAACGCCACTGGGCGATCGGCCCGGCATCGAACTGCGCCACTCGAATGTCCGGTGGGTTGAAGTACCCCCAGAACACCGCCCCGACCCCCGCGAGCGTCACCACGAGGAGCGCGAGCGGCCCGGCCCACTTCCCCAGGGTCTGCTTCGGCCGCTCCGCCTGCGGCGTCGCCGCCACCTCCGGAGTCACGAAACGAGCCTCAATGCGGCGGCCAGACGGCGCTCCAGCGCCAGCCCTTCCGTCAGAGGGAGGTCGATCCCCTCAATGATGGCCCGCTTCGCGGCACGGGTGGCCGCCTGCGGGCGGTCGGCGATCCGCTCGGCCCAGGCACGTGCGGTATCTAACAATTCCGCCGGGGGGACGACCGCGTGGATCAGGCCAGCCTCGAACGCCTCGGCGGCGGTCAGCGGGTCGCCGCTGGTCACCAAACGGAGGGCATCGCTGCGCTGGAGGTGGCGGGGAGCGGTCTGGGTGCCTCCGGCGGAGGGGATGTAGCCCAAAGTGACCTCCGGCAGGGCGAAACGAGCATCCTGGGCGGCAATCCGGATGTCGCAGTAGAGGGACATCTCCAGCCCGGCGCCGTAGGCGAATCCGTGGACGGCGGCGACCAGGGGCACCGGCAGCGTGGACATCACCCCCCAGAGATCGCGGGCCCGCCTCGCCTCCCGCGCGTCGAGGATGGTGGGCGCGGTGCCGAACTCGGTGATGTCGGCGCCAGCGGAGAAAGCCCGGTCGCCAGCGCCGTGGATGACGGCGCAGCGCACGGTGGGGTCGTCGCGCAACAGGGTGAGCGCACCCCACAGGTCGTCGCGCATCTCCAGCGAGACGGCGTTCAACCGCTCCGGCCGGTCGAGGGTGAGCCAGACCACGTCACCCTCGCGGGTGACGCGGACGAACGAGGAGCCGCGCGGCGAGGACATCAGGCGGGCTAGTCGGCCCAGTCCGGCTTTTTGATGGGCGACACCTCTGACCGGTCATGGGCGTGCTGGACCTGCTCGTTGATCTTGTCGGAGAGGCGACGCATGGTGACCTCGCCCGGAGTCATGTCGCTGGCGGCCCAGCGGCGGATCGCCGCCCGGTCCTTCTTGTCCATGTCGATCGCCACGATCTGGTCGACGACCGCTTGGAACATCGAGTGGATCTCTTCGACGGTGAACTGGACCTTCACTTAGACCCCCTTCACCTTCAACGCGCCGCGGACACGCATCATCCGCGTCGTGCGCTCGTCGATGTAGTTGCCGATCGCCAGGTTCAACGCGCCGGTGAACTCCTCCAGCCCGGCGGTGCCCACGTCATGCGCGCGCCGCCAGTCACGGATCGCCTTCCGGGCCGCCTCTGACAGTTCGACGTGGTCGATGACCTGCGAACTGACCAGGGCAAGGACCGCGTGCGCCTCGTCCGTGTTCAGAATGACATTCATCGTTCGTCCCCCCTTGATGCCGGCACGCCATGCGGCCGGCCCCGATGCCATTAGCGGATCAGACTACCGCCCCGTGAAGCGAGGCGGGCGCTTGGCGGCGAACGCCCGGACGCCCTCCGCCCGGTCGGCGGTGGACTGCAGCAGCACGGTCAGGTCGGTCTCGTAGCGCAGCGCCTGCTCCAGCGTCATTTCCGCGCCTCGTTGGACGGCTTCCTTGCCCATCCGCGTCGCGATGGGGCCGCGTTCCGCGATCCGTCCGGCGAGGGCTCGCGCCGCGCCATCGACCTCCAAAGCCGGGTGGACAGCGGAGACCAGCCCGATGCGGCGCGCCTCTACGGCGTCAACCAGATCGCCGGTCAGCAGCAGGCGGAGCGCCTGCGCAAGCCCCACCGCCCGAGCGAGGCGCTGGCTGCCGCCGGCGCGGGGAAGCATGCCCGCCGCGGTCTCGGGCGCGGAGAAGGTGACGTCCGCCGCCGCCAGCCGGATATCGCACGCCAGCGCGATTTCAAGGCCGGGGCCGTGGCAGGCGCCCCGAATGGCAGCCACCACCGGCTGAGGCGCCTCGGCCAGCGCGTGGACGCCCGCGCCCAGCGGCTCGACACCGGGAAGCCCGTCCACGTCACCGAGCGCCTCATCCGTCCATCCGGAGCCGAAGTCGCCGGTCACGAGGATGGCGCGCACCGCCTCCGGACCGTCGATATGGCCGCCCGCGTACATCGCGGCGTCGCCCAGCGCCTCAATGGAGGCGCGGTCGTGTCGCCCGCCCTCGGGAGCGAGCGTGATGACGGCGATAGCGCCACCAAATGTGATCGTGACCGACACAAGCGTCCTTCCGGGCATGCCGAGGGTACCGCGCCGCGCCGTCCCACGGTGGAGGCGGGTGGACGGCGCGCCCGTCCGAGTGCACGATCGGGCGCGCGACGACACACTCGGACAGCGGGGAGGCTCCCATGGACCTACAACTGGACGGGCGATCCGTGATTGTGACCGGCGCGAGCCGGGGTATTGGCCGGGCGATCGCCGCCGCCTTCGTCGCGGAAGGGGCGAACGTCACGATCTGCGCCCGTGGCGGCGAGGTCCTGGAGGCGACGGCGGCGGCGCTCCGCGCGGCCTCAGACGGTGCGCGCGTGGAAGCGGTGGCTGCCGACCTGACGACCGAGGCCGGGGCGGCGGCGGTGCTCAACGGCGCTGTGGGCGCGTTCGGCGGCGTGGATGTGCTGGTGAACAACGCGGGTGCGACGGTGCGCGACGGCTCGATCGTCCAGAACTTCGCCCGTTCGTTCGAGTTCAACGTCCTCGCACCGCTGCGGATGATGGAGCTCGCGCGGCCGTATCTCCTGACATCCGGCCAAGGCGCCGTGGTGAATATCTCTTCTATCTACGGACGGGAGGTCGGCGGCCCCCCGCAGTACAACGCCGCGAAGTCCGCGCAGATCGCGATGACCAAGTCGTTGGCGCTGGAGTGGGTACGCGACGGGATCCGTGTGAACAACATCGCCCCGGGCTCCATCGCCTTCGAGGGTGGATCGTGGGGGCGAAGGATCCAGGAGGATCCGGGAGCGATGGCCGCGTTCGTGCGGGAGAACATCCCCGGCGGACGGTTCGGGACGGTGCAGGAAGTGGCGCGGGCCGTCGTCTTCCTCGCCTCGCCCGCCGCCTCCTGGGTGGTGGGGGCCACGCTGAACGTGGACGGCGGACAGTCCCGTTCCAACATCTGACGATGTCCTCGGACGGCCCGGTTGCCGCGTACGGCGCGGACAGGGAAGATGTGCGCGCTGGCGAAGGGGTGAGCGATGCGGTTCAAGCGTTCTGACCTGCCGGGTATCCTGATAGCGTCCGTCGCACCGGCCTTGCTCTTCTGGCTGTTCGTGCGCTCCTTCGGGTTGGAGCACCACCACGGCACGCCACTGCTGGGCGCCATGTCCGGAAACATCGCCGCAGGCGCCGCCACCTTCGCCGTGCTGTCGCGCTTCGTGCGCCGCTGGGACCGTGTAATGATCCCGCTAGTGCTCCTCATCGGCTGTATCGCGGGCGTGCTCATCCTTCAGCGGACGGGCGACGACGGCTCATCATTCGCGACAGCGCTGAAGATCGGCGGCGTGTTGCTGTTCGGCGTGATCAACATCGCCATCATCCTGGACGTGCTCGTCCACGGGCTGAACCCCAGCCTGCAGCGCCGTGACGCGCGGCTGGCGCGCGAGCGCGCGGAGGCGCAGTAGCCCTCCCGGCCGCCTCGGGGGAAACCGTGTCCGCACATTCACATGCCGAGGCTGCCGCGGTCCACCTGCTGAGCGGGTGGATGGGCGAACGCTTCTTCCGCACATTCCGCGTCGGGGATGGAGATCCCGCCCCGTACGACGCCGTCCTCCACCAGCGCGAACGTCGCATCGGCGTCACCACCGGCGTGCTGTGGCCAGAAGGCCCGGTCGCGGGTGCAGCCGAACTCGCGACCCTCCTCACCTCCGATACCGAAGGCGACCCCTCGGTCGCACCGGCAGGATACGTCGTCTGGGTGCCACCCCGCGTGGCGCTCCCCGAGGGCGAACCCCACCGGTCTCGACTGCGCGTGACGCTGGCGAACAGTCTCAGCGGCCTCGCCCCCGGCGAGCGGCGCGAGATACGCCTGCCCGCGACGGTGAAGCTCGCCAAGATCGACGTGGAGGGCGCGTACGTCTCAGTCGCCGGCGGACTCGCAGGCGAATGGCTCGCGCTCTCCGAGGGCGTGCGCGGCGCGTTCCACCTCGACTCCCGCGCGGTCCACCGGACACCCTCCGAGCGCGCCGAACTCGACCTCATCCTCACCCGTGTCCGCGACCGCGCCGCCGTCCTCGAACCGCTGGAGGTGACTGACGTCGAGATCGACGACACATGGACGGTGTCCCGCCTGCCCGAAGGCGCGCCCGCCGGCGTCACGGTCATCGCCGCACCAGAGTCGTTCGACCCGATCGATGGCGTCGCCGTCCGTCGAGGGCTGCGCGCGCACGTCGCCCGCGCTGTGGCGCAGCGCGAAGCCGGGGACACCGACCTCTCGGCACTGGTCGTGGTGGCGGCGCTCGCGCACCTGTCGGACGAGCTGGTCACGGCGTCGCTGCGCGGGATGAATCCTGTGGCATACGGCGTGCTGGACCTGATCGTGCTGGTCGCGGATGGGCAGGTGCGGCAGGTGCTGCGACCGCGCACCCTGCCGTGGGAGGCGGCCCGGTGAACGCACGCCGCCTCGCCATCGTGCTGGCCCTCCTCGGACTCGGCCTCGCGCTGGTCGGATGCCGCGGCAAGCAGGCCCCCTCGCTCGCCACGAGCCCGGAACTGAAGAGCCCCAGGACCCTTCGGTGGTACCGTTGGACCACCGAATTCCGGGCGGACTCCTCACTGTTCGACCAAAGCCTGGCGCCCGAGGCGCTGCGGTCAGCCCGATTCGTGCTGCGTGCGAGCGTAAAAGGCGACCGTGTCATTCCCGATCGAGAGCGCGCGCTGACCACGGCGGAGCCGGTCGCCGTCGAGCCGCGCGAAAGCATCACCATCGGAAACGACCGCTGGAACCGGATCGGCAACGGCCCCTGGCGAGTGGGCGGGGAGGCGTTCCCCGCGGCTCGGGCCTATTTCGGCGGGACAGCCAACCTGTCCGCCCGCGCCATCCTCGAACCGACGGAGACCTCCGTGGTCGCGGGACTGCGGCAGGAGATGGCTTCGATGTCGTACCGGGAGGAGGCCGTCGTGACCGGCACGGCTTGGCGCTGCACCTTGCGGCCCGAGCAGGTCACAGCGGTCCTGGCCGACCCTTCGCTCAACCCGTTTCCAGTACTGAAAGCGCTGCCCGCCGTCCGGATCGACGTGTGGGTTGACGAGCAACGCAAGGTACTGGTCGGACTGCGGGTGGCCGGCGACACGGCCGCACGGCCGGAGGCCTTCTTGCTAAAGGTGCGGGTGACCGAGATCGAACCAGACGGGTTGCGGATCGACCCGCCGCGCTAGCGAGGCGCCTCGATTACGACGGTGCCGGCGAGCTTGTCATGCCATGTCTGGCGACGCGCGTCCCAGAACGCCCACAGGTAGCCGACCAGCACCGTCTCACTGATCACCGCACCCGCCGCCCGGACCATGCCCCACCGTGCGCCCGGGACGCCGCCGTCCGCGAGACGGACGATCCGCATCCGCATCAGCCGGCAGCCCGGCGTCCATCCCTGCGCGAAGAAGATCAGGTCCCAGCCCCGCGTCAGGATCTGCGCGGCCACGAGGATCTCCAGCGAGAGCGGGCCGGGCTCCGCGCCAGACAGCGCCAGCAGGGCCGCCATCAACAGCGAACAGAGCATCCGGTCGATCGCCATCGCGACCAACCGTCGAAGCGGTGAGGCGAGCGCGGCGGCGACGCCACCGACCTCCACCGTCCGCGCCCGCGGTGGCCTCGCCGCGCCGGCACCGTCACGGTAGGAGCGGTGCGCGGGACTCGCCGGGGCATCCTCTGGCACGGGCACGCGAGGCTGCAGCGACCCATCGCCCGCCCAGCGCGGGCCGGGGCCCGCGACGGGCGAATCGAACGACATCGGGTGCCCGTGTCTCCGAGGGCTACGCGTGCGTCGCGATGGCGCCGTCGATGAGGACGACCTCCGCGTTCACATAGTTCGTGGTGGGGGCCGCCAAGAACACCACCGCGCCCTGGACATCCTTCGGTGACCCCAGACGGCGAAGCGGCAGGTAGCGCTGGAGCACCTCGGCGACCGCGGGGTCGGCCTGCGGGCCGGGGACACCCTCGATAAAGCCGATGCCAATCGCGTTCACCGTCACGCGCTCCGCCACCAGCGGCTCGCCGCCGCCCCACTCCAGCGCCAGCGACTTCGTGAATCCGAGGACGGCCCCCTGTGAGGCGCCGAAGATCGCGCAGTTCGGGATGCCTCTATCGTGCAGGTCCGAGACGATGTTGATGATCCGGCCCTGGCCACGCGGCACCATCCGCTTGCCGACCGCCTGGCAGGCCACGAACACCGCCGTCGCGTTCCGGTTCAATTCGCGTGTCCAGTCCGCGACCGAGGACGCGAGCACCGGCTTGATGTTCGCGGCGTGTCCGGCGTTCACCAGGATGTCGATCGGCGCGACATCCTTCTCCAGCGTGGCCACGGCCGCTTCGACCGCCGCGGGGTCGGTGAGATCGAGGGTCTTCTGTTGCCCGTTCTTCCCACCGGCCGCCCAGCACTCATTGAGGATCGAGTTTGACTCGACCTCTTCTGCGCGGTCGGTGGAAACCGTCGTGACGGAGACCGTGGCGCCGGCCTCGGCGAGCGCGACGGCGAGGGCACGGCCCAGGGCGCCCGTGGCGCCGGTAACGAGGGCGTGCCGGCCGGTGAGGTCAAAAAAGGTCATCTGTGGCTCCTGAGTCGTGATCCTGAAATGACGGCTAACCCTCGGCGTGGGGGACGACGCCGGCGGGCAGCAGGCCCGCGGCGATCGCGCCACCGTCCATCAGCACCGTCGTGCCGCTGAGGTAGTCCGATGCCGGGCTGGAGAGGAAGACCGCGAGCGGCCCCATCTCCCGCGGGAAGCCGATGCGCCCCGCGACTTGCTTCGGTCCCATCTCCGTCAGCACAGCGGCGTCCTCCGTCTTGGGGAAGAGGCCGGGGGCGATGCAGGACGCGCGGATATTGTCGCGCGCGTACGTCATCGCGATCGCCTTGGTCAGCTGGATCACGCCGCCCTTGGCGATCGGGTACATCCAGTTGTTGCGGCCCGCGCGGAAGCCCCAGCCGGAGGTCACGCTGATGATCCGCCCGCCGCCCTGCTCCAACATGTGCGGGACGATGGCGCGCGTGCAGTAGAACGCCGTGTTCAGGTTGGAGTCGATACCCGACAGCCAGTCCTCGTCCGTCAGTTCGGGTAGCGTCTTGCCGCGCCCCGAACCGCCGAGGCCCGCGTTGTTGATGAGGACGGTGATGCGGCCCATGCCGGCCACCGCCTGCTTCACCATGTCGTTCACGTTCGCGGAGACGGTCACGTCGCACCCGGTGATGCCCAGATAGCGACGGCCCTTCCCCTTGATGATCTCGCCGACTTCTTCGATCGGCCTGGCACGCCGGCCGACGCCGACGATGTCGCAGCCCGCATCCGCGAGCGACAGCGCCATCTCCCGGCCCAGGCCGGTCCCCGCGCCGGTAATGATGGCGCACTGCCCGTTGAGGTTGAACTGGTCGAGGATGCCCATGGCGTCCCTCCTCTGCTGCGACGCTCGCCATCCGGCTTGCGTCCTAAACTCTTGATCACGTTACAGGTGCTGGAGCAGTCCCCCGTCCACGGGAAAGATCTGTCCCGTGATGTACCGCGTGGCACGCTCGCTGGAGAGATAGACCGCCAGCGGCCCGACCTCGTCCGCGTGGCCCCGGCGGCGCAGCGCGGTGAACCGTACGGCGCGCTGGGCTTCCTCGTCGTCCGGGCGCAGGCGGTCCTGCATCCAGTCCAACCAGCCGAGGGCAATGCCGTTGACCTGGATGCCGTCCGGCGCGACCTCGACGGCCGCGGCACGGACGCGGTTCGTCACCGCCCCGGCCGCCGCGGCATACGCCGTGGTATTCGGCAGGCCGCGTTGTCCCAGGACGCTCGTCGTGAGGACGATGCGGCCGGGCTGCTGCTGGCGGCGAAACTCCTCGGCGGCGTGACGGACGATGAAGTACTGCGCGTTGAAGTTCGCCTGCATCACGCGCGCCAGTTCGGTGTCGGAGGTGCGCTCGATCGGCTTCGCTAGGAACAGGTCCGGGCACGACGCCACGATGTCCAGGCCGCCCATCTCCTTCACGATCTGACGCATCGTGACCTCGACGTTCTTGCCAAGCATCACATCCATCACGTAAGTCGAGGCCTTCCGCCCCATCGCCTCGACCTCGCGCTGCACCCCGCGTGTCCGCACCACAGCCTCGTCCGCCGTCAGTGCGGCGAGGGCGACATCCGCGCCCGCCTCCGCGTAGGCGCGTGCAATCGCCGCCCCATGCGGGTGCTCCGCGCCGATCACCAGGGCGCGCTTGCCTTTCAGGTCGAAGAAGGACGATTTCGCTTTCGGCATCGGCGTCACCACTCGTGCTGCGGGCGGAACTTGATCGGCCCCAACCCGCCGGCGAGTCCGCCGCCGTCGATGATGTACGTCTCGCCAGTGACGTAGGACGACGCCTCGGAGGCGAGGAACACGGCGAGCGGGCCCAGTTCCCACCACTCACCCAGCCGCTGCACCGGCATGAAGGTGCCGCGCTGCGCCCGCTGTGCGCGCTCCTGCTCGTCTTTCGGGTCGGTCTGCGAGACGTAGCCGGGGACAATGCAATTCGCGCGGATCCCGTGGCCCGCCAGCATCGTCGCCATCGACTTGGTCAGCGAGATCACCCCACCCTTCGCCGTCGGGTAGGCGAAGTTCCGGTTGCCGCGCAGCGCGGTGCCGGAGGCCGTAGCGACGAGGACGCCGCCGGTCCCCTGCCCCACCATCGCCTTCGCGGCGGCGCGGCAGGAGTAGAACGTCGACTTCAGGTTCGTCGCCAGCACCTTCTCGAAGGCGTCGTCCGGGTAGTCCCAGAAATCGACGTCCGGATCGCCGCCCGCGCCCGCGTTCGCGAACATGACGTCAATGCGCCCGTACTCGCGCACACACGCGGCGACGAGAGCGTCCACCTGCTTCGAGTCGGTCACGTCTGCCTGGAACGTGGCGACGGTGCCCCCACGCGAGCGGATCTCAGCGGCGGTGCTGTCGAGCTGGGACTGCGTGCGGGCGACGATCATCAGCCGCGCGCCGGCTTCCGCGAGAGCGTGCGCCATACCGCGGCCGAGGCCCCGGCCACCGCCGGTCACCACGATGGCTTTGCCATCGAGATCGAACCGTTCAAGCACGCTGCCACCCGTCCGTACGCCCCGTATGCGGCTTCGGCGCTACAGCAGACCCGTCGCAACCGCTGCGAGGACCGCCAGGCCGAGCGCGATTCTATACCAGACGAACACGGCCAACGTGCGGCGCTGCATGTACCCCAGCAACGCCCGGATCACGAGGACGCCGCAGACGCCCGAGGTCACCGCGCCCACCGCCAGCGGCCCCCACGCCACCACCTCATCCCCAGCGACCGCCTGACCGAGTTTGAGGATGGCCGCCCCCGCGACCACCGGGGCGGACAGCAGGAACGAAAAGCGCGCGGCGGAGACACGGTCGAAGCCGAGGAAGCACGCCGCGGAGATCGTCATCCCGCTGCGGGAGACACCGGGGATCAGCGCGACCGCCTGCGCGAGGCCGATGGCCATCGAGCGTCCCGCGTCCATCTCGCCGAGGCCGTCCCGGGCCGAGTTGGTGCGGTCTGCCAGCCAGAGCAGCCCCGCACCCAGCAGGAGCATGACGCCAACGACGGTCGCCCCCCGCACCTGCGCTTCGATGACGTTGTCGAGCGTCGCCCCCGCCAGCACGGCGGGGAGCGTCCCC
>SXGT01511524.1_pt1 | contig 11557 bp, 12 predicted proteins | sample 3176221 | NCBI WGS metagenome assembly SXGT01 (sample SAMN11356862, study PRJNA531348) | freshwater metagenome | isolation source: freshwater sample F1-120 | place: China: Fuxian Lake, Yuxi | collected 2017-12-25
ACGCTCGCACCCTTCCCCGCGCCGTCCACCGCCTCGGACAGCGCGAAGCAGTTGGCGGCGTTGGCGAGCCGCACCTCGCGGCCGAGCACCGCCTGCAGGTCCTCGCGCAGCGGCTGGCCGATCAGGCACACCGAGTTGGCGTTCTTCACGAGCCCGGTGACGCGCGACAGCGCGCCGGGAATGCCGATGCCGACGGTGCCGCGTGCACCGAGCGCAGATTCGATGTCGGTGACCAGCGAGGCGATCGCGGAGACGGTGGCGCGGTAGTCGCCCTGCGGCGTCGGCACGCGACGGCGCAACCGTTCGGCGCCCGCATCATCCAGCGCGAGGGCCTCGATCTTGGTGCCGCCAAGGTCGACGCCGATGCGCAGGCCGGAGGTGCTACTTGCAGATGTCGTTGAAGTGCTCCTGCACGGCTTCCTTGCAGATGCCGGCGAAGCGCTTGAGCGTCAGCACGAAATACCGCTTCGTGATCGGAGCGCTGAGCAGGACCTGAACGTCGAGGATCAGGTCGCCGTCGTCGTCGATCCCCGCCCGCACGGCGATGAAGCTGTTATTGACGCGATTGGCGCGGGCGAGCTTCTCCTCCAGCGGCACGTCGGGGCTGAGACCCCAGCTCGCGGCGATGGTGATGTAGTCGGTGCGCTCGCCAGGGACACTGACCTGGCAGAGGACGCCGGCCTCCCGCAGGCGCACGGCACGCTCGCCGACCGGCTCGAACTCCATCATGGCCGTGTCCAGCACGGACGCGAGCAGTTCCCGGCTGAGGTTGTCCTTCCCGATGGTGTCGTCCGACATGAACCGTCCTCCTTTTCGGCCGGCGTCCCTTGGCGGACCCGTCCCGCCAAATCATAGCCGGGACGGCGAACGCCCGGCAAATCGGTGGCGCCGGGCCTCAGGTCCGGCGGGCCGCAGCCGTCAATACTGGAACGAAAGAGGCAACTGCGATGACGGCGCTCGCGCCACGACAAGCGGACTACGCGGAGATCTGCGACCTGCTGGAACAGGTCGAGCTTTTCGACGACCTCGACGGCGCGGCGCTGCGCGCGCTCGGCGCACAGATGGTGGTGCGCACGTTCGCCGCGGACGCGACGGTGTTCCGCGAAGGCGACCCCGGCGACTGGATGGGCCTGCTGGTCGCGGGCGAGATCTGCGTGCGCAAGGACGCCGACGCCCGCGACTGCCGTACCGTGGCGGTCGAGACGCGCAAGCGGGTGGTCGGCGAGATGTCGCTGATCGACGGCGAATCGCGTTCCGCGACCTGCGTCGCGACACGGCCGGCGACCCTGCTGGTGCTGACGCGGGAACGCTTCCAGAAGCTGGCGAAGGAACGCCCGGAACTCGCCTTCGCGGTGCTGATGCGCGTGGCGCGCGTCATCAGCCGACGCCTGCGCGCCACCAGCGGCCGGCTGGTGGAGTACCTCGAGTCCTAGGCCGGCGTGACCTGCGACATCGACCCGCGCAGGAACTGCCGCGCGCGATGGCGCAGCACCCACAGGTTGTTGCGGCTGACGCCGAGCTTGGCGCAGATCTCGTCGGTGCTCTCGCCGCCGAAGTCGGCCATCACGAAGGCCTGCGCGGTGCGCTCGGGCAGGCGCTCCAGCAGCTTGCGGAACGACTCCCAGAAACGCTTCTGCTCTAGCTGGTACTCGGGATTCGCGCCGGGGCTCGCGACCTGCTCGATGCCGGGCATGCGCTCGTCGTCTTCGCCGCCGACGCTGCTGTCGTCGAGGCTGACCATGGCGCGGGCGCGTTCGCGGTACGCGTCGGTGATCTTGTGCTTGAGGATGCCGACCAGCCATGTGCGCAGCGTGCTGTCGCCGCGGAAGCCCCCGCCGGCGCCGAGCGCGGCGACGAAGGTGTCCTGCACCAGGTCCTGCGCGAGGTCGGGGTCGGACACGGCCCGCACCGCGTACTTGTAGAGCGCCTGGCGGTGCTGGTCGAACTGCGCGGCATCGAGGGTGGTTTGCATGGCAGGGGCTCCGTTCTTGTTCTGCGTTCAGTTGCCGGGTTGGACGAGCAGGGTGACGTTCGGGGCGCCCACCAGGCGCCCCGGCATGCCTTGGGAAGACCGCTGGCGGACGGATTCGGCGCAGGCGGTGACGAATACCCGCCCCGCGCGCTGGATCACCGGCGGCGTCAGCGTGACGAAGCGCGCGCCGCCGTCCACCGGGCGGTCGGCGATCGCCAGCCGGCTGGTCTCGCTCATGGCGCGGCCGGCGGCGAACAGGCCGGCCAGTTCGCCGCAGGGCTGCAGGTGCAGCACCACCGCGTCGAACCGCGGCAGGTCGCCCACCGCGAGGCCGAAGAACGCCCGCAGTTCCTGCTCATAGGCGGCCGCGGCGCGCACGGGGTCGACGTTGTCGGCGACATCCAGGTGGAGCTGCGAGCGCGGCACCGGTAGCGTCTCCAGCAGCTCGCGGACACTGCCGGGGCAGCTGCCGCAGGCGTCGAACCGCGTGTCGGCGAGGAACACGTGCGTGCTGGCGCCGAGCCGCGCGTCGGCGGCGAGGATCGAGACCACCTCCGGCGTCACCGCCGATGGCGACACCGCGATGACGAACTGGCGGCCCAGCGCCGCGGCCCTGTCCGCCGCCCGGAGAAGTTCCTCCGCCACGCCGCCTGCCGTCGTCCGTGCCTTTTCCATGGCCGGCATGATGCGCAGCGCCGCCCCGCCGCGATATTCGCGCTGCTACGCATCCAGCCTGCGGCAACTACCTAGCGCGGCGTCCTGATACGTAGCAGTACCTACTGCCGCCTCAGGGAAATGCTGGTACTTTCCACGCATGCCGAAGTCCCTCCTCCTGCTCAACCTCGTCGTCACGGGCGCGTACGTGCTCGCCTCCGAGCTTGCGCTGGGACTCCTGCGGCACCAGGGTGCGGCGATCGTCTGGTTCGCGTCGGCCGTCGGCATCGTCGCCCTGCTGCTGCGCGGCCCGGTCGCCTTCCCCGGCATCGCGGCCGGCGCGCTGGTCTGCGCTTTCCTCGGCAGCAAGACCGGAGCGGCGGCGCTCGGCGTCGCGGCCCTCACCACCGCGCAGATCGGCGTCACCTGGTGGCTGCTGGCGCGCGTCCTGAAGTTCGACCTCGCGCTGGCGCGCACACGCGACGTGCTGCTGCTCGCGCTCGTCGGCGCCACCGTGTCGCCCGCCGTCAACGCGGTCCGCATCCTCGCCGCCACATGGTGGCGCGAAGGGACGCTCACCGCGCCCGCGGTCGGCTTTGCCGAGGTGGTCTCGCTCGGCGAGGTGGTCGGCATCCTGCTGGTGACGCCGGTCGCGCTGCTGTGGATGCGCAGCGGCGCCGACAGGGAGAAGCGCTGCACCGGCGAGTCGGTGCTGTACCTGGCCACCGTCGTCGCGTCGATCGCGGTGTTCGGCGCCATGCTGCGACCGATGATGCACGCGGACTCGCTGCCGTACGCGCTCTTCCCGTTCGCGTTCTGGGCCGCGTTCCGCTACGGCCCCCGGCAGACCGCGACAGTGCTGTTCCTCGCCGGCATCACCGCCATTTTCTGCCACGGCATGGGCGAGGGGCCGTTCGTTCACCGCACGATCGCACAGCACGTCTCGCTCGCCGACGTGGCGAGCCTTTACCTGTTCCTCGCCGTGCTGTCGTTCACGGCGATGCTGTTCGCGATCGCGCAGCAGGAGCGCGTCTCCGCCGAGTCGCAGCTGCGCCAGAGCGAGGCGGCGCTGCGCGAAAGCGAGGAGAAGTACCGCCTGCTGGTCGACAACCAGACCGACCTCGTGATGAAGCTCTGCGCGAAGACCAAGCGCGTGCTGTACGCGAGCCCCTCGCACGAGGCGTTCTACGGCAAGCCGGTCGGCGAGATCGTCGGCCGGCCGTTCCTCGAGGCGATCGAGATCCACCCCGACGATGCACCGGGGATGATGGCGTCGTGGAACGAGGTCTGCTGCACCCCGTGGCACGCGTCGCACGAGACGCGGATGATGACCGCGCTGGGCTGGCGCTGGCTGGCGTGGTCGGCGCGAGCCGTGCTCGACCGCGACGGCAGGCCGGATTTCGTCATCACCGTCGGCCGCGACGTCACCGACCGGCGCCGCGCCGAGGAGCAGTCGCGCCAGCACCTGCAGCAGCTCGCCCACGTCTCGCGGGTGTCGTCGATGGGCGAGATGGCGAGCGCGATCGCGAACGAGATCAACCAGCCGCTGACCGCGATCTCGAACTACGCCTCGGCCTGCCTGCGCATGCTCGGCCGCGGCGAGGTCTCGCTCGACGAGGCCATCGACATGATGAAGCGCGTCGCCGCCGAATCCCAGCGCGCCGGCGAGATCGTGCGCAAGATGCGCGGCTTCGTGCGCGGCGAGGAGGGCCAGCTCGCCGCGGTCGACGTCAACTTCCTCGTCACCGAGGTGCTGCGCCTCGCCAACCCCGAGGCGCGCCAGAACGGCGTCGAGCTGTCCTGGGCGCCCGCGCCGGCCGGCATGCCGCGCGTGCTCGCCGATTCCATCCAGGTGCAGCAGGTGCTGCTGAACCTGGTGCGCAACGCGGTCGAGTCGATCAGCAGCGCCGATTCGGCCGAACGCCGCGTGACCCTTTCCGCGCGATCCGCCGGCGACGGCATGGTCGAGCTCGACGTGCAGGACACCGGCCCCGGCATCGCCGAGGGCGCCCTCGAGAAGGTGTTCGAGCCCTTCTACACGACGAAGGCCGACGGCATCGGCATCGGGCTGGCGCTGTCGCGCTCGATCATCGACGCGCACGGCGGCCGGCTGTGGGCAAGCGCTGCCACCGGCGGCGCCCGCTTCCACCTCACGCTCCCGGTCGCCGAGGAAGCGCAGCACGCCGATGCCTGATTCCATCGTCCACGTCGTCGACGACGAAGCGCCGATCCGCGAGTCGCTCGCGCTGTTGCTGCGCTCGGTGGGGCTCGCCTCGCGGACGTATGCCAGCGCCGTCGAGTTCCTCGATGCGTGGCAGCCCGCGCAAGGCGCCTGCCTCGTGGTCGACGTGCGCATGCCCGGCATGAGCGGGCTCGAGCTGCAGGAGGCGCTGGGCGAGCGCAAGGCCGCGCTGCCCACCATCATCATCACCGGCCACGGCGACGTGTCGATGGCGGTACGCGCGATGAAGGCGGGCGCCAGCGACTTCATCGAGAAACCGTTCAACGACCAGGTGCTGCTGGATGCCGTGCACCGGGCGCTGGAGCAGTCGCGCGGCCAGGGCGCCGGGTCCGGCGGCGGCCGCGCCGAGGCCGAAGCCCGTATCGCCACCCTCACCCCGCGCGAACGCGAGGTCATGCTGCTGGTCGCCGAGGGGCGGCCGAACAAGGTCGTCGCCACCCGGCTCGGCCTGTCGACGCGCACGGTGGAAGTCCATCGCGCCAAGGTGATGGAGAAGATGCAGGTCAGGTCGCTGGCGGAGCTGGTGCGCCTGGCGATCCTCTGCGACCTGCTGAAGGCCTGAGCACTACGCCGGCTGGCCGCGCCAGGCGTTGCGGCAGCCGGTCTCGCGCACGCGGAACGCCGCGACCAGCCCGACCACCGCGATCGCGGCAAGCACGGCAGCGCCTCGGCGATAGTCGTCGATCGTGCCGCCGCCGCCGCGGTCGATCATCCAGCCCACCAGCGGCTGGAACAGCGCGGTGCCGAGGAAGCCGGCGGTGTTGACGAGGCTGGTCGCGGTGCCCGACAGCGACGGCGGGTTGAGTTCCTTCGCCAGCGCCCACGCCAGGCTCGCGCCGGAAATTCCGATGCCCATCAGTGCGAATGCCGCATAGGAAGCGTAGCCGGGCATGCTCCATCCCATCACCCATGGCAGCCAGCAGGCGACGAACAGCACCGACAGCCAGCGCAGCAGCGGCAGGCGCCGGCGCATGCGGTCGGAAACGGTGCCGACCGTGCCCGAGGCCACCGCGAAGGTGAGGATCGCCACGGTGATGTGCAGCGTCGCTTCGACGCGCGACATGCCGAGGCCGTCGGTCATGTACGGCACCGCCCACAGCCCGAAGAAGGTGAGGTACGAGCCGATCAGGCACAGGTGGACGATGAAGACAGGCCAGGTGTCGGCATTGCCCGCGACCTGCGCCAACGCGGTCCACAGCGACGCGCGCTTGCCGGGCGCGAGCGCGGCCGCGGCCGGCGACGGCGGATCGAGGCCCGCGTCGCGCGGATCGTCGCGCACCCAGAGCCAGATCGCCAGCGCGAGCACGACCGACAACACGCCGACCACCGCGAACACATCGCGCCAGGAGACGTAGCGCGTCACCCACGCCAGCGGCGACGCGGCGAGCACGCCACCGAGGTTTCCCGCCAGCATCAGCATGCCGACCCAGGTGCCGAATTCCTGTTCCCGGTACCACGAGGCGATCAGCTTCAGCACCGACACGAACGCCACCGCGACGCCGAGCCCCACCAGCCCGCGGCCGGCGAGGAGCCAGCCCACGCTCGGTGCGTAGGCGAAGAGGAGCGATCCCGCGCCCGCCACCAGCAGGCCGCCGGCGAAGAGCTTGCGCGGCCCCACCGTGTCGGCCAGCAGCCCCGAGGGCAGCTGCATCGCCGCGTAGGGATAGAAATACAGCGCGGCGATGAAACCGAGCATGGTCGCGCTGGCGCCGAACGCGTCGCGCAGGTCCGCCGCGATCGCGCCCGGCGCGACGCGGTGGAAGAACGCGATGACGAACGCGCACGCGCCCAGCGAATAGGCGATGCGGCGCAGCTTGCGGTAGCGGGCCTGGTCCGGCGGCATGGTCGACCGGCCCACTATAAAGAAAAAGCCGGGCACGAAGCCCGGCCTTTCCTCGGGGTTTCACAAGGGGGGCCGTGCCCCCTTGCCGACCACGGCTGCTCAGTACGCCGGGTAGTGGAACTCGCCGCCGGCCAGCACGATCTCGCCGGTCGAGACTTCGGTCGTCGCGATCTCGGCGTTGTCGTTGAAGGACGGCGCGACGCGGATCGCCTTGCCCGACACCGAGGTCTGCACGGTCGCCGGCTGCACCGAGTAGTGCTCGGGGCTGTCGTTGAACGACGCCACCGGGCGGGCCGACGCGGCGAAGGGAACGGCGAGGGTCAGGGCGGCGACTGCGAGGATGCTGCGCTTCATGGTGGATCTCCTGGTCTGGTTTGGTTTTGTCCGGCGCGTCATGCGCTGGGCATGCGGATTAGACGAACCGGCCCGCGGCCGCTGACTCAGGGGAAATACGTATTAGGTAATGCTACGTAGGCAGCGGGAACGCGACGCGGAAGCGGCTGCCGCCGCCGTCGCGCGGCAGGCACTCGGCGTCGCCGCCGAGCCGGCGCGCGATCTGGCGCACCAGCGCGAGCCCGAGGCCGTAGCCGCCCTCGCCCTCGCGCGCGCCCGCCGGCCGGTAGAACGGCTCGAAGATGCGCTCGCGTTCCGCGTCCTGCACGCCGGGACCGCGATCCAGCACTTCGACGACGGCATCCGCGCCTTCGCGCCGCACGCGGATCCCGGCCTGCGCGCCCGGCGCATGCCGGCGCGCGTTCTCCAGCAGGTTGCGCAGCATGCGCCGCAGCAGCCGCGCCTCGCCCCTGAGCACCAGCGGTTCACCCTCGGCGACGGCATCGGTGCGCGACGCCTCCTCCGCCGCCAGCGCGAGCAGGTCGATCTCCTCGACCGCGCCCGGTTCGCGCACCGCATCGAGCCGGCTGGCGAGCAGGATCTCGTCGATCAGCGCATCGAGCTCGGCGATGTCCTGCGCCAGCCCGGTCCGCGCATCGGGGCCGAGATGCTCCATCTCCAGCGCCATGCGGATCCGGGCGAGCGGAGACCGCAGTTCGTGCGACGCGTTCGCCAGCAGGGAACGATGCGCGCCCACCAGCCGCTCGATGCGCTCGGCCGAACTGTTGAAGCGCCCGGCGAGCCGCGCCACCTCGTCGCGCCCCTCGACCTTGACCCGCGCCTTGAGGTCGCCGGCGCCGAACGCCTCGACGCCTTCCTCGAGCCGCTCCAGGCGCCGGGTCACGCGCCGCACCACGGGGAACGCGCCGATGGCGATCGCCAGCGCGAGGCCGACGAGCAGCAGCGCGAAGCCGCCGAGCGGCGGCGCGCGCGGCGGGCGCAGGCGCTGGCCGACCAGCCAGCGTCCGTCCGACAGCTGCAGCTGCCACGCATGGCCGCTGCCCTGCCAGCGTACCGCGCGCTCGCCCAGCGGCAGCGGTTCGCCGACGCTGGCGATGCGCTCGCCCTGCGGCGTGTAGAGCGTCATGCGCACGCGCGTGCGCCCGGCCCATTGGCGCAGCGCGGCTTCCTGCGCCGCCCGCGGCTCGGTGCCCGGCGGCAGCATGTTCTCCGCCACGTCGCTGGCAAAGGCGTTGAAATGCCGGTAGCTGTCGCGGATGGCGAACTCGCGCCACAGCAACCCGGCGAGCAGCATGAAGATGACCAGCGCCGCGATCAGCGTCAGGTAGATCTGGACGTAGAGGCGCTTCACGACGCGGCGTCCTCGCCGTCCTGGCTGCGCGCGAACACGTAGCCCGCGCCGCGCACAGTGACGATGCGCCGCGGCTTCTTCGGGTCGTCCTCGATCGCCGCGCGTATGCGGGACACGTGCATGTCGATGGAGCGGTCGAAGGCCTCCAGCGCCTCGCCCTTGAGGAGGTCCATCAGCTGCTCGCGGGACAGCACGCGCCCGGCGTGCTCGGACAGCGCCTGCAGCAGCGCGAACTGGTAGCCGGTGAGCGACCGTTCCACGCCATCGACACGGGCGACGCGGGCGCCGCGGTCGATCTCCAGGCGCCCGAAGCGGCGAACATCCGCCTTGGCGGGCCCCGCGCCGCGGCGGAGCACGGCACGCAGCCGCGCCAGCAGCTCGCGCGGTTCGAAGGGCTTCGGCAGGTAGTCGTCGGCGCCGCGCTCCAGCCCGACCACGCGGTCGGCGGCGTCGCCGCGCGCGGTGAGCATCAGGATCGGCACGCCGGACTTCATGCGCACCTGCCGGCAGACGTCCAGCCCGTCGGCATCCGGCAGCATGAGGTCGAGGATCAGCGCCGAAAAGGGCTCGCGCTCGAGGAGCGAGAGCCCTTCCGCCGCCGTGCCGCGGGTGACCACGCGGTAGCCCGACCCGCCGAGGTACTCCGCGACCATCCCGGCAAGGCGGGCATCGTCGTCGATCATGAGGATGCGTTCCGCCATGCCGGGATTATCGCCTGCGCAAACGCTAGGAGTGGCGCCGGTGACCCCGCCCCTCCTTGAAGCGCTCGGCCAGCTTCGCGCGCTGCTCCGGCGTCAGCACCTCGGCGGTGTCCGCCAGCGCCTGCGTCATGCGCTTCGAGGCCGCGTCGGCGAGCTTGATCTGCTCGGCGCGCAGGGCTTCGATCGCCGCGCGATCCACCGTCGGCGCGGCGAGCAGCGCCATGGCCTTGGTGCGCAGCTCGCCCCGCGTGCCGCGCAGCGTACGCAGGTCGGCGGCCGCCTGCTTGGCGATCGCGGTGACCTTCGTGCGCTGTTCCTCGGTGGCGTTCACGCGCCCGAGCATGCGCTGGACCATGGACTCGATGCGCTGGTCCATCTTCGCCGGATCCATCGCCGCCTGGCTGCCGCCGTGGTGCCGGCCCTGCCCGTGCGCGAAGGCCTGGACACTGGCGCCCAATGCGATGCTGCCGGCCAGCGCCGCGACCACCAACCGCTGCCATTTGTTGAACGTCCTCATGGAATGCTCCTGGGTTGAAACAGGCATATGCCCGTGGAAGCACTCTGCGCCGCACCCGTAAGCAGGGCATCTCGGTCAGGTAAAGTTATGTAAAGGGGGCGGCATGGCGGAGGCGTTCGGCAGCTGGGACTACGTGATCGCGGGCGGCGGCAGCGCCGGCTGCGTGCTCGCCAACCGCCTCTCCGCGGACCCGGCAAACCGCGTGCTGCTGCTGGAAGCGGGCGGCAAGGACGACTGGTTCTGGATCGACATCCCGGTGGGTTACCTGTTCACCATCGCCAACCCGCGCACCGACTGGTGCTACAAGACCGAGCCCGACGAGCACCTCGCCGGGCGTTCCATCCACTATGCGCGCGGCAAGGTCCTCGGCGGCTGCTCGTCGATCAACGCCCTGATCTACATGCGCGGGCAGAAGGAGGACTACGACCACTGGGCGGCGCTCGGCAACGAGGGCTGGGGCTTGAACGACGTGCTGCCCTACTTCAGGAAGGTCGAGGACCACCAGCACGGCGCGGACGAGATGCACGGCGCTGGCGGCGAGCTGCGCGTGGAGGACCCGCGCATCTCGTGGGAGATCATCGACGCCTGGCGTGATGCCGCCGAGGCCTGCGGCATCCCGAAGATCCGTGAGTTCAACCGCGGCGACAACTTCGGCAGCGCGTATTTCCAGATGAACCAGCGCACCGGCCGCCGCTGGAGCGCGACCAGCGCGTTCCTGCGCCCGGTGATGCACCGCCCCAACCTCACGGTGCTGACGCAGGCGATGGTCCGACGCGTGCGCGTGGAGGGAAGGAAGGCCCTGGGAATCGAATTCCGCCACCCGCGGCACGGCGAATGCTTCGCCCCCGCGGCGCGCGAGACCATCCTCGCCACCGGCGCGGTCGGCTCTCCGCAGCTCCTGCAGCTTTCGGGCATCGGCCCCGCCGCGTTGCTGCAGCGGCACGGCATCCCCGTCGTTCTCGACGCGCCAGGCGTCGGCGGGAACCTGCACGACCACCTGCAGATCCGGCTGCAGTACAAGGTGCGGAACGTGCGCACGCTGAACGAGATGACGCACAGCCTGTGGCGCAAGGCGGCGATGGGCCTGCAGTACCTCGCCTTCAAGACCGGGCCGCTGACCATGCCGCCCTCGCAGCTCGGCGCGTTCGCGAAGAGCGACCCGTCGCAGCCGACGCCGAACATCGAGTGGCACGTGCAGCCGCTGTCCCTGGACACGGTCGGCGACCCGCTGCATTCCTTCCGCGCCATCACGCCCTCGGTCTGCAACCTGCGCCCGAGCAGCCGCGGCTGGGTGCGCCTGGCGTCGACCGACCCCGAAGCGGCGCCCGAGATCCGTCTCAATTACCTGTCGACCGATGACGACATGCAGGTGGCAGTCGATTCGTTGCGCTACACGCGGCGCATCATGGCGGCGGCGCCGCTCGCGCGCTACCAACCAGAGGAATGGAAGCCCGGAGCCGACATCGTCGAGGAGGCCGACCTCGTGCGCGCCGCGCGCGATCTCGGCACCACCATCTTCCACCCGGTCAGCACCTGTCGCATGGGGCATGACGCGCGCGCGGTCGTCGACGATCGCCTGCACGTGCACGGCATCGCCGGCCTGCGCATTGCCGACGCTTCAGTCATGCCGCGGATCACATCCGGCAACACCAACGCGCCAACAAGGATGATCGCCGACCGCGCGGCGGAATTCGTCGCGCGCGGCGAATAAGGCCGCGCCCCGTGCTCAGCGCGCCTTGCGGAAAGTGAGGTTGTAGCGCGCGTTGCCGGTCAGCGGATGCACGCCTGCGGCGAGCGCTGCCACGCCATGGTAGTGCCGCCGTGCCGGTCCCCCCCACACCACCACATCGCCATGCGCGAGCGGAATGCGCACACAGGGGTCGCGCCGGCGCGGCCCGCCGAAGAGGAAACGCGCCGGCAGGC
>SXGT01887115.1_pt1 | contig 11556 bp, 8 predicted proteins | sample 3176221 | NCBI WGS metagenome assembly SXGT01 (sample SAMN11356862, study PRJNA531348) | freshwater metagenome | isolation source: freshwater sample F1-120 | place: China: Fuxian Lake, Yuxi | collected 2017-12-25
AGCCTGCACCCGAGCCCGAGCCCGAGCCCGAGCCGCCACCGCCACCGCCACCGGTCAAGCCGGCTCCGGAGGCCGAGGACGTCGAGGATCTGATGTTCGTCGACGCCGATATCGATACCGACACCGGGCAGCCGCCGGCCTGACCGCCGGCGGTTAGAGTCGTCGCCGTGCCCGAACCGATCCGAGTGCCGCCCAGTGCGCCGGCCCGCCTGGTGGTTCTGGCTTCGGGCACCGGATCGTTGCTGCGCTCGCTGCTGGACGCCGCCGTCGGGGACTACCCGGCCCGGGTGGTCGCCGTCGGCGTCGACCGGGACTGCCGGGCCGCGCAGATCGCCGCCGACGCCGGTATCCCGTCCTACTGCGAGCGTCTGCGGGACTACCCGGACCGTCTGGCCTGGGACGCCGCGATCGCCGCATCAACCGCCGGCCACGCGCCGGACTTCGTCGTCTCGGCCGGATTCATGAAGATCCTGGGCCCGGAGTTCCTGTCTCGGTTTCCCGGCCGGGTGGTCAACACCCATCCGGCCCTACTGCCGTCCTTCCCCGGCGCGCACGGGGTACGCGATGCGCTGAACTATGGGGTCAGGGTCACCGGATGCACCGTGCACCTGGTGGACTCCGGGATGGACACCGGGCCGATCCTGGCCCAGCAGGCTGTCGACGTGCACGACGCCGACACCGAGGAGACTCTGCACGAACGCATCAAGGTCGTCGAACGACGACTGCTGGTGGATGTGCTGGCCGCGCTGGCGACGCGCGGTGTGACCTGGACCGGTAGGAAGGCGATGCTCGGATGACACAGACATTGATCGGCAAGAAGCCCATCCGTCGGGCTCTGATCAGCGTGTACGACAAGAGTGGACTCATCCCGCTCGCGCAGGGGTTGCACGACGCGGGCGTGGACATCGTCTCCACGGGTTCGACCGCGAAAACCATTGCCGACAAGGGCATTCCGGTCACTCCGGTGGAGTTCGTGACCGGGTTCCCGGAAGTGCTCGACGGCCGGGTCAAGACCCTGCACCCACATATCCATGCGGGTCTGCTCGCCGACACCCGCAATCCCGAACATGTTGCGGCGCTGGAGAAGCTGAAGATCGCGCCCTTCGATCTCGTCGTCGTCAACCTCTACCCGTTCAGCGAGACGGTGGATTCGGGGGCCGAGATCGACGAGTGTGTCGAGCAGATCGACATCGGCGGGCCGTCGATGGTCCGCGCGGCGGCCAAGAACCATGCCAGCGTCGCGGTCGTGGTCGAGCCCCTTGGCTACGACGGCGTGCTCGCCGCGGTCCGGTCGGGTGGATTCACCCTGGAGGAGCGGAAGAGACTGGCCTCACTGGCCTTTCGGCACACCGCTGACTACGACATCGCGGTGGCGACCTGGATGGGTTCGACACTGGCACCCGAGCACGGCGGCGCATCCGGCGAACTGCCGCAGTGGTTCGCCCGCAACTGGCGGCGCACCGCCGTGCTGCGTTACGGGGAGAATCCGCATCAGCAGGCCGCGCTCTACAGTGACGACGCCGGCTGGCCGGGTCTCGCGCAGGCCATGCAGCTGCACGGGAAAGAGATGAGCTACAACAATTTCACCGATGCCGATGCCGCCTGGCGCGCCGCGTTCGACCACGAGGAGATCTGCGTCGCGATCATCAAGCACGCCAATCCGTGCGGTATTGCGATCTCCTCGGTGTCGGTGGCCGATGCGCACCGCAAGGCCCACGACTGCGATCCGCTGAGCGCCTTCGGGGGGGTGATCGCGACCAACACCGAGGTCACCGTGGAGATGGCAGAACGGGTGTCGGAGATCTTCACCGAGGTCATCGTGGCGCCGGCCTACGAGGAAGGCGCCGTCGAGGTGCTGGCCCGCAAGAAGAACATTCGGGTGCTGGTGGCTGCCGAGCCCGCGATCGACGGCGTGGAGATCCGCCAGATCGCCGGCGGGTTGCTGATGCAGGAACGCGACGGACTGGACAGCCCGGGTGACGATCCGGCGAACTGGACGCTGGCCACCGGCGCGGCGGCCGATGCCGCGACGCTGACCGACCTGGCCTTCGCCTGGCGTACCTGCCGCGCGGTGAAGTCCAACGCGATCGTCATCGCCGCCGACGGCGCGACCGTGGGCGTCGGCATGGGTCAGGTGAACCGGGTCGACGCGGCCCGGTTGGCGGTCGAACGCGGCGGTGACCGGGTCCGCGGCGCGGTGGCCGCCTCCGACGCGTTCTTCCCGGTCCCCGACGGGCTGGAGGTCCTGACCGCGGCCGGGGTGAAGGCCGTCGTGCACCCGGGTGGCTCGGTCCGCGACGATGAGGTGACCGCCGCGGCGGCCGTCGCCGGGATCACCCTCTATCTCACGGGCGCGCGTCACTTCGCTCACTGAGCCCCCCAGGCGCCCCCGGCTTCCCCGCGAGCAGACACTGCGGACCCGCGACACGCCGCGGTCCGGGGTCGGCAGTGTCTGCTCGCGGGTGTGACGGAACACTGACCGGGGCGGCACGGGGTCGACAGCCGTCGTAGCGTGGGGGGCGTGACTGCTCCCTCAGACCATGGTCGCCGGCCTGCAGGCCCGGACGGCCTCCCTGCCACCGTCGGACAACTACGCGCCTCCGGCCACCGCGAGCGCGGCATCAAATCTGAGATCCGGGAGAACCTGCTGGCCGCGCTGGCTGCCGGCGAGGACGTGTGGCCGGGCATCTTCGGTTTCTCCGACACCGTGCTGCCCCAGTTGGAGCGCGCGTTGATCGCCGGCCATGACATCGTGCTGCTCGGCGAGCGCGGTCAGGGCAAGACCCGGCTGCTGCGGTCACTGGCCAACCTGCTCGACGAGTGGACCCCGGTGATCGCCGGATCCGAACTGGGCGAGCATCCCTACACCCCGATCACCCCGCAATCCCTCCGGTGGGCCGCCGAACTCGGCGACGACCTGCCCGTCGAGTGGCGGCACCGCAGCGAGCGCTACTTCGAGAAACTGGCCACCCCGGACACCAGCGTCGCCGACCTGGTCGGCGATATCGACCCGATCAAGGTGGCCGAGGGTCGCACCCTGGGCGACCCCGAGACGATCGCCTACGGGCTGATCCCGCGGGCGCACCGCGGGATCGTCGCGGTCAACGAACTCCCCGACCTGGCCGAGCGCATCCAGGTGGCCATGCTCAACGTGATGGAGGAGCGCGATATCCAGGTCCGCGGCTACACCCTGCGGCTGCCGCTGGATGTGGTGGTGGTCGCCAGCGCCAACCCCGAGGACTACACCAACCGGGGCCGGATCATCACCCCGCTCAAGGACCGGTTCGGCGCCGAGATCCGCACCCACTACCCGCGTGAACTGGACGCCGAGATCGACGTCATCAGTCAGGAGGCGCACCTGACCGCACAGGTTCCCGGCTACCTGCTGCAGATCGTCGCGCGCTTCGCCCGCTACCTGCGCGAGTCGCATGCGGTGGACCAGCGCTCCGGGGTTTCGGCGCGATTCGCCATCGCCGCGGCCGAGACGGTGGCGGCCTCGGCCCGTCACCGCGGCGCGATCCTCGGCGAGGACGAACCGGTGGCTCGCATCGTCGACCTCGGCACGGTGATCGACGTGCTGCGCGGCAAGCTCGAATTCGAGTCCGGCGAGGAGGGCCGCGAACAGGCGGTGCTGGAGCATCTGCTGCGCCGCGCGACCGCCGACACCGCCCAGAAGGCACTGGGTGGGATCGACGTCGGGCCGCTGGTGACCGCGGTGGAGAACGCCGAAGTCACCACCGGCCAGCAGGTCCCGGCCAAGGACGTGCTGGCGGCGCTGCCCGACCTGCCGGTCATCGAGGCGATTGCGGACCGACTGGACGCCCAGACCGAGGGTCAGCGCGCGGCCGCACTGGAGTTGGCGTTGGAGGCGCTCTACCTGGCCAAGAAGATCGACAAGACGACCGACGACGGTGAAACGGTCTACGGCTGATGTCCATGCGGGCGCACGACTCGCGCTACTCCGGTTACACCGGCGGCCCGGACCCGCTGGCGCCGCCGGTGGATCTGCGGGAGGCGCTCGAGCAGATCGGCCGTGACGTCATGGAGGGTTCCTCGCCCCGGCGTGCGTTGTCCGAACTGCTGCGCCGGGGCAACAAGAACCTCAAAGGTGCCGACCGGCTGGCCGCCGAGGTCAACCGACGACGCCGGGAACTATTGGCGCGCAACAACCTCGACGGGACTCTGCAGGAGATCAAGAAGCTGCTCGACGAAGCGGTGCTGGCCGAGCGCAAGGACCTGGCCCGGGCGCTTGACGACGACGCCCGGTTCGCCGAATTGCAGATCGAATCGCTGTCACCGTCCCCGGCCAAGGCCGTCGCGGAACTCGCCGAATATGACTGGCGCAGCCCCGAGGCCCGGCAGCGCTATGAGCAGATCAAGGACCTGCTCGGCCGGGAGATGCTCGATCAGCGTTTCGCCGGGATGAAGCAGGCCCTGGAGAACGCCACCGACTCCGACCGTCAGGCGGTCGCCGAGATGCTCGACGATCTCAACGACCTGCTCGACAAGCACTCCCGTGGTGAGGATTCCCCGCAGGACTTCGACGATTTCATGGCCAAACACGGGCAGTACTTTCCGGAGAATCCCGGCAACGTCGAGGAGTTGCTGGACTCACTGTCCAAGCGGGCGGCCGCCGCCCAGCGTTTCCGTAACAGCCTGAGCCCTGAGCAGCGGGCCGAACTGGACGCCCTCGCGCAGCAGGCCTTCGGCTCGCCGCAACTGATGAACGCGCTGAGCCGGCTGGACGGCCACCTGCAGGCGGCCCGGCCCGGCGAGGACTGGAACGGTTCGGCGGAGTTCTCCGGCGACAACCCGCTCGGGATGGGCCAGGGGGCACAGGCGCTGGCCGATATCGCCGAACTCGAGCAACTCGCCGAGCAGCTGTCGCAGAGCTACTCGGGGGCCACGATGGACGATGTCGACCTCGAGGCGCTGGCCCGCCAGCTGGGCGAGGAGGCTGCCGTCGACGCGCGCACGCTGGCCGAGTTGGAGCGCGCCCTGATCAACCAGGGATTCCTCGACCGCGGCGCGGACGGCAAGTGGCGGCTGTCGCCGAAAGCCATGCGCCAGCTCGGCCGGGCCGCGTTGCGCGATGTCGCCCAACAGCTTTCGGGGCGCCACGGCGAGCGCGAGACCCGCCGCGCCGGGGCGGCCGGCGAGCTCACCGGCGCGACCCGCCCGTGGGAGTTCGGCGACACCGAACCGTGGAACGTCACCCGAACGATCACCAATGCCGTCCTGCGGCGGGCCGGGTCCGAGGGGGAGGACGGGCCGCTGCGGATCGCCGTCGACGACGTCGAGGTGTCCGAAACCGAGACCCGCACCCAGGCCGCCGTCGCGCTGCTGGTGGACACCTCGTTCTCGATGGTGATGGAGAACCGGTGGCTTCCGATGAAGCAGACGGCCCTGGCTCTGCACCATCTGGTGAGCACCCGGTTCCGAGCAGATGCGCTGCAGATCGTCGCCTTCGGGCGGCACGCGCGCACGGTGACCGCCGCCGAACTCACCGGTCTGGAGGGCGCCTACGAGCAGGGCACCAACCTGCACCACGCGCTGGCGCTGGCCGGCCGGCATCTGCGCCGCCACCCGGCCGCCCAGCCGGTGGTGCTGATCGTCACCGACGGAGAGCCCACCGCTCACCTGGAGAACTACGGCGAGCGCGGCACCCACGTCTACTTCGACTACCCGCCGCACCCGCGCACTATCGCCCACACCGTTCGCGGTTTCGACGAGGTGGCCCGACTGGGTGCGCAGGTCACCATCTTCCGGCTCGGCGACGATCCGGGCCTGGCCCGATTCATCGACCAGGTGGCCCGGCGGGTGGAGGGCCGGGTCGTGGTGCCCGACCTCGACGGCCTCGGCGCGGCGGTGGTGGGTGACTACCTGCGTGCCCGCCGCCGCCGTTGAGTTGAGCTACCACCGCGGCCGGGCGGCCGGACGCGACGTCCGGGGCGGCGCGGCGGTGACGCGATTTCGCCGGCTTTCGTGGCCACACGGCAGCGGATCGCCGCTGGGGCTTTCGGCAACGTCGGCGTCACCGATTGCTCGGTGCCGCAGCCGTGATGGTGACGGACTGGTCACGGTAGGAAACGGGCCCGGGGACCGTTGCGGTCGGCGTTTGCTGGCGGCTAACAGCGGCGGCGTTGATTCGGCCCGGAGCGAAATGCACCGCAATGTTTCTGGCAAACATCCCTGGGGTTACCGTTAGCTGAGAGCAGCATATGAATCCGCTCAGCTTCTGCTGATGGCCCAGGGCCAGCAACCGAACGGGGCAGGTTGATGTTCCTGAAACGGTAGGGAACAGAATTGACAGGCGTCAAACGAGCACCCTGAGATTTGCCTGATGGCAAACATGCCCGTAGCATGAGAGCGACCATCGGAGATGGGCGTCAGCAAACCGACGAGTCCGACGGAGCGCGGACCGCACACCTAAGGGGACCCAGAGCATGGCGACTCGCCTGAATTCGTTCACCAAAACGGGAGTGGCGCTGGCCAGCGCTGCCGCCGTCGTCGCGGCCACCCCGGTGGTGACACCCAGCCTCTCGCTGCCGACCCTGCCGACGCCGCCGGCGCTGTCCCAGGCGCAGTACGAACTGTCCAACTTCGAGACCTTCTGGGCGTTCCTCACCGACCCGACCGCCATCGAGTACGCGCTGTTCACCGGATGGGGCTTCACCATCGGGCCGATCAACATCGACCCGGAGGAACCGGTTTCCGACATCTTGCTGCCGCAGTGCAACTACGACTGCTCGATCAACGGTCCCTCCGGCGTCGCCTACATGCTGTTGGACGCGCTGTTCAACGGCGATTCCCCCGATGCCACCACCTGGTCGCCCTCGGCGATCAACTACGTCTTCGAGGGGGGCTGGCCCATCGGCGTGCAGTACGTCATCCAGCAGCCGTTCCAGCCAGGTGTGCTGAACCCGGCCTACGATCCCGATCTGCCCCCCGGCCCTGACAACCCGGAATACCTGATCCCGCCCGGCCCGCTGGCCAACCAGGCGATCTACGACGCCATCGCGCTGGCCTTCCAGGGTCCGACGGCCCTGTCGACCATTCTTCTCCAGGTCGTCGTGCCGGTGGCCATCTCGGTGGTCGGCGCGGTTCCGGTGGTCGGCCCCTGGGTCGCCGGCGGTATCTCCGCGTTCGCCTACGGCTACGCCAACGAACTCACCGGTATCACCGGCCCGCAGGGATTCTCCGGCCTGCTCGCCTATGTGACGGACTACATCACCCAGGCGATCGTCGGTCTGGGCGACCTCCTCCCGGGCGGGGCCGCGTCCACGCCGGCGACCACACTGGCGGCCGCTGCCTCGGTGCCGTCGTTGCGCAGCGCCGTCGCTGTGGCCGAGCCCGACGTCGCGACGGTGAGCGCACCCGCGGACGTCGAGTCGGTGGCGACCGAGGACAGCGCCTCAGAGGTCGAGGAGTCCGCCGATGACGTCGCGGTCACCCCGGTCGACGAGGCCGCGCCGGCCGAGGAGCCCGCCGCGGTCGACGAGGCTCCGGCCGCGGTCGAGGAGGTCACCGAGGTCGACGAGACCGAGCCGGTGACCCCGGTCGAGGTTCCCGCGGACGTCGCCGACGAGGTCACCGAGTCGGCCCCGGCCGATGCCGAGCCGGCTCCGGTCAAGGCGCCGAAGCGGCCGGTTCGCAGCGCTGTGGAGCGGGTCACCAAGTCGGTGCAGTCCGCGCTGGGCGGTGCCGCCAAGGCGGATGCCTCCGACGCCGGCAGCGCGAGCGCCGATGCCGGAAGCGCGAGCGCAGACAGCGGTACCGCGGACTCCGAGTAGTCAGCACACCATCACATCGGCCCCCTCCCGTTCGGGAGGGGGCCGATGTGCGCTCCGGGTCAGGACCCGCCCGCGGCGCGTTTGCGGCGTTTGACTCCCACGCCGCCCCACAGCGAGAACCCGGTGATCTTGACTCTCGGCGCACCGGGGGCACCCTTGCCCTGGGCATCGCGGTCGAAGCCGCCCATCACGCCGCGGCCGTCGATCTCGACGTTCACCTCGGGCGGAAGCAGGATCGTCTGCCCGCCCAGGATCGAGTAGGCGTGGATTTCCACGTCGGCAGAGGTGAAGTCGGCATAGCGAAGATCGATCACACCACCCCCGAACAGGGTGAACGTCGTCATCCGTCCCGGCACATACCAGCGGCCCCGTCGCTCGAAACCGCTGAGGATGGCCAGCAGCATGGTCGACGGCGCCGGTCGACTCTTGCCGCGCCGGTACTCCATGGCCTCCGGCAGGTCATTGGTGATCCGCTCGAGTTCGCCGTAGCTCGCCGCGGCGTACGTCCGGGCCAGCCGCGTCTCGTACTCCTCGAGGGTCAGGCGACCGTGGGAGGCCGCCTCGGAGAGCAACTGGGCGACCTGAATCCGGTCGTCGTCGGAGGCGCCCGTCGGGGAGTCGCGGGGGCGCGGTTGGCTCGTGCTCATAGCCCCCTGAGCCTACGACGCACGGGCGCACCCCAGAAAGCCCGGCGGCTATCCGTCATCCACGTGTTAGCCGGCCCAGCGCGGCGGTCGCTTCTCCAGGAATGCCAGCATTCCCTCGCGGGCCTCCTCGGAGACGAACAACCGCGCCGACTCCTGCGCCAACCGGTCGGCGTCGCGGTCGAAGCCGGCCAGCACCGCTTCGGTGGTCAGCGCCTTCGACGCTGCCAGGCCCTGGGGTGAGGCCTTGGCCAGATCGGCGGTGACCGCGTCGACGGCGAAGCCGACGTCCTCGGCGGCGACGGTCACCAGGCCGATCTCCGCGGCCCGGCGGGCATTGAAAGTCTCCCCGGTCAGGTAGTAGCGCGCGGCCGCGCGCGGATCCAGCTTGGGCAGCAGGGTCAACGAGATGATCGCCGGGGCCACCCCGATCCGGGCCTCGGTCAGCGCGAAACTGCTGCGCGGGCCGGCGATCGCGAGATCGCAGGCGCCGACCAGGCCCATCCCGCCGGCCCGGACGTGGCCGTCGACGGCGGCGAGGACCGGCTTCGGACACGCCACGATCGCCCGCAGCAGGGCGGTCAGTTCGCGGGCCCGCCCGGCGGCGGCCTGCTGCGGGTCCCCGCCGGTGGCCTCCGACAGGTCGGCGCCGGCGCAGAAGGTGTTGCCGGTGTGGCCCAGCACCACCGCCCGCACCGCCGGATCGTCGGCGGCGCGCCGCAGGCCGTCGTGCAACTCGCGGACCAGGGTGGCCGACAGCGCGTTGCGGTTGTGCGGGGAATCCAGCGTCAGCCGCGCGACCGCGCCGTCGAGCTGGTAGACGACCGCCGTCATCAGTACGACCTGGGTAGGCCGAGGGAGCTCTGAGCGATGAAGTTCAGCACCATCTCGCGGCTGACCGGGGCGATCCGCGACAGCCGGGAGCCCACCAGCATCGCGGCCACCCCGTACTCCTGGGACAGGCCGTTGCCGCCCATCGACTGCACGGCCTGATCGACCGCCCGGGTCGAGGCCTCACCGGCGGCGTACTTGGCCATATTCGCCGCCTCGGCGGCGGCCATCTCGTCGCCGGCGTCGTAGAGCGTGGCGGCCTTCTGCATCATCAGCCGGGCGAGCTCGAGTTCGATGTGGTTCTGCGCCAACGGATGCGCGATGCCCTGGTGAGCTCCGATCGGAGTCTTCCAGACCTGCCGCGTCTTGACGTAGTCGCACGCCTTCTCCAGTGCGAGGCGACCCATGCCGACGGCACTGGCCGCACCCATGATCCGTTCCGGGTTCAGGCCGGCGAACAACTGGGCGATCGCGGCGTCCTCGGCGCCGACCAGCGCGTCGGCGGGCAGTCGCACCTCGTCGAGGAACACCTGGAACTGGCTCTCCGGCATGGTCAGTTCCATCGGGATCTTGGTGAAGGTGAAGCCCGGTGCGTCGGTGGGCACGACGAACAGGGCGGGGCGCAGGGATTCCGACGCGGCCACTCCTTCCCGGAAGGTGCGACCCACCACCAGCACGTACTGGGCCTGGTCCACCCCGGAGATCCACACCTTCTGGCCGGACAGGATCCAGTCGCCGCCGTCGCGGCGAGCGGTGGTGGTGATGCGATGGGAGTTCGAGCCGGCGTCGGGTTCGGTGATGGCGAATGCCATCGTGATCGAGCCGTCGGCGATACCGGGCACCCAGCGTCGCTTCTGCTCGTCGGTGCCGAACCGGGCGATGATGGTGCCGTTGATGGCGGGGGAGACCACCATCATCAACAGCGGGCAGCCCGCCGCCGACAGTTCCTCCATCACCAGGGCCAGCTCGTACATGCCGGCGCCGCCCCCGCCGTACTCCTCGGGCAGGTTCACCCCGATGAAGCCGAGTTGGCCTGCCTCCCGCCATAATTCGTCGGTGTGGCCGCCGGTGCGGGCCCGTTCCAGGTAGTAGTCCGGGCCGTAGCTGGCGCCCAGCGCGGCCACTGACTTGCGCAGTGCCTGACGTTCGGGACTCTCGATGAAACTGGTGTCGGTCATGGTTCCTCCTCGGCGGGGTTCTCGGGGTTGTCGGGGTCCTCGACCCGGGCCAGGACGGCGCCGACCTCGACCTGCTGGCCGACGGTGACGTCGAGACGGGTGATCACGCCGTCGGCGGGGGCGGCGATGGTGTGCTCCATCTTCATCGCCTCCAGCCAGATCAGCGGCTGCCCGGCGGTGACCGGATCGCCGAGGGCGGCGCCCAGCCGGATCACCGAACCGGGCATCGGCGCCAGCAGTGAGCCCCGCTCGACGGCGGAGTCGGGCCGCGGAAAGCGGGGCATCTCGGCGAGAGCCACCGTGCCCGTGGGGGAATCGACCCAGACCCGTTCCCCGTCGCGCGACACCGTGAACTCGGTCTCCACCGCGCACCCGTCGCGAGTGCAGGCCAGCACCACCGCGTCGGAGGTGACCGACACCGCGCGCACCTCGGGGTCCTCGGCCAGCACCACCCCGCTGCGGGTGAACCGATAGGCCACCCGGTGTTCGTCGCCCCCGTCATCGCGGAAGGTGGTCTGCCGGTGGGCCGAGACCACGTTGCGCCAGCCGCTGGGAACCGCTGCCAGCACGACCGCGGTGGCCCGGTTGTGGGCGGCGCCGGCCAGCGTCGCCGCCACCGCCGAGAGACGCACCAGGTGCCGGTCGGCCAGGGGGGCGGCGAGTTCGGCGAGGCCGTGGGTGTCGAAGAAGGCGGTGTCGGTCTCCCCGGCCAGGAAAGCGGGGTGGCGCAGCACGTTGACCAGCAGGTCGCGGTTGGTGCCCACCCCGTGCAGCCGGGTGCGGGTCAGTGCGTCGGCGAGCACCCGCGCCGCTCCGGCCCGGTGGGGTGCGAAGGAGATGACCTTGGCCAGCATCGGGTCGTAATGGATGGAGACCACCGTGCCGTCGGTGATACCGGAGTCCAGCCGGATGCCGGTCCGAGTCAACGGTCCGAATTGTGTTGCGGTGCCGGGAACCTCGAAATGGCGGACCTGACCGGACTGCGGCTGCCAGCCCCGGGCCGGGTCCTCGGCGTAGAGCCGCGCCTCGATCGCATGGCCTCTCGTGGCGGGGGGCTCGCCGTCCAGGTGGTCGCCGTCGGCGACCGCGATCTGCCACTCGACCAGATCC
>SXGT01181472.1_pt1 | contig 11555 bp, 11 predicted proteins | sample 3176221 | NCBI WGS metagenome assembly SXGT01 (sample SAMN11356862, study PRJNA531348) | freshwater metagenome | isolation source: freshwater sample F1-120 | place: China: Fuxian Lake, Yuxi | collected 2017-12-25
GCAGAAGCCCTGCTATCTGCTGGTGGACGAAGGCTACGCGCCTTCGTTCAAGGCGCTGATGGAGGAAACTCCTTGGCACAAGTACGGCAACAACAAGAACCCCAAGTGCGCCAATTGCATGGCCCATTGCGGTTACGAGGCTAGCGCCGTCGAGGACGCCATGAAGAATCCTTGGAAAGCCGCTTGGGTCGCCCTGTTCGGGCCGCGTACCCGTGGCGAGATGGCGCCGGAGCCGGTTCCCGAATACGAGATTCCCGGCGTCAAGGCGCGTCCGGCGATTCCCATCAAGGCCGTGGATTAATCTTCGCGGCATGAAAAGCCGGCGCTTCCTCGCGGGGGCGTCGGTTTTTTTTGCGCCAATCAAAGAGTGAAGTTCTTTCTTGCCACGCTATATTCCCGTTTCCGCGCGGGAACGATGCAAAATCACCCGGTTTGGCCGGCCAGGATTTTTTCAAATTCCACGTTCGGCAGATAGCCGTATTGCTTGCCCTGGTGGCCGATAAAGTGGATGGCGAATGGCGCCAACGCCGCGTATTGCGGGCTGGCTTGCCGGAACAGCCGCAATTCGTAATCGGTTTCGCCGATTCGGGTGATGGCGGCTAAATCGCCCACTTCGGCAAGGCGGGTGTAGCGCAACTGGCCGGTACCTAGCCGGAAATCCAGGTTGTTTTCCGCCTCGAAGGTAACTCGGCATTCCCGGTCTTCGCTGTCCAGCTCGATATAGCGCAGATTGATGAGACAGGAATAGGTCGCCTTGTGCCCGCGGGTATTGCGAATGGTCAAAGGCGGGAAAAAATCGTAGCAATCCTTGCTCAGCCAAAAATACTGCGTGCCTTTGCCAGCCTTGGAGCCGCGCATGGCGTTGATCCGGGCGGTGTCGGCATGGCCTAGCTTGAGCAGTAGCGTAACCTCGTCGGTTTCGTCGAGGACGATGTCGCTGGCTTGTTCGTCGTACAACAGCCGCCATGCGGGCGCCGACGGTTCTTCCGGGGTGGGCCGGTAAAAATCCCAGCGTTGATCGAGCAGGCGGCTCATCATCTCGTCCCAGGAGAAATGCATGGCGGCAGTTGATGTTGCGTCCAGCAATACCGAAATCTCGACGTTTTGCGACATGCCAGGGCCGGTGAAATTTCCCGAGGTCACCACTAGGCTATCGCCATGCGAACCCTTCGCGCCGTAGCATTTCGCGTGCAGCAGCCGTTTGCGGTTGACGATATGCACCTTCGCGCCGCATTCGAGCATTTCCTTGACGACCTGTTTGCTGGTAAGCCTCGCCCCGGTGCTGCCGCTAAATACGGCGACCAACTCTCCGCCCTGTTCGACGTGCCGTTTGAAGGTCTCGAAGAAACGCACCCCGCCGTTGTAGTTCGCGAAGCCCGATACCACGTACAGCGTGCCATCGCCGGGGCTCTGTTCGCGCACCCAAACCCGCTCCAGCATCGAGATCAAGCCCTTGCCGTGGCCGGTGGCGTAGACGTTCGGGTGCAGGGTCAATTCGTTCATTGGGCGCGCAGGATCACCAACCCCTCGGCGTTGACGGCATTGTTCATGTGATAACCGTAGCGATGATAGGTTTGCAGCGACAGGGTTTCCTCGTGCCGCCAGCCGCACGCCCCGGCAATCGCCGCTAGGTGCCGGGGGGTGTCGATGTCGAAGCGCCGCCCCCCCAGCACCGTGTGATTACTACCGACGATCAGGGCGAATGGCGCACCATCCTTCATGCACCGCCGAACCCGCCGGAAGGCATCGGCCATGCCGGAAAAATAGCGGTATAACAGGATGGGCACGGCTTGGCGTCTGAAACCGTCGCCTTCGGTCAAGGCCGCTTGCAGCATCCGGCAATATCCGGCCTGTTCATCGGGCAGCGCATCGCGATTGCCGTTCAGCGCGGCGAGCAATTCCTTTTTGTTTCCCCGGATTTCGCGGCTTCCTACCAGATGGGCTTCGAGCTTCAGGATTTCGGAAGCGGGCAGCAGATCCAGCCAAACTAAGCTCAAGCGTTGCGTATCGATATACGGCAAGGCCGTGGCATAGGGAGGGCTGGTCAAAGCGCAATCGAACCGCGCCGCGCTGGCGCCGAAACGCTCCGGCCCGATTTCCCGGCTATCGGCCAATAAGGCTTCGCCCCCGGCAATGGGTCGGTTCAGGATGGACTGGGCCTCTTCCAGTGAGGCGATGAAAGTATCCGCCGCCAGGGAAAACGCCGTTTCGAACGGGGTGGACGGCAGCGGGCTCTTGCGCCTGCGGATGCGCAGGTCTTGGGGGTCTTGCAGGGAATAGTCGCGCAGCAGATTGCTGGCGATGGCAAGCAGCACGGGGGTGGAGGCTGGATCGCCCTGGGCGATGGCCGCCCGCAGGCGTTCGATGAGGTCGAGTATGGAAGGCTCGAACCAGCTTGCCAGATAGTCCAGACGCTCCTTGCCGCCGGTTCGGAAGGCGGCGGACGATTTCCAGCGCGTCAAGGCCGTGGCGAATGCGTCGCGCAAGCGGCTGGCGGGAGTTCGCAGGGCGGCAAGTTTGGCGTTGGCGATGAATACCGCGAGAGGATTGATGTCGGTTCCGATAGCCGTCATGCCGATGTGGGCGCATTCCACTAGGGACGTGCCCGAACCGCAGAACGGATCGAATACCCGGGCCTTTGGGGTTATCCCGAGAACGTTCAGGATGGCCCGCACTACCTGCGGATTGAATTTACCTTTGTATTCGTGCAGTCCATGGACGGAATAACGTGTCGCTTGGCGCTTGGAGACGTTGCCGTTGACCCGCTCCAGCCGGGATTGCAGGGTGGGTGTCCAGTTTTCGCCGTCCTGTATTCCGGCGAAATACACCAACCGTTCGAGTTTTTCCCGCGCATGAACCCCGTCGATGCGGATGCCATGCCGGGTATCGGCCAGGCTGGCGGGGGCAAGCAGGGCGCGGATTTCTAGCGCCGCCAGTTCTCGCTCGTAAGGGTAGTAGCGATAGGGATGCCAGATCAGTTCCATGCGCTCAATGCTTTTGCAAGACCAGGACCGTTTCGGTCTTGATGTTCGCGTGGGCGAGGTTAAAGGACTTGCGATGCGGGGAAATGATCCGTTCTATGTGGGCCAAGGATTCCATGCCGAATTCGCCAGCAATCGCCCGAACGATGTCGGCATTATCGACGATGCGTCCGTGAATCCGGGATCGGCCCACCACCACGCAAACATATCCGGAGGAAATCAGAACACCGTCGATCAGGCGAAAAGTTGCCCGCATCTGCTCCCAGAAGTCCTGTTCGGTATGGTGATTGCGCTTGAAGAAATGGGCGCGGGCGCCGATTTCCTTGGCTTTCACCGCGAGCGGATCGAAGCCCAGCCACCACATGCGGTATTTGTGGTACAGCCAATATTCGTAGGCATTGGGATAGGGCGGAGAGGTAATGACCAAGCCGATGGGCAGGCCGATGCGTTCCGGTTGGACGGCTAGGGTGTCGGCCTCGATGACCTGGGCCGGCGACAGACGCCAATCTCGGGCCAGCAATGCGCGGGCGAGTTTGCCGCAAGCCCCGAGGAATTCGGCGAATACATCGGCCTTGGCGATGTTTTTCTCGATGGCCGCATAGCGGGTATCGCTTTCCTGATTGGATACCCGCACCAGTATGGAAGAGAGCGCCAGTTTCAGCGCGTCGTGGCAGGGGCTAGGGGCGTCCGTGTCGATGGCATGAATCAGCGCCGCGACGGCTTCCTGAATTTCGGGGTTGAACCAGTGGTCCAGATTGGGAATTTCTCGGCGGATGGGATCGCGCGGGGTTTTCGCGGCATCGACCACCCGGACGGCCATGCGCTCGAATTGGTCGGGCATCGGTGAGGTTTTTACCCGGCTGATGAGGCAGGCGATAGGATTTAGGTCTATGCCGAACGAGGGGATGCCCTGGCGCTGGCTTTCGCTGAGGGTGGTGCCGCTGCCGCAGAACGGATCAAGCACGGCGGTGTTCTCGGGAATGGGCAAGGAGGCCAGCAGCGCGCGCGGAATATCGGCGATAAACTTCGCGGGATAGGGATGGACGCCTTCGATAGCGTGGCCCTTGCCGCGATGAGCGAAATTCCAGTCGATGGCTTCGAGCCGGGACAGGCGGGAGTCGGCGCGGGGATGTTGTCCAGGCCGTTTGAGTGCTTGGGTCATAAGTAGGCTAGGCGTTCCATGGGTGTTCGCGGGGTGCGTGCATAGGGTAAGCGATTCCTGGCGATGTGGGGGAGTGGCCGGTCATCTTCGGGGCCGCGGCTAGGCGTGGTCAACGAACAAGCCGGGTCCGGCCACTGTGCGCCGTCTTTACAGCCAGCGCGGGGTGCGATCCCTGAACGCCGCGTAAGCTTCGCCGAACAGGCCGGCCAGCTTGGTTTCCTCGTAGGGAATGTGCGCTCGGTCGATCAGAACGAAAAAGGCCGGTGGCGCCAGCAACAGGGGCAGGCCACCCAAATAAAGTACAAAACCAGACAGCGCCGTGAGCAGCCCCAAGTACATGGGATTGCGGGTCCAGAGATAGGGTCCGGTCAGCGCCAAGGCGCTGGGGTCTCCATGCGGAACGAAGGTGGTGCGGAGTTGCCGGAAGCGCGACAGCGCCATGAGGGCCAGGGCGGCGCCCGATGCCATCAGGACGATTCCTAGGAGGGGCAGGCTTAGCTTGGGAAACCCCGGAAGCAGGAGGTCCAGGCCATGGCCCAAGGCCAGCAGCAGCAAGGCGATCACGGGCGGAGGGACGAAAACGAGTTTGTTCATGGGGGCGGCTCGGGCGGTTGGCTAACTGGGAAAGCCATTGATGATACGTGAAGCCGATCCGCGTCCCAAGCGCCCGCTAGGCGGAACGGCGTTGCAGCAAATCTTCCCGCCAGGCGAAGGACAGCGCCTGGACTTCCAAAACCTTGTCGATGAATTCCCTCTGGCGCGGCCCTTTGTTGACGGCCAGCATGGCGTCGCGGATGTTGATTCGGGCATCGTCCGCCCGAACCAGGGCAATGGGATCGCCGACGCCGATTTCGCCTTCCTCTAGAACGCGGAGATAAAAGCCGACCCGTCCGGAGTGGCGAAAAACCCCCACGAATCTCGGATCGCCCATCTTGATGCCCAGTTTGAAGCAAGGAACCCGCGGTTGGGTCACTTGGACCAGAACGTGGCCGATTCGGAACACGTCGCCGATGTGGGCCGCCTCGTCGGGAAGTCCGGTGACGGTGAGGTTCTCTCCGAATTGGCCGTAGGGGAACGGGGTGTCGCGCCGCGATTCGGCTTCCCAGTGGCGGTAATTTTCCACGCTATAGGCATAGATGGCCTTGTCCGGGCCGCCGTGGTTTTCGCGGTCTACCTGAACGTCTCCCTCCAATCCCAGGATGCCGGCCCGTACCCGGCGCGCGACCGGTTCCTTGAAGATGCCCGTTGAAACCAGGCCGCGGTTGTGTTCGACCTGTCGAGCCCGGGCCAGGCTGATTGCCAACAATTCCATGATTCACCTCGTGGGCGATGGGTAGGGGGGAGTTTAGTGGCCGCCGAGCGCGCGCCTGACCGGCCCAAACGACCGGCGATGGGCAGGGCAAGCGCCCTGGGTTTCCAGGGCCGCCTGGTGGAGTTGGGTCGGATAGCCCTTGTGGATGGCGAATCCGTAGCCGGGATAAAGCCGGTCCAGCAGTTCCATTTCGCGGTCGCGGAAGACCTTGGCTAATATGGAGGCCGCCGAGATCACGGGCACCGTGCCGTCTCCGCCGACGATGGCGCGGCCGGGTCGGGGTAACTCGGGATAGCGGTTGCCGTCCACCAGCACCTCGTCGGGTTCCAGGTCCAGGGCCGCGTAGGCGCGCCGCATCGCTAGGAGCGTGGCTTGGAGTATGTTCAGGCGGTCGATTTCTCCCGCTTCCGCCCGGCCGATGGCCCAGGCTTCCGCCTGGTCTTCGATAGCGTGGGCTAATTCCTCGCGACGCTTGGGGGTCAGCTTTTTCGAGTCGGCGAGCCCCGCGACAGGATCGCGGCCTTCCCTGAACACGACTGCCGCGGCAATGACTGGCCCGGCGATGCAGCCGCGCCCCACTTCGTCGATGCCGGCGATCAATCGAGACCTGGGCTCATTCATCGGGAAGCCGCTACTAGCGGATGATGCTCCGCCCGGTTTGTTGGATGAAATCCACCATGCACTGGATTTCCGGTGTTTCGGCGGCCATTGCGGCGAGGCTTTGCAGCGCTTCGTCTAGCTTCAGGCCGGATTTGTAGATGGTCTTGTAAGCCTTGCGGATTTGCCGGATGGCTTCCGGGCTGAAACCCCGCCGCTCCAGGCCAACATTGTTGATGCCGTGGGGCTTGGTGGGGATGCCGCCGACCATGACATAGGGCAGGATATCCCGGTTAATGACGCTGCCCATGGCGGAAAAGCTGTACTGGCCGATCCGGCAGAACTGATGCACCAGGGAAAAGCCGCCTAGGATCGCGAAATCGTCCACGTGGACGTGGCCGGCCAGCGAGGCCGCGTTGGCCATGATGACGCCGTTGCCCACCACGCAATCGTGGGCGACGTGGGTATAAGCCATGAGCAAATTGTCGTTCCCCAGGCGGGTGAGCAACTTATCCTGGGCGGTGCCGCGATGGATGGTGGTGAATTCGCGGATGACATTGCGATCCCCGATTTCCAGCCGGGTGATTTCGCCTTGGTATTTTTTGTCCTGCGGATCCTCGCCGATCGAGGCGAACTGGAATATCCGATTATCCTCGCCGATCGCCGTGGACCCCTTGATGACCACGTGGGGGCCGATCGTCGTGCCGGAGCCGATCCGGACCTCCGGGCCGACGAGGGTGTACGGGCCTACCTGGACATCGTCCGCCAATTCGGCGGACGGGTCGATGATTGCCGTGGGATGAATCAAGACTCCCGCTCCGCTGCCGCGCACATGATTTCGGCGCTGGCCACGAATTCGCCGTCCACTTCGGCACGGCAGGAAAATGCCCAGATGTTGCGCTTGTGGCGCAGATAAGTGGCTTCCAGCATCAGCCGGTCGCCGGGCACTACCGGGCGCTTGAAACGGACCTTGTCCAGGCCGACCAGATAATAGGTTTTGTTCTTGCCCATGATGCCGGGCATGGAGTTTCCGGCTAGGAGCCCAGTGGCCTGGGCGAGCGCTTCGATAATCAGGACACCCGGCATGATGGGCTGTTGTGGGAAATGTCCCGTGAAAAACGGCTCGTTGCAGGTGACGTTCTTGAAGGCCAAGAGCCGTTTGCCTGGTTCCACTTCCACGACCCGGTCAATCAGGAGGAAGGGATATCGGTGGGGCAGGTATTCCTTTATTTCTTGAATATCCAAAGCGCTTGCCTATGGGTTCGTAAGTTGAACGCGGGGACGAAAGGGAGGGATCACCGCTTGAAGCTTTCTTCGAGCTTTTTTTCGACCTTGCTGGTTACGTCGATGCCTTCGCTGGCATAAACCACGCCGTCGGTGAGCAGCAGATCGAAGCTGTTCTCTTTCGCCAGCGATTGGATGGCCTCGAAGATTTCCTTCTGCAATTGGGTCAGTTCCTCGTTGCGGCGCAGATTGAAGTCCTCGCGGAATTCGTCCTGCAAGCGCTTGGCTTCGCGTTTGCGGTTGATGATCTCCTTGTCCAGCTTTTGCTTTTCGTCCTCGCTCATCACGGCCGCGTCCTTGCTGAGCTTTTCCTCCATTTGCTTGAGCGCTTTTTGCTCGGCCACCAACTTCTTGTCGCGGGGAGCAAACTCGCGTTCCAGGTCTTTCTTGGCCTTATCCGCCTGAGGAGCTTTCTCCAGCAACTTGGCTACATTCACGAAACCGATCTTGAGTTCGGCCGCCGAAAGATTCGCGCTCGCCAACAGGACCAGCAACGCAATACCGATTTTCTTACCCATCTTTGAGTCTCGCTCCAAGGCTAATATTGAAAAAAGTTAGTCTATGACAATCCGATTCCGAGTCCGCGGCATCGGAAATCGCCGATGCCCCGTCTCGATTAAGGGAAAATTTTACCAGGCTTTGCGTTCAGTCGCGCATCGAGGTTTCGTTATTCGCCGGAGGGCTTGCCGCGGTTTTGGGGGCAGCGAAGCGCGGCTTCGGCGTTTTGGGCGCGGGAAGCCGTTCGGCGCCATCAGAACCCCGAGCCGAACGAAAACTGGAATATCTGAGTCCGATCCCCCTTCTGGGAATTGATGGGCTCGGCGATGCTGAACGACAGGGCGCCAAAGGGCGACAGCCAGCGCGCCGACAGCCCCGTCGAATAGCGTATGAACCCCCCGCTCGATGGTGAATAACAGTTCAGGTTGTCGGGGCTGGGGGTTTTGAATACACCGCAATAAACGTTGCCGGCGTCCATGAAAGCACCTAGGCGGACACTTTTGTTTTCGTGCATGAACGGAACGGGGAACAGGATTTCCGCGGTGCCGACCAGTTTGCTCGAACCGCCCAGCGGCAGGTTGCCGCCCAATCCCGTCGCCGGGTTGGCGGTGGTGCGGGGACCGAGGGTATTGGCCATGTAGCCGCGCACGGATTGGGGGCCACCAGCGAAGTAGTTCTCGAAGAACGGCAGCTCGTTGGTGCTTCCGTAGCCATCGCCGTAAGCGGCCTCGGCCTGGATCATGAAAGTGAGATCCTTGGCCAGTGGGAAATAATGCTGGATTTTGTAGCTGGCTTTATAGAAATCCAGGCCGCCGACGGGAATCGTGCCCAGTATCGATAGGCGCTGGGCGCCGCCGTCGGTGGGGAATACGGCGCGGTTCAGGGTGTCGTGGACCCAGCCGGCCGCCAAGGTGACGTAATCGAAGGTATTGCCGTTTTGGTCGATGAACGAAAGCACCTGCTCGGAAGAGTTGGACGAGGTTTTCAGCTTGGTGTGGTTGTAATCCAGGTTGAAGCGGAGGCTGTCGAACTCGCCCAAGGGAATACCGAGGTTGCCGCCAGCGGTGGCCACGTCGGTGTTGTAGTTGGCCAGGTTCATCTGCTGGGCGTTGGTTTGCCGGTAAGATAGATCGACACCGCTGCTGATTCCGTCCAGCGTCGTGTAGGGATTAAAGTAGCCTAAGCGGTAAATGGTGTTGATCTGGCTGTTATTGAACGTGAAGTTGACTCGCTTGCCGGTGCCGAACACGTTGTCCTGGGTAATGCTGGCGTTCAGGATAATGCCCTGTACCTGGGAATAGCCAACGCCGGCCATGATGTTGCCGGAGGGTTTTTCGACCACGTTGTAGTTGACGTCGATCTGGTCGTTGGTGCCCGGTACTGCGGGGGTTTCCACGTTGGTTTCCTGGAAATAGCCCAACCGCTCCAGGCGCGTCTTGGAGCGCTCGATCTTGGTGCTGGAGGCCCAGGCCGCTTCCATTTGCCGCATTTCCCGGCGCAGCACTTCGTCGCGGGTCTTGGTATTGCCGCGGAAGTTGATGCGGCGGATATAGACCTGCTTGCCGGGATCGACGAAGAAGGTGATGGCCACGGTTTTCTTGGCTTCGTCGATATCCGGCACCATGTTGACGTTGGCGAAGATATAGCCCTCGTCGCCCAGCCGATCCGAGATGGCTTTCGAGGTTTCCGTCGCCAGCTTGCGCGAGAAGGTGTCGGTGGGGCCGATTTGGACCAACGGCGTCAATTCGGGCGGCGCTACGATCAGCTTGCCGGTCAGCTTCACTTCGCTGACCTTATACACCTCGCCTTCCTTGACGTTGATGGTGATATAGATTTCTTTTTTATCGGGGGTGATCGAAACCTGGGTGGATTCGATCTGAAAATTGATATGGCCGCGGTCCAGATAATAGGATCTCAGCCGTTCGAGATCGGCTCCCAGTTTCTGCTTGGAATATTGGTCGTCCTTGGTATAGAAGGACAAGAGGTTGCCGGTACTCAGCTCGAACACGCCGAGCAGGTCGTCGTCGGAAAAGGTCGAGTTGCCGACGATGTTGATTTGCTTGATCTTGGCGACCTTGCCCTCGGAAATCTTGATGTTGACGGCGACCCGATTGCGCGGCAGTTCTTCCACGTCGGAGGTGATTTTCAGGCCGTATTTGCCGCGGCTGTAGTATTGACGCCGCAATTCCTGTTCCACCTTGTCAAGGATCGCGCGGTCGAACACCTTGCCTTCGGAGAGCCCCACGCCCTTCAGGGCTTTCTTGAGATCCTCGGTGCCGATGTCCTTGTTGCCCTCGATCTTGACGCTGGAGATGGAGGGGCGTTCCTCGACCTGGATCACCAGGGTGTCGCCATCCTGCTCCAGCCGCACATCCTTGAAGAAGCCGGTTTTGAACAGGGCTTTAATGGACTCCGCCGCCTGTTTTTGATCGAAGGAGTCGCCGACCTTGACCGGAAGGTAGTTGAAAACGGTGCCGGCCGAAATCCGTTGCAGCCCCTCGACGCGGATGTCTTCGATGATGAAGGAATCCCCTCCCCATGCCGAGACGGTGGATAGGAGCAAGAAGAGGCCCGCCAGGTTCGTTTTGAGGAAGCGTGTCATGGATGAGATATCAAGGGAGTGGTGGGCTTGACGCTTATGCGGCCGGCCGGCGGAAGGCGTTCGGGGTTCCTGTCGCCTTGATGGATGGGGTGATCGCGCGAAACCGGGGTTTCCATCGGCATCGGGGGTATCGGCCCGCCGGTCTTGGGCATCGGAGCCTGCCGCATCAAGGTCGCCGGAGATCCTGCCGCACCTGCTCGATGCTGATATGCCGGATATTCTTGCCCTTGGCGTAGTAAATCACGTATTCGCAGATGTTGCAGGAGCGGTCGCCGATGCGTTCCAGGGAGCGCGCCGACCACATGATGTTCAGCGATACCGGGATCGAGCGGGGATCCTCCATCATATAAGTAATCTGCTGGCGCATGATGCTCTCGTATTCCCGGTCCACCTGCCGGTCTTCCTGCACCACCCGCAGGGCTTCGTCCACGTCGATGCGGGCGAAGGAATCCAGGGATTCCCTCAGCAATCCACGGACATGCTGGGCGAGTTGTTGCAGATCGGTCAGTTGATTCTTTTTCGGATAATGGGCCGCTAGGTCCACGGCGATGCGAGCCATGCGCTTGGCTTCGTCGCCGATGCGCTCTAGGTCGGTGATGGTCTTGATGACGGCCACCACTAGGCGCAGATCGCGGGCCGCGGGTTGCCGCAGGGCGAGGATTTGGGTGCATTCCTCGTCGATGGCGACTTCCATGGAGTTGACCTTGTAGTCATCCGCGACCACCCGCTCGGCCAAATCCACGTCGCATTCGACGAGCGACGTGATCGCCAATTCAACCTGCTGCTCGACCAATCCCCCCAAGGCCAGAACCCGGTTGCGAATATCGAGCAATTCGTGGTCGTACTGCTTGGAGATATGTTGGTGGAGATTTTCGCTGTCGAATAAGCTGGTCATGTCTCGGTCGGTGGTGTCATCGGTATGTTTTCATGGCAAAAAACGCTCCGCATTCTATCAACTCGGCATGACCGTTGAAAGTTCGGCGGGGTTTTGGCGGGATTCCGGTTTCAACGATCGGGTCGGGACAAATACCCGGTTATTTCCGCCCGGTCATGGTAAAGCTGCTTGAAGGCCAGCCGACATTCGATTCCGGCCTTGGCGGCGCGCGCCTCGATGATGGC
>SXGT01316002.1_pt1 | contig 11554 bp, 11 predicted proteins | sample 3176221 | NCBI WGS metagenome assembly SXGT01 (sample SAMN11356862, study PRJNA531348) | freshwater metagenome | isolation source: freshwater sample F1-120 | place: China: Fuxian Lake, Yuxi | collected 2017-12-25
CTCGGCGCTGCGACGGCACAACTCACTCGATAGCTCTCGACGCATCTTTCACCTCAGGGCGTTGGCGCTTGCGCGCCGTAAGAGCCCCTGGTGTCACCCGTGTCTTGTCGCAGTCCGTTACCTCTGTAATGGAGCCATACCATCGACTGGTGTCATCATCGGTCGATGAGGAAATGGCGCGACATGGACGCTGCGGCACGGCCGGCGATCAGCCTCACGCGGGAGGCGGTTCCGGCCGCACCAGGCGTGTACGCCTGGTATCGGAGCGGCAAGCGGATGTATGTCGGCAAGGCGAACTCTCTCCGCGCGCGGCTCTGGGGAAACCACCTGGGTCAGAGCATCGCCCCCAGCAGCTCCGCGTTCCGACGGAACGTCGCCGAGCATCTTGGCTTCGGAGAGCCGGCAGCGCTCAAGTTGCGCAGAGTCAGGCTGACGGAGCGCCAGTTGGCAAACCTCCGCAAGTGGATTGTCGGCTGCCAAGTGGCGTGGCTGACGTGTTCGTCTGGCGCTGCCGCTGCTGTTCTGGAACGTAGGCTGAAGATCGAGTTCAAGCCGCCGCTGACCAAACGGTGACCATGCGAACATCGTCGAGCGATGCTGACCTTCAACGAACTCCTCCGTGTCGCCAACATCGATCCCAGGACGGTTCGCCTGCTGCGTCATCGCGATTCGAAGCCCAAGATCCATGGCGCGCTCTACGCCGCCGCGGTGGACCTCGATCCACGGTTCGCGCAGTATCAGGACCGACAGGGCTCTCCGCAGGTCGTCCAGCAGTTTCGTGCTGCGAAGTACCTTGCAGGGTTCGTCGCCGAGCCAGTGACCAACCGTGCGGTCTTCGCCGGACTGTGGGAACGGCTCGACGAGCGGACCAAGCTCAAAGGCAACCCGTTCGAGCCAGATCGGCCGTCGTCTCGCGCAGTCGAGTTCAACACCCGGCGCGTCAAACGCTTCGACGAGTACTGCGGGCGGCTCGTCGTCGAATGGGGTGGTGGCACGCGTGCGTGGGTTCAGCGTGCGGACAAGAAGGACAAGCCGATCTTGGAGATCCGGCGCACGAAGAGGGACCCGGAATTTCCGGGGCACCTCGCGTTCCAGCACCCGCTGCACGAGATCGAGAGCCTCTACGCAAGCTGGGTCCAGGTCCTCCGGAATGCGCGAGGCGTGTATTTGCTCGTTCGACGCAAATCCGGCCAGCAGTACGTCGGGTCCGCGTACGGCGACGACGGGTTCTTCGGTCGGTGGCTGTGCTACCAGGACGGCCACGGTGGCAACGTCGGAATGCGCGAGCTCTCGGCCGGCGCTGCGGAGTATGACGTCAACATCCTCGAAGTTGCGGCTAGCGATGCGACCCCCGCCGAGATCTGCCAGCGCGAAGCGCTGTGGAAGACCAAGCTTGGAACGCGCGCGGTGGGTTTGAACCGCAACTAGAGCTTCTGTGATGGGGACGCGGCTTCACCGACACCGGGGCGCACCGCCGGGAAGCTGCGGGAAGGTGTCCCCGGACTCCAACCACTGCGACACGACGTGGCCGAGCGGCAGCTCCCGGTCGAACGGGCCGGCCGACGCCTCAGGAATCCACAACAGCGCCAACGCTGCACTCAGCTCGGGCAGCGCCAACGCCTCTTCCATGATCTCGGCGTCGTCGATCCCATTCATCTCGAGCCAGGCCTCGGCAGGAACGGGCTGGCAGCCTTCGTACACACGACCCTTCGCGAAGTAGTCGACGACCACCGACCGACGATCGAGCGGCCTCCGCCGTGGGACATCCGGTACGAAGGACGCGCTTCGCCGCGCCCACACGACGTGTCCAGCGCGTGCCATGACCAGGGCGCAGCGTTCCGAGGTCAGCTCGACGAAGCGTAGGCCGGCGGCTACGAGTGATACGCGGCACTCGTCGGCGATGGCGCGAGCGGGCGCGAACGTCACCGGGGACACCTCGCACCTCCGCCTCAACAGCCGGGACGGCATGAGCAACTCGGCGGCGAACCCGTCAGCGTCGGACTCCGGGTCAGCGTCACCGCCTTCGCAAGTGCGAGCGGGCTTTGCGCCGTGGCCGAGCAACCAGTGCCCCAGCTCGTGGGCGACGCTGAAGCGCTCCGCGCCGACCGGGCACGGACTGTCGGACACCAGGATGACAGCGCGGCCGTTGGCACCGCCGACCAGCCGCGCCATCGCTCCTTCGAGCGGCCCTCGCTCCACCCGGGCGCCCAGCGCGAACGCCAGATCCTCGATCGCCAGCTCGCCCGGCGATTGGATGTGATAGCGGTCGAGAAGCTCGACGGCCTTCGCTTGCGCCCGTCGGCGGGACAGGGAGATCATGGGACCTCTCCGCTGACCGCGGCGTGGTCGAGGATCGAGCGAAGCTCGTCGTCGGACAGGTCCGAGATCGCGCGGGTCTGCTTGCGGAAGGCAAGCCGGACGCCGCGGCCAAGGAGAATCGCGATTCCTGCAAGCAGCTGCTCACGGTTCCAAGCTAGGAAGCTCGCCCGCGGCCGCTCGCGATCCCGGGCGGTCGCGCTCTCGCGTTCGTTGCGGACCGCGGCCCAGTGCTCGCGCCAGGCTGCGGAGAGGAGCGAATCGGCGTCCTCCCGAACCGCCTCCAGCTCGGGACGCGTCGCCCTCCAAGCGCGGCGAGGGACCTCGATGGTCGGCTCGGTCTCGTCCTCGTCGTAGAGCGCGTCCAGGACGCGCAGTGGGTCAGTTGCGAAGTTCGTCACTGGTTCCTCCTGATTCCATCGCTGCTGCTGGCGAGCGGATCGGGCAGCTCGCGAAGCATCCGATCGAGACGCGTGCGCGCGTTGGTCACGTCGCGGGGGCTCATGCCGGCGAGGTCGGCGATCTCGCCACGCTTGCTCACGTCGAGCTCGTAGGCGGCGAGCAGTGCAAGCACACCGGCGTCGGCCGCAGCACGCTGCTTGAGCCATGCGACCACGCCAACCGCCTTCTGGCTGGATGCATCCCCTCCCGGAGGTGCCTGGCCGGTCGCCGTCGCTGCGACCTCTTCGCCGACAGCGAACCCATCGCGGGTGTCGTTCAGCGAGACATGGGGCTGCGTGCGCGCCTGGCGAAGTCGGTTGCTGGTCTGCTGGCGGATGAGACCGATCAGATGGCCCTCGAGCGGCCGGCTGCCGTTCCACCGCCGTCGCAGGATCACCTCGCCCATGGCGTCCTGGGCGATCATCCTGCCCTCGGCGCCACGGATGCCGGCGGCGGCCAGCATGTCGGCTCGGCGGCCGGCGTATTCGGTGATGCGTTCGATGACCGTAGGCGTCAGCGCTCGTTTCACCGCGTTGAGGTAATCCGGCGTTGGCCTGTGCCCGTCGTCGCCGTTGCTCGTCGAGAGTCCTGGTTCGTGCATGAGCACCTTCTCGGCTGGCTGAGGCCGCCTATCGGCCTCGCCAGCGAGAAACTACGCGTCCGACCTGACACTGAGCGAATGTTCAGTTACTCCCGCTGCGAGGTCGCCTGCTTGCCCGTATGGCCGGTTTCTTCGAAGTGGCGGCGCACTGTCGCAACTCGCGCAACAGGGCCCGCGATCAGTCCTCAGGGGTGATTCTCGCCGGCTCGAGCTGGTGCGATGCTGCTTCTGTGGGGAGGCGTCGTTTGTGGTCCGTCCGCCGATCGCGCCAGGCAGACGCGTCCTTGATCGTGTTCGGCTTCGCGGCGCTTGCCGCTGCGGCCGCGGCCGTCTATCTCCTCATCGTAGGCGCGGTTGCGGCGGTAGCGGGGCTGGTCCACCTGGCGAAGACACATACGGCTCGTCGCCGTTCAGGTCCAGACGGAGACGAGACCATGTCGCCAACGTTCGAACCGGCACCGTCGACCGACTACCAGCAGCTACTCGACGTGGAGCCGTTGGCGACCAGCGAGCACAAAGGTCTGACCGCCGCCGCCCTCGCGATCTTTGCGGCATGGGCAAGGGCCCTCCCGAAGGGACCGCGGAGTCCGGCGAGCATTGTCCGACGCGTTCAGCCTGTTCGCCGGCTGTTGGTCCGTCAGGACACGTGGACGGAGGGGCGTCGGTTCGGTTGGCGGTCGATGCCGTTCGAAGGCCGCGGGAAGGCGGGAGCTCCACCTGTCCAACCATCCCAGATGGACGCTTGGTCGCCGCCAGGTGACCTGATGGATGCGAGCCGATACATCGCTTCCTGCGAGACTTGCACAAAGACGGGGAGGGTCACCTGCAGGGAATGCAGTGGCGAGGGCAAAGTGCCGTGCGTCGACTGTCGAGGCGCCGGCAAGGTCCATGGTCGGACGGCCAACGGACACCAGCGCCTCCTGAACTGCAAGGCCTGTGGCGGAACTGGTTGCACGACGTGCGTCGCATGTTCTCGAGGCAAGGTCGAATGCCCGGCGTGCCATGGCGCGAAGCGCGTAGAGCGCTGGCTGGACGTCGAGGTCTGGAACCGCCAGGACGTCCAGGTCGAGCCCGACGACTATCAGCGAGTGTTTTTGTGGTCGCGCGACGGTCAGGTTTCTACGACCCGGCAAATGGAGCAGGACGCTTTCGTCGTGGACCAGGTCGCGCTGGAAAGGCCCTTGAACCGAGCTGAAGCGCCACCATCAATCCCGACCGACGATCGAGACCGCGTCCTGGCCGCGGTCCAGGCCCAGCTTCAGCCCGGCGAGCGCATCAAGCGCCAGCAGTTGACGGTGCTGGAGTTCCCGGTCGTTGGCGTGACGTATGGGATCGGAGACGACGAGCAAACCATCGAGCTGATGGGGCGCCGCTTGCTGGCCCCATCGACCGAGGTCGATACCGTGCTGCGTGAACGGTCGCGGTTGCTCAACTGGGTGGGCGGGGCCCTCGCCGTGGCTCCAATTCTGGTGGCGAGCGTCTACGTGTCCCGTGGGCCGTACTTCACGTCGCCCGAGGTCGCTGGCCTGGTCGCCTCGGTTCTTGCCGCCGCCATCGTCGCCTTCTTGGTGCTTTGGCACCTCACCATTGGAAGGCGCTCTGCAATCAAGTTCCTGGGACTCGTTCCTGTGCCCCTTGCAGCCGCGGCCGTGCTCGGGTTCTTGGCCGAGCCGAGCCTGGACGACGCGAAGGCGCACGTGAAGGCCGGACGGCTCGACGCCGCGGAGGTCGAGTTGCGAGCGCTCGGGCCCGAAACGGCCCGCGATCTGCGGCCGGTCTGGGCGGATATTCGATTGCAGCGAGTGAACCGCGAAACGGATGTCGAGAAGGCGCGAGCGCTCGTAGGCCAGCTTCCGGCAGACCTTCCGCAGCACGAAGCCGCGACCAAGAGAGTTGACGCGCTTGTGTTTGCCGATGCGCAAGCGGCGCTCGCCGCTGGACGTGCTCCTGAGGTTGAGGAACTACTGAGACGCGGATCGGAACGGATGCGTGAGTCTCAAGGTGCCAAGCACCTTGTTGCCGACGCCGAGCTCGTGATCGGACAGGACTGCCTGAAGCGGGACGACTATCGTTGCGCCGTCGAGCGTGCGACCAGGGGTTCCGCCGAGGAACCCGACGCAGCAAGCTCGCTTCGAGAGCAAGCTCTGGGCGCGTATCGCGAGCGCGTTGACCAGCGGCTTCGCGACGCCGACACGAAAGACCTTGGACAGCGCGTGAGAGCGCTCGCCGAAGCCACGTCACTGCTCTCCGATTACGAGCTGCTCACTCAACCCGACGCTTCGCAGGTCTCTGACCGCCTCTCCGGGCTCAGGCAGCGTTTGGCGCGGGACCAAGCTGCGCTGGACAAGCAGCGTGCTGCGGAGGAACGGAGGCTGGCCGCCCAGCGGGCCGTTGCTGAGGCCAAAGAGCGGCGCGAAGCGGAACGCGAAAACAGGTGGCGTGCTGCTGAGGATCGAAGCGAGAGCCGTTCCCGCGGCGGTGGCTGCTGCAAGTATTGCTCGAAGGGGCAGCCATGTGGCGACACGTGCATCTCTCGAAACAAGACGTGTCACGTCGGGGGAGGATGCGCGTGCTGATGCGAAACGAGCGACACGGGTCGTCCTCGCTAGTTCCTGAGAAAGGAAGCTCATGTCACTAGTGCTTCGGCCTTGCTTGCTCTACCCGCACATGCGCTTCCCGTCTGTTGACTGGCTGAAGGAGGCGTTGCTCACGTTCCGACAGGTTCGCCGGATCTTTCCTGGCGGACCATTCGACGAGTCCTTCCTGGACGCAGACCAAGAGGTGCAGAGGCTGCATTCCGTGGACGTGCCTGGCCTCGGTCCGATGATCCTGAACGAGTCGGTGGACGAAGCGTGGCCCGAACAGGCCCAACACCGTCTGTTCGAATGGCTTCAGTCAAAGCCATCCGTGCTGCTGCGTCAGTTTGAAGTGTCGCAAACGATCGCCGAGTACGGGACAGCCAATGCCTTCCACATGAACCAAGGGAAGTTCGCCAACGAGATGTTGTCGTGGCTGACGGCGAGAGACCTTGCCTGGGAAGCCGACGAGCCACTCGCCGCGGCGGACATGTTGAACTATCCGCCAGTCTACGCGGTGCATCCTCGTCTCGGCGAAGCGATCATGTCGGTGATGGCTATCGCCATCGCCGAACGGAAGCAACTCAACATAGTCACAACCCACGCACGTGTTCACCGCGCTCTCCTCACGAGACGCGAGGCCGACGTGTTCCAGTCTCTCGCAACCAAGGAGGAGTGGCCGGAAGGGGAGCTGCCCGCCTCCCCAGACATCAGCACCGACGCCGCTCAGCTCGTGATCCAGAAGTACCTGGACCTCTCGTGGGTCTCACTGGCAGACGTGGCGGCGATCGTGAGGGACGGGAACGACTTCCAGCGCTTTCGCGTCCGCCTTCAGCAGCTGGCGAGCGAGGTCGGGCTCTCAGCGGTACCCGATCGAGTCGAACAAGCGAAGCAGGTTGCCGCACTCGCCGATGCAGCACGCAAGGAGTGGGAGACCTACCGGAAGGGGTTGGGCTCGTTCGGCAAGATGTTCGTCGCCACCGCGGTCGATGAGAAGGCCGAAGCAGCGATCGCTTCGGTGGCGCCGGCTGCACTTGGCTACGCGACCCTTGGCTTGGCGAGCGTTGGCGTTGGGTTGGCCGTTGGCGCGCTCACGGTGACCTGGAAGACGGTCCGCGGGTTCGCAAAGCGGCGAGAATCAGACCCGTACCGATATCTGTCGCAGCTGACCAAGCACGGCGCCACGCTCATCACGGACAACGCAAGCAATGCGGCTCCGCCGTCAGCGACGGTCGGCTGAAAGGCTTGGCCACGATGAGTGCACGGCGAATCACGGCTGCCTGCTTGGTTTGTGCGTCGCGAGCGCTTGCGAGAGCGCCGCGCGCTCCCTTGGATATCGCACTCGCGCGCTCCTTGGGCCAGTCGTCCCCTGGACCAGTGCCCGGCCGCGCGAAGTCACGAAGAAGCGCGCGCCTCGAAGGCGCGCCAGGAAGCGCGGGTAACCGACGCTGCGCACTCCACGGTGGCAGCGTTCACCTTCTTGGGGTGATGCGAACGCGTTGCGTGTCGTTGTAGGGTCGACAGCACGCACGCCGCGACCGTGCGAGAGGTTCATCAACGTCGCGTTCTGGGGGAAGCGTGCGCAGAAACCACGTTGCGATTGCTCTGGCAGTGACGCTTTTGTTCGCACTGGTCGGCTGTGGCGGCAAGGGTCCGCCGGCTCCAGGGCCGATTCGTGGCAGCGGGCCCAACACTTGTCCGCTCGATGAAGTCACCTGGTTGGAGGTGGTCGAGGGGTACGACAAGAACGAAACCGTGGAGCTCCTGGCTGAACTGAAGGCGGCGGCTGAAGCCGACAAGGACGCGTTGGCTGCAAACGCTGACATCGGCGCTGCTTACAAACGAGTCGTTGAGCAGCGGTCGAGTCGGACGTTCCGGGTCTCGCAGGAGACTCTCGATCTGACTGTTCGTTTGCGGCAGATCGCGTGCGATGTCTTGGCTGGCGTGTTCGGCGAGGATGTGAGCAAGGCGCGTGACGCGTACATTTCCCTAGCTACAAGCGCCGGCGACGCAAAAAAAAAGGTCGAGGAGTCACCGGCTCCGTAGTCTTTCTTGATCGGCCGGTTCCCGGGGCTGCAGTCAGGCTCCAGAGCAATCAGGCAACGGCGACGACGTCGACCGACGGCGCCTTCGCATTGCCATACCCGGACAGCGAGGGGTTCGTCGTTGTCGTCTCATATGGCGGCGACGATAACGAGTTCCCGTTTCTGAGGTCGACCTACCCCGATCCGATGCGTCTGAAGCTCGAATCGCTGCCGGTCGTCGGCCGCCTTGCTCTTCAGCATCAGCCGCGACGAGGGAACGACACGCTCGCGACGCTAGATGCTCTGCTTTACAACGACGGAAGCTACGTCGCCGAACTGTATGAGTTCCACATTCGGTTGATCATGAACGGCGGAGCATGCGGCGGGCTTGCGAATGTGCATCGTGTTGAGGACATGGTGGTGGCAGATCTCTCGAGTGAAACGGCGACAAGCGGAAGCCCACAGCACGCCATCATCAAGAACATCTATGCTTGGTACCCGAACGCAGGGAACATGGACTGCCATCTCGTCAAGATTCCGTATGACATGCGATTCGCATCGGGTGATTCGATGCGGGTGCGGCTGAGTATTGAAAGCGCAGAGGTCTCCTCGTCCCTGATGTCGCTGGATTCGATTCGGGTAACTGCGAACTTCAATCCACGAGTGGGTGCGGGGGGCTCCCTGTCGGATGTCTGGAAGCCGTAACGCAGACCAATATTCGGTTTGCAGGCGGAATCGGCCCTGCCGCCAGCGCGTGATACCTTGAGCCAGGGGGCGTGAATGCTCATGACGGCGGACGAACTTTGGGAGCGGGTTCGCGCATTCGCGACGGCACGGCTCGCTGATGGTGCGCCAGTGCACACGCTGGTGCGGCGCGTCCCGAACTACATCACCTCAGTGGATGCTGAAGCGGTCCATCGCCGATCTGATGAGGGGACCACGAACTCGTCGTACGTCACCCGCGGGACCGTCTCGAAAGTGTGGAAGGAACTCCACGGCGGACCGTACACGAAGCTGCTCGTCTTCACGCGCGCCTTGATCGCGGCGGCGGCCCCCGACTTCGTCGACGTTGAGGACGGCATCCTGAGACTGCGGAACGCAGCGCCAGCCCGGCGGACATTCATTCTGACGTGGAATCCCGAGCGTTGGATTTGGAGTTCTCTTGATGCGGATCTGGCGCGGATGCTCACGGGCGAGCGCGTGCGGCTTCGGCGCAGCACTGGGAACACGAGGAAGATCGTCGAGGGAGATCGGGTATACCTCCTGAAACAGGGGCCCCTTCCGCGCGGCATCATGGCGTCCGGCGTCGTCGTGTCGGCCACGGAGGAGGACCTGCACTACGATCAGGCGCGGGCGCAGGAGGGCGAAACGGCCTTCTATGTGGAGTTCGAACTTGATCGCCTCGTGAGTCCAGAGGCCGTGATGTCGGTGGAGAGCGTGCGGGAAGGGCCACTTGCATCCGTGCACTGGGCGATGCCGGCCTCGGGCATCGAGCTGCCACGGGATGCTGTCGTGGCGCTAGATGGATTGTGGTCGAGCTACGTCCCACCGCGATCGTTGGAGGCAAGTCCACACGAGTTGACTCCGGGCCAGCGGCACGTAGAGGGTGCGGTCCAAGTCGTGACGGTCAACCGCTACGAGCGTTCGCCCGCTGCTCGTCAGGCCTGTATCGACCACTGGGGGTTGCGGTGTGCGGTGTGCACGTTCTTGTTTGAAGACCGATACGGCGCGCTCGGTCAGGGCTTCATCCATGTGCATCACCTCGACCCTCTTGGAGACGCGGAGGAAGAACGCGAGGTGGATCCGATCAAGGATCTTCGTCCTGTGTGCGCAAACTGCCACGCCATGCTCCATCGCCGGGAACCACCCGTCTCAATCGAGGAGCTTCGGACTCTCTTGCGGTGAGCACGAGTCCGGGAGTCCGCAGTCGGGTCGTGTGTCGGTGGCGCCATCGGCGGTCCCGTGACCCCTCGCGATTCCGGTGGCTTGGCACGCAGACTTCACCTCAGCGGGGTGATGTCCGAGCCGGGTTCAACCCCGTATCATCCGAAATTCGACGTGGCGGCGACCTCCGAAAGAAAGTAGGAAACCGCTGGCTCGGACTCCCGATAAGCGTCGGCATGAAGATGAAAGACGTTGCCCCTCTCCAAGCCGGCCGCGTCGCAGACGACGAGCCCGGTTCCAGCAAGGCACCCGGCAAGCGCACGCTGACCATGTCGCTTGAGGCGGCGGTCCAGCGGAAGGCGTCGGAAGGCGCTTCGAACCCTGCCTCAGGCGCGCCTGTCGCAGCCACACCAGACACCGGGCGCGACGACGCGTTCTGGTGGCTGCCGCGACCGTCGGTCCAGGCCAGCGGCGACCTCGATGCGCCGGCCGCGTCCGAGGTCCACAGCGCGGCGGCCCTGGGCGTCTCGGGCCCCGGACAGCCGCTTCCACACGTCGAGCGCATCCAGCAGTCGTTCGGCCATCACGACGTGTCCGGGGTTCATGCCCACGTTGGAGGGGAGGCGTCGGCGTCTGCGAAGGCCATCGGGGCGCACGCATACGCGACGGGCCGTGACGTCGCCTTCGCCGATGCCTCGCCAGGTTTGGAGCTCGTTGCCCACGAGGCCGCTCACGTCGTGCAGCAGCGTGGCGACGTCGCCCTCAAGGACGGTCTGGGAGCCACGGGGGATGTCTTCGAACGCCATGCTGACGAGGTGGCGGCCACGGTCGGCCGAGGCGAGTCGGCTGAAGGACTGCTCGATCGGTTCGCAACTCCCTCGCGATCATCGCCAGTATCAAACAGCTCCACCGTCCAGCGCTTCGGCAGCGTCGAGCCCCAGGCCCTCGGCGATCGCGCCACGGACGCGGCCTCCTATGGGATCGGCGCCGACCCGAACTTTCAGCTGACGCACGGCGACATCATCGCCCTGAGCGGTGACTACTTCGCACCCGACGAGTTGATGCACCTGATGCGGACACCCCCACGAGTATCCGGGATCAAGAATCCGTCGGAGATGAAGAACGTGCCCTGGGTCTACGGACTGGTCCCCGGGACCCGCGATGAGCTCATCTACGCGCTCTACGACTTCGACAAGACCGACACCCGGTTTCAGGCGGGTGGCGTCTGGGCACGCCATAGCTTCTCCGACGACGTGAAGGCCAACGTCATGCGCCGGTACTACCGCCTGGCCGCCCACAACGACGATCACTTCCCCAACCCTGCCGGCTCGGAGCCAGCCGACAAGTCCGCCGGACACTCCTTCCGCGACAACCACGAGAAGGCGATCCTGGCGGCCTATCAGGCAGGGCGAAAGGACGCGCCGATCGACGAGGCCATGATTCGCGAGGCGACGGCGCAGCACTTCCTGACCGACAGCTTCGCGGGCGGACACGTCACGACCGAACGCACGAGCATTGGCGCCTACTGGAACGCGAAGTACCCCGACTTCGGAGTCCGCTTCGTCAACAAGACCGCGCGCGACATCGCATACGTACTGAAGGACGAGGGGACCGGATACCCCGGCAAGCTCCCGGAATCGACGCTCGAGGGGGCGATTCGCAGCCAGAGCATGTCCCAGCTCAACGACAAGGGCTAGCCGTCGGTGGGCGAC
>SXGT01391386.1_pt1 | contig 11554 bp, 10 predicted proteins | sample 3176221 | NCBI WGS metagenome assembly SXGT01 (sample SAMN11356862, study PRJNA531348) | freshwater metagenome | isolation source: freshwater sample F1-120 | place: China: Fuxian Lake, Yuxi | collected 2017-12-25
CCGCGGTAGGTGTCGACGATGATCTTGCGGCGGGTGAGCCCGGCGTCGGCCTTCGGGCCGCCTTCGACGAAGCGACCGGTCGGGTTCAAGAACCAGATCGTCTTGTCGTCGACCATGTGCTTGGGCAGCACTTCGAGGGCGACGGTCTTCAGGGCCTTGTGCAGGTCCTCGTTGCTGACCTTGTCGCTGTGCTGGTGGCTGATGACCACCGTGTGCACACGCGTCGGCTTGTTGTCGGCGTCGTACTCGACCGTCAGCTGGCTCTTCGCGTCCGGGCGCAGGAAGTTGAACCGGCCGCTCTTGCGGGCGGCGGCCAGCGCTTCCAGGATGCGGTGGCTGTAGTGGATCGGGAACGGCATCAGCGCTTCGGTCTCGCGGCAGGCGTAACCGAAGATCATGCCTTGGTCGCCGGCGCCCTGTTCCTTGCTCTGCGAGGTGTGCGCATCGACGCCGAGCGCGATGTCGGCCGACTGCTTCTGGATCGACGTCAACACCGCGCAGCTGTTGTAGTCGAAGCCCATCTCGGCGTCGGCGTAGCCGATGTCCTTGATGACCTTGCGGATCACTTCCTGGTAATCGACCTGGGCCTTGGTGGTGAACTCACCGGCGACCACGACGAAACCGCGCGAGACCATCGTCTCGCAGGCGACGCGCGACTCCGGATCCTGCGCGAGAATCGCCTCGAGCACGGCATCCGAGATCTGGTCACAGACCTTGTCCGGGTGACCTTCGCTGACGGACTCACTGGTGAACAGACGTAGTTCCTTGCTCATGGCGATGCGCGTGGGTAGCTTTCGTTACGTGGGGACGTATTTCCGACTTTGGTTCACACCATCGACTGCATGACGCTTGCGTGGCGCAGCCGAATGAAGGGCGAGGAGCCTACCGACCCCGCCGCGAAAATTCCCCGCTTTCTGTGCGTGCTTCGACACCAATTCGACTCTTCCAGGGAAGTCGCCCCCGACTTCGCACCGTCCTTTGGAAACCTGGGCGTTTGCCCGGACTACTGTCCGGCACGCCTCACCTGGATCCCCGCACCGCTGTGTCCGCTCCATCCCTGTCACCCATCGCAATGGCAACCACCGCCAAGGCCCCCATGCGTGAAGGCTCCACCACGATGAATCGGACGTCCGTGTCGTTGACCCTGTTGGCGATCGGGATGCTGCTGCTCCTGGCGCTGGTCGGCTGAACGACACCGCGTTCGAAAGCTTGCTGACACCGGAATCGCCCGCGACGAGGATGCGCGGGTGAGTTACTCCCGGCTCGATCGCACCCACCTGGCCGCCACCGTCGGCCGCCTGCGCGACCGTATCCACGAGCGCTTCCCGGACGCCAACCTGGTGCAGGTTGCGACCGAGCTGCGGCGCATCGTCGACGCCCACGGCGAACGCAGCGAACGCATCCGCCGCCCGGTCTGGCGCCTGCGCCTGCTGTCGACGCTGCTGCTGCTCGCCGGGATCGCGCTGCTCGGCTGGTTGTTCACTTCGGTGCGGCTCGAAGCGAAGGCCGGCGCCGAGCGCACCTTCACCGACACGCTGCAGACCCTCGAAGCGGCACTGTCGATGCTGTTCTTCCTCGGCGCCGGCGGCGTCTACGTCGCCAGCCTGGAACTGCGGCACAAACGGCGCCGCTGCTTGATGGCGCTGCACGAACTGCGCGCCCTGGCGCACATCGTCGACATGCACCAGCTGACCAAGGACCCGGATCGGACCTTGCATCCGGGCAACGACACTGCGACTTCGCCCGAGCGGACGCTGACGCCGTTCCTGCTGTCGCGATACCTCGACTACTGCAGCGAGATCCTGGCGCTGATCGGCAAGGTCGCGGCGCTCTACGCGCAGGATTTCCCCGACCCGCAGGCGGTCGATGCCGTCGACGACATCGAGGACCTCACCACCGGACTGGCGCGCAAGATCTGGCAGAAGATCATGATCGTCACCAACCATCCGGCGCCCGAGGAGCCGAGGCCCTGATGTCCCTGTGGCTGCAGCAATCGGCGCCATTCACGGCCGCAACCACGCTGCCGGAACGCACCGACGTGGCCATCATCGGCGGCGGCATCGCCGGCATCGCCACCGCGCTGCACCTCGCCCAGGCGGGCGTCGAAGTCACCGTGCTCGAACAGCGCACCGTCGCCAGTCGCGCCAGCGGTCGCAACGACGGCCAGCTGCTGCTCGGCCTCGGCGAGCACTACCACCGCATCCACGGCCAATTCGGCCCCGACAAGGCCCGGCTGTTGTGGGACTTCCTGCGCGACAACCACGCCGCCCTGCGCGCGTCGTTGGCGGCACACGGCGTCGACTGCGGCCTGCGCCAGGATGGCGGCCTGCGCCTCGCCGAGACGCCGCACGAATGGACCGAGCTGCAGACCGCCGCCGCGCTGCTCGCCGCCGAAGGCAAACCGCACCGCCTGGTGCCGGCGGACGAACTGGCGCGCTGGCTGCCGGCCGGTCGCGGCTTCCACGGCGCGTTGCATCTCGTCGGCGAAGCGATCGTGCAACCGGTGCAGATGGTGCGCGGCTTAGCACAGGCGGCAAGCAAGGCCGGCGCCCACATTGTCGAAGGGGCCGGCGTCGCCGCGATCGACGGCGACGCCGGCGCGTTCTCGCTGCGGCTGCAGGACGGCCAACGACTCGCCGCCAGCATCGTCGTGCACTGCACGTCGACCCTCGCGCGCGAACTCGATCCGAGCGGGCTGCTGTCGCGCACCGTGTTCCCGTTCCGCGGCCAGATCGTCGCCACCGATCCGTTGCCTGCCGCCATCGTGCAGCAGTTCCCGACCTACGCGATGTCGAGCAACTTCTGCTACGAGTACTTCCGGATGGCGAACGACCGCTTCGTGATCGGCGGCAAACGCTGGTCGGTGCCGGGCGAACAACTCGGCATTCTCGACGACGACGGCAGCCATCCGCAAATCACCGCGAACCTGCTCGCCTACGTGCACGAGCACTTCCCGGTGCTGCAAGGCACCGCGTTCCCCCACCTCTGGACCGGGATCATGGCGGGCACGCCGGACGGACTGCCGCTGGTCGGCGCCCTGCCCGGCGCGCCAGGAACGTTCGCGCTGCTGGCGTTCAACGGCTACGGCTTGTCGTTCGCGTTCCTCGCCGGCCGCTGCCTCGCCGAGATGATCGTCGACGGCCAGGGGCAGCACCCCGCGTTGCCGCTGTTTGCCCCGCGCCGCCTGCTGCCGGCGTGACCGGGGCAATCGCCGCGCGCGGCTCGCAATGGGACGCGGCGTTCAAGGTCGGCCGCCGGCAACCGATGCGGAAGGCATGGACGAGCCCATCCGCCCGGACCTCGGCCGCATCCTGCCGAAACCGATCCTGCGCCGCGTTGCCGGCGCCGATCCACCCTTTGCGAAAGCGCTCTCGGTGCCCGAGTCGGCGCGCGGCGAGGACTTCTTCGTCGAGGTGCAGAAGCGCAGCTACCTCGACGGCGACGAAACCGGCTTTGGCCTGGCGCAAGCCAGCGCCGTCGCCGCCAAGATCGCCGCCGTGTTCGTGCAGAGCGACCGCGACCACGCGGCCGCGATGCAGCGCCCGGATCCGGGCCGCGTGCAGAAGTTGACCGAGCCGCGGTGACGCGCGGCCGGCGGGCCACGCGTCCGGCCCGCGGCCGCGGCGAGGTTCAGTTCGTGATCGTGGTGCCGTTCGACAGCGCGATGCAACCCGGCCCCGGCACGTAGGCCGCCGTCTGCACCGTCAGGAACAACGAGCCGGGCGCCAGCCCCGGCGGAATCGGCAGCGCGAACGGCGGCAGCGGACCGGGCGTCACGCCGATGAAGAAGGCGCCGATGTACGCAGTCGGCAGCAGCGCCGGCCCACCGAAGAACGGGCAGGCGATGCCCGGGGGCAAGGCGGCGAATGGCGGCGGCGCAAAGCCCGAGAAGACCAGGAACACGAAGCTCGGCGGCACCGGCAGCGGCGTCGCGAACAAGGCGAACCCGGGGTTGCCCGCGGGCAGCGCCGGCAGCGGCACCGCACCGATGCAGCCCGGGGTGATGCCGATCAGGCCGGGCTGACCGATCGGGATCGCGGCCGGTGCGCAGGTCTGGGCGCCGACGAGGGCCGCGGTGAAGGCGATGGCGAGGGAGGCGAAGGCTTGGCGAAGGAACATGGGTGGTCTCCGGTAGCGCCCTCGTTCCGGCTGGCTGCCGCGAAACCGTTCGCGGCGGCCAGACGACGTCAGGCACCAGGAACACCGCACGTGCGCCCCGGGACCGGAGCCGAATCTCCTGCAATCCTGCAATCGGCGGCGCGGCGGGAATGCCGGACATCGCGCGAAGACGTGCTTGCCGCCGTACTGACCGCCCGACAATCTTGCGCCGCGCGCGGCCACGCCGCGGCCTACCGAATGCAAAACGCGCTCTCGCTGCACGCAGTCACCAAACGTTTCGGGTCGTTCACGGCGGTGTCCGAACTCTCGCTGGAGGTCCCGAAGGGCTGCATCTTCGGCTTCCTCGGCCAGAACGGCGCCGGCAAGACGACCACCATCCGCATGGTGATGAGCATTTTCCACCCGGACGCCGGCTCGCTCTCGGTGCTCGGCCATGCCGACGCCGCGCAGGTGAAGGACCGCCTCGGCTACCTGCCCGAGGAGAAGGGTCTCTACAAGAAGATGAAGACGGCGGAGATCGTCGCCTACTTCGGCAAGCTGAAGGGCATGGACAGCAGCACCGCCAACCTGAAGGCGAAGGAACTGCTGACGCGCTACGGCCTCGGCGACTGGCTCGACAAGAAGTGCGAGGCGATGAGCAAGGGCATGGGCCAGAAGGTCCAGGTGCTCGGCACCATCATCCACGAGCCGGATCTCGTCATCCTCGACGAGCCGTTCAGCGGCCTCGATCCGGTCAACCGCGACCTGATGAAGGACCTGATCCTCGACATGAAGCGGCAGCGCCGCACGGTGATCTTCAGCACGCACGGCATGGAGCACGCCGAACAGCTCTGCGACTACGTGATGATGATCCACAAGTCGAAGCTGCAGTTCTGCGGCACGCTCGCCGAGGTGAAGCAGGGCCGCGATCTCGGCATCCAGCTCGACTACGACGGCGACGGCGGCATCGTGCAGAAGTTGCCCGGGGCGCGACGCGTCAACGACAACGGCAAGCACGCCGAGATCTTCCTGCAGAGCGGCGTCGATCCGCAGGAGGCGCTGCGGTGGCTGGTCGAGCGCGTGCGCGTGCGCCGCTTCGACTACCGCGAACCGTCCCTGCACGAAATCTTCGTGCGCACCGTCGAGGAAGCCAACGCCAAGCTCGCGGCCGCCGGAGCGGGAAACTGACATGGCCAGCAAGATCTTCCTCGTCGCGCAGCGCGAGTATCTCGAGAACATCCGCACGAAGACGTTCTGGATCGGCATCCTGGCGTTGCCGATCCTGATCGCGATCTCGATCGGGGCGGGCTTCGTGCTCAACAAGCTGAAGGAGACGAAGACCTACGCGGTCGTCGATCTCTCGGTGGCGAAGCTCGCGCCCCGCATCGAGAAGCAAGCCCGCAGCACCGACATGGCTGGACTGGCGCGCCTGCTCGCGGCGAAGCCCGACCTCGCCAAGGCGTTCGAGCCGATCGCCAAGGACTTCGGCAGCGACCTGGCCAAGTGGAAGCCAACCGAAGGCGATGGCAAGCAGGCCGACCACGAGCTGCCGGAAGAACTGAAGGACCGCATGCTCGAAGCGTGGCTGCAAATGCCCGCCGACGACCTCGCCCGCATGGCCGAGGGGAACCAAGGACTCGACACCGCCAAGAAGTTCAGGCTGCGCTCGCTGCAGGATCTCGGCGTCGCCGAGCTGCCCGTCGAAGAGCAGCAGAAACGGCTCGGCCAGATGGTGAAGCAAGGCCAGTTGTTCGCCTACTTCGTGATCGGCGCCGATCCGACCAAGTCGCTCGAAGACTTCCGCTACGTCAGCAACAACTTCACCGAGGAATCGCTGCGCAAATGGTACGGCGACGCCGCGACCAAGATCGTGCAGAACCTGCGCATCGCCGCCGCCGGCATCAAGCCCGAGGTCGCGCGCACGCTGAAGGAAGAGGTCCGCTTCGCCCAGAAGCAGAGCGACGAAACCGGCACCACCAAGGACGTCACTGTCGCCGACAAAGCCGGCGGCTTCGCACCGATGGCGTTTGTCTACTTGCTGTGGATCGCGGTGTTCACCGCCGCGCAGATGCTGCTGACCAACACCGTCGAGGAAAAGAGCAACCGCATCATCGAGGTGCTGCTGTCGTCGGTGTCGCCGGGCGAACTGATGGCCGGCAAGATCTGGGGCATCGGCGCCACCGGCATGACCCTCACGCTGTCGTGGGTGTTATGCGCTGCCGGCGGCTACCTGATCGCCGAGAGCACGATCCAAGGCATGGACCTGAGCATGTTCGCGTCGGCGATCGATCCGCTCTACCTCGCCAGCTTCATCATCTACTTCTTCTTCGGCTACCTGCTCTACGCAGCAATCCTGGTCGGGCTCGGCTCCGTCTGCAACAGCCTGAAGGAAGCGCAGAACCTGCTGCAGCCGGTGTTCATCGTGCTGATCGTGCCGCTGGTCTCGATGATGTTCATCGTGCAGGAGCCGAACGGCCTCTTCGCCAAGGTGCTCAGCTACGTCCCACTGTTCACGCCGTTCGTGATGATGAACCGCGCCGGTGGGCCGCCTGAGCTGTACGAGTACGCGATCACCGGCGTGATCCTGCTCGCCAGCGTGTGGTTCGCCTTCAAGGCGGCTGGCAAGGTGTTCCGCGTCGGCGTGCTGATGACCGGCAACCCGCCGAAGCTGAAGGAGATCCTCGGCTGGCTGCGGCAGTCGTGATGCCATGAAGGGCGCTCCAGGTCCCATCCTGATCGTCGGCGGCGGCCAGGGCATCGGCCGCGCCACGGCCGACGCCTTCCCCGGCCAGACCACCGTGTGGACGCGCACGAACGGTATCGATGCCACCGATCCGCACTCGCTGCGCACCGCGTTCACCGGGTTCCAGCAACAGCACGGCGCCCCGTTCGCCCTGATCCACACGATCGGCGACTTCGCCGAACAACCGCTGCTCGGCACCGACCAGGCCACCTTCCGCCACCTGTTCGCGAGCAACGTCGACACCGTGTTCCACACGCTGCAGACCGTGGTGCCGGCGATGGTGGCGGCGGGCACCGGCCGCGTCGTCCTGTTCGCCGCCGCCGGCGTCGACCGCGACCGCGCCATGCTGCGTGCCCCGGTGTATTTCGCCGCCAAGGCCGCCGTCGTGCAGTTCGCCCGCTCGCTGGCCGCCGAAGTCGCCAAGGCCAACATCACCGTGAACGTGATCGCGCCGGGCCTGATCCACCACCCGCACAGCCACCAGGAAAGCCAGACCCGCCTGAGGCCGCGCGTCCCGGCCGGCCGGCTCGGCACTCCCGACGACATTGTCGGACTGATTCGCTACCTGCTTTCGCCCGCCGCCAGCTACGTCACCGGACAGGTCCTGACGGTGGATGGCGGGCTGCAAGGCTGAGTTGGCACCCCGCCGGCCGACCGATCGCCGCTCCGCCGCGGCGGAAAACTGGTTGTCAGTGCCCCCTGCGCCGCAGTAAATCGCTGCCTTCTCAGGACCAACCGCAGGACTACGAAGATCGAACCGACGATCCTTTCCCCAACGGGCATCGACCTGTCCCTGCTGGACGTCGATGCCGTGCGCGCCACCGAGCGCCTGATCCATCGCGGGTTCGAGGCCTACCTGGTTGGCGGATGCGTTCGCGACCTGCTGCTCGGCCGCACCCCGAAGGACTACGACATCGCGACCGAGGCGCGCCCGCAGCAGGTCAAGCGGGTGTTCCCGCGCAACTGCCGCATCATCGGTCGCCGCTTCAAGCTCGCGCACCTGCACTTCCACGGCAACACCAAGATCCTGGAGTGCTCGACCTTCCGCCGTTCGCCCCAGATGGAAGGTGGCGACGACGTGCTGATCACGCGCGACAACGAATTCGGCAACGCCGAGGAAGACGCCCTGCGCCGCGACTTCACCGTCAACGCGCTGTTCCTCGACCCGACGCGCGACACCATCACCGACTACTGCAACGGCCTGCAGGACGTGCACGACCGCGTGATCCGCACCATCGGCGATCCCGTCGTGCGCTTCCGCGAAGATCCGGTGCGCATCCTGCGCGCCGCGAAGTTCGCCGGCCGGCTCGGCTTCTCGGTCGAAACCGCGACGCTGCAAGGCATGTGCGAGACGTCGGGCGACCTCGTGCGCAGCGCCCCACCGCGCCTGCTCGAAGAGATCCTGCGCCTGCTGCGCGGCGGCCACTCGCTCGACAGCTTCCAGCTGCTGCGCGACGTCGGCGCCGTGAAGAGCCTGGTGCCGGTGCTCGCCGACTTCCTGGCCACTGCCGCGCACCACGAACGCGTCGATTTCTGGCGACTGCTCGAGGCGCTCGACCACCGCGTGCAAGACGGCCACGTGCCGTCGAGCGGTGTCCTGCTCGGCGCCTTGCTGGTGTGCCCCGTGCTCGCCAAGGCCGAACGCAATCCCGGCCGCAGCCCGTCGTCGATCGCCGAAGAACTGCTCGGCCCGCTCAGCTTCTCGCTGCGCTTGCCCAAGCGCGACGCCGGCTGCCTGAAGCGGATCTGCGGCGTGCAGCACCGGTTCCTGCAGAACGACGAGCAGAAGCGCTTCCGCACCGAAGGCTTCCTGCACGGCCCGTACTTCCTGGAAGCACTCGAACTGTTCGAACTGCGCACGCTCGCCAACGCTGGCGACCTCGCGGTCGTCGATCGCTGGTACGACCTCGCGCGCGAGACGTTCCCCGACGGCGCGCCGCCCGAAGGCCGCGACTACGACGGCGAACGCGATGAACCGCGCGACGTGGCGCTGGCCGACGACGACGGTCGCGCGGCCGAGTCCGCCGACACCGGCAACGACGAAGGCGAAGCCGAAGCCCGCGCCGCGGGCGAACCGAACGACGAGCCGGCGGTCGCCGATGCGGGTGACGAGCCGCCGATGCCGAGCGAAGGCCCGGGCCAGACGGTTCCGTCCTACGGCGACGGCAGTGACGGTGGCGAAGCCGATCCTGGCCGGCGCCGGCGCCGGCGTCGGCGTCGCCGTCGTCGCGGCGGCGGTGGCGACGACCAGAACGCGTCGGATCGCGGCGCCGCCGCGGCGCCCGACCACGACGACGAAGTGCCTTCCGTCGAAGCCGACACCGAGGCACCGCACGACGACGCGGCGGACATCGACGCGCCGACATCCTTGCGCACTCCCAAGGTCCAGCACGACTTCGTGAACCCCGAGGGCGCCGAGGACGACAGCGATGTCGATGTCGATGCGGCGATGGCGCCGCGCGACGCCGACGAACCCGCGGCATTGCCGCGGGCGGACGAACCACAGACGTTCGGCGAACCGGCGCGCAGCGACGACGCGTTCCCCGGCGAACCCGGCCGCCGTCGGCGCCGCCGGCGCCGGCGCGGTCGCGGCGGCAACGGCGACGACCGGCGCTTCCCGGATGGCCACGCACCGGCCCCGCTCGGCGAAGCTGGCGAAGGCGAAGCCGCTCCGCACGATCCCGCCGCCGACGAGACCATCGAGCGTGACCCGAACGCTCCGCTGGTCGAAGCCGGCAGCGAAGGCGCAGCATCGACGCAGACTCCCGACGGCGCCCACGCCGAAGGACCTGCGGACGAAGGCGACGGACGCGGTCGACGACGTCGTCGTCGACGGCGCGGTCGTAGCCGCGGTCGCGAGGAAGGCAACGAAGGCGCCGCGAGTCCGTACGAAGCGGACGGTCCGCCCGACGCTCCGCGAGGAGCCGAGGGCGAGGACCAGCGTCCGCAGCCGCAACGCCAGCCGCAGGGTGGCCAGCACCCACGGCACGGGCAGCAACGCCAGCAGCAGCACCCGCGCCACCAGCAACAACGCCAGCAGCAGCAGCCGCAGCATGGCCAACGCCAAGGCAACGACCGCCGCGATCGGCGCGACCGCAACCGCGGTGGTGGCGGCGGCGGTGGCGGCGATCGCAACCGCGGTCGCGGCGCGCCGCGCGACGTCGATGTCGTTCCGCACTACCGCGATCGGCGCGGCAAGGTGGACGTGATCGAACCCGCAGCGCTCGATCTGTCGGCGTTCGACGTCGAACTCGATCCCAAGCGCGTGCCGACGTTCGGCAGCATCGTCGAAGGCAAGGGGCGACCGAAGAAGCGGTCGCCGCGCGTGCCGGAAGACGGCGTCGACGACTACCGGCCGCCGCCGCCGCCAGGCAGCGACTCGGGCCCGGCGACGCCACCGCCACCGCCGCCGAGCGACACGCCGGACACGTTCGGCGATTGGTGACGTGAGCGCCCAACCGACGAAGGTGACGACTGCGACGCTGCGTGCCAGGAAGGGCGCGCAGCAGCGCATCACCGCGCTGACCGCCTACGACTTCACGTTCGCCGGCCTGCTCGACGAGGCCGGTGTCGATGTCGTGCTGGTCGGCGACTCGGTCGCGACCGTGATGCAGGGGCGCGACACCACAGTGCCCGTGACGATGGACCAGATGGTCTACCACTGCGAGTTGGTCGGCCGCGCGGTGAAGCGGGCGCTGGTGGTCGGCGACCTGCCGTTCCTCAGCTACCAGGTGAGCGCCGAGGACGCGCTGCGCAACGGCGGCCGCTTGCTCAAGGAAGGGCTCGCCGAAGCGGTCAAGCTCGAAGGCGGCGCCGAGTTCGCGCCGACCGTGCAGCGGCTGGGGACCGCGGGCATTCCGGTGAGTGGCCACATCGGGCTCACGCCGCAGAGCATCCACCAGTTCGGTTCGTATCGGGCGCGCGGCCAGGATGCCGGCGAGCGGGCGCGCATCGTCGACGACGCGCGCGCGCTCGAACAAGCGGGTGCGTTTGCGTTGGTGCTGGAGAAGGTGCCGAGCGAGCTCGGTCGCGAAGTGGCGGCGGCGGTTTCGATCCCGGTGATCGGCATCGGGGCCGGGCCGCACGTCGATGGGCAGGTGCTGGTGACGCACGACATGCTCGGGTTGTTCACGCGCTTCCGGCCGCGGTTCGTGCGCCGCTATCGCGAACTCGGCAAGGAGATCGGCGACGCGGTGCGCGAGTACTGCCGCGACGTGCAGCAGGGCAAGTTCCCGAACGACGGCGAGAGCTACTGATCGCGGGCCGATTGGCCTGATCCTCACCGCCCATGGCGCCACCGCCCGCAGCGGGCCCGGCGCAAGGGCGATGCCGCTACCCAGGGTGGTTGCGCTCGGCAGTCCACTTCGCCGCCCAAAGTTGGCTCACCGCACAGAGCGCTTGCACCCCCCCGCCGACAGCGGCATCGTGCGTCTTCGCGGCCTGCCACGGGCCGCTCTCCGAAGGCTCGCGCGAACGGATTGCGCGGTCCCAAGGCCGACCCGCCCAACACCCATGCAAGCCTGGCGCATCGACGTTCTGGCCCGCCCCGAACACAAAGACCCCATGGGCGCTGCCGCCCTGCGTGCCCTGCGCGCTGCCGGACTCGACGGCATCCAGGACGTGCGCAGCCGCCGCGGCTACCTGCTCGCCGCCGAGCTTCCTGAGGACAAGGTCCGCAGCTTCGCCCGCGCCGTGCTGTGCGATCCGGTGATC
>SXGT01455412.1_pt1 | contig 11554 bp, 9 predicted proteins | sample 3176221 | NCBI WGS metagenome assembly SXGT01 (sample SAMN11356862, study PRJNA531348) | freshwater metagenome | isolation source: freshwater sample F1-120 | place: China: Fuxian Lake, Yuxi | collected 2017-12-25
GAGCCGAGATCAACCGAAAAATCACAAACGTTGGAAACACGCTTTGGGAACGCATGCTTGTCGGGAGGGCCCCCAAATCGGCCCTCGGGCCGGCCGAAGGCCGGCCGGATCCTAGTCGACAGGGCACCAACATCGGCCCTCACGCCAGAGGGGGCAGCCCGCGGTCCGTCAAGGAGATAGACTGAGCGGACAGTCCGCACTCTCGGACCCACCGACCGCGTTTGCGGCATCGACTTCGCATCCAAGTGTCGCCAGTGCCGGGAGGGTGTCTGCGCAGTCGAAGCGGACGGTGGCGAACAGGGGCCCGGCCAGCGTCGTTCCGGTGGGGGCGAGTGCACCGAGAACCAGAGAGCCCGGCTCGCCACCGACACCGAAGAATCCGTGACCCACGGGGCCTCCCGCCTGGACGCGCGCCGCGATCGCGTCGAGTCCAGCGCTCCACGGAAGTGAGAGCGCGGCAGGGTACTCGATCCGGACGAATGCGGCGGCGAGAGGTTCTCCCGCAGCGAGGTCCACCCGCAAGGTCGCGGTGGTGCAACGGATCGGACCCGCCGTGGGTCCCGGGGAGGGCGTGGCGGTGGGTGGCGGGAGCGTGCCCGAGGTCGGCGAAGGCTGTGGCCCAGGCGTCGGCGTCGGTACCGGACGGGAGGGCGTGAAGTCCGTGATGCCGAAGCCCTGCCGCGCGGTCTGCCAGTCGAGACGCAGGCGGTCTCCCGCTGCGGGGAAGCCCATGACTTCGCGCGAGTGCGCCAGATCCCGCCAGAACGGCCGCCCCAGCGTCACGACCTGAAACGCGCTGCGCTGGAACTCGACCCCATCGTCGAGCAAGCGCACGATATGCGCCCCATCTTCGAGCAGGTTGTAGTTCCAGAGCAGGACGAAGGCGTTGTCGTCATCGCCGCAAGCCCCAGTCGTGTCGCGGCGTGTCGTGCCGTAGGCGACCTCCACCGGCGCGCGGTCGTCGAAGACCGCGGTGATCACGCCGCCACGGCAACGCCATCCCGAGACCAGGCCGATTCCGCTCTGGACCGAACCGGGAGCCGGGATCTCGAGCGCCGACGCCGCCGTGGCGCGAGCGTGGCCTGAGGCGGTGGGGTCGAGTCCGGGACCGGGCGCCCGGGAATGCGCGGAGGTCACGGTGCCAGTCGCGGGGCGGAAGGCCGTGACCGTGAAACCCTGCGACGCGGTCTGCCAGTCGAGCGTGAGCCCGTCGCCGGACGCTGGGTGGTTGCCGACGTCGACCGTGCCGCCGAGCCCGCGCCGGAACGGTTCGCCCAGCGTCACGACCTCGAAGTCGACGCGCGCGAACTCGATCCCGCCGTCGAGCAGGCGCAGCTGGTGCGGGCCATCCCCGAGCAGGTTGTAGTTCCACTGCAGCGCAAAGGCATTGTCGGCGTCGCCACACGCCGTACGCGTGTCTTCCCGAGTGGTGCCGTAGGCGAGATCGATCGGATCGCCCGCGTCGAAGACCGCGGTGAGGCGTCCGCCCGAGCAGCGCCATCCCGAGACGAGACCGATGCCGCTCTGGACGGAACCGGCCTGGGGGATCTCGATCACGCCCGCGATTTTGGGAGCGGCAGCGGAGACCGCGAGCCGCCCGTCGAGATCACACTCGCCGCTGGTGCAGGCGACGTCGTGGCCGAGCGCGCGACGGAAGCAGAGTTCGACATCGCTGATCCCGACGGCATCGTCGCGATCAGCATCGCCGCAGCTGCGCGCGCCGCACGAGGTCGTGCCGCAGATGTCCGGCGGTGCCGATCCCCCGGCCGCGTGCAGCAAGGTGACGAGATCGTCCGCCCGGAGGGCGTCGTCAAAGATCGTATCGCAGCAGCTGCCGCAGATCTCGGCCGACTGGAGACCGATCATCGCGTCGAGGTCGAAGCCGGATTTTTGGATGCCACGGATGGGAAACACATTGCCCGGATCGGCGACGACAGCACCCGGATCGACGATGCGGACAAAGCGGACCTCCGCGAGCCCGGCATCGGCGAGGTCGAAGGCGTCGCCGCCAGCGGCAGCGGTGCGGGGATCGAGGCCGTTTTGTGGGTTGGCAAAGACCGGGGTGATGCCGGCGAGCCCGGCGAAGCTCGCCGCATCCCATGCGAGCCGTGTCCAGACGAGTCCGTCCGGGCTCAGCTCCACGAACCCGGCCTCGCGGAAGAAGAGCCCAGGCCCGTTGCGGAAGGGGTTCTCGAAGATGCGCAGATCCGGCCCCGGTCCATCGACGATGACGTTGTCGTCGAAAGAGAGCACGATCTGCCCGCCATCGCCGAGCGAAACGACATCGGTCGAAGCCGCGAACTCGCCGGTGCCGCGCGGCAGACCGAGCACGATGTCGGGCAGGAATTCACTGCCGAAGCCGCCGTCCGCACCCGGCGTGTACGCGACGACGGAATCGGGGCATGGGTCAGCCTGTCCCGGCGTCGGGAGGAGCAGCAGAGAAGCCACGACCGCGAGCAGGAGGCGACCCGCCCCCGTGCCCGCGGCACGAGGCGCCGCGATGGAATCGTGGCGCCTGGTCGGGGAGACACCCGGCTCGCGGCTCTCCGCGGCAGACCCGATCAATCGCATCGAAGTTTCAGATTGTCGGCATCCACGACCTTGTCGTCCGCGCGTGCCTTGATCTTGATCCGGGCGACATCGCCCTGGTCAACCGTGATCGGCACCGCAGCGCTGCACCGAGCAGCGGTGGCGGGCAGCAGGGCATCGACCGCGGCCGTGAGCGCAGGCAGGGCGCTCGATCCTGCGACTTTCGGGGCGCGAAGAACTTCGACCGCATCGACCTCGTCGGGCGTGCAGCCGTCGATCTCGGCAATCGCAGCACAGGCACCGACCAGGAAGGTGCAGGTGCCATCGACCTCGCCGTCGCGATCACAGCCGGCGCCATCGCTGCACGTCCAGCCTGGCTTGACGCGGCCCGAGGCCGAAACGTCGGGTTCTCCGCCAAAGAAGGCGATGTTGCAGTCCTTTGTGCCGCGGTCGCCGTCGGTCAGGGCCGCGATCGGGGTCAAAGTGGTGATGGTGGTGCAGGCCGTCGGCCAGCACGAATCGATGACGGCGACCTGGCCCGAAACCGGATCGGAATCGATCCCCGTGGTGAACGAGAAGCCTGAAGCGATCTCGCCGAGAGGAGCGCCGTCGGCCGATAGCCGTGCAATCGCGCTGGTCCAGTCGGCGCCGAAGACGCCAGTCATGAAATGGCTGCCATCGCGGTAGACCTCCTGATCAAAGGCGCCAGCCGTCGCGGCGAAGGTCGAGAGGCTGCTGCTGGCGAGATCCCAGCGGAGGACCGAACCGACATAGAAACCGTCGACGTTGCCGATCAGGATGTCGCCGTCTGCCGCCAGGCTGAGTCCCGCCACATAGTCGAGGCCCGAGACCAGGGGCGAGATCGCGCCGGTGGCGAGGTTCACCGACACCACCCGGCCCGCGCCAGGGCCGACCGCATCTCCGACAAGGACGGCATCCGAATCGGCGAGAGGTAGTGCCGCCGACGCATAGGGGATGGAGCCGGCCGGGGCGAGCTCGAGGGTCGCCGCCGCGAGCGCGCTCGCGGTCGAGCGTGGATTCTCCAGAGCATAGACCGTGTCGCCGGTGGTCGTGGCGCCCGCATCCTTCCCGTTGTCGGTGAACAGGAGGAGGTCGCGCTCGGGGTCGTAGGAGAGGCCGCCGATAGAGTTGAGACCGGTGACGATCATGGCCGGGGCTGCCAGCCCGTCGATGCGCAGCAGATGCTGGCTGCCCGCGCCGTAGACGCCGGCGCCGACAAACAGACTCGAACCGCCGTAGGTGACATCGCCCTGCAGTGCTTCGCCGATGTCGATCGAGCCGATGATCCAGCCGGCGCCGGCCGTCTGGGCGGCCGCAGGTGCAGGGCGGGCCAGTATGGCGAGGCTGAACACGAAAGTCAGGCCGAGTGCGGTGGCGAGCGGCGGGCAACCGGCGCGTCTGCGAAAACAGGTCTTGGTCTGTGGGGCGAGAAGAGGGGAGGAGTGCGGTTCGCTCATCGGAGTCTCCTGCGCGCCGCTACCCGTGGCGCGCGATATGGAGGTCCGGCGGGTGAGCCGACCCGAGGCCGCTCTCACGTCGTCGCCTGCCGCGCCGCGAGGGGTCGCGGCGGGCGGTCTCGGCCGGTCGAACGAACCTCGAAGCCAGGCAGCCCGCACGGCCTCGAGTAGATTTTCGTTCGGAGCCAGGTCTCCTGACTCGTCGGCCGTCTACTTGCGCCGCCTTCCCATCCCGCGGGGGACAGTGGCTTTGCTGGCGCTTTCGTTCCGACTCACAGTGGCGGGAGCCGCGCCGGTCTTTCACCGGCTTCCCTTGTCACCGAACCCCGCTCTTGTGACGAACCGGCCGGTCGAACGCAAGGCAGCGGGCAAGCACCGGGGTCACGTCCGGGCGACGGCCCCTCCCGTCTGCGGGGACGGCGTGCCGGCCGATGGCGAGGCGCGCGACGACAGCGGGGCCAGCGCGGCCTGCCTCGACGGCGGGTTGGACGCCCGTTTTCCGGTTCTCGCCGCCGTACGTTGATTGGAGTTGGCGCCGGCACCAGATGAGGACGTGAAGGCGTCCGTGGTCGCGGCGAGGTCCTCACCCGGCATGGGTCGGCTCTCTCGTGCGTCGGCGCCCCGGCACGGACAGCGGAGGGCGCGTCATGGTTCGGCTGTTCGCGGCACTTGCGGCTGCGGCGATGCTGGTTTGTCCGGTCGCGGCATCGGCGCATCGCGACACGCCCCATCAGTCGCCGAACGAACTCACCGACCAGATCGTCCTGCGCAAACTCGAGGCGAAGTCCGATCAGGACGACGGCATCAACGGTCTCTCGGAATATTGCATTCACGCCAGGACCACCCACCCCGACCACGGCGAGGGCAGCGGCGCGTACGTCAACTGTCCGACGGTGAACTGGGACTGGACCGACCCGCAATCGGGCCAGAGTTTCGAGACGCTCGGCGCGATCCCGCTTCTCGGCAAGGGCGGTTATGGCGGCGGCAGCTGGAACGGCGATTTCCACCACGAGTGCGAGGCCACGGCCCCGTGGACGCTCAACGTCGACCTGACCGAATCGAATTCGATCGAGCTTGCCGACATTCTCAGGAAGATCGGCGAGGCGCTCGCGAAGGTCACGTTGCCCGTGCCCACGGCGCAGGGGCAGTCGATCAAGCTTGCCGGCGAAGCCGCCAGGGTCGTAGCCGATATCCTCGAGAATCTCTTTGCCGGGATCGAGGATCTCGGCAAGGCCAACCCGCAATGGCCCGAGGGCGAAGCCGATCCCTCCGGTGAGGCCGAGCGGACACCGCAGAACGACCCGGACGACACCGATCTCGGGCACTTCAGGTTCGAGGCGGTCAAGAATGTCGCATTCCGTTCGCTGGAGTGTGCCCCGACGCCCACGCCGACACCTGCCCCGACACCCGGGGGCACGCCCACACCGATACCGTCACCGACAAAGACACCCGCGCCGACATCGACTCCGGGACCCACCACGACACCGGCTCCGTCGCCGGAGGGAACGCCTCTAGGCCTGGTGACCTTCGCGAACTCGGCCGCGGGGCCCGCGCCCGTGCTTGCCACGGCCGGCGGCGAGTTCTGCTTCGCCGACGCGAGCCATGCCCTCTCGCGCAGCTCGATCGTCGCCGATCCGGCGTGGGATCTGCTTGCGCTCGCGGCAGGTGCGATTTCGGGGGTGGCTTCGGAACCGGGCGCACAGCCCGCGTTGCCACCGGCAACACTCGGCTTGATGCGCAGAGATCTCCGCCGGCTCATCGCGGCGCTGGGCCGCATCGCGGCGGCCACCGAAGTTGCCGAGGCGGAGGCGCCCGGCAGCGGTGTCGATCCCGGAGCGCTCGCCGTCGCAGCACAGGGGCTCGACCAGGGCGATACCTTGCGCGACGAAGCCGTCTTCGAGGGGAATGACGACAAGCTTATCCTGGCGCTCGGGAGGTACGAGGAGAGCTTCGACGCGCTCAGTGCCCTGCTTCACCCCTCGTGTGCACCAGCGTTGGCGCATGGCGCCGTGGGCGCGGCCGGCTTTGACTGCAGCAGGGCTCTCTTCGATGCCTTCGGGGATGGCTTCGAGGTGGAGGCGAGTTGTCTCCGGCGCTGCGAGCGCGCGGCACACCGCAGGGGTGAGACCAGACTCTGCCCGGCGGTATGCGCCCTCGATGCGCAGGTGATCCGGATCCTCGATGTCGGAGCGACACGGATCGCCACGGCGTGCCCGGTCCTGTCCGCGCCGGGCTGTACCGACGGTGTCGTCGCCGCAGCGCGAGCCGCGGCCGCCGCTTCGTTGGCGGATGGCCTCAGCGAGGAGATTTTCTGTGCGGATGGTCCGATGCCACTCGACGGTGGCGCCAAATCGCCGCAGGGTTCCTACGAGGGGAGCGATCCCGTCCAGCGCGCGGTGTTCCGCTGCGAGACGGCCGTTGCCACCAATGCCGCCCGGCTTTTGCGGATGCGTGCGGCGTGTCTGGGCGATTGCGAGGCGGCCGTCCAGCTTGGCGGACTGGATGCGCCCCGCTCGTGCCCGCTGCATTGCGCTCAGAAGAGATCCTTCGCGAACGCCCGGGAGCGCGCGAGGATGCGTATCGAGCAGATGTGTGGCGGAATGAGCCCGCCCTGCCTGACCACCCTGCTCGCCGGCGACGCCCTGCTCGACCAGGTCAGCGCGCTCGCCGACCGGATGGGCGAAGCGAGTTTTTGTTCTGACAGCTGAGACAGGCCAGGCGAGGCGAGGCCCTGACCCGATGCGGCTCTGCCGATGGATGACCCGGACGACGGGTGTGGGGCCAGTGTCGGGTGCACCCGTGCCGCCGCGTGCCTCGTGCGGGGACCTGGCGCCCCGCCCGGAGCGAGCCGTCTCAGGGCTGGAGGAGCTGGACCTTCCACCCGCGAGTGGTGCGGCGGAAGAGTTCGCGATGATGCAGGCGGCCAGGCTTCTGCGTCCAGAATTCGATCGAGCGGGGCTCGATCACATAGCCGAGCCAGGCCGCCGGACGAGGGATCTCGCGCCGGGCGTAGCGCAGGGCCAGCGCGGCGCGCCGGGCGACCAGCAACTCACGCGCGCGCAGGGGCGCGCTTTGAGTGGAGGCTGCGGCCGAGAGCCGGCTGACCCGCGGCCGCGTCGCCCAGTATTCGTCGGCTGCTGCGGCCGGCAGTTGCTGCGCCAGGCCCTCGACCCGGATCTGGCGGCCGGTGGTGCCCCAGCGCAGTGTCGCAGCGATCTGCGGGCTCCGCGCGAGGTCTGCACCCTTGCGGCTCCGGGAGTCGGTGAAGAACACGAGCCCGGCCGGGGAGAGACTCTTCAGGAGGACGTAACGCAGCGAGGGCATGCCGTCAGCCCCGACCGTGGCGATGCACATCGCATCGGGCTGCTTCTCGCCGGCGCGGGCAGCGGCGTCATGCCATTGTTCGATGCGGCGCAACGGGTCAGGTGCGGTCAGGCGCATGCATTCTCCTCGTTCGGCTTCGGTCAGGACGTGGCTTGGGGCCCAAGCAGGTTGGCGGGAACGAGGATCTTGTAGCGGCCGGGCGTGTCGAACCCCAGACGGGCATAGACGGGCGCGCCCATGGGTGAAGCCTGAAGGTTGGCGAAGAGCAGCCCACGACGGAAACCTTCCTCGACCACGGCAGCGGTTGCACACGCGGCGTAGCCGCGGCCGAAGCGATCCGGCCGCGTGCCGACCCAGCCGACACCCGCGACCTGGTGCGACACATAGAGGGTTGCGCAAGCGACGGCCTCGCCGTCGCGCCATGCGACGAAACCCTGGACGGAATCGTTGCGCAGGCTCTCGAGCCGGGGGAAAAACGCCCGCACCGTGTCGAGAGGTACGCCGTAGACGTGGAAGGCATGGGCTGCGATCTCGGCGTACGCGGCGACGTCGGATTCGGTCTCGACAGGGCGCACTTCCAGACCAGCGACCGGCGGCGGTGGCCGGAAGCCGGCCCGATCGACGGTCATCGCCGGCGCCGAGAATGCCGTGGCAAAGCCGCGCTCGAGCAACTGTTTCTCGAGTTCGCCATCGGCGTGGCCGCGCAGGTAGAGGGCGAAGCGCGTCCTGCCCCGGCCAGTATAGACGGTCTGTACGGTGCGGCAGAGTTCATCGGGGTCGATCGCCGCGCGGATCATGGCGAGGTTGTGGATCGCGTCACCGCGCGGCGTCCAGAGGAGAGTGACGCCGCTGTGCTCGACGGTCTCGCCGCCCTCGACGTGACGGGTGTGCTCGGCCTGGGCAAAGACGCAATTCGCGTCCATCCGTTCGAGGAACTCGCGGTGGGGGATCGGTGCGGGCATGTGACGACGAGCCTAGCCTATTTCCGTCTCTAACCCCGCTCCGCGAAGTTGCGTAGGCAGAACGCCTGAGCCGTGAGCGGAGGCCCGATCGAGGCCGGCTCGCGCGCCGGGTCGCGGCCTCACGCGCTCTCGTGGTGGTGGCGATTGCCTCACGCCCGGGGAATTGTGTGTCCCTCCACGCCCGTATACGGAGGCGGCCATGGCCAACATCGCGGCGGAGAATGTCGACTACACGGCGGGCGCCACCACCTTGCGCGGCTACCTCGCGGTGGACTCGCAGCACAGCGGCCCGCGTCCAGCCGTGATCGTGGTTCACGAGTGGTGGGGTCTCAATGACTATATCCGTGGTCGTGCACGCCAGCTCGCCGAACTCGGCTATGTCGCCCTTGCGGTGGATATGTACGGCGAGGGTCGTACCGCCGACGATCCGGGTGGCGCGAGCGCACTGATGATGGCGGTGCTCGGGGACATCAAGCTCGGCGAGGAACGCTTCGCCGCGGCACTCGATCTGCTCCGGGCGCGCGCAGACGTGACGCCCGACCGGATCGCGGCCATCGGCTACTGTTTCGGCGGCGCGATGGTGCTGCACGCGGCCCGCAAGGGCGTGCCGCTGCGCGCCGTGGTGAGCTTTCACGGTTCGCTGGGATCCTTCCACAAGCCCCTGCCGGGAGACGTGAAGGCCCGCGTGCTCGTCTGCCACGGCGCCGGCGACACACTCGTTCCCACGGCGGACCTCGCGGCCTTCGAGGCCGAGATGAGCGCTGCGCGAGCCGACTACCGGGTCGAATCCTACCCCGACGTGCTCCATGGGTTCACCAATCCCGAGGCGACCGGGAAGGGAGCCCGTTACGGCGTCCCGTTGGCGTACGATGCCGCCGCCGACGCGCGCTCGTGGGCTTCGATGCGGGCGCTCCTCGAAGAAGTTTTCGCCTGACGGAAGTTCCGTCCCGGGCGCGAACTTCAGGCCTCGGGTCGGCGCGCAGACTACAGCACGAGCGGCCCGAAGACGGTTCGGCGGCGGCCGGTCTCGCGCACATCCGTGAAGCCGGCATCCTGCATGAACCCCGGTAGCCGGCCGTAGTAGTTGTCGTCGGTCGTCTCGCGACCGTCGAGCAAACGCACGCCCTGAAACGCGAGCCACATCGGGAGATCGTGCGGGTCGCCCCAGTCGGCGACGTGCAGCTCGCCGCCCGGACGGAGCAGGGCGTGCGCCGCAGCCAGAGTTCGAGCCTTGGTGCGGCTGGTCAGATGGTGCAGCACCAGACTCGTCAGGACGCGGTCGAAGGAAGCTTCGGGGAAGGGCAGGTCCGACGCGAGGCCCCGAATCAGACCGACGCGTCCCGGTGCTCCGGTGAGCTTGACGCGGGCCCGGGCCAGCATCGCGCCATCGCCGTCGATGCCCCAGGCCACGGCTTCGGGGCAGTGTTCGATCACGACCCGGAGCAGCGTGCCGGTGCCGCAGCCGATGTCGAGGATGCGGTGGCCGGGACGGAGGCTCGCCTGCTCGACCAGATCGCGCCGCATGTTGTCCTCGGGCAGCCAGAGGTGCGCGAGGGGATCGTAGAAGCTCGTCAGCCAGCGGAAACCCAGGGCAGGGACGTAGTGCTCCCGCACGGGTGGCTCGTTTCCGGTCGTCGGTTGCACGTCGATGTTTTCTCCGTCTCTGCCCACAGGGTGGCACGGCTCTGGTTCCAACACACTCGGGCCGAGGGACCCGAGGCCGGCCGAAGCCCCGGCCAAATCAGTTCGCGCCGCGCGAGGGCACGATCACGACCGGGCGGCCGAGTTGGGTCGGCAGTGCCGTGGCGACGCTGCCCAGGATCAGATCGCGCCAGCCGGAGCTGCCGTGCGAGCCGATGACCACCAGCGTCGCGTCATGTTCGACCGCCGCGGCGACGAGGGCCTCGGTCGGCGTGTCCTCGACCAGCCGGGTCTTGAACTCGATCCCCGCCAGGGCGAGAGGACGTGCCCAATCGTTCTCGAGTTCGTGCCGGTGTCTCTCACGAATTGCCGGGACGTCGACCGGTGCCTTGGGCGCTGGCGTCTTCTCCAGCTCGGCCAGAGGTTCGAAGGCGAAGATCAAGATGACGCGAGCGCCGAGTTTCGCTGCGAGACCGGCCGCCCAGCGGACCGCGAACTGCGATTCCTTTGAACCATCGGTACCGACGACGATCGTTTCGCGCGGATCGGACACGTTTATTCCTCCCCGGTTGACTCGCCCGCCTCGGGAGCGCGGGTGGCTCGCAGCGAGGTGAATACGGTCACGGTCAGTACAGTGAAGATGAAGGCGAGCGAGATCCAGATGTCGATGTGGTAGTGGAACCAATAGGCGACGATCATCTTGATTCCGACGAACATCAGAATCGCGGCGAGCCCGCGACTCAGGTGCACGAGTCGCTCCGAGGCGCCGAGCAGCACGAAATAGAGCGCCCGCAGGCCGAGGATGGCGAACGCGTTCGAGGCGAACACGACGAAGGTCGAACGGCTGATGGCGAGAATGGCAGGAATCGAATCGACCGCGAACACGACGTCCGAGGTCTCCACCATCACCAGCACGACGAAGAGTGGTGTCGCGAAAAGGCGCCCACCGCGCCGGACGAAGAAGTGGTGGCCCTCGAAGTCGGCGGTCACGGGGATCGTCCGCCGGACGAGCCGCAACACCGGGTTGTGCTCGGGGTGAACCTCCTCGTCGGGATTGCGGGCGATCCGCACCGCCGTGAAGATGAGGATTCCACCGAACACCAGGTTCAGCCACTCGAGCCGGTTGAGCAGCGCAATGCCGCCGGCGATGAAGGCAAAGCGCAGCACCAGAGCGCCGAAGATCCCCCAGAAGAGCACGCGGCGTTGCAGGGCCTTGGGTACTGAAAAATACGAGAGGATCACCGCCCAGACGAAAACGTTGTCGGCCGAGAGGCATTCCTCGACCAGCCAGCCGACGGCGTACTGGCCTGCGGCATCGGCCCCGAGCCCGATCCAGATCACGATGGTGAAGCTGAGTGCGAGCGCGATCCACACCGAACTCGCGATCACGGCCTCGCGCATCGTGACTTCGTGATCGTCGCGGTTGCGCAGCAGATCGATCAGGATCAGGACGGCGATCAGGACAAGGAATCCCGCCCAGGCCCACGGTGGTGCGACGATGTCGGCCCCGGGGACACCGCCAGCGGCCACATGAGAGGTAGTTGGGGTCATCTGTCGTGCTTCTCCCTGAACTCAGTCCGGTAGGCCAAGGACGCGCTTGGCGATCACATTGAGCTGCAC
>SXGT01529734.1_pt1 | contig 11554 bp, 10 predicted proteins | sample 3176221 | NCBI WGS metagenome assembly SXGT01 (sample SAMN11356862, study PRJNA531348) | freshwater metagenome | isolation source: freshwater sample F1-120 | place: China: Fuxian Lake, Yuxi | collected 2017-12-25
CACGTTGATTTATGAGTTGAACACCAAATCAGATGTGCTCGAACAGGATGATAAAGGATGGAAAGCCTGTCGGCTCAGAAAGGGCAATTAAATATACCGGCAGGGCGGCGCCGGCGCTGGCCGGCAGCGGATCGCAGGCGTAGACCAGATCTTCGAGATCGACCGGCACCACGCCTTCGAGCTCACCGCCGACGACCTTCTCCAGATCCTGGCGGCGAACCGCCTTGAAGCCGAACTCGAGCACGTGCACGAAGACCTGAGCGCCGCCGACCACCAGGTAGCCGGTGTCCTTCTCCAGGCGCTGCTCGCGGATGATGCCGGCCAGCACGCGGGCCGCGCGCCGCTCGTGGGGCTCGTCGCCGGCCGGCACCACGCGCTCGATCACGTCGGTGATCGCGGCGTGGCGCAGGCCCGCGTGGGCGATCGCGACCTTGACGCTCCAGGCGCCCAGATCGATGGCGAAGATGCGGCTCATGCTTCATTCCTCCCGCAGGTACAGCCAGGCACCAGTCTTGGTGAGCTGCGGATTGCGCGACTGCTGGTTCACGTGCTTCTGGTTCCAGAAGGCGCGCAGGGTGCGGCGCGCCGGCATGAAGGGCTCGCGGTTGACCTCGCCCCACGCCTCGACCTGGTAGTTCTCGATGGTCCCCGACGACGCGACCTGGTTGAGCTTGGCGGTGTCGAGCTCGATGCCCTTGATGCCGGGCGGGAGCTGGGGCAGGCCGGTGACGGGCGCGGCCGGCTGTCCCTCCTCGCCGCCGCCGGCCAGGCCGGCGAAGGCGGCAGCCGGGTCCTTCACGAACGTGGCGAACTCGCCCGGCTCGACGAAGTAGAAGCCGAACTGCTTGGCGGTGATGACCAGGTTGGCGATGGCCCACAGCGCCGCCGGATCGCGCAGCACGGGATCGTTGGCGTCCTTGGCCGACAGCGAGATGACCGCCGCCACCACCTTGGCGTCGTCGAGGGCGCGCAGGTTGACCTTGCAGCCACCCCACACCCGGAACGCTCCGCCGAACAGCGTCCAGAAGCGATCGTCGACGCCGCGGACCAGCTTGAGCTCGGAGACCGAGTCCATCTTGTTGTTCCTGGGCTTGTACTGGTCCTTGAGGTTCTCGTAGCCGTAGTCCTCGGGGCCGCCGGTCGACTCGGGCGGCTTGTCGTCGCGGATCTCGATGCGGCTCTGGTTCGAGTCGACGTAGTCGATGATGGCCGCGACCTGGGTGCGGCGATCGCGGCGCCAGCCGTCGGCGTCGGGCCCCTCGAAGATCGGGTCGAAGGCCGGCGGGTAGATCAGCGACTGCAGCGAGCGGGCGACCAGCGAGATCTCACCGACGGCGGTGGAGCCGCCGCAGTTGACGTTGATCTTGCCGTCGACCGGCGTGATGCGGACGCCGAAGGTCCCGATGCTGGCGCCCAGGCCCTTGGTCTGCGACATTGACAGGCCGATCGCGGCCTGGACCTGCTCCTCGTCGCCGCCGAACGCGGCCATGAGCGGATCGGCGAAGTCGGTGATCTGCACGCCCTGGAGCTGCTGGAAGTCGGCCGAGGCGGTGTCGAGGCGAAGCTGGAGGCGCACGATCAGCTCGGTCAGGTTGAGCGAGGAGCGGGCCAGGAAGTGGGCCCGCATCTGATCGAGGTTGTTGCGCGACTGCATGATGTCGATCGTGGTCGAGGTGCCAAAGCCGTTGACGATGACCAGGCAGATCGCGACCGCCGTGATCACCGCCAGCATGGCGATGCCCTGCTGCTTGGCCCGCCATCCACCGGTTCGTCCTGAGCGGAGGGCGCGCGAACGCGAGCCCGCAGTCGAAGGACGCATTCTGTGGAACCGGGGCCTCATTGCGGAAAGCTCAGCTCCTCCTGCAAGAGCAGGCGAGCCTGGGTGGAGATCTTGAGCTCCTCACCCCGCCCGTTCTTGTAGGTGAGCTCGATGCGGACCCGGGTCGGGAGCCGCTTGGGCTCGCTGTCGCCCTTGGTCGTGTCCCAGGTCTCCTGCCACTTCTTGTCCTTCCAGTCCCAGTACTCGATCTCGACCTTCTCGATGTCGCGGAGGAGCACGTCGTGCTCGCCGGGCTCGCCTTCCCAGGGCTCGTTGGAGGTGCGGCGCAGCTCCTTGCGGTACAGCGCATCCTTGCCCTGGTTCTCCCGGTCGTCGTCCACGTAGTACGAGATGAGCGTCTGGTCCGACTCGTTGGCGTCGGACCACAGCGAGACGTGGCCGAAGCTCGAGAAGCGCAGCGCCTCCGACTTGCCCACGAACAGGGTGCGGCGGTTGTCGAACGACTGGTCCTCGTTGCTCGACAGGTAGGCGCTCTGGAGATCCTGGACCATGCGCGCCATCGCGACCCGGACCTCGTGGTTGCGCTCCTCGAGCGCCGTGAAGTTCACGCGAGCCTCGGAGGCCGAGCGGATCGTGGTCCAGGCGATCGTCATCATGAAGCCCATGATGGCGAGCGAGATCATGATCTCGATGAGCGTGAGCCCACGCTGGCGCGTCATGGCGTGGCCCCCAGGCTGCCCAGCACCTTCTGCATACCAGCGGCGTCGGTGACGTAGAGGATGACCTCGAAGCTCTCCTGGTGGACGCCGGCGTCGTACTCGATGGTCAGCGTGATCTTGCGGATCGCCTGCTTCAGCACCTGCTGAACCAGCGTGTACTGGCTCTGCAGGAAGCCGGCGGTGGCCTGCTCGCTGGCGCTGGCGCTGTCGCCGCCGCCGCCGCTCGAGCCGCCCATGCCGAGCATGCCGAGCATGCCGCCCAGCGCGCTCGACTGGAACTTGTCCATCTCGTTCTCGCCGTCGCCCGAACCAGATCCGGATCCGGAGCCGGAGCCGCTACCGCCGTTGGCTTCACCGGAGGCCAGCCCCATCAGCACCTCGAAGTTGGGCAGCTCGACCGGCTCGATGATCACCTTCCACTTGACGCTGTCCCAGCCCTCCTCGGAGAAGTCGCCCTCCTCGCTCTGCTCGGTCTCCTGGAAGCCCTCCTCGAGGAGCTTCTCCTCGAGGTCGTACATCTTGCCGCGGGCCAGATCGGTCGCGATGCCCATGTAGAACGAGTCCTGGGCCGCGGTGATGTTGCCGGCGATGCTCTTGACCAGGATCACCAGCGCCGCTCCCAGGATGGCCAGCGCCAGCATCACCTCGATGAGCGTGAAGCCAGCAGACCTGAACGCCCGACCGACCGACCTCATCGCGAAGCCTCGCGCTCGACCTCGCGCTCGCCCTTGGCGTCGCGGAGCATGTGGTCGTCGGGCTCGCGCAGGGCACCGGCGCGGATCTCGACCCGGCCGGTGAGGCCATGGACGAGGATGGTGTTGATGTCGTCGTCGCCGGTGCCGATCTCGATGATCGCCTTCTCGGCCCAGCCCAGCGGGAAGAACGAGATGCTCACCTGCCCGCCCTGCTCGACCGACACCGACTTCTCGAGGTGCTGGACCCAGACCTCGCGGAACTTCACGCTGCGCGTGGTCTGGAGCTGGCGGCGCAATTCGCGCCCGACCGCGTCGCCGGACAGGAGCGGGCCGAGCTGCTCGGCGGCGGCGCCGCTGCCCAGCGGGCCGCACACCCGATCGCCGACCTTCTGCCCGGCCAGCGCCGAGGCCATCTTGGCCTCGTCCTCGGGCGTCGCCGCCTGGAGCGCGCCGGCCGGCAACGTGGCCAGGCGCTGGCGCGCCTCCTCGAGCGCCTCGGCCGCGCTCTCGGCGTCGACCTTCTTCTCTTCCTTGACCCGCGACAGGCTGGGATCGCCGGTGCAGGCCTCGACCCAGTACGCGTGTTTGTCGAAGTCGATGACCACGCGGGTCGGGATGCCGCCCTCGATCGACAGCAGCTGGGCCCGGCGCATGAGCAGCGCCACGTCCGAGGTGTCCTCGGTCAGCGCCGCACCGGTGAGGATGCGGAACCCGCTGTAGCCGAGGTAGGACATCATCGCGATGATCGCGAGCACGATCATGATCTCGAGCACGGTCAACCCGCGCTGCGTCCGGCTCCGGCTCGAGATCGAGATCGTGGACATGGTCGACTCGGATTACGAGGTCACTGGTCCCACGACTTGATGTCGTCGCCGGTCCCTTCCTTCTGGTCCTCGCCCTTGCTCATGACCGCGATGCCGACGGCGCCGGCCGGCAGCTCGCCGCACTTGATGATGTACTCCTGGCCCCACGGATCCTTGGGCTTGGCGGTGGCCATGTACTCGCCGAGGTTCTCGGCGGTCGGGCACTTGCCGGCGTTGCCGGGGCGCGACACCCACTGCGAGTAGGCCTCGAAGGCCATCTTCTTGGTGGTGGTGCGGGCGATCTCGACCTTGCTCTCGCCAAACATCTTGAGCACCTGGGGGCCGACGAGCAGGCCCATGACCAGCGCGAGGATCGCGAGCACGATCATGATCTCGAGCAGGGTCATACCGATCATCTTGCGCAGGCGGCGACGGAAGGTGCGGGAGGTGCGGGACATGACAGGATCTCCTTGGGTCACTTGAACTGGCCCATCGACATGATGGGCTGGAGGATCGAGAACACGATGAAGGCGACGGCGCCGCCCATGCCGACCAGCATGAGCGGCTCGAGCATGGCGGTGACGCGGCCGAGGCGCATGTCGACCTCGTTCTCGTAGGTCTCGGCCACACGCTCGAGCATCTGCTCGAGCGCGCCGGCGCGCTCACCCACCGCCACCATGTGAGTCATCATCGCGGGGAACTGGCCCGAGCGCTTGAGCGTGACCGCCAGCGACTCACCCTCGGTGACCGCCTGCTTGGCGTCCTCGATGGCCTTGCGCATGATCACGTTGCCCATGATCTCCTTGGCGGTGTCGAGGGCGCGCAGCATGGGCACGCCGGCCTGGAGCATGGTGCCGAGCGTGCGCGAGAAGCGGGCCACGTTGATCTTGCGGGCCAGGTCGCCGATCATGGGCAGGCGCAGGACGAAGCGGTGCCACACCGGCCGGCCGCCCGGGCTCTTGATCCAGGCCCGGAAGCCGAAGATGGCGCCGACCCAGAACAGGATGATGAAGAACAGGTAGTCGCGCAGGGTGTCGGCGACCCAGATCAGGAAGCGAGTGTTGAGCGGCAGGACCTTGTTCTGCGACTTGAACATCTTGGTGATCTCGGGGATCACCGCGACCATCAGGATGCCCATGATGACCACGCCGACGACGATCATGATCACCGGGTAGACCATCGCGCTCTGGACCTTGCTCTTGAGCTTCTGCGAGCTCTCGAGGAAGTCGGCCAGGCGGTTGAGCACCTCGTCGAGGTTGCCGGCGACCTCGCCGGCCTTGACCATCGAGACGTAGAGCTCGTCGAAGATCTTGGGGTGCTTGGCGAGGGCGTCGCCGAACGAGCTGCCCTCGTTGACCATGGTGCGGACCTCGCCCAGCGGCACCTTGAGGCGCACGTTCTCGGTCTGCTCGAACAGGGTGCCCAGCGACTCGGCCAGGGCGATGCCGCTCTTGAGCAGGGTGGCGAGCTGGCGAGTGAAGTTGGCGACGTCGGTCTTCTTGACCCCGCCGAAGATCGCGCCGAGATCGACCTCCTTGGACAGCGCGCCGCCGCTGCCGGCCTTGGCGCCCTTGCCGACCGCCGCGCCCTTGGCGCCCTTGGTGGACGGCTCGCACTCGGTGACGATCACGCCCTCCTTCTTGAGGAGCTGGCGCAGGACCTTCGGCGTGTCGGCGTCGCGGACGCCGCCGGTCGACTTGCCGTTGGCGCCGATGCCCTTGTAGGCCCACATCGGCATCAGAGATCGGCCTCCGCGGTCATCAGCATGACCTCCTCGGTGGTGGTCAGGCCCTGGAGCACCTTGCGGGCGCCGTCGACGCGCAGCGTGGTCATGCCGGCCTCGGCGGCGGCGGCGCGGATCGAACCAGCGTCGGCCTTCTCGAGGGTGAGGTGGCGGACCTTCTCGTTGATCATCAGCATCTCGTAGATGCCGGTGCGGCCGCGGTAGCCGACGTCGAGGCATGACGGGCAGCCGACCGGCTCGAACACGGTGCCGGGCGGCGGCGGGCGCTGGCCCTTCACCGCCGGGAACGAATAGCCGCCGCGGTAGAAGGTGGCCGGATCGAGGCCGAGCTGGAGCAGGACCTTCTCGTCCGGGCGCGTGGGCCGGGCGCACTCGTAGCAGGGACGGCGCACCAGGCGCTGGGCCAGGAGTCCGACCAGCGACGATGCGACCAGGAACGGCTCGATGCCCATGTCGACGAGGCGGGTGATGGCGCCGGCCGCGTCGTTGGTGTGGACGGTCGAGAACACGAAGTGACCGGTCAAGGACGCGGTGATCGCGATCTCGGCGGTCTCCTTGTCGCGGATCTCACCGACCATGATCACGTCGGGATCGTGACGGAGGAACGAGCGCAAGCCGGTGGCGAAGGTCAGATCGATCTTGGGATTGACCTGGGTCTGGCTGATGCCCTCGAGCTGATACTCGACGGGATCCTCGACGGTGAGGATGTTCTGGTCGGGCGAGTTGATCTCGCTGAGGCAGGCGTAGAGCGTGGTGGTCTTGCCCGCGCCGGTAGGGCCGGTGACCAGCAAGATGCCGTGCGGCCGTTTGATGATGGCGCGCACGACCTCGAGCATGTCCTCGGCCATGCCGATATCGGCCAGGCCGAGGAGGACCGAGCTGCGATCGAGCAGACGGATGGTGATCCGCTCGCCGCCGGCGGTGGGCACGGTGGCGACGCGCATGTCGACGTCCTTGCCGCCGATCTTGCGGCGGATGCGGCCGTCCTGGGGCAGGCGCTTCTCGGCGATGTTGAGGCCCGACATGATCTTCACGCGGGCGAGGATCGAGGCCAGGAACTTGCGCGGGGCCCGCTTGGCCTCGCGGAGGACGCCGTCGATGCGGTAGCGCACCATCACGTCCTTCTCGCCCGGCTCGATGTGGATATCGGAGGCGCGCTCCTTCACCGCCTGGAACATGAGCGAGTTGACCCAGCGGATGATGGGCGCCTCGTCGTTGAGGTCGAGGATGTCGACCAGCTCCTCGGCCTGACCGAACTCGTCCTCCTCTTCTTTCTTGTTGTCGTGCTCGAGCTCGGCGCCCTGGCGCAGACGGCCGTAGATCTTGTTGATGTGGTCGACGATCTTGGCCGGCGAGGCCACCACCGGATCGACGCCGGCGCCGATCATCACGGCCACGTCGTCGATGACCTCGAGCGCGGTGGGATCGGCGAACGCGACCTGGACCCGGCCGGTCTCGGGATCGCGGGACAGCGGCAGCACCCGGTGCTGCTTGGCGAAGTTGATGGGCACGGCCTCGACCAGATCGGCGGGCACGTCCTCGGCCCGGGGCAGATCGCGGAGGAACGCCATCTCGGCCTGCTGGGCCAGAGCGAAGGCGAGCTGATCCTCGTCGACCAGGCGCAGCTTGAGCAGGACCTCGCCGATGAGGCCGCCCTCTTCGCGCTGCTTCTCGAGGGCCTTGTCGATGGCCTCGCGACGCACGCCCAGCTCGCGGACGAGGATCTCGCCGAGCAGCGGGGTGCCGAATGCTTCAGCGGGGTTCATTTCTCGGCCTCACCCTTACCCTTGCCCTTACCCTTCTCCTCCGGCTTCTCCTCCGGCTTCTTCTCCTCCGGCGGCGGCGGCGCATCCGGATCGGTCAGATCGTCGGCGCCGCCCTTGAGCTGGTACTCGACCGCGCCCTCGACGACGCCGAGGTCGCGCGCCTGCAGCGACTGCAGGAGCTCGCGCTCGGTGTCCACCGACTGGATGGTGCGGTTGATCTCCTCGATCACGCCGCGCTTGCGGCGGTAGTCGACGCGAGGCAGGTACGAGGCCTTGTCGAGGTTGTAGAAGGCGCGCAGGAACTCGTTGCGCTCGCGGACCTTGCGCTCGACGATCGCGGCCAGATCGAGCTGGTCGTGGATCACGTACGGCGTGAGCAGGATGAGGAGGTTGGTCTTCCTCTTCTCGCGCTTGGTGTACTTGAACAGGTAGCCCAGGATCGGGATGTCGCCGAGGAACGGCACCTTGGACTCGCTGTAAGAGACGCGGTCGGAGATGAGGCCGCCGATCACGATGCTCTGCTGATCCTTCACCACGACGGTGGTCTTGATCTTGCGCTTGGTCCACGACGGGCCGAGCTGCGGGTCCTTCTCGCCGACGTCCTGGATCTCCTGCTCGATCTTGAGCGTGACCATGTCGCCGGCGTTGATGGCCGGGGTGATCTTCATGGCCAGCTGGATGTCGGTGCGCTGGATCGAGACGTTGCCGAAGCCAGGGATGCCGCCGGTGGCGCCGCCGGTGGGCAGGCCGAAGTTGACGCCGCCGATGTAGGGGATGTTCTGGCCGACCGAGATCTCGGCCTCCTGGTTGTTGGTGGCCAGGATGTGCGGGCTCGACAGCACGTTGACGTTGGACGACTTGGCCAGGGCCTGGAACAGCACCGCGTACGACGGGATGCTGGTGCCGAGCAGCTCCTGCGACTGGGGCAGGATCGGGCCGAGCAGGCCGCCGATCAGGCCCGTGGCCGACAGCAGGCTGGAGAGCTGGAGCGACTTGAGGTCGGAGCCCTGCACGCCGCCGAACACCAGCGAGTTTTCGTCGTCGCCGACCGGCAGGCCGCCGTGGAAGCTGGTGCCGAGATCGAGGCCGTTGCCGACGTTGAGCTCGAGGATCACCGCCTCGATGAAGACCTGGCGGCGGGGCAGATCGAGATCGCGCACCACCTGCTTGAGAGCCTGGAAGTCACGCCCGCTCGACAGCACGACCAGCGAGTTGGTGGGCGCGTCGTGGGTGATGCGGACCTGGCCCTCGAAGGCGGCGCCGCCGCCGCCGGCACCCGGGGCACTGCCGTCGAAGTTGCCCTGAGGCGTGGGCCGACCCGGCGCGGCGCGGCCGCCGCCGCCACCGCGGCCGCCCTGCTGCGACACGCCGGTGAGCGCGGCGTTGAGGGTGGTGGCCAGCTCCTCGGCGCTCGCGTTCTCGAGCGCGTAGACGTGGATCGAGCCGCTGTCGCCGCCCTCGATGCCGACGTCGAGGCGCTCGACCAGCGCCTTGACGCGCAGGTAGCCGGCCTCGCTCGACAGCAGGATGAGCGTGTTGGTGCGCTCGTCAGCCATGATCTTGGTGGGGATCGCGGCCGAGACCGTGTCACCGCCGCCGCCGCTCTTGCCGCCGCCACCACTCATGCCGGCGTTGGTGCCGAGGATCTCGCCCAGCTTGGCGGCGAGCTGCACAGCGTCGGAGAACTTGACCTGGATGGTGTAGATGCCCTCGCCCGAGGCCGGCTTGTCGAGCTCCTTGGCCACCGTGACCATGTCGCGGATGTGGCTGGAGTAGTCGGTGATGACCAGGACGCCGGCCTTCTGGACCGGCTGGATGACGCCGATGTTGGACTTCACCACCGACAGCGCGTTCGACAGCTCGTCGACGCTGACGTTCTGCGGGCGCAGGATCAGGCGGACCACGTCGTCGGAGTTGCCGGGCGAGCCCTTCTTGTAGATGGGCACGGTCTCGCTCTTGGCGTTGGCGGCCTCGACCACGCGCAGGACGTTGCCCTTGGGCACCACGGTCAGGCCCATCGTCGAGAGGCTGACCAGGAAGACCCGGTAGGCCTGCTGCGGCGTCATCTTGTTGGGCGCGATGACGGTGATCTTCTTCGAGCGCTGCAGGATGCTCGACTCGTAGATGAAGTTCTTGCACGTGAAGCTCATCGCCCACGTGAGCAGATCCTTCAGCTCGGTCTCCTGCTTGAGCGTGACCGCGAACGACGCGCGGGCCTTGCCGCACGAGTACAGCATCGCGTCCTCGCCCGGCGGCGGATCGGAGGTGCCGGGCGCCGGCGGCGTGGGCTGAGCGAGCGCCGGCTGGAGCCCGGCCACCAGGACGGCGGTGGCCAGAGCCAGCGTGGCGACGAGTGAGTGACGACGTGTGTGCATCATGACGGTACCGATCGCAGGCTCAGCGAATGGTGTAGTTGAGGGTCACGGGCTTGCCGCGACGGGTGACGTTGACCTGGAGGCTCTGGGCGTCGCGCACCTTGGAGTAGACCTCCATGGCCTTGTCCATCGAGTTCAGCTCCATGCCGTTGATGGCGTGGAGGGTGTCGCCGTTGGCGAAACCGAGCTTGGCGTAGACCGAGCTGGGCCGGACCGCGTAGAGCTTGAAGCCGTTGGGCTCGCCGTTCTTCGATGACGGCATCACCCGCGCGCCCTTGGCCACCGCCATCGGGTTGGCCAGCACCTTCTCGACCAGCGAGCGATCGATCTCGAAGGTGGTCTCGTCGATCTTCTTGATGCCCTGGTCGATGGCGGCGGTCAGGTCGTCGCCGTCGCCGGTCGGCGGCGGGTTCTCGACCGTGGCCACGGTCGGCGGCGGCGGCGCCTCGCCGGTGATCGAGATGCGCTCCTTGCGACTCGACGCGGTGTTGGTGAAGTCGACGTACATGTAGTTGATCGCCACCACCGGCCCGGCGCCGGGGATTTCCTGGCCGATCCAGTACGCGCCCTGCTTCTGCGTGGCGGTGTTGAGGATCGTCGCGAACGCGTCCTTGGCGTGGCGAGCGTCGGTCACGTGGGTGGCGACCAGCATGAGCGGCAGGCCAGTCAGCGGGGTCACGTTGGGATCGACCGGCCCGCTCGCCGTCGACGCCACCGGGAGGGGCGGCAGGCAGCTCGAGCAGAACATGTTGCGGTCGACCATGGGCTTGCCGTCCTTGGTGCGCGACGCCATGGGCGCCGACGGCGAGGGCGCGGGCGGCGTGACCTTGGGGCTGCGCTTGGGTTCGGCGAGGAGCTTGGCCTCGGCGATGTGGTTGACCAGCTTGGCGGCGAACAGCGCCGACAGCGCGATGGTCAGCGCCACCACCACCCAGAAGTACCGCTTCACGTACTCCTGCATCACAGGTTCCCTTCGAGGTCGCCGTCGTGATCGCCGTCATCGGCGGGGGACTCGAGATCGTCGGCGGCGGCCTCGGCGCCGTCGACGGCCTCGCCGACCTCGGCCAGGCGGCGGTAGATGGTGCGGGTGGCGATACCGAGCAGCTTGGCGGCCAGGCGCTTGTCGCCGCGGGTGTGGCGCAGGGTCTCGCGGATGACGCGCATCTCGATGTCGGCCAGCGTGGTGCCGATGGCGAAGCTCATGCCGGGCGCGCCGACCGCGGCCGCGTCGCGGATCTCGCGCGGCAGGGCGTCCTCGTCGAGCGAGGTGCCGCGGGTGAGCACCACGGCGCGCTCGACCGCGTTCTCGAGCTCGCGCACGGTGCCGGGCCACGGGTAGTCGGCGAGGCGGGCCAGCGCCGCGGCGGTGATCCCGCTGATCGGCTTGGCGTTCTTCTCGGCGTAGAGCTGGACGAAGTGCTGGGTGAGCAGCGGCACGTCCTCGCGGCGATCGCGCAGCGGCGGCACATGCACCGGGATGACGTTGAGGCGGTAGAACAGATCATCGCGGAAGCGCCCGGCCTTGACCTCCTCGCCGAGGTCGACGTTGGTAGCGGCGACCAGGCGGATGTCGATGCGGCGCGGCTTGCCGCCGGCGCCGAGGCGCTCGATCTCTCCCTCCTGGAGGACGCGCAGCAGCTTGACCTGCACGTGGCGCGAGATCTCGCCGATC
>SXGT01198623.1_pt1 | contig 11553 bp, 9 predicted proteins | sample 3176221 | NCBI WGS metagenome assembly SXGT01 (sample SAMN11356862, study PRJNA531348) | freshwater metagenome | isolation source: freshwater sample F1-120 | place: China: Fuxian Lake, Yuxi | collected 2017-12-25
AGGACCTGCGCCTCGATCGACAGCCCGAGTTCACCCAGATCGACATCGAGATGTCGTTCATCGACGAGGTCCAGCTCCAGACCACGATCGAGGGCATGATCGCCGCGCTGTGGAAGAACGTGCTCGGCCTCGAGGTCACGCTGCCGATGCGGCGCATGACCTACGCCGAGGCGATGGACAAGTACGGCGTCGACAAGCCCGACCTGCGCTGCGACCTGACGCTGTGCGACGTGACCGCGCCGTGCAAGACCAGCGGCTTCCGCGTCTTCGAGGGCGTGGTCAACGCCGGCGGCATCGTGAAGTGCCTGCGCGTCCCCGAGGGCGAGCGCCTGTCGCGCTCGGCGCTCGACGGTCTGGGTGACTTCGCCAAGTCGTACGGCATCAAGGGCGTCGCCTTCGCCCGCGTCCAGGAGGGCGGCGCCTGGCAGGCCCCGTTCGCCAAGAGCTTCAGCGACGCCGCCCGCGACGAGGTCAACCGCATCGCCGGCGCCGGAACCGGCGACGTGCTGCTCTTCGTCGCCGAGAAGGCCAAGGCCGCCAACACCTGCATGGGCGCCATCCGCCTGCACATCGGCGAGAAGCTCGGGCTCATCCGCAAGGGCGAGTACCAGTTCATGTGGCTGACCGATCCGCCGCTGTTCGAGGTCGACGACGAGACCAAGGAGGTCGCGGCCTCGCACCACCCGTTCACGTCGCCGCGCGTCGTCGACGAGGACAAGCTCGAGAGCGCCCCCGGCGAGGTCCTGGCCCGCGCCTACGATCTGGTGCTCAACGGCGTCGAGGTCGGCGGCGGCTCGATCCGGATCCACCGCTCGGACCTGCAAGCGCGTGTGTTCAAGACGCTGGGCATCTCCGACGACGACGCCAAGGCCAAGTTCGGCTTCCTGCTCGAGGCCTTCAAGTACGGACCGCCGCCCCACGGCGGCATCGCGCTCGGCCTCGATCGCCTGGCCATGATCATGGCCGGCGCCGACTCGCTGCGCGACGTGATCGCCTTCCCCAAGACCCAGAAGGGCTCGGACCTCATGACCGACTGCCCCACCGGCGTCTCCAGGAAGCAGCTCGACGAGCTCTTCATCCAGGTCGCCGCCGACCTGCCGCAGAAGCAGTAACCGGGAACGGGAACCGGCCGTCCTGAGCGAGGCGCGAAGCGCCGAGTCGAAGGACGCACTACCTCTCGATCGGCGTCACCGCGATGGTCAGGGCCTGGCCGCGGCGGAGCACGCCGAGCGCGGTCGGCTGCCCGGGCGGAAGGTCGCGCAGGGCGCGCACCAGCTCGTCGATCGAGGCCACTGCGCGCTCGCCGAGGCGGTGCACGATGTCGCCGTCGCGCAGGCCGGCGCGGGCCGCGGGTGTGCCGTCGTCGACGCTCACGACCTCCACCGCGGTCGCGGCTGTGAGCCCATGGGCGCGGGCCAGCCGGCGATCGAGCGGGCGCGTCGCGCCGCCCACGCCGAGGAAGCCACGGCGCACCCGGCCGCGGGCAAGGAGCTGGCCCAGCACCCACGCCGCGATCTCCGCGCCGACCGCGAAGCCGAGGCCCTGCGAGCGGGCGATGATCGCCGTGTTGATGCCGACCACGCGGCCGCGCGCGTCGGCCAGCGGACCGCCCGAGTTGCCGGGGTTGAGCGGCGCGGTGTGCTGGATGACACCGTCGATGAGGCGGTTGTCGCGGCCGCGCAGGCTGCGGCCGAGCGCCGACACCACGCCCGCCGACCCCGTCGACGCGACGCCGAGCGGGGTGCCGATCGCCACCACGAGCTGACCGGGCCGGACCCGGGTGGCGCCGTCGACGCGGCCGACCGCGATCGGTCCCAGCGCCGCGAGGTCGACCTTGATGACGGCGAGGTCGGTCGCCGGATCGTCACCGACCACCGACGCCGACGCCGACTCGCCGCTGGCGCCGCGCACCCGCAGCTCGCGGCTGCCGGCGACCACGTGGCTGTTGGTGAGCGCGAAGCCGTCGGGCGTGACCACGACGCCCGAGCCGGCGCCGTCGGGCCCGCCGCGCCGGCCACGGCGCACGTCGACCGAGACCACCGCCGGCCCGAGGGTGTCGACCACGCCGGTCACCGCGCGCGAGTACGCGTCGAGCGCGTCGTCGTCGGGCTCGACCTCGCGGTCGTCGCGCTCGTCGATCGGTCGCGGCTCGCTGGGTTCGCCGCTGGAATCGTCGGGCACGGCGTGCAGCGTGATCACGGCCGGGTCCCGATGGTGAGCGTGATCGTCTGCGCGACGCCACCCCGCACCAGCGCGACGTCGACGGTGGCCCCGGCCCGATCGGCCAGCACCAGGCGCAGCTCGTCGGGGCCGCGCACCGGCTCGGCCGCGATGGCGACGATGATGTCGCCGACCACGATCCCGACCGCCACCGCCGGCCCGCCGTCCTCGACGCTGGCGACCAGCGCGCCGCGGCCGCCGCCGGGCACGTCGACCGGATAGACGCCGACCCCGAGGTAGCCGCGAGCCACGCGGCCGTGGGCGACGATGGCGTCGACCACGCGCTGGATGGTGACCACCGGCACCGCCAGATCGGTGCCGCCGATCAACGTGCGGGTGTTCATGCCGATGACCTCGCCGCGGAGATCGATCAGCGGCCCACCGCCGAAGCCGCGCGGCAGCGCGCGATCACTCTCGATGTAGCGATCGAGCCGGCCGCCCGCGGGCGTACGGACCTCGGGGCCGACCACGCCGATGGCGCGGAGTGACGCCCGGATGGCGCGGCCGGGACGGGCCACCGCGAACGCCAGGTGACCGGCGGCCAGGCCGTCGAGGGTGCGGGTCGCCGCGGGCGTGAGCGCGCCGCCCTCGACCCGGTACACCGCCAGATCGGTGCCGGGGTCGCGGCCGATGAGGGTGACGGCCCGCTCGACGATGGCGCCGTCGGGGCCGGCGACACCGAGGGCGAGTTCGTCGGCGGCGTGGAAGCTGGACGTGATGACCAGCTCGTCGGTCCAGGCCAGGCCGCTGCCACCGCCGCGGCGGCGGGGGACGCGCACCACCGACGGCGCCACCCGGGCGACCGCCGCCGCAAAGACGGCGCTGGGATCGGCAAACGACGGAGAGGAGGCCGGAGATGGGGACGAAGACGCCTGGGGTTCACTCGGGATCATCGGAGGTCCCTCCCACGCGCCCAACCGGCGGTGCAGAAAACGGTGATTTGCTTGCTGAGCATAGAACAGAGCGTGCGCCTGGCGGGACGACGTGCCCATCGAGCGATCGGCCTGGGACTGCCCTGTTATTCGGGCAGGTTCCGCATGATCGGGAGTGGCGACCTGCCCTCTCGGGCAGGCGACGGGAGGCCCGATCCCCGGTTGACCTACCCATCCTCCGGACCCACGTTGTGCCGATTCCCTCCACCCGGGGAGCCCCATGACCCGCAACCCATCCCTCCCGCTCTCCCTCATCACGGATGATCCCGTTCTGGTCTCGGTCAAGAGCGAGGATCCCTTGCTCCGCCGTGCCCTGACCACCCTCCTGGCCCAGATGGGCGAGGTGCGCGTGGTCGAGGAGGCCGCCGACGTCGTTCTCTGGGATCCCGGCCTCGACGGCGACCGCGCCCTGTCTCGCATGCGCGAGATCAAGGGGCTCGGCGCCCCGGCGGTCGCGGTCATCGCCCGCGCCGAGCACCTGGGGCCGGCCCTCGCCGCCGGCGCCCGCGGCGTGTTCCTGCGCGACGATGTCGGTCCGGAGATCGCCGCCGCGCTCACCGCGGTCAAGAGCGGGCTCACGGTCATCGACACCTCGCTCTCGCAGGCGCTGATCGCGTCGTCGCCCTCGCCGGCGCGGCCCGACGCCCGCCAGGTCGAGCACCGCCCGCGCAGCGGCGGCGGCGAGCTCACCGAGCGCGAGCGCCAGGTGGTGGCGCTCCTGGCCGAAGGCCTGTCCAACAAGCTCATCGCCGATCGCCTCGGCATCAGCGATCACACCGCCAAGTTCCACGTGAACGGCGTCATGGCCAAGCTCGGCGCCGGCACCCGCACCGAGGCCGTCGTCGAGGCCGTCCGCCGCGGCCTGGTGACGCTGTAAAGGGTGCCGGAGCAGGCCGCGTTCCGAACCGCGTTCCGGCTTGTACGCGGGGGCCGCGTGAGCGATCCTGGCCAGCAGCCATGCCCCTCTTCGATCTCGAATGCCAGGCCTGCCAGCACCGCTGGGAGGACATGGTCAAAGAAGGCGTCATCCCGCCCTGCCCGGAGTGCGCCGCCACGACGGTCGAGAAGCTGCTGACGATCAGCTTGTCGATCCCGAAATACGTCCCCAAACCCGGCACGACCCTCGAGCTCCGCACCGAGAGGACGTCGTCGGGCAAGGTCAAGGTCCACGGCTTCACCGAGAAACCGATCAAGAAGGCGTGATCGGCGAAGCTGCTGGTCCGCACTAGAGTCGCGGCCTCATGACTCGCAGCGATGAATTCAGCGACACCGTCCCTCTCGACCCCGCCACCTCGGCTCGCGACATAGGCCGGGTGTCGCCGGGCACACGGCTGGGGCGGTACGAACTGGGGCCAGTCTTGGGCTCGGGCGGCATGGGCGTCGTGTACCGAGCACGAGATCCCGAGCTCAGTCGAGATGTGGCGATCAAGGTCGTGCAAGCCGGCACGGGCCGCTCGCTCGAGCGCCTGCTCGTCGAGGCGCGAGCCATGGCCAAACTCGACCACCCGTCAATCGTTCCCGTCTTCGACGTGGGAACGATCGACGACGCTGTCTACATGGTCATGCCGTACATCGCGGGGGGAACGCTTCACGAGTGGATCCACAGCGGCCGAAAGCCCTGGACCGCGGTCTTCGATCGACTGGTGATTGCCGGACGAGGCCTCGCCGCTGCACACGCCGCTGGCTTCGTTCACCGCGACTTCAAGCCGTCCAACGTGCTCGTCGACGGCGCCAACACGCTCGTGGTCGATTTTGGCCTGGTCGCACTCGACACGAGCGATCAGGCTCAACCGCTCGTGCAAGCCGGTGCCAGCACCGCCGCCGGGACGCCCGGATACATGGCGCCCCAGCAAGCACGCGGAGAAAGCGTCGATGCGCGTGCAGATCAATTCAGCTACTGCATCACCTTCTGGGAGGCTCTACACGGAGAGCGTCCATCGAACGGAGGAACGCCTCCAGCGGGAACGAAGGTCCCAGGCTGGTTGACCTCGGCGCTGGCTCGCGGCTTCGCCGACGATGCTTCCGAACGTTGGCCATCGATATCCGCGCTGATCGAGCATGTGGCAGGACGACGCCGACAGAAGAAAGCACTCGTCGTGTCCATCGCCGCCATCTCCGTCGTCGCCTTCTCGGTTGGCGGCGCGCTCATCCTCCGCGACCGCGCGTCGACGCGGTCCCTGACGTGCCCGGATCCCGGCCCGCAGCTCGCGGGTGTCTGGGACGCCGCCGTGAAGGCTCGGATCCACACCGAGCTCACCGCAACCGCCCCAGCCATCGCCGCATCGACTCTGGCTCGCGTCGTCCCAGCGCTCGATGCCTACACCGATTCATGGCGGTCTGCCAAGATCTCGTCGTGCAAGGCGGCCCGCGTGAGCCACACGTTGAGCCCAGGCGACCTCGACCGGCGGGAACTGTGCATGGAGCGCACACTGTCGTCACTGAGAACGCTGACCTCGCTCCTCCAGGATCCCACCGGCCCGATTGTGGTCGTGCGGGCTGACGACGCCGTGGCATCGCTGCCGGCTGTCGATGACTGCGCCGATACCCGGACGCTCACCGCGCAACCATTGCCCGCGTCGCCTTCGATTCGCGCACAGATCGAGGCCGCGGAACGCGACCTCGAAACCGTACTTCAGGTCCGCTGGAGCGATGCTCAACCCGACTTCCTGGTGCGCGCCACGCGAGTCGTCGAGACGGCGCGATCGCTGAAGTACGCTCCCCTCCTCGCTCGCAGCCTGGACGCGCTCGCAGACGCGCAGGCAAACAACGGAACAGGGAACGAGGCCTCGCTGCGCGAACTGGCGCAGGTCGCGGCCGAGGCTCACGACGATCGCCTCGCCGCAACGGCGTGGCTCCGACTCCTCAACGTGCTTTCGAGCCGCAAGGGCGATCAAGCCGAGGCGCAGACGCTGCTGCCAGTAGCCCAGGCAGCAATCGACCGCGCCGGAGAAACGAACGCGCTGCTCTTCAGACTGAGCATCGCCAAGGGTAGCCTTGCGCTGAAGGCCGAGGCCTTCGAGGAGGCGAGGCGCGAATTCGCGACGGCGCGGTCGCTCGCCGCAGATGCGCGAGAGCGCGGCCTCGCCCTCGACATGGAGACTGGCTTGACGATGCAGAAACGCGGTCCGGCTGCCGCGATCAAGGTCGCCGAGGAGGCGCTCCAGGTGAACCGCGAGGCCTATGGCGCGCGTCATCCGGCCACCACCAGGGCACTCGATCTTCTGGCGCAGGCCAACGTGGCAATCGGCGAGTTCGACCGGGCCGACGCGTACGCCCGGGAGGCCCTCGAAATCAACGAGGTCGTCTTCGGCGAGTTGTTTCCGGGCAACAGCACGGCACTTCGCGTGCTAGGACACGTGGCGTCGATGCGGGGTCAGAAGACCGAGGCAAAGGCAAACGCGCTCAAGGCGGTCGCCATCGCCGAGAAGGCAGGAAAACCAGAACGCCTGGGCGCTGCGCTGCAAACGCTCGGCAACGCTGTGGCCGAGGTCGACGGCCCCGAAGCCGCACTTCCGGTGCTCGAACGTGGACTCGCCACAATCGAGGCAGCCCTCGGCAAGGAGCACATGAGCTACTTGGTGCTCCAGAACGAACTCGCCGCAAAACTCGCAGCGAGCAAACGTTGCGCAGAAGCGATGCGTCATCTGCAGCATACCATCTCCAGCCTGGAAGCCCGACCGCGCCTCGAGCTTGTGGCAATGCCCCTGCTCGTGCGCGCGGAGTGCGAGAAGCTGCGAAACAACGCCGAGGGTGCTGTCGCTACGTACGATCGCGTGCTCGAAATCTGCAAGGCGCACCGCTGCGAACCCAACGTCGAAGGCGCAGCGATGGGCTCCCTTGGCCAGCTGCTGATCGAAACCCGACGTGACCGCACAAGAGGGACCGCACTCATGCAACAGGCGCGGGCGTTCTTCCTGGCGAAGGGGATGAGCGGCCATGTCGAACAGACCGACCAGATGATGCGTGGCTTGGGTTTGCGACCGCGGCAGCCCTGAGCGAACACGGTATCCTCCGGGCGCCGTGGGCACCGACGACGACCAGACGAGAACCGCCACTGCCACCGAGGCCGGCAGCGACCCGGCGCTCGAGACAACGGTGGAGTCGGGAAATTCACCGTCGATGGGGCCGGCCGATTCGCTCCGTGTGCCAGTGCGCATCGGCCGCTATCAGATCATCGACGTGCTCGGCAGCGGCGGGATGGGCGTGGTCTACCGAGCGCGGGATCCCGATCTGGGTCGTGAGCTGGCGATCAAGGTGGTGCGACACAGCAGCGGCATGTCACGAGCCCAGGAGCGGCTCGTTGACGAAGCCCGCGCCATGGCCACGCTCCGCCACCCGGCCGTGGTCCCGGTCTTCGACGTCGGCGTCGCCGCAGACGGCGTGTTCATCGTCATGCCATTGCTCCGCGGCGGCACCCTGCACGACTGGATGCGCGAGCGCCGGCCATGGCGCCAGGTGCTCGACCGCCTCCTGGCGGCCGGGCGCGGCCTCGCAGCAGCCCACGCAGCGGGACTCGTGCACCGAGACTTCAAGCCTCGCAATGTCTTGATCGGTGACTCTGGTGATGTGCTGGTCGCTGACTTCGGGATCGCGGCACGGACCGACGACTCGATCGATCGGGAACGCGCCTCCTCAACTCCCGGCACGGCGCAGGTCTCGTCGATCGCCGGCACGCCGGCGTACATGGCGCCCGAGCAGGCGGATGGCGGGAGCATCGACGCTCGCGCCGATCAGTACAGCTTCAGCATCTGTCTGTGGGAGGCGCTGTGCGGCGAACGGCCCGGGGAAGCCGAGACGAACACACGCACAAGCATCTCAGTCCCGGGAGCTCCGATGGCTGCTGGCGGCCGGCGCGGCGTCCCGGCGTGGCTGCTCGCGGCGGTCAGGCGTGGCTACTCCGCGTCGCCGCAGCACCGCTGGTCGTCGATGGAAGAGCTGCTCGGCCATATCGAAGCGCGCCTTCGTCGTCCGCGGCGCATTGCGGCCGCCGTGGCCATAGTGACCCTCGCCGGCGCTGCGGCGGGAGCGGTGCTGGTCATCCCCGGAGGTGGCCGTGACCCGTGCCCTGATCCCGTGCGGCGGCTCGCCGACGTGTGGACAACGACGATCGGTGACAAGATCGCTGCGGCGTTTGCGGCCAGCGGCTTGCCGTACGCGGAAGACACCGCTGCGCGTGTTGTCTCGACGCTCGACGACTACGCCACCATCTGGCGGACCAAGAAAATCGAGGCGTGCAAGGCGGCGAAAGTCGAACGCGTCCAATCAGCGGTGCTGTTCGAGCGACGCGACCACTGTCTGGATCGGCGACTGGCGGTCCTCGCCGGCCACACCCGTGCGTTCCGCGACCCCGATCCCGCGGTCGTCGCTGGCGCGCTGGCGACCATCGAGCGCCTGCCGCGCCTGGACGAGTGTGATGATGCCGAGGCCCTCCTGGCCTACACATCGCCGGTGGCGCCGTTGCTACGACCGCGTATCGTCGAGCTGGACCACCGACTCGACGACCTTCACGAGCTGGAGAGCCGTGGACGGATTGCGGAGCGCTTGGCAACATCGGCGTCCATCGCCGCCACGACGCGGAGGCTTGGATACCCGCCCCTGCATGCGCGCGCGCTCCGAGCACACCTCTCGGCCCTCCGCGACGACGGCGAGCCGAGCGAGAAGATCCTGCGCGAGCTCGTCCAGTCGGCAGCCGAAGCCCGCGACGACGCCCTCGTCGTCTATGCGTGGACGAGCTTGATCGAGGAATTTTCGGTTCGAGAGCACAAGCTCACCGAGGCCAAGGCGCTGGAAGCGGTGGCCGTGGCGGCGCTGGTGCGAGCACGGTCACCACCTGAGGCTGCGTTTCGGTTAGCCATGGTGCGCGCGCGCCGAGCGATGGCAGCCCACGAGCTGGAACCAGCGCTCGCACACGCCAGCAACGCCCTCGAGTTAGCCCCAACACCGGCCCTCCGGTCAGAAGCACACGCAACGCTCGCCGCCTGGCTCGCCAGCACGGGTCGCCTCGCAGACGCCCAGCATCACGCTGAGGCAGCGCTTCGCGAGATTCTCGAGGCACGCGGCGCGCTCCACCCGGACACGGCAACACGAGCTCAGGCGCTTGACGACATCCGCCGGTCGATCGCTCCTGACCAGCGCTGATCGTCAGGGCATCAGGGCCCCAGGCCGACCCAGATGGCGCCGTCGTCGCCGACCTCCTTCTTCCAGATCGGGACGCGATCCTTCAGGCGATCGATCATGGCGCGGCAGGCGGTGAAGGCCTCGGCGCGGTGGGGGGCGGCGGCAGCGATGACGACGGCGGCGTCGCCGATCTGGAGGACGCCGGTGCGGTGCTCGACGGCGAGGCGGGCGCCGGGGACCTCGGCCTCGATCTCGGCGATCAGCTCGTGCATGACCTTCTCGGCCATGGGGCCGTAGGCCTCGTACTCGAGGCGCTCGACGGTGACGCCGCGGCTGTGGCGGCGGACCAGGCCGGTGAAGGTGCAGACGCCGCCGACCTCGGGGCCGGTGACGGCGGCCAGGCAGCGGTCGAGCGAGAGCGGCTCGGCGGAGAGGAGGACGTGGCGGGTGTTGCCCCCGGCGACGGGCGGGATGAGCACCAGCTCGTCACCGTCGGTGAGGGCCGCGGTCAGATCGGCCATCGCGTGGTTGACGGCGATGCGATAGCGGCCGCGGAGCTGGGCCACGACCTCGTGGCGCGCCTCGAGCGCGGCGATCGCGTCGGCGACGGTGGCAGCGTCGGCCAGATCGAGCGGCTCGCTCTCCACGCCGAGGCGCTCGCGGAAGACCGCGAAGTAGAGGACGTGGATGCGCATCTGCGAGAGATCTACCGCATCTGGGGGCGATCGCCGGCACCGAAGCGCCAGCATTCCGGGCACCTGTCGATTCGTGTCGATTCTCAGGAAACCGGGAGCGATGGACGCCGATAGGTCGGCTCGAACGCGAATGGACGCGTGATTGCTTCAGGAGAATCGAACGTGCGAAAGAACCTGGGAAACGTGGCGGGAATCCTCATGGGCTTGGTGGTGGCGATCGGTGTAGCCCTGTCGACCGGCCCGGCGATCGGTGCGACGGCGGCAGCATCGGCCCCGGGCGTGACGTACGAGTACACGGTGGGCGGCGCGATCTACCTCGATGACAAGACCCCTGACGGCGGCACCTGCGGTGACGGTTCGAAGCCTCGCTGCTTCCCGAGTGACTGCACCTCGCAGACCTCCTGCCCCGCGAAGGACTCCTGCTCCGGCGCGCTGACGTGCGCGCTCTACGAGACGGTCGTCAACGGCGGCAAGGTGGCCTGTCGCATGCTCGGCGAGTGCAGTCCGTCGTCCCACAACGGCGCGATCGTCTTCATCTGGTGACCAGGGCACCATGAGAAAGCGAACCATCCTCGGCCTGGCCGTGTCGTGCGCCGTCCTGGTGGCGGCGATCGGCCACGGCCGGCTCGGGCGCGTGGCGGACGCGCCGGCGCCATCGAGCACGGCGACGGCTCGACCGGACCCTCGCGACGGAGCGAGCGGTGCCGGGGCCCGGCTGCCGCCGACCGCGAGGCGGCGTGCGCTCGATGGCGACCGCCTCGACGAGCGCAGCGTCACGTACAGCACGCTGGCCACGTCGGACCCGGCGCAGACGCCGCCTCCCACGTTGCTCGAGGACGAGGCTGCGCGCCCGGCGGCCGATCCGGCGTCGGTGGCTCCGGATCCGATGCGCGCGCGCTACGAGCGCGATCTGGACCGCTACCTGGTCGACGTGGTGGCGCCGCGAGCGCGCGACTGCTGGAAGCACCTCGACGGCGCCGGCCAGATCGAGTTCCTGTACCTGCTGCGGCACGAGACCGGGATCGGGCCCGGCCCGGTCACCCCGACGACGGACATCGGGATCGACACGCCGGTGAGCGTGGTCGCCTCCGACCTGACGCCCGAACAATCGAAGCGCGCCCTCGACTGCATGCTCGACGCGGTGGCGGGAACGTCGTTCACGACCGAGATGCCCCGATCGGATCTCGGTCCGTTGATCGGCAAGTACCAGGTGTGGCAGGTGGGCAAGCCGCTGGTTGGCCCGCCGTAGTCGAACAACGAGACGCACGACTCCCAGCAGTTCCGGACACCTGTCGATTCGTGTCGATTTGCAGGAAACCGGTAGCGGTAGGCACCGATAGGTCCGCTCGAACGCGAATGGACGCGTGCTTGCAGGAGCCTGACGGTGAACGCACATGATTGGCAGCACGCTGGCGCAGCCCAGGAGGAGTCGACGAGCACGGGCTCATCGCGAGCCGGCGCAGGCCCCACGACCCGTGTGATACCCGGGCGCCCTTCCGGCGAGCTCCCACCGGCGGCGCCGACCGAGGTACAAGAGGCGCTCGCGGTGCAGCTCCAGGAATCGGCAGCCACCCGGCGCGCGTTCGAGA
>SXGT01232219.1_pt1 | contig 11552 bp, 13 predicted proteins | sample 3176221 | NCBI WGS metagenome assembly SXGT01 (sample SAMN11356862, study PRJNA531348) | freshwater metagenome | isolation source: freshwater sample F1-120 | place: China: Fuxian Lake, Yuxi | collected 2017-12-25
CGGTTTCCTGCAACCGACGGACACAATCGTGTTCAACCTTTACGAGCTTCTGCATGTCGCACGCGTCGAGGCGCTGGCGCTGGCAGAAGCAGGCTACCGGGCGCCGATCAAGGCGAAGTTTCCGGTGGCAGGCCACTCCGGTATTGCCACTATCAAGGCTTCGCTGGTCGGCATGCGTGACGGCGGCTTCATCAGCGAATACGACATGTTGCTTGGCGAGCGCATTGCCACCGCAATGTGCGGCGGAGACATCGAAGCCGGCAGCCTGGTCGACGAAGAATGGATCCTCAACCTCGAGTGCAAGGGCTTCATGGATTCGCTCAGGGATGAACGCACGCAAGAGCGCATCTACTCGATGCTGACTTCCGGCAAACCGCTGCGGAATTGATTGGAGAAATGACATGAGCAAACAAGTGCAAGACGCCTACATCGTTGCCGCCGCCCGCACCCCCATCGGCAAGGCGCCGCGCGGCATGTTCCGGAATACCCGTCCGGACGACCTTCTGGTCACGGCGATCCGCGCTGCGATGGCACGCGCACCGGGGCTCGATCCGGCGGCGATTGAAGATGCGATCATCGGCTGCGCGATTCCCGAAGGGCAGCAAGGCCTCAACGTGGCGCGCATCGCCGTGCTGCTGGCCGGCCTGCCGCAATCGGTCGGCGGGGTGACGGTCAACCGCTTCTGCGCCTCGGGTCTCACCACCATCGCGATGGCGGCGGACCGGATTCGCGTCGGTGAAGCCGATGTGATGCTGGCCGGCGGTTGCGAGTCCATGAGCATGGTACCGATGATGGGTAACACGCCGTCGATGAATTCGCGCATCTTCGAAGACGCCAACATCGGCATCGCCTACGGCATGGGCCTGACGGCCGAGAAGGTGGCGCAGCAGTGGAAGGTCTCGCGCGAGGCGCAGGATGCGTTCGCCGTCAAATCGCACCAGAAGGCGATGGCGGCGATGGCTGCCGGCCACTTCAAGGATGAGATCGCGCCGGTCACCATCAACGAGCGCATGCCCAACCTTTCGACCGGTGAAATCACCGCGAAAAGCCGCGTAGCCGACACCGACGAAGGCCCCCGTGCCGATACCTCGATGGAAGGTCTCGCCAAGTTGCGCACCGTGTTTGCGACGCCCAAATCGCCATCCGGCGAAGCCACTGGCATGGGCAGCGTGACGGCGGGCAACAGCTCGCAGACCTCGGATGGCGCGGGCGCCGTGCTGATCGTGTCCGAAAGAGCCTTGAAGCAATACAACCTCACGCCGCTGGCGCGCTTTGTCTCGTTTGCGATCAAGGGCGTCGACCCGAAGATCATGGGTATCGGCCCGAAAGAGGCGATCCCGCTGGCACTCAAGCACGCTGGCCTCAAGCAGGATGACTTAGGCTGGATCGAACTGAACGAAGCCTTCGCCGCACAGGCACTTGCGGTGATCGGCGATCTGGGACTCAACCCAGACGTGGTCAACCCGAACGGCGGGGCGATTGCGCTCGGCCACCCGCTCGGCGCCACCGGCGCGATGCGCGCTGCGACCTGCCTCTACGGCATGCGCCGCACCAAGGCCAAGTACGGCATGGTGACGATGTGCGTCGGCACCGGCATGGGCGCGGCAGGGATTTTCGAGGCGGTGTAGGCGCGGCGCGTTCGCGGCGATTGCCTCATGTTGAGTGCCCGCGTCGACAGCTGGCTTGCCGCGTTTGCGGCCGGTGGTCAGCCGTTCCCCACGGGCGGCCAGACGCGTTATCTGGAGACAGCGGCGGGGCGCGTGCGCGTGTTTGATTCGGGCGGTACCCTGCCGGCCGTTCTGTTTGTACCCGATGGCCCCAACGTTATCGAGCACTACGAGCGGCTCTTCGCATTGTTGAAGCCACACCTGCGCGTGGTGTGCTTCGACATGCCCGGTTTTGGTTTCTCCTTGCCGAGCGCGGGCTATACACACGCGCTTGATCAGGGCGCGGCCACCGTGATTGCCGTGCTTGACGCCCTCGAGATCGAGCGGGCCACGCTCGCCTTCAGTTGCGCCAACGGGTTTTACGCTTTGCGCACGGCCACGCTTGCGCCAAAGCGGATTGCCAGCCTGTTTCTTGCGCAGACGCCGTCCATGCCTGCGATGCGACGCTGGACTGCACGCATCGTGCCTGGCGTGCTGCGCGTGCCCGTGCTCGGACAACTGGCGATGTGGATCACGCGCAAGCGGGCGGCGCACGGCTGGTACGACGTTGCATTGCCGCGCGACACTGATCGCGAGCCGTTTCGCGCCCCGGCGCGCCGCGCACTCGCATGCGGGGCCTGCTTTTCCCTTGCTGGCGTGGTGCAAGGCCTGGTGCGCGAGAGCGATGCCGCCGTCAGCGGGGTCACCACCCCCTGCACGCTGGTGTGGGGCGTACGCGACCATTCGCACAAGCACACGCCGCCGGCTTCCTTGCGCGACTGTGTACCGCATGCACAACTGGTCCAGTTTGATGATTGCGGCCATTTCCCTGATCTGGAACAGCCGGAACGTTGCGCGAACCTTTTGGTAGCGCATGTCACCGCGCACGCCGCCGCACTGTTACCCAACCGGCAACACCAGCCTACAACCTAGGGGATGCCGAATGCAAGCTCCCAACCCAGCCTATCGCCACGTCATCGAAGCCGGTTTTGCTGGTGCCAACTTTGTTCGCGAGTTGGGCATTACGCTCAAGGACTGCGGCCCCGGCTGGGTCGAGGCTTCGCTCGTGCTCGAGCCACGCCACCTGCAGCAACACGGCTTTCCGCATGGCGGGCTGATTGCCACCATGGCTGATCACTGCGCCGGCGGCGCCGCCATGACGCTATGTGCAGCGGGCCAATACGTACTGACGCTGGAATTCAAGACTAATTTTCTCAAGACCACCAAGGCCACCCGGCTGCTGTGTCGCGCTGACGTATTGAAGCCCGGCAAGGCGTTCAGTGTGGTCGAAGCCTGCGTATTTGCCAATGATGGCGAGCCGGTGCTGTTGTCCAAGACCTCCGCCACGCTGGCGGTGATGAGCCAATAGAAGAACGAACGAGATGTCGAAATATCTGCCTGGGCGCGATGTCGCGTATTTCAACGGCCGCAGCCCCGGCCATTGGCCCGGCTTGCTGGGAATCCGCATTCTGGATATTGGCCAAGGCTTCCTGCGCGCCGAGTTGCCGGTGCGCAAGGAACTCTTCGCTCCCAATGGTTTCCTGCACGCCGGCAGCGTCGTCACCCCGCCGATACCAGTTGCGGCTATGGCTGTGTGGCGCACCTGCCGGAAGGGGCGAGTGGGTTCACCACGGTGGAGCTCAAGAGCAATCACCTAGGTACTGCACGCGACGGTGTGATCGAAGTCGAGGCCAAGGCAGTTCCCATGGGCCGCACCACCCACGTGTGGGATGCGACTGTGACGCACCGTGAAACTGCCAAGACGATTGCACTGTTTCGCTGCACGCAGATGATCCTGGGGCCGAAGGCGTAGAAGCCGTAATGGCAGCCCCGGAACGCGTTGCCTTGACGGCGCATGACGGCCATGCGCTCGCCGGCTATCGCTTCTTGCCGGACGGCACCCCCAGGGCAAGCGTGGTGTTCGGGCCGGCGATGGCGGTGCCGCAGGCCTTCTATGCATCGTTCGCAACCTTCCTGGCCCGGCAGGGGTATGCCGTCTGGACCTTCGACTATCGCGGTACCGGGGAGTCGCTGAAAGGCTCGATGCGCGGGGTCAAGGCCGATCTTTCGGATTGGCTGAAGCTCGATTACGACGCCGTGCTGCATGCTGCCGGCGCTGGTGGCGGACCGGTCTATCTGGTCGGCCACAGCTTGGGTGGGCAGGTGGCGCCGCTCCTGCCTTCACGCGACAAGGTGGCTGGCCTCATCAACATCGCGGTTGGCAGTGGCTCGCTGCGCCACAACGTGCCGAGCCTGCGGCGCAAGGCACCGCTGATGTGGCACGTAATGGCGCCGATTCTGTGCCCGCTGTTCGGCTATTTTCCGGGTGCGAAGATCGGCGTCATTGGCGATCTGCCCACCGGCGCGATGTTCGAGTGGCGCCGCTGGTGCCTCACACCCGGCTACATTCTCACTGGTGAACCGGGTGCACGCGAGGCCTACGCCAGCGCCGATTACCCCGTGCTGGCCCTGACATTTGCGGACGTTGAATTGCTGCTTGAGGAAGGCTCGCGCATGCTGCATGATGCGTATGTGCGGCGTCCGGCAGACTACCGGGTGATTTGTGCCGAGGAGCACGGCCACAAGCGGGTCGGCCATTTCGGATTTTTCAAGCCGCAGAGCGAGGCCACGCTGTGGCCGATGGTGACAAACTGGCTGGAGCAGCAAACCACTTTGAGGAAGCAAGCATGAGCGATATTCAAACCCGGCAGGACGGCGGCGTCCTCGTCATTCAGTTCAATCGACCGGAAAAAAAGAACGCCATCACTGCGGCGATGTATCAGGCCATGGCGGACGCGCTCAAGGCGGCCGACACGGATGCGGCTGTACGCGTGGTGCTGTTCGAGGGCCAGCCGGGCATTTACACCGCCGGCAACGACCTGGAAGACTTCATGAAACACCCGCCTTCCGGCAACGACAGCCCGGTGTTTCAGTTCCTGTACAACATCTCGCATGCGAAGAAGCCGCTGATTGCCGCAGTCACCGGTGCCGCAGTCGGCGTCGGCACCACGATGTTGCTGCACTGCGATGCGGTGTATGCCGGCGACAACGCCAAATTCAGCATGCCCTTCTCTACCCTTGGCCTGTGCCCGGAGGCCGCATCCAGCTTGCTTCTCCCGGCGATTGCCGGATATCAGCGCGCAGCCGAAAAGCTGCTCTTTGGCGAGGCGTTCAGTGCGGCTGAAGCAAAAGAGATGGGGTTTGTTACCCAAGTGCTGCCGGCAGCGGATGTCGTGGGGCACGCCATGGAGCGCGCGCAGAAGCTGGCTTCACTGCCGGCTTCGTCGGTACGCACCACCAAGGCCCTGATGCGCAGCGCGCACCTGAAAGCGGTGGAAGCGCAGATGACGGACGAAGCCGTGCACTTTCGCAAGATGCTCACCTCGCCGGAGGCGAAGGAAGCGTTCAGCGCATTCTTCGAGCGACGCAAGCCGGATTTCTCGCGCTTCGCCTGACCGCGCGTCCACCCTTACCCCGGATCCGAAACGTTCGTGAAGCACATCGCGCTTGATCTGGCGCTGTTGCCGCTTGCCCCCTTGCTGATCGCGCAGGGACGGCGCGTCAAGCGCGATACGCCGCGTCTGCCACCGGCGGCCGGGCCGCTCTCCGGACGGGTAGAGGGAGAAGGCGCGCCACTGCGCATGCTGGCCATCGGCGAATCGACGGTGGCCGGTGCGGGCGCTGCCCATCATGAAGAAGCCCTGACGGGGCACCTGGCGCGCGCCTTGAGCGAAAAATCCGGCCGGCCGGTCGAGTGGCATGCGCATGGCCTTTCCGGCGCCACCGTGGCCTACGCGCTGATGAGCCTTGCACCACAGCTGCCGCAGCAGCCGATGGATCTGGTGGTACTGGCCTTTGGCGTCAACGACACGATTGACCGTACTTCGCCGAAGAAGTTTGCCGACGGCCTGAAAGCTCTGGTGGGAGCGGCTCGCAGCCGGGTGGGTGAGGACGTGCCGGTGATCTTGTGTGCCGCGCCGCCGATGCACCAGTTCCCCGCACTGCCGGAGCCTTTGCGCACCTATCTGGGTGCCCGCGCCGTGATGCTCAATGAAGCGGTGCGCAGTGCGCGCATCCGGCGCGCAGCGCATGTGGCGCTCAAGCTCAAGGCGGAACGCGCGCTTTTCGCCAGCGACGGCTTTCATCCGTCACCTGCCGGCTACGCGGCGTGGGGGGCAGAACTGGGGCGTGTGGCGTGGTCGGCGTTTCTGGAAACGGCGCAGCCCGGCCCAACCGCCTCCGGAGGGGCCTGACCTACTGGCCGGAAGCGCTCCAGCTAAGCGCCGCCATCCAGGGTCAGCTCGACCCGCCCTGGCAACGCGCTGCGCAGTGCGGCGTGCAGGTAGCAGGTGTTCTCGGCCACTTCCAGCAGGTTCTGCATCACTTCATCGGGCTCGTCGGCATGCAGGAACACGTGCGTATCTACCGGCTCCAGCCCGCCCTTGAGTGAACCGTCGGCGGCATTGCCGGTGAGGGTGAAGGGCAGGTTCTGCACAAAGCGGATCGTCCGCACCTTGTGCTTGCGGTGTTCGATGTAGCGCGAAAACTGCGTCATGTAGCAAAAGGCGATGCCGGCGGCGATGCAGGCCAAGCCTGATGGGGCGGTACTGTGATCGGCGCGCTCGTCGCAGGTAACGTTGAACGCCGCGCCAAAGCGCGGTGTCACAGTGGTGGCCACCAGCCCGGCTGCGTCGCGCAGCGTACTTTCGCCGGGAATCAAAATCGGAATCCGGCCCTCCGGTGCCATCGCAGGCGGCGCGCCAGTGGGCATCGGCCGTTCGATCTTCTCGATGAGGTCAAAGCCGGGGGCAGCGCCCGCCAGCGGTGCGGGGGCAGCGGCATGAGCCTGGAACGGATCCTGCTGGTCCGGAGCGGTTGAACTGGCAACGCGCGTGACCGGGCAGCGGCGCCCGTTGACGTACAGCGCAAAGGTGTTGCGCTGCACCTCGGACATCACGGCATGAGCAGGTGAAGCGACCAGCGCAGCATCGAGAAGGCGCAGCACGGCATCGCGCGGGGCGCTGGAACGGGCGCGCACCTGGATGGTCACCGGTTCAGCGCTGCCCTCACCGGTGCCCTTGAAGAACGAGCCATTGAAGTAATACTGGTTGTTCAGGGTCACGCCTTCGATGGCGAGCGGCACTTGCTGCACCCTGGCGAGGGCGAGTGCGCGATTGATGAAATCGGCGTGCAGGCCGGCGTTGAAGAACGCCAGCGGAAACGGCGCCAGGTCCGTCCCCGTGAGGATCAGGCCTTCATCGCTGGTGAGACGCCACACATCTCCGCCCTCGCCTTCGGTGACGACGATCTCTTTCTGATGGCCGCCCATGGTGCGTGCCTCGACGCGAAACACGTCGCGTGCGGGGGTATTGCCGGCAATCGTGGCGGCACGTTTACCCGATGTACTGTCGGCCACCTTGAAGGCCAATGGGTAGCCGGTGCCGTCGATGCGATTGAAGTCCATGGTTCGGTTGCCTTAAAAGATTGCTTCAGGATACCCGATGCCGGTGCGCCGGCAGCGGAATTGGCCTGAGCGTCGGCCTGAGATTCATTACACTGTGGGCCGTTGGACAATTTTCAGGCATTCGGAATGCTCAAACTGAACGTCAATAGCGCTGACCGGCAAGTCGGTTCGGCCGTCGATACGCCGCTCCTGTGGGTGCTGCGCGATGAATTGAACCTCACCGGCACCAAATTCGGCTGCGGGGTTGCCGCCTGCGGCGCCTGCACCGTGCATGTCGAAGGGGCGGCAGTGCGCTCCTGTGTGACCCCAGTTGGCAGCATTGCCGGCAAGAAAGTGCAGACTATTGAGGGATTGGGTACCACCGGCAAGAACGGGGGCCTGAGCGCCCTGCAGCTGGCCTGGGTAGCGCATCAGGTGCCGCAGTGTGGCTACTGCCAGAGCGGCGTGCTGATGGCCGCCAGCGCATTGCTGGCGAAGAACCCGGCGCCGACGGATGCCGACATCGACAAGGAAGTTACCAACATTTGCCGTTGCGGCACGTATCAACGCATTCGCGCGGCCATCCACACTGCTGCGAAAGCATCGGCAGACCGCGTAGCGGCGAGCGTCACAACGGGAGGTGCCAAATGAAGCGCCGCACATTCCTTCTGGCCGGCACCGGGATTGCCGGCAGCCTGGTGCTGGGCTGGGCGGTGAAACCGCCGCGCGGCCGCCTGAATGCCGAATCGGCAACCATGCCACTTGCTGGCGGTGAAGTGCAGCTCAACGGCTGGTTGAAGATTTCGAACGAAGGCGTGGTCACAGTGGCAGTGCCGCGCTCGGAGATGGGCCAGGGCATCTATACCGCCCTGCCTATGCTGGTGGCCGAGGAGCTGGGCGCCAGCTGGGCGCAGGTACAGGTGGAGCAGGCGCCCGTAGACAAAATCTATGGCAATGTGGAAATGTTCGCCGAGAGCCTGCCTTTCCATCCAGACGACCATGGCGGCGCGCGTCGCGGTGCCGACTGGGTGGTGCGCAAGGTAGCGCGCGAGCTCGGCCTGATGATCACCGGCGGCTCCTCCAGCGTGCGCGATGCGTGGGTGCCGATGCGGCTGGCCGGCGCGGCTGCGCGCGACATGCTGGTGCAGGCGGCAGCGGCGCGGTTTCGCGTGCCGGCTGGCGAATGCACGGTGGCCAACGGCTGGGTATCCCACGCTTCCGGCCTGAAGGCGAGCTTTGGCGAGCTGGCGACGGCAGCCTCGAAGATGACACCGGAGCACCCGATCAGAATAAAGGACGCCAAGGACTTCGCCCTGATCGGCAAGAGCCTGCCGCGCCAGGACGTGGTGGCCAAATCGACGGGCACGGCCGAATTCGGCCTCGATGTCAGGCTGCCCGAGATGCTCTATGCCGCAGTGCGCATGGCACCGGTGTTCGGTTCGGGCTGGACCAGGTTCTATGCCAACGGCGCTGACAGCATGCCGGGCGTGAAGGCAGTGGTGCCGCTCGAACCGGGTGTGGCCGGTGCACAGGCGGGCATTGCGGTGGTGGCGCAAACTTGGTGGCAGGCGAAGAAGGCCGCTGATGCGCTCGACATCGTCTGGACTGTGACGACCGGGATGGACAGCAAGGCTGTGTTCGAGGACTTCAAGCGTGCGGTGGAAGGCCCGAAAGCGGCCACCTACTTTGCGCGCGGCAAACTGGCCGATGCCCTGGCGAATACGGTCAAGGAGGTCAAGGCCGAGTATCGCGTCCCCTACCTTGCCCACGCCACGCTGGAGCCGCAGAACTGCACCGCGCAGATCCGCGATGGCAAGGTGGAAGTGTGGGTGCCGACCCAGGCACCGTCGATCGCACAGTGGATTGCGGGCAAGGTTGCCGGTGTGAAAACCCATGATGTGACGGTGCACATCACCTATCTTGGCGGCGGCTTTGGCCGGCGTGGCGAGATGGATCTGGTGGCGCAGGCGGTGCTGCTGGCCCGGCACACCGAAGGCCGGCCGGTGCAACTGATCTGGGGCCGCGAAGACGATACGACGCACGACATGTATCGCCCCGCAGCGCTGGCGCAACTGTCTGCGGGCCTGGATGGTCAGGGCAACCTCGTCAACTGGGTGGCGCGCAGCGCCTCCGGTTCGGTGATGCATTCGATGGTGGCGCGCATCGGCTTCATGCCCGGCGGGCCGGACAAGACCAACGCCGAAGGCCTGTCAGACCAGGTCTACGAAACGCCCAATGTGCGCATCGAACATGCGCTGGTGAAGCATCCGGTGCCGCTGGGATTCTGGCGCGCGGTGGGGCATTCGCACAATGCCTTCTTCAACGAGCACTTCATGGACGAGGTGGCGGCTGCAGCGGGCAAGGATCCGCTCGAGTTCCGGCGTGTCTTGCTTGCGAACCATCCACGTCACCTGGCCGTGTTGAATCTGGCGGCAGAAAAAGCGGGGTGGGGCAAGCCACTGGCGCCAGCCGCAGGGAAAGAGGCAGGGCGCGAAGGCTGGAAAACAGCGCGTGGTTTGGCCTTGCACCAGTCCTTCGGTTCGATCGTCGCGCAAGTGGCCGAAGTGTCCCTCGGGCCAAAAAAGGAAATCAGGGTGGAGCGCGTGGTGTGCGCGATCGATTGCGGCCTCGCGGTGCACCCGGACATCATCCGCCAGCAGATGGAATCGGGCATCATCTTCGGCCTTTCGGCCGCGCTCTACGGCGAGATCACGCTCGAGGGCGGTGCTGTCAAGCAGAAGAATTTTCCGGACTACGAGATGGTGCGCATGGCCCAGGCACCGCTGGTCGAGACGCACATCGTCCCCTCAGGCGAGGTGCCCTCGGGTGTGGGCGAGCCGGCCACGCCGCCGATTGCGCCCGCTGTCGCCAACGCACTCCTGAAGCTGACCGGCCAGCCGGTGCGGGCCCTGCCGATCCGGCTCGCGTAGAGCCGTGCCAGCGGTTTAGCGACGGCGGTGCTGCGGGGCGCCGCCAGTCGGCGCGCCTGCGCGCTGCTCCAGGTGGCGGAAAGTGATGCGCCCCTTGGTCAGATCGTAGGTGGAAAGTTCGAGCGAAACCTTGTCACCCGCCAGAATGCGGATGTGGTGCTTGCGCATCTTGCCGCTGGTGTAGGCAATCAACTCGTGCCCGTTCTCCAGCGTGACGCGGTAACGCGAATCGGGCAGCACATCGGCCACCACGCCATTCATTTCAATCAGTTCTTCTTTCGCCAAATGGGGTCTCCTGTCAGGTTGGCCTGTTGCCAGGCCGAAAGCATACTAGGAATAAAAATCCCGGCAAAGCCGGGCTCACCGGCAGAAACCGGGACTTGGGTGCGCGCTGTCGATGCCAAGGCACCGCCAGCGCGACGCATGCCAATTACTCGGCGACCTTGATGTTCGAAGCCTGTTTGCCCTTCGGGCCGGTCGTCACTTCAAAGCTGACTTTCTGGTTTTCCTTGAGCGACTTGAAGCCGGCGCTCTGGATTGCAGAGAAGTGCGCAAACAGATCGTCACCACCTTCATCGGGGGTAATGAATCCGAAACCTTTTGAATCGTTGAACCACTTAACGGTACCTGTTGCCATGACTGTCCATCCTAAAAAATAAAAATGAGGCAATGCCTCGGAAACGAAGGTCAAGATGGCAAGAAGGTGAAGGATGAGACCGTTTGGGATCGAACCTGACAACAACGGCACTACTTGAAGATCGCAATGCGTATTATGCCTGTTATTTCAATAACTTGCTGGATGTTTGTTGGTGTTTCACGACAAGCGCACCGGGCGGCGCGGAAACCCGACCTGCGTTATGCTTGATGCTCCACGCAAAAAGCGGTGCAAAAAGCGGCGACAGGCAAGGTGATGGGGCGCAGCCGGGCTGATCGGGTCTTGCTGCGCGGCTAGCGTCGCGAAGCGGCTCGGCAGAAGCCGCATTGACAGGAGGGGATGAGGCAGGATGCTTGAACAACTGATGGAGCGCGTCAACGCCGATACCTGGCTGACGCACCGCGGGCGTTTTGTCGATACGCGCTTTCTGATCGAAGCCGGGTCTGCACAACACCTGGTGGTGATTCATGCCGGCCGCATCGAGAGCGTGACGCCGGGGCCTTTCGTGATGCCGCGCTGGACCTTCACCCTGCGTGCGCCGGAAGCGGCATGGAGCGAGTTGCGGCGCGCGGTACCGCGACCCGGATTCCACGACATCATGGCACTGGTGAAATCGCGCACCATGCGCATCGAGGGGGACCAGCACGTGCTGATGGCCAATCTGCTGTACTTCAAGGACCTGCTGGCCAAGCTGCGTGAGGAAAAGCCATGAGCACCCGTCAGACTGAAACCGCAGCGGGGAGCGCCGGCGCAGTGGCTGGCACTGCGCCTGCCGTCAAGCCCGCCGTCGGGACCGCATTTGAGCCCGCATTTGAGCCCGCATTTGAGCCCGCATTTGAGCCCGCATTTGAGCCCGCATTTGAGCCCGCATTTGAGCC
>SXGT01462689.1_pt1 | contig 11552 bp, 10 predicted proteins | sample 3176221 | NCBI WGS metagenome assembly SXGT01 (sample SAMN11356862, study PRJNA531348) | freshwater metagenome | isolation source: freshwater sample F1-120 | place: China: Fuxian Lake, Yuxi | collected 2017-12-25
CACATCGGCAGCACGCCGCGCGCCGAGATCACCGCGTTGCGCAGCAGGTCGAGGGCGACGAAGCGGTCGTTGTCGCTGGCTTCTGCGTCGTCGAGGATGTCGCGCAGCTGCTGCAGGTGCGTCGCCCGCAGAAAGTGCGAGATGTCGTGCATCGCCTCGACCGTCAGCCGCGTCAGCACCTCGGGCGCGACGCGCAGCAGCGTGCGGCCGCCGACCTCGATGGTCTCGACGCCCTCGCGCGTGACGAGGCGGTACTGCGTGTCGGGCTTGGCGAGCGGAAAGAGGGGATCGTAGACGAACGACGGCGTGGCCATGGCGGCTCCTCGGCTTTTCCGGTCGCAGGCGCTGGGCGCCCCGACAACCGCCCGGCAGCGCAAAGTTGCCCGGCGCTGCGGAAGTGCGATGACGGCGGCCGCGCCGAGTTCTCAGCGCGTTGAGCGGCGAGTCAAAGCGTCAGCGCGTCGGGGTGCGGCGGTACGGGCCTAAATGTACCAGATCTTCAGCGACTGGCACGGGTACCAGCTGGCGGCGTCCGAGAGCTGCGAGCCGTTGAAGATGTCGACGTGGCCGGTGCCCGAGTAGCCGAAGATCTTGTCGAAGGCGACGATGCCATTGCGACCCGCGACCTCGGGCTCGATCTTGGAGCGGAACTCCTCGTCGAAGGCGGCGCCGTCCTTGAAGCGACGGCCGTTGGAGGGCCACTGGGCATGGGGCTTGCCGAAGTGCTTCTCCATGTACATCCACATCTCTTTGGCCGAGAGGATGTAGTACCAGCCGGTCTTGCGCGAGAAGGGCAGGCGTCCCGGATCCAGGCCCGCGGCCTTGGCTTTCTCGCGCGTGAGCTTGTAGTCGCCGCCGAGCTGATTCCACATGATCGAGAGGCGGATGGCGCAGGTGTTGGAGTACTGGTCGGGGTTCCAGCCCTGCTGCTCCTGCAGCACGCCGCTGTCGGTGTTCTGGCTGCTGTCGGCCAAGTAGTTGTGGGGGTGGGCGTCCCACATCTTCTGGAAGTCGGCCGGCAACCCGCCGTTGCGGCTGCCCGGCGCGCCGGCGCTCGGCGCCGAGGTGTTGGCCGCGCTCTGGTTCTGCGGCTGCGGCGCTTGCACCTGCGCCGGGTCCTTGTCCATGCGGGCGAGGGTGTCGGCGCCGACCACGCCGTCGTCGCCGAGGCCCTTGGCCTTTTGCCAGGCCTTGACGGCGTCGACCGTGCCGGTGCCGTAGTCGCCGTCAGCGCCAGCGCGCCCGAGCACCGAGCCGAGGCCGACGCTGACCAGGTAGTTCTGCAGCGCGCGCACCGCCGGGCCGCGGCTACCCTTGCGTAGGGCTCCGTTGCCTTTGGCGATCTGCTCCAGGACGTGGTCGCCCGAGAACAGGGTGTTGGTCAGCGCGCCGCCACCGGGCGCCGCCGGGGCCTGGGGGGGCTGCGCCGGGCCGCCGCCGCCTGGCGCCTGGGGGCCGGTCTGCGGGCCTTGCTGTTGTTGTCCCGGCTGCGGTCGGTTGCTCGGTCCCCACACCATGGCGTGCTCCCCTTTGCGGCGGTCTGCCGCCCGCGTCCTTCCAAGATGCCGCGCCGGACCGAAAATTGCACCGCCAAACGGCGGCGTGCGCGCTGGCTGGCGGGGCTTCCGCACCCCGCCGAGGGCAGCGAAGGCGTCGACGGCGACTAGCGGGCTGCGGTCGGCAGCTCTCTGTCGCGGCGCAAGAAGGTCGGGACGGGCGCAAAGCGCTGCTGTGCCGGCTTCTTGCGCAGATTTAGCGTCAGGCCCGCCGGGTTGTAGACCAGCAGGTTGTGGGTCGTCGGCGTCGTGATGAGGAATTGCGCCCGCGTCACCAGCAGAAAGCGCGCTACCTCGTCGATGCGCTCCACCGAGAGGTGGGCGAAGGGCTCGTCAAGGATGAAAAAGCCCGCTGTATCGCCCTCATCGCTCATCGTCAGCGCCATCAACAGGATCAGCGATGACACCACACGCTGACCGCCCGAGAGCTCAGGGTCGTGCACCGCCACCGGCCGCTTGCCGTCGAAGCCGACCTTGACCTCCAGCCCGACGCGGCCGACCAGGCCCTCCGCGTCGCCGCGCAGCGCCTCAGCGCCCGGCACCGCCACCCGCACGTCGACGTGGCAGAGCTCGCCCAGGCGCAGCACGCTGCGGCGGTAGCGGCGAATCGTCTCCTCGACGACGCGGACGTAGGCGCGGCGGGCGAGGGCGAGCTCCTCGGTGCTGGCGTCCAGCTCCCGGCGGCGCAGCGCCAGCGACCGCTCGGACTCGACCAACTCGGAGTGTGCGCGCTGCCAGAGCGCCACGGCGCGGCCATCACGCGGGCCGGTCCAGGCGGCCATCCGTTGCCGCAGGGCCGCTTGGCGCTCGATGAGCACCACCTCGGGCTCCAGCAACGCCATCGCCGCCGGGTGGCGCAGGCGCTCGGGCACCCTGGACTCGGCGTCTCGCAGCTCGATCTGCAGGCGCTCGCGGCGACTCTCGGCGCCCGCCATCGCCACGCGGCCGCGATCGCGCTCGATCTGGGCCTCACGGTGGCGGTACTCCAGCAGAGAGAGGCGTCGCTCCTTGGTGACCAGCTCGCGGTTGCGATCGTCCACCTCTTGCAGCACGGCCATCAGGCGCTCGCTCGCCGCCCGCCGCTCGGCGTCAAGGGCGTCGATGCGGGCCTGCAGCGTGTCGAGGTCGCCGGCGCGGCCGAGCAGGCGATCGCGGGCTTTTGCCGCCGCCAAGGCCTCGTCGATGCCGCGTAGGCGCTGCTGCGAGGGCTCCAGGCTGCGCTGCAGCGTGTCGCGGCGGCCGCGGAGCTCGGCGAGCTCGTCGTCGATGCGGCCTTTGCGGTGGCTGCCGGCGCCGGCGCCGCAGTAGAGCTCGGTCTGACCGACGTAGATGCCGCCGCGGGCGTCTTGGCGGTAGCCGTCCGGCGTGATGCTGGTCTCGCCCCGGCTGAGCTTGAGGCCCTCATCGACGCTCTCGACCAGCTGCACGCTGTCGAGGATGCGCAAGATCGCCTCGGGCACGCGGTCGTCACGCAGCCGCACCACCGACAGCGCCGAGCCGGGCCGAGAGCGCGCCGTGGTCGGCTTGCCGCTGCCGCGCTGCAGGTCCGAGACGTAGCAGCGGTAGCGCTGCTGTTGGGCCATCTTGCGCGCAGCGGCGGTGTCCTTGGCGTCGACCAGGATGGTGAAGCGCTCGCGGCCCAGCACCGACTCGACGGCGACGTGCCAGTGCTCGTCTGCGATCTCGATGGTGTCCGCGACCAGCACGGCAGGGATGTCGCGGCTGCGCAGCTCGCGCAGCATCCGCTCGACCCAGTCCGGTGGCGGGCGCTGGCTGCCGCTTTCTAGCGTCTCGCGCTCACCGCGCAGGCGGTTGATCTGGCCGATGAGGCCGTTCAGCTCGCCGCGCAGCGCCGACTCGGACTCCAGCAGCCGCTCCCGCTCGGCGGTCAGCGCCGCAACGTCGACGTCACCTCGCGCGGCGCCGGTCTCTACCACCTCGGTCGCCCAGCGACGCAGATCGCGCGCCTCGCCGTCCAGGCGCTCCTTGGCGGAGATCAGCTGTTGGTACAGGCCCTTGCGGCGCTCGACCTCGTGGCGAATCTCGGCGGCGGCGGCCTTTATCTCGGCGCTCTCGCGGTCGAAGCTGCCAAGCACGCCGTCGGCCTCTGCCGCCGACCGCCGCGCCCGGTCGACATCCTCTTGCGCCGCCTGCAGTTGCAAGCGCAGCGCGGTGCAGCGGGCCGCCGGCAACCGCTCCTCCCGCACCTCGCGCTCGGCCTCGACCAGCTCGGTGTAGCGCTGGTAGGCCTCGGCGTCTTTGCGCAGCCCATCGACGTGCAGCCGCACGGTGGCGAGCTTCTCCTCGAAGTCCACGAGATCGCGCTGGCTCTGTAGGTAGCTGCTGCGGGCCTCGTCGTAGCGCTCCAGCGCCGCCTTGTCGCCTTGCATCTCGAGCACGTACTCGAGCAGCTGCTCGGGGCTGCGCTCGGCGAGCTTGTGGGTCTCGCCCTGCTCGAGCGCGAGGATGCGCAGCAGCGTCCGCGGCACGCCGGCCGCCTCCAGCTCTCGCGAGAACTCCATCGGCTTCCAGGCCGGCGTCGCGGTGCGGATGGCGTCAATTGGCGGATCGCCTTCCAAGATCAAATACTTGCGCTCCCACGCTCCGGCGCGCCGCTCCAGTACGCAGGCCAGCGTCGCCTCGTCGCCAAAGAGGCCGAGGTGGGCGAAGGGCCGGCGGCCCACCGTGCGGCGGTGCCGGTTGTCGACCACCGCCTTGACGACGGCGACGCCGGTGTCTTCGCGCAGGTATTGTGGGAGCTTGCGCGAGGTCGAGAGGCGCGTCGCGTTGAGCAGCACCCGAAGGGCGTCGAGAAACGTCGTCTTGCCGGAGCCGTTGGGCCCCGCGACCAGCACGACGTCGTCGTCGAGTGGCAGGCGGATGTGCGCCCACCAGTCCCAGTTCAGCAGCTCGATGGCCTTGAACGTAAACATGAATCGGCCCGCTCCCTGGCGCCCTAGGCGTCGTCCGCCCAGTCGTCGAAGTCATCGTCCTCGCCCTCGATCTCGGCCTGCACCTGCGCCGCTGCGTCCGTCGCCGGCCCTTCTTCATCGGCAAGCGAGGTCGCGGAGTCCGCCGCGGTGGCGTCGGTGGCAGCGCCCTCTGCCGAGCGGTCCGCCGTTGCGGGCGTCGCCGTCGGTGTGAGGCCTGGGATCTCCAGCTCTTTCGCCGTACCGCCGTCGCGCTCTAGCAGGTCCCACAGCACCGAGTCGCGCAGTTTTCGCGCCATGGTCACGCCGTCGACCAGGACGTCGAGCAGAGGCCCCTCGCGCAGCAGGCCAGCCCGGTTCTCAAGCACGAGACCCGCGCTCTTGAGCTGCGAGAGGTACCGGGCAAAGGCGATCTTGCCGAAGCGGTGGCCAAACTCGGCGTAGAGCGCGCTGCGCGCCACGGTGGGCGCCGGCAGCCGCTCGCTCTGGGCCTGCGCCGCCTCGGCCAGGGCGGGATCCTCGCCGCGCTGGATGGCGCGCTGTTGGGCGTCCTCACGCGCTCGGCGGGCCTCATCGCTGGCGACGCGCCGCGGCAGCACCAAGCGCGTCCACAAGATGACCAACAGGGCCACGGCGCCTCGCGGCAGGCGCGCGTTGGTCGACCAGTCGAAGCGGACGTCGCCCTCGATTGCAGGCAGCAGGCGCACCGCGAAGTAGTTGGAAGTGTAGGAGTCGATGAGCTGCAAGCCGACGCCCGCCAACCGGCGTTCGACGCTGCGACGCAGGCCGTCGTCGATCATCAGATCGCGTGTGCTGCGCTTAGGCAACCAGCGGTGTATCAGCAGGTGCGCGCAGAGCTCCTGAGCGCGCCGAGCGGTCAGCTCGTCCTCTGGCGCCTCCGCGGCGGCCGCGGCTTGGAGATCGAAGTTGGCCTGCGTCATCCGAGCTGCCTCTCGCCGCGGGGTGTGGTGCGCGCGGCCGCCGGCGGATAGCACACGTCGCCGCGATGGGGTAGCGCCGAGCAGCAGGGAACGGGCGGCGGGGACAGACCGCGGGCCACGATCTGCGCCGAATCAGCCACGCATGACCAACCAGGATCCAACGAGCACCAGCGCCGCGCCGGCCACGCGATGACCGGTGATGGCCCCGCCGGCGCCAAAGCGATCCCAGAGCAGGCCGGCGAAGATCTGCACCGCGATGACCAGCACCACGGCGCGACCGACGCCGACGCGGGCGATCGCCGCTGGCATCCCGGCCACGATCGCGAGGCCTGCGACGCTCGGCACCAGCACCAGCCAGGGCACCCGCTGGACTTCGGCCAGCAGTGGCCCACCGCGGCGGAGCCAAAGCCACGCGGCGCCGGAGCCGATCGCCGCCACGACGTTGCCGATCGTCACCAGTAGCCAGAGGTTGTGCTGCTGCCCGAGGCGGGCGTTGATGCCGCCCTGTGCGACGATCGCGAGGCCGACGAGCAGCATCAGCGCGAGCGCGATCGCCACCTCAGCCCATGCTCTTGGCGGTCGGGTATTGCTGCAGCGCCTCGTTCCACGCCGGCGAGGTCTGCAGCAGACGCCAGACCCGCTCAGAGGTCGCCGGCGTCTCGCGGACCGGCGCGTCGATGGCGTCGGCGATCGCGGCCAAGATGGCCGGCACGGTCCCAATCAGCGGCGGTTCGCCGACGCCGCGGGCGCCAAACGGCCCTTCGAGGTCCGGCCGCTCGACGATGACGGCCTCGATCGTCGGGACGTCGACGATGGTCGGGATGATGTAGTCGGTGAAGCTGGCGTTGAGGATCTTGCCGTCGCGGGTGACGATCTCCTCCATGAGCGCCATGCCGAGGCCCTGCGCCACACCACCTTCGATCTGGCCGGCCACCTCGCGTGGGTTGATCGCGAGCCCGACGTCGTGGGCGGCGACGATGCGCTGGACCTTGACCTCGCCGGTCTCGACATCGACCAGCACCTCAGCGACGTGGCTGCCGAACATGTAGGTCAAGAAGGCCCGCGGCGACAGGCCGTCTAGCTCGCCACCCGGCACCGTTCTAGGCTGGTAGAGCGCCGTATGATCGAGGCTATAGCCGCGCTCGCGCGCCGCCCGCACGACGAAGGCCAGCGGCAATTTGACCTCGGGCCCGAGGGCGCTGACGACGCAGCCGTCGCTCATGAGCAGGTCGTCCCAGTGCAGCCCGAGGGTACTCGCGGCGGCGTCCATCAGCTGGCGGTGCACCTCCGAGGCAGCGAGCTTGACCGCGTTGCCCGTAAACACCGTCTGTCGCGTCGCCGACGACGAGCCGGACTCGGGCGTCGTGCCGGTGTCGTGGCCGATGACGCGCACCTCCGCCGGCTCGATCCCCAGCACCTCGGCGGCGATCTGGCCGAGCAGGCCGTGCAGCCCCTGGCCGACGTCCACGCCGGACGAGCGCACCTCGACGACGCCGTCTTCGGCGATGCGGACCCGCGCGAACGAGCGATCTGGGTAGCCGTCGCCGTAGCCGAGGCCGAAGCAGATGCTGCTGACGCCAAAGCCGCGCCGAAGATGAGGCGCCGGCGCGCTGTGGGACCGCGACTCCCAGCCGAACTTCGTCAGCGCGGCCTCAAGGACCTCGCCGCCGCTCGCGACGTTGACGACCTGGTTGGTGGTCAGCCGATCGCCGTCCTTCAGCAGGTTCTTGCGCTTGAGGGTCACGGCGTCGACGCCGAGCTCGCGCGCCATGGCCTCGACGGCGCCCTCATAGGCGATGGCGAGCTGGCAGGCGCCAAAACCGCGCATCGCCCCCGTCGGGCAGGTGTTGGTGACGATCGCCACGCCATCGCAGTGGATGTTCGGCACCCGGTACGGCCCCGTGCAGTGGCTCACGGCCTTGCGTAGCACCGCCGGCCCGGTCGAGGCGTAGGCCCCTTCGTCGGAGCGGATCACCACCTTGGCGGCGACAAACGTGCCGTCGGCCTTGGCGCCGAGCGTGTAGTCGACCTCGATCGGGTGACGCTTGTGGCGCGCTACCATCGACTCTTCGCGGGTGTATTGGATGCGCACGGCCTGTCCGAGCTTCAGCGCGGCGAGGCCGAGGTAGATCTGGATGGAGATGTCCTCGCGACCGCCGAACGCGCCACCGGTAGCCGGCTGCACGATGCGGACCTGCTCGACCGGGACGCCGATCGCCAGCGCAACCAGGCGCCGCTCCTCGTGGATCCATTGGCCGCTGGCGTGGATGACGACGCCCTCACCTTCGGGCTCGGCGTAGCCGGCCTCGACGTCAAGGAAGGCGTGGTCGACGCCGCGCATCTTGAAGCGGCAGCGGACGACCGCGTCCGCCGTCGCCAGCGCGGCCTCGGCGTCGCCTTTGCGGATCAGCTGTTGGCTCAGCACGTTGCCGGTCGGAAAAAGCGCCGGCGCGCCCGGCGCCATCGCCTCGTCCATGGTGCCGAGCACCGGCAGGGCCTCGAAGTCGACGCGCACGGCGTTGCGGCCATGCTCGGCTGCCTCGGGCGTCGTCGCGACCACCAGCGCCACCGCGTCGCCGAGGTAGCGCGCCACGTCGTCGCAGAACACCGGGTGATCGCGCTTGATCAGGCCATGACGGTTGGTGCCGTCGATGTCGTCGCGGCCAAAGACCGCCACCACGCCGGGCAGGGCGCGGGCGGCGCTGGCGTCGACGCCGAGGATGCGGGCGTGCGGGTGCGGGCTGCGCACCACCGCCGCGCTCAGGGTCTCAGGGCCCCGCAGATCGCCGCCGTAGCGCGCCTCGCCCGTGACCTTGTCGCGCACGTCGGCGCGCAGCACAGAGCGGCCGATGGCGTGCGGCGGCCTCGCTGGCGCGTTCACGAGGCACCTCCCACCGCCGCCAACGGCTGGCGTGCGCCAGCCACCGCGCCCTGCCGGGTCGCAGCGGCCAGCACGGCGTCGACGATCTTCATGTAGCCCGTGCAGCGGCAGAGGTTCCCCTCCAGGCCCCGACGGACCTGCTCGGCGCTCGGCGTCGGGTTGTCGCGCAGCAACGCAGTGGCGGCGACCAGCAGCCCAGGGGTGCAGTAGCCGCACTGTACCGCCCCGGCACGAACAAACTCATCCTGCAGAATCGAGAGGTTCGGGCCGTCCGCCAGGCCCTCCACTGAGGTCACCTGGCGACCGTCAGCCTGGACGCTGAGCACGAGGCAGCTCGTCACAGGCCGGCCGTCGAGCAACACGGTGCAGCTGCCGCACTCGCCCTCCAGGCAGGCGCCCTTGGTGCCGGTCAGTCGCAGGCGCTCGCGCAGCGTGTCGTACAGCGTCTCGCGCGGATCGATGGTCGTGGCCACCTCGCGGCCGTTCAACGCGCACCGCCAAGGGGTTGAGCCGGGCGCCGCTGCCCGCTGCGCGCCCTCGGCGCCACCGGAGTCCTCGACGAGCTTCATGCTGTCCCCCTCGCGCCCTCGGCGCCGATCCGCGACGTGCCTTCCACGCCGTCGCGCCACAGCTGCGTCAGCAGCCGCCGCACGACCACGCCGGCCATCGCCCGCCGATAGTCGGCGCTGCCACGGTGATCGCTGATTGGCCGAACCTCTGCGCTCACCAGCGCCGCGGCGGCGTCGATGCTCTCCGCGCTCCAGCCGTGCGTCCTCAGGGATGCCTCGGCCTCACGCGCCCGCAGCGGCACCGGCGCCGCGCAGCCGACGCCGATGGCGACTTGGCCCTTGTCATCGACCGACACCGCCGCCATCAGCAACGAGATCGCCACCGCCTCGCGCTTGCCGATCTTGTAGAACGCCGACCGCCGGTTTAGCGGCACCGTGACCGAGAGTAGCAGCTCATCGGGCCGCGCCACTGTCCGCCCTGGGCCGACGAAGAAGTCACAGAGCGGCATCGTCCGCCGACCGTCGACCGACTCCAGCTCGACCGTGGCGTCGAGGGCGATCAGCGCCACCGAGACATCGCCGGCCGGCGAAGCCGTCCCGAGCTGGCCACCGATCGTGCCGAGGTTACGGATCTGCGGGCCGCCGACGGTCTCACAGGCGGCAGCCAGGGCGCCTAGGTCCATCGCCTCCAGGCGGGAGTGGGTCACCATGGCGCCGATGCGCAGCTGATCGCCGACGTGCTCGATGCCATCGAGACCCGGCACCCGGCTGAGGTCGATCATCTCGGGCGGCGCCGGGCGGCCCTTGCGAACGCCGACGATCAGGTCGGTGCCGCCGGCCACCGGCACGCCGCGGACGCCGAGCGTGCGCTTGAGCGCCAGCGCCTCCTGCAGGCTCTGAGGGCGATGCACCATCGTCAGGTTCCTCCGGTCGCGCCCTCACGAGGGCCGCAGCGAGCGCCGCCTCTGCTGCCGAGGCGCGATGGGCGCTTCAGGCTTCTTCGATCTGGACCCGCATCGCCTCAAGCCGGCGCCGCAACGCCTGGGCGCTTGCTGTGAGCGACGTGAGCAGCGCCCTGTCTACAGCCGGCGCGGCAGACGCAGCCACGACGATAAGCGCCTGCGCTTGCGTCGACGCGGTCAGGATCTCGAGTTCCGCCGCCGCGACCTCGCCGTCCGCCGCCGCGACCTCGCCTGCCGCCGCCGCGACCAGCTCTGCCGCCGCCGCCGCGGTCGTCGCCAGCAGGACCCGCGCTTTGCCCGAGCGCAGCGCGCGCTTGGCACCTTCGATCGTCATCCGTTCGACGTGCAGCAGCTGGCGAATGCGCAGCAGCTGGTCAACCTGAGCGGCGGTGTAGATGAACCGCCCGCTGCCAGTCCGAGCCGGTTGCAGTGCTGGGAACTGCGTCTGCCAGAAACGGATGACGTGGGTCGGCACGCCGAGCTTCTCGGCAACCTCACCGATGCGCCAAAAAGCCGGCGTCTGCCCGTCCTCAGCGCGCCGGGCCGCGGTGGCGCTGGCGCGTCTCTGGCGTGTCGGAGCGGCCGCCCTCTCGCCCTCGGCCGCCAGCTGCTGAGTCGTGGTCCCGTCGCCCATTACCACCCTGGTCCTCGCGCCATGCACCGTCTGCCGGCTTCGCGCCACTTGGTTGACTCGTCGCCCGTCGCGATCCGCCACCCCGCGCCGCCTCTCACGCCACCCGTCACGCTCACCGCCACGCTCACCGCCACGCCCACCGCCACGCCCATGGGGCCGAGCCTCCGCCAGCCGCTTCCGGTCTTGGCTCCGCCCTCCCACGAGGACGTGGTCGCCGCCGACGTGCTGATGGCGCCGCGGCGACGCTGGCCTCGACGCCCACGCTGGGACCGTCGAAGGTCGCGTACGGGCGACGCCGCGCTGATCGGCACGCCGCGTTCCGATCGTCCGTCGAACGGCGCGCGGTTGCAAGTCCACGCGGCCGACTCCGCGACATCAGCGCAAAAACGCACCGACCGACCATCGCAAGCGCGCGATCCTGTGCTGGATCGCGCGGTCGGTCGATGGACGGTCGGAGGGTCGCCTGAGACGACCAGGATCGGCAGCGCCGCTGCGACGGCAGCGACGCCTAGCCGTTGAGCTGCGACTTCAGGACCTGCGAAGGCTTGAAGGTCAAGACCTTGCGAGCGCTGATCTCGATCGGCTTCTCGGTCTGCGGGTTGCGGCCCATGCGCGCCTTCGTCTCGCGGACGACGAAGTTGCCGCAGCCGGACACCTTCACCGTCTCACCCTTCTCCAGGGTGTCCTTGAGGATCTGGAACACGAGCTCGACCAGCTCAGCAGCGTCACGCTTGCTGTAGCCACCCAGGCGGTCGTACACCGCATCGACGATATCGGCCTTCGTCATCGCTGCCTCCTGGCCGCAGTGCGCTGCGGCGTCACTTTGGGGCCCCTGGCGAACCTGCGCCAGCTGCCATCTGTCGCCCCCACGCGGGGGGCAGGGCTTCCGGTCACTCGGAGGGCGCCTCGCCGGCGAGCTCTCCTTGGACTCGGTCGTGGTATCAGCGGCCTATGCCGCGCGCGCAGACTCCACCACCGCGCGGAATCCGTCTAGATCCCGAACGGCCATTTCAGCAAGAACTTTGCGGTCGAGGCCGATTTCAGCCTTGCCGAGGGCATGCACGAGCTCAGAGTAGCGCATTCCGAGCGAGCGGGCGGCGGCGTTGATACGCACGATCCAGAGCGCACGGAAGGTGCGC
>SXGT01702859.1_pt1 | contig 11552 bp, 11 predicted proteins | sample 3176221 | NCBI WGS metagenome assembly SXGT01 (sample SAMN11356862, study PRJNA531348) | freshwater metagenome | isolation source: freshwater sample F1-120 | place: China: Fuxian Lake, Yuxi | collected 2017-12-25
ACGCGCTCGAGGCCGGCAAGCCGGTGCTCGTCGAGGTGCCGGTTGCGCTCTCCCTCGAGGATGCTCGCGCCGCCGTCGCGGTGGCGGATCGTGCTGCCCTGCCGTTCGCCGTGGGGCACACCCTCCGCTACTGGGCGCCGCATCGGGAGCTCGCCCGTCTCTTGGCCGAGTCGGGGCATCCGGCGACTCACGTCATGGTTCGATCGCTTCAGCTGCGCCAGTCGGATGTCGGGTGGACGGGCAAGGTGCGGTCGTGGACGGACAGCGCGGTCTGGCATCACGGCAGTCACGCGGTCGACGCCGCACTGTGGTTCCTCGGCGATCCCGCCGTGTCCTCCCTCGGAGTTCTCGGGGCGCCCTGGACCAACGGATCGGTGATGGATGCCGCCTTCAGCCTCCGCACCGACGATTCGCGGATCGGGAGGGTTGAGCTCTCCTACCACTCGCGTCGAGCGATCTCGGACTTCGTCGTCATCACGGAGGCAGACACCTTCGAGATCACGGGCGGACAGTTGTGGCGCAACGACCAGCTTCTCATTGACGGTGACGTCGCATCGACCCAGGAGCGGGCGGTGGCAGCGCAGGACGCCGCCTTCCTGGCGACAGTGCTCGGCGACGTGTCTGCTGGCTTGTTTCGCGCTGCTGACGCGCTGCCCGCGCTCGCCGTTCTCGGCGGACGGACCTGGACCTAGCTACCAGCGGATATCGCGGGCGCGGTGCCCGCGGGCGAGCATCCCCAGGGAGTCGGCGACCTGCTTGCACTCGCGACCGAGCTCGTCGATGCGGTCGCGCATGCGGTACTGCGGTCCGTAGACGGAGACGGCGGCCAGCGGCTGGCCGAGCGTGTCGAGCACGACCGCGGCGACCCGCTCGACGTCGTCGGAGCGCTGGATCCACACGAACCCGCGTCGCCGCGCCTTGTCCGCCTCCACCTGCAGCGTGCGCGGCGTGAGCCGGACCTCGGGATGCTCGACCGGCTCCTCCTGGATGGCGGCGAGGATGCGCTGCTGCTCGGGGGCGGGCAGCGCGAACAGCATCGCGCGGCCCGCGGCCGTGGCATCCAACGGGGCGGTGTTGCCGACGTGCGGCACCATCCGGAAGCTCTGCTCGGGGTCGATCTGGTCGATGCTCACCGAGAAGTTGCCCTCGCGGATCGTGAGGATGACCGACTCCCCGACGCGGTCGCGCAGCTCGGTGAGTACCGGTCGTGCGAGCTTCTGCAGATCGAACTGGGCCTGGAATCCGCGCGTGAGCCGGAGCACTCGACCGGTCAGGACGACCCGGCGATCGGGGAGCCGGGTGAGGTAGCCGAAGTCGCACAGCGACGAGACGAGCCGGGAGACGGTGCTCTTGTCGTTGCCTGTGACCTCGGCGAGCTCGGAGATCGTGGCGCCGTCCTGGGCCTCAGCCACGGTCTCCAGGATCGCGATTCCGCGGGCCAGCGTTCGATGACTGGATCCCTCCATGAGCAGCTCCTTTGCCGGGCGTCGGTGGGTTCGAATGGGCTGGATCGCATCGTAGGAAGCGGATGCATCCCGTGCAACCTTGTTGCGCTGGGAGCCACGCCAACACAAGCGTTTGCGTCTAGTGCAACATATTTGCAGAAGATGCGACACCCACCTAGCGTGGTCGCCGCGACCCCGGGAGACCAGTGATCCGGTCTTCCCGCGGGCCGCTCCGTTCGCACAGAGTGGTGTCGCCGCCCGTGGCGCGCCGAGGTCATTACAAAGGAGTAACCGTGAACTCATATCCACAGCGCCGGCCGGTACTGCGCCGTCGCGCAGTCCTCGGCGGACTGTCGCTCGCCATCGGATCGGCCGTCGTGCTGTCCGGTTGCGCGACCACCGAGCAGCCCGCAGGCGACCCCGTCTCCCTCACCATGTGGACGTGGAGCAATGAGGCCCGCGAAGCCCTCGAGGGCGGCGTGCTCGACGTGTTCGAGGAGGCCAACCCCGGCATCGAGGTCGAGGTGCTGACCCAGCCCGACAAGGACTACCAGACCCTCCTCACCACCGGCCTCGCCGGATCGGGCGGCCCGGATGTCGCCGCCATCCGCTCGTACGGAGTCATCTCGAGCTTCGCGGAGAGCGGCAACCTGACCCCGCTCGACGATGTCGTGACCGACTGGAGCGGCTTCTCCGACGTCGCCATGCAGGGGGCGACCGCTCGTGCCGACGGCCTCGTCTACGCGGTGCCGCAGGGCGTGCAGACCGCGCAGGTGTACTACAACAAGACGATCTTCGACGACCTCGGTCTCGACGTCCCCACCACGTGGGACGAACTCCTCGAGGTGTCCGAGGCCATCAAGGCCGCAGGCACCGCGCCAATCGTGATCCCCGGCGCCGCCGCCGCGCAGATCGCGCTCGCGGGCGAGGTCATCGGCAACGCCCGCCGCGGGGGCAACGAGTTCACGCAGGCGTTCGTCGCCGGTGACACGACGCTCACGGATGCGGACAGCGTCGCATCCATCGAGCTCATGGCCGAGCTGCAGCCGTACCTGGTCGACAACGTGACCTCCGTCACGCTCGACGAGGCGGTCACGATCTTCGCGACCGGCATGGCAGCGATGTACCCGTCGGGCACGTGGCAGGTCTCGACCTTCGCCAACCTCGGCGCCGACCTCGACTTCGGCACCTTCAACATGCCGGTCGACTCCGACTGGCCGTCGGATGCCGTGACCGTCGCCTACGCGGACGGCGGCTGGGCGCTCTCGGCCCGCAGCGAGCACCCGGAGGAGGCGGCGACCCTGCTCAACTGGCTCGCCTCGCCGGAGTACTTCCAGATGTACGCGAACGCGATGAGCACGATCCCGCCGCGCGACGGGGTCACGATCGACAACCCGCACGTCTCGGAGATGTACGAGCGCTACCTCGAGAGCGGCTCCACCTACCTCGGCGCGGCCTACCTCCGGTACGGCACCCCGTGGGGCACCGACGTCTACGGCGAGCAGGTCCAGAAGATCTGGCTCGGCGAGCAGAACGCCGAGGGCGCCGCCGAGGCGATCCAGACCGGCATCGACGCCTGGTTCGACCCGGCCGACTTCGCCCAGTAACACCTCACCAGCACCACGACAGGAGACCTCAGTGTCCAAGACCGCGAAGAGCACGTTCGACGCGAAACGACCGAACAGGCTGGTCATCGCCGCCTTCATCGCCCCGGCGTTCGTGCTCTTCGCGGTCATCCTGCTGTACCCGATGGCCGCCGCGCTCGGGTTCTCCCTCTTCGAGTTCCGGGGAGGGATGAACCTGGTCGGGTTCAACTGGTTCCAGAACTTCGTGGTGCTCTTCACCCAGGAGCCCTACATCACCCAGCTGCCGCGCGCGTTCGCCCACAACCTCGCGATCCTCGTCGGCACGCTCATCCTGCAGAACTCGATCGGCCTGTTCCTCGCGGTGCAGCTGCAGCGCTTCGGTCCGCTGCGCCGCGTCTTCCAGGTGCTCTACACGACGCCCTACCTGGTGAGCCCGCTCGTGGTCGGCTACCTGTGGACCCTCATGCTCTCCCCCACGTTCGGCCCCATCAACGCGACCTTGCGTGCGATCGGACTGGATGCCCTCGCCCTCCCCTGGCTCGGCGACCCGAAGACCGCGCTGCCGGTGCTCATCCTCGTCTCCGTCTGGCAGTGGATCGGATTCCCCGTCCTCCTCTACGGGGCTGCCCTCGCGGGCCAGTCGCCGGAGATCCACGAGGCGGCGTCCATCGACGGCGCGAGCGGGTGGAAGCGCTTCGTCGGCATCACCCTGCCGCTGCTGACCCCGGTCATCGGCACCGTGTCGATCCTCACCTTCATCGGGGCGATGGAGACGTTCACCCTCCCCTACGCGTTCGGCGGGGCGACCGGCTCGCCGGCCGGCGCCACCGACGTGCTGTCGCTGCTGTTCTTCCGCGAGTCCTTCCACTCGGGGGCGAGCAACTCGCTCGGCATGTCGTCGGCCGTGGCGACGGTGCTCTTCCTCTTCATCCTCGGGGGCGCCGTGATCGCCCGGAAACTCTTGCGCCGCTACGAGGAGAACCTCACGTGACCACCATGATCGAAGCATCCACGCTGCCGGACTCCCGGTCGCTGCCCCGCGAACCGCGGCTCCGCCGCCGCCGGAGGAAGGCCACCCCGCAGGCGGTCGCCATCCAGGTCGTGCTCTGGATCTACGCCGCGATCTCGATCGTGCCGCTGCTGACCATGGTGGGCAACTCGTTCCGAACCCACTTCGAGATCGCGAGCGACCCGTGGCCGATCCCCGTGAACCCGACGCTCGACAACTACGTCAACGCGTGGGTGCGGGCCGACTTCGCGACCTATGCGCTCAACTCGGTCATGATCACGGTGACCTCGGTGCTGCTCTCGGCGGTCGTGTCGATCCCCGCCGCCTACGCCCTGGCGCGCTGGCGCTTCCGCGGTCGTGGCGCGCTCGAGAGCCTGTTCATGTCGGGACTCCTCATCCCCTTCATGCTCGCGATCCTGCCGATGTTCTACCTGATGGACTTCCTCGGCCTCATCGACAACCCGCTGAGCCTCATCCTCATCTACGCGGCCAACGGCATCCCGTTCACGATCTTCATCCTGACCGCGTTCTTCCGGCAGCTGCCGGGCGAGCTCGAGGAGGCGGCCCTGATCGACGGGGCGGGCCACCTCACGGTGTTCTGGCGGGTGATGCTCCCGCTCGTGCGGCCGGCGATCGCGACCGTGCTCATCTTCCGGTTCGTGCCGATCTGGAACGACTTCCTCATGCCGCTGGTCATGCTGCGCTCGCGCGACAACTACACGCTCGGGGTCGGGCTCACGACGTTCTTCGGGGAGTACCAGACCGACTGGGCCTCCCTCTTCGCGGGACTCGTGATCGCGACCATCCCCCTCCTCGTCCTGTTCATCATCGCCACCCGGCAGATCATCGACGGCCTGACCGCCGGCATCGGAAAGTAGTGCCATGACAACCCTCGACGACATCACCGAGCCGCTCGCCATCACGATGTGGGACTCATCGTGGCTCCGCCGCACCTACCGTGGCGGGGGCTTCGAGGACTGGGATCGCGCGCTCGCCGAACTCGTCGACCGCGGCTACAACGCCGTGCGCATCGACGTGTTCCCGCACCTGATCGCGCGCGGGCCCGGCGGCGACCTCGTCGAGCGCTTCAAGGACGTGCCGAACCAGTTCCCGCAGTTCTACGGGTTCGGCATGTGGGGCAACCCCTGGACGATGTACATCGAGCCGCGCAAGGCGCTCATCGAGTTCCTCACGAAGTGCCGAGCGCACGGCGTGAAGGTCGCGCTCTCCACGTGGTTCAAGCCGACGGATGATCGCCGCAACGAGCAGATCGAGGGTCTCGACGAGTTCGTGCGCGTGTGGCAGGAGACCCTCGAGTTCATCGACGCCAACGGACTCATGGACACCGTCGTGTACCTCGACGTGCTCAACGAGTACCCGAACGGCCACGTCTTCTCGTGGCTGCACCGCACCGTGAAGACGATGTCATGGCCGCCCAATCCGAAGGGCGGGTACAACGATCGCCAGCGGGACTTCCTGTGGGGGTTCATCTCCCAGGCGATCGAGCGGCTGCGCGCCGACTGGCCGGAGCTCACCATCTCGACGAGCTTCACGTTCGACAGCTTCGAGCGCTACTTCGAGGGGCTCGACCTCGGCGTGCTCGACTTCCTCGACGTGCACATCTGGCTCAACTACCTCCCCGGCTTCGACGCCGTCTCCGACTACGCGAAGACCATCGAGCGGCACGGCAACCCGAACGAGCTGTTCCGGGTCGAGCGCGGCGGCAACGCCTACGCGGAGGATGCCCGGCTCATCCCCCAGGACTACCACTACGACGACACCTACGCCGCCGTGCTCGCCGCGTGGAACGACCGCCGCTCCGAGTGGGTCGCGGGCTTCGAGGACCAGATCGACCGGGTCGTCGCCGCGGCCCGCCCCCACAACCTGCACGTCGGCCAGACCGAGGCGTGGGGAATGGTGAACTGGCTCGACCACCCCCTCCTCGACTGGCGGATCCACCGCGAGACGGCGGAGATCGGGGCGGCGATCGCGGCGCGACGCGGCTACTCCTTCGACTGCAGCGCCAACTTCTGCCACCCCCACTTCCTGGGGTTCTGGGACGACGTGCCGTGGCACCGGAGCCTCACGGGGGTCATCCGGTCGGGCATCCCGCGACTGGATCGCGACCGCGCATGAGGCTCCGATCTCTCACGACCTACGTCTGCGACGCCTACCGCACGAACTGGGTGTTCGTGAAGCTCGAGACCGAGGACGGCCTGCACGGCTGGGGCGAGGCGACGCTTGAGTACAAGGAGCACGCGGTCGAGCAGGCGATCCTCGTGCTGGAGGAGTCGCTGCGCGGGCGGGACCTCGGTGACATCCAGTCGTGGTGGCAGGATGCCTACCGCGACGCCTACTGGCGCGGCGGGGCCGTGCTCACGAGCGCGCTCTCGGGCATCGAGATGGCGCTGTGGGACCTCAAGGGGAAGGCGCTCGGGGTGCCCGTCTACGAGCTCCTCGGCGGGGGCGCGCGCCGGGACATCCCCTGCTACGCCAACGCGTGGTTCGCGGGGGCGCGCTCGCCGCAGGAGTTCGCCGACAAGGCGATCGAGGCCGCCGAGTGGGGCTATCGCGCGCTCAAGTGGGACCCGTACGGCTCCGCGTTCCGCACGCTGTCGACCGGTGAGCTTCGGGAATCCATGCGGGTCGTCGAGGCCGTCGCCGATGCCGTCCGAGGCCGGGCCGACATCATCATCGAGGCCCACGGCCGGTTCGAGCTGCCGGCGGCGCAGCGGGTGGCGCACGCCCTCGAGGGCCTCGACGTGCTGTGGCTCGAGGAGGCGCTCATCCCCGGCAACCTCGCCAACTACTCGCGGCTCAAGGAGCGCACCACGACGCCGCTCTCGCTCGGCGAGCGGCTCTACACGCGGTGGGACTTCCGCGAGGTCTTCGACTCCGGGTGCGCCGACTTCGTGCAGCCCGACGTCTCGCACGCCGGCGGCATCTGGGAGACCCGGATGATCGGCGCGGCCGCCGAGCAGTGGCAGGTCGGGTTCGCGCCCCACAACCCGTCGGGCCCCGTCGCGAACGCCGCGACCCTCCAGCTCGCCGCCTGCACGCCCAACTTCAGCTACCTCGAGACGATGGCCACCGACGTCGCCTGGCGGGCGGACGTCGCGACCGAATCCGCGGTGATCGAGCACGGGGTGGCCCGCGTCTCCGACGCCCCCGGACTCGGGGTGGAGATCCACGAGGAGGCGCTCGCCGCGCATCCGTACGTCCGACACGACCTGCGCCACTACACCGGCGCACTGACCGAGATCCGGCCGAGCGACGCGCTCGCCCGGCACGGGGGAGACCAGCAATGAGACCGCTCGACGGAAAGTGGGCCCTCGTGACGGGCTCCGGCCAGAACCTGGGGTTCGTCATCGCGACGGAGCTCGCGGAGGCGGGCGCGAGCGTCATCGTCCACGGGATGCACGTGCCGAACGAGCCCGCCGCGAGGATCGCGGAGGCCGTGCCCGGCGCGAAGACCCTCGCGCTCGGCTTCGACCTGGCCGACCCTGCGGCCGTCGCCCGGGGGTTCGACGAGCTCGCCGCGCGGGGCATCACCCCGGACATCCTCGTGAACAACGCCGCCCACCTCGGTATCACCGACGTGCCGGCCATCGACCAGTCGGCGGACCTGTTCCGCGACGTGCTCGAGGTCAACGTGTTCGGCACCTACCAGTGCTCGCTCCTGGCGGCACGCGCGATGGCGGGCAACGGCGGCGGCGCGATCGTGAACATCTCCTCGCTCGCCGGGCAGCGCGCCATCCACGAGCGACTCGCCTACAACACGAGCAAGGCCGCCATCGACGGGATGACGCGCAGCATGGCCATCGACTTCGCGGGCGCCGGCGTGCGGGTCAACGCGATCGCGCCCGGCTACGTCTGGAGCGACCGCTGGGAGAGCATCGACGACGAGGAGGCGGTGCGGCGCCGGGCGAAGATCCCCGCCGGCGTCGAGACGATGCAGCGCGAGATCGCGAGCCTCGTCTGCTACCTCGCCTCGGATCGCGCGAACACCCTCACGGGTGAGGTGATCGTGATCGACGGCGGGCTCGCGGCGCAGCAGGCGCCGCGGTAGGGGAAGCCTCGCTCGCTGAGGCTCTCGAAGCGAGTGCGGTGGGGTCCCCTTCGAGTGCCTCAGGGAACGTAGTCCTGCCTCAGGGAACCTCAGTCGTGCGTGCGGTGGATGAGCCGCGAGAGCACGATGGCGCTGCGCGTGTGGTCCACGTTGGGGGCGATGCGCACCTTCTCGAGGGCGACCTCGAGCGAGGGGATGTCACGGGAGCGCATGTGCACGATCGCGTCCGCCGAACCGGTGACGGTACCCGCATCCACGACCTCGGGCACGCCGGAGAGGATGCGCTTGAGCTCCTCGGGGGCGACGGTGCCGCGGCAGAACAGCTCGACGTACGCCTCCGTCGCCATGCCGTCGACGGCGGGATCGACCTGGATGGTGAAGCCCCGGATGACGCCGTCCGCGACGAGGCGGTCGACGCGGCGCTTCACGGCAGAGGCCGATAGCCCGATGACCTCGCCGATGTCGCCGTAGCCGGCGCGCGCGTTCTGGCGGAGCAGGTCGATGATCCCGTAGTCGAGGCTGTCCATCAGAGCAGTCTACGGCGGATCATTGCGCGGGCCCACCCCCAGACGCAGGTTAGGTGCGCGGCACGCTCTGACATTGCGGATAGGTGCGTGTGACACTGGATGCATGACCCTCACCGACCCCGCGACGGCGGCCACGAACCGCGTCCCGCAGCCGAAGACCGTGCTCATGTGCCGGCCCGAACACTTCACGGTGAGCTACCGCATCAACCCGTGGATGCACCCGGAGGACCCGACCAGCACGTCCACCGCCGTCGAGCAGTGGGAGGTGCTCCACCGCACCTACCTCGACCTCGGTTTCGATGTGCACCTCATCGACCCCGTCGAGGGGCTCCCCGACATGGTCTACGCCGCCAACGGCGGGTTCGTCATCGACGGGATCGCGTACGGGGCGAAGTTCACCTACCCGCAGCGCCAGCCCGAGGGGCCCGCCTACATGGACTGGTTCCGCGCGGCGGGCTTCGACGTGCGCGAGCCGGCCGAGGTCAACGAGGGCGAGGGCGACTTCCTCGTCGCCGGCGACGTCATCCTCGCGGGCACGGGGTTCCGCACCGACTCCGCCAGCCATGACGAGGTCGCGCGCATCTTCGGCCGCGAGGTGGTCTCCCTCCAGCTCATCAACCCGAGCTTCTACCACCTCGACACCGCCATCGCCGTGATCTCCGACGGCACGGGGCCGGAGCCAGCGAACATCGCCTACCTGCCGAGCGCGTTCGACGAGGCATCCCTCGCCGAACTGAACTCGCGGTTCCCCGACGCGATCGTCGTCACCGAGGAGGATGCCGCGGTGCTCGGCCTCAACTCGTTCTCCGACGGCTACAACGTCATCATCGCCTCCCGGGCGAAGGACTTCGAGCGGCAGCTGCGCGAGCGCGGCTACAACCCGATCGGCGTCGACCTCTCCGAACTCCTCCTCGGCGGCGGCGGTGTCAAGTGCTGCACCCTGGAGCTGCGCGCGGTGGAGCTATGAGAATCGCGACAGCGATTCCGCGACCCCAGCGCCGACTGAGCCTGCGAAGGAGGGCCTGTACGTGAGCGGTCTCGACAAGCTCGACCAGCAAGGGCTGATCGCCCACGAGGAACAGCACCTGACGCACAACTATCATCCGCTGCCCGTCGTCGTCGCGAGCGGCGAGGGCGCGTGGGTGACGGATGTCACAGGCCGCCGCTACCTGGACTGCCTCGCGGCGTACTCCGCCGTGAACTTCGGGCACGGGCATCCGTCGCTCGTCGCCGCCGCGAAGGCGCAGCTCGACCGCATCACGCTGACGAGCCGCGCCTTCCACAACGACCAGCTCGGCCCGTTCGCGACGGCGCTCGCGAGGCTCGCCCGCAAGGACATGGTGCTCCCGATGAACACGGGCGCCGAGGCGGTGGAGTCGGCGGTGAAGGTCGCCCGCGCGTGGGGGTACCGCGTGAAGGGCGTCGAGGCCGACCGCGCGACGATCATCGTGATGGACGGCAACTTCCACGGCCGGACCACGACCATCATCAGCTTCTCCACCGATGAGCAGGCGCGCGCCGACTTCGGTCCGTTCACGCCCGGCTTCGTCGTGGTGCCCGACGGGGATGCCGCGGCCCTCGACCTGGCGATCGACGAGAACACCGTCGCCGTGCTCCTCGAGCCGATCCAGGGCGAGGCGGGGATCATCGTCCCGCCCGCGGGGTACCTCGAGGCGGTGCGCGAGATCACGAGCCGCCACAACGTGCTCATGATCGCCGACGAGATCCAGTCGGGCCTCGGGCGCACCGGCACCACGTTCGCGTGCGACCGCGCCGGGGTGGTGCCGGACCTGTACCTGCTCGGCAAGGCCCTCGGCGGCGGCATCGTGCCGGTGAGCGCGGTGGTCGGCGACGCCGATGTGCTCGGGGTGCTGCATCCGGGGGAGCACGGCTCCACGTTCGGCGGCAACCCGCTCGCGGCTGCCGTCGGGCTGGCGGTCGTCGAGCTTCTGGAGACCGGGCTCATGCAGGAGCGAGCGTCCGTTCTGGGCGACCGGCTCCTGGCGGGCCTGCGCGGGCTGATCGGTCGTGGCGTCACGGAGGTTCGTGGCGCCGGGTTGTGGGCGGGCGTTGACGTCGACCCGTCCCTGGCGACGGGGCGCGAAGTGTGCGAACTACTCATGGAGAGGGGCGTGCTCGCGAAGGACACGCACGGCTCCACGATCCGCTTCGCGCCCCCGATCGTCGCCACACCGGAGGATCTCGACTTCGCGGTCGATCAGCTGGATGCGGTGCTCACGGAGCTCGCGGCTCGCTAGCTCTCGCGGGCGCGAGTGTTCCGATATTGCTGCTTTGACGCGCTCCATTCCAGCAATATCGGAACACTCGGTGGGGTCTCGACGAGCTCGACCAGCATGAGGGGCTCGACCAGCATGAGGGGCTCGACCAGCATGAGGGGCTCGACCAGCTCGACGAGCTCGACCAGCCCGGGCCGGCTAGCCGAGGCCGGCGGGCTCCTGGTGGTCGTCGTCGGGGGAGATCGCGCCGGTGACGGGCTTGCTCGAGAGCGTCACGGAACCCGCATCCGGGTTGTGGGAGGTGGCGGCGGCGACGGCCGGGCGGTCGTCGGCCTTCGTGTAGGCGTGGCGCAGGTGCACGGGCTCGATGGGCGCGCCCTGCTTCTTCTCGATGCGGCGCTTGTAGGCCAGGTTGAGGGCCTCGACGACGATCGCGAAGGCCATCGGCACGTAGATGAGCGCCTTGTCGATCTTGACGCCGAACCCGTCGGCGATGAGGAAGACGCCGATGAGCACGAGGAAGGCGAGCGCGAGCATCTTGACGCTCGGGTGCTTGTTGACGAACGCGAAGATGTACTTGGCCGAGAAGAGCATCACGCCGAACGAGAGCACGACGGCGACGATGATGACGAGCAGGCTGTCGACCATGCCGATCGCGGTGATGACCGAGTCGAACGAG
>SXGT01385032.1_pt1 | contig 11549 bp, 8 predicted proteins | sample 3176221 | NCBI WGS metagenome assembly SXGT01 (sample SAMN11356862, study PRJNA531348) | freshwater metagenome | isolation source: freshwater sample F1-120 | place: China: Fuxian Lake, Yuxi | collected 2017-12-25
CGCAAAGCTACAAGCGCTATCTGGAGAACATTTTCCGCACCACCTTCAACCTGCAGGGCACGCCGCTGCGCATCGAATTCAAGTCCGGCCACAATCCGTTCGAGGCGCGTGAGGTCAAATCACTGACGCCGCGCCAGGAACGCACCGCCCAGCGCGAACACAAACGGCGTCCGCAACATCTGAAATCCCGGCCCCGGTAGGTGCGAGCGCGCAGGTCACTGCAACACCAGAACGCGAATGAATATCCGCCTGTTGTTGCCGTTGCCGGCGGCGAGCGGCTTGTTCGCACCATATGAAATGGTGGACATGCGGTTGATCGAAATGCCCTGTTTTTCATGCAGGTGGCGCTTGACCACTTCGGCGCGCGCCTTGCCCAGGCTGTAGTTGTTGTCCTCGGTGCTGTTGTTGGCGGTATGGCCCTGAATGTCGAGGTGATATTCCTGATCGAGTTTGACCAGGCGTGCGGCAAGTTCCGCCAGCTTGGCGGTATCGCTGGCTTCCAGGTAAGGATCGTTCTGCGGATACAGCACCTTGTCATCGGTCAGCGTCAGGGTGAAGGCCTCCCTGCCATTGGCCAGGAAGAGTTCCTTCGCTGCCAGCGCCAAAGCTTCCTGGACCAGGCCGGAGAGCGTGTTCAGTTTTTCTTCCGCCACGCGCAAGCGCGTGTTGACGGCCTCGGTGCTGCTCGCACTGGCCCGTTCCGCTTCCTGCTGACGCTGGAGCAGTGCATCTGCCCGGCTTGCCAACGCGCTTTCCGTGCTGCGTGCAACCCGGACAAGTTCGTCGATGCGCCCTTCCACACCGGCGATCGCGGCCTGCAACCGGGCATCCTCGCTGCTGGCCCGCTGCTGCCGCGCGAGCATGCCTTGACCTTGTTCCGCAGCCTTCCGAGCAAGCTCCGTCGTTGCCGGCAATTGCTGTTCAAGCCCGTCCAGGCGATTGTTCAACTTTGCATCCTCTACACCCAGGCGCGATAGCGCTTCAGCCGCACGCAATTCGCGCGCCTCGAACTGATCGCGCAGCTTCGCCAGACCTGTCAACACTTCCGCCAGCCTGTTCTCCAGCGTGCGCTGATGCCGCTCCAACGCATCGGCACGCACCTCGGCTGCACGCAGACCGGCTTCGTTTGAGCGGGCCAGATTCTGTTCAACCCGATCCATGCGATCCTGCAACGGCTGTGTCTGGTTCAGCAAAGCCTGCTCGCTGGCACACCCCGCCAATAGAAAGGAAGCAATCAGCAGAAAGGCGGCCTTGCCGGATACGCATTGAGAAGTGGCGAACATGATGGTTTGATCCCGAATAAAGACAGTTGAATGATCGTGCATGCGACAGTGCTCCGCGCCCTTCCGGGTTGCTTGACAAGGCACGGTTTTGTTCAGCGCACACCACGCGCGAACCGGTACCCCTGAAAACCGATCACCACGCCATCCGGCGTGATCTGTTCAAGCATGACGCCGGGTGCGATCAACTCGCCCTCGCGAAGCACGCTGTTGTTGATCATCACCCGGCGCTCGGCTGGCGCGCCGGAATATTGATGGAATGCGATCATGATGCCGGGCAGCGCTTGCTGGACCTCGGATGGAAGCTCGCTCTGCCGCATGACCTGACCCGCCGGCGCGGCCGACTGCGGCTTGCTTGCGACGACCCTCTCGCGATGTTCTGCGTCGGCTACAGCGTCCGCGATGACAGGCGGCGCCGCCTCCGGCGCTCGTGTGGCAGGGCCGCCGGCGCTTGGCGGCTGGCTGGGTGTGACAGGGCTGGCCGCTTTCGGCGGCATCGGCAAGACGCGTGGCGGCGGCGACGAAGGGGGCTGCGAACGCGGTGTATCCGGGTGCAGCGCGACCGGGTGCGTATCACCCCTCCAGGGTTGCAGCCAGCCAAGCAACATGCCGGCGCCGATCAGCGATGCCGCCAGTGCCAGGCTGGATACCAGGCGGACCGGCTTTGGCGTTGCCGGCAGAACCGGCGCATGCAACAAGGTCGGCGCATTAGTGCGCTGACGCTGCTGTTCCGATTTGCGGAGCGCATCGAGGATGTAGGACATGCTCAGCCATTCTCCGAGAGTTTGTCCGGCATTGGCTGCTCGGGCGGCGAATCGACCAGTCTCGGAGCGGAAGGGTCCGATGCGCCGATCATATGTATCAGCGTTTGCGGACCGACGCTGCCATCCGGATTCAGGCCGCGTTCGCGCTGGAACTGCTCGACTCGCCGGGACAGCGCGGCATCGAACAACGGATTGTCTGCCGCCACCGAAGCGTCGCCATCGAGCATGGCAAGCCGCTTGCGTAGCCAGACCACGCCATCGCCGCTGTCGCCCGGCCGCAAGGTTTCCCGCAGGGCAGCGGGCGCACGCCAGAGCATGCTGTATTCACCGGTCCATTGTCGCGCCAGCGCACCCAGGCTGACACTGATTGTCCGCTCGCCGATGCCGACAATCGCCGTGTCAGGTTTCAGCTTGAGCAGCACGACATGGAATTCATGCCCCTGATCGTCACGCAGTTTCAACACCGCCGGTCGGTCAAACTGGCGCAGTTCCAGCAAACCGCCGCGTTCGATCCGACAGCGCAAACCTTCGCCCTCAGCCTGCCGGCATGCATCGCCGCCGGCATAGTTGCTTCCCCATGCCTTGAACAACGCCGCATTCGCGATCGCCAGGCTATCCCCGGCAGTCACTCCGGCAGGGCGGACCAGTGCCGCCAGCGGGGCAGGTGAAGGTGCCGTTCGACTGGCCATTGCGTTTGCCGGTTTAGCTGCGGGTTGCGTCAGCACGGCCTGGATTGCCGGCCAATTGAACGCCGCCAGCAACCCGGCGCCGACAGTCAACAGCAGCAGCCCTGCCAGGATCGCCTTGCCGCCGGGCGGCTCTGGCGCGGGCAACACTTCGCGTTCGGCCTGGCGCAAGGTCTTGCGATCCACCGTTTCCCTGCCCTGTACATAAGCGCCCAGCAATGCACGATCACACAGCACATTGATGATGCGCGGAACGCCGCCGCTGGCACGGTACAAGCGACGAGTCAGCGCGGCCGGAAACAGCTGCCTGCGCGCGCCGGCAACCTCCAGCCGATGCCGGACATAGGCGGCGACCTCCGGTCGCGTCAGCGGTCCCAGGTGGTAGCGCGCGACGATACGTTGCGCCAGTTGCCTGAGTTCCGGGCGTTCCAGCATCCTGCCCAGTTCCGGCTGGCCGATCAGGATGATCTGCAACAACTTGCGTTCGCTGGTTTCCAGATTTGTCAGCAAACGCATCTGCTCGAGCACTTCGGGGGAAAGATTCTGCGCCTCGTCGATGATCAGCACCGCGTGCCTGCCGCGCGCATGCGCATCAAGCAGATGTGCATTGATGCAATCGACATATACCTTGATGCTGTCGTTTCCGGGCGGGCAGGCAATGCCGAATTCAACACAGATGGTGGAAAGCAACTCCAGGGCTGTCAGCTTCGGATTGAAGATATAGGCCACGTCGCATGCTTCCGGAATCTGCTCCAGCAGGCAGCGGCATACCGTTGTCTTGCCGGCACCGATCTCGCCGGTAAGGAGTACGAAACCGCCGCCGCCATTCACACCGTATAACAGGTGCGCCAGGGCTTCCTGGTGCCGCTGGCTCATGTACAGATAGCGTGGCGCAGGCGCGATGGAAAATGGCGTTTCGGCGAGATCGAAGTGGCTTCGGTACATGCTCAAGGAAGGCTGAAAACGCGAGCGATCCGAACCATCCTCCGCATTGCAACCCGAGCAGGAAGGCACGCAGGCGGCATCGTTATGGTTCTTGACGAAAATTTGTTTCTGATTCCAGATGCGGCATATTAACGCTGAAATCGGAACAAACCACCTGGATGATTCAAGCGGTGTGCGATCATCCGGGCATTGGCATACCCATGCATTCCCTGCTCTTGTTACCCGGAGTATTCATGATTCATCGAGTCGGATTTAGTGTATTGGCTGCTTTGCTGCTTCTGGTCGCCTGTGGCGATAAACCTGAATCGAAATCGCCTCCCGCCGCGATGAAGGTCAATGGCGAACCGATCGGCAGCGCCGAAGTGGAAGGCAAGATCCAACAATACCAACACCTGCCGGCGGCACAGAGGGCCGCCGTAAGCGAGAAAATTCTCGCCTCCCTCGCCGACTCGGAATTGCTGCGGCAAGCGGCGGTCAGGGACAAGCTTGATCAGGATGAAGCCGTGCAGGCACGGCTGAACTCGACCTATCGTTTGATCCTGGCCAGTGTATACATCGACAAGATCAAAGCCGCCGTGGCACAACCGAGCGAGGCTGAGGTAAGGGCCCACTTCGATCAGCACCCGGAACGTTATGCCGAACGTAGAACCTATGACTTGTGGGAAGTGGTCGCGGAGTCTTCAGCGGAAAACCTGGCCAAAGCGGAGGCAAAGCTCGCAGGCCCGATCAAGCACGCCGACTTCACCCGCTGGATGAACGAAACCGGGATTCCCTTCAATGAGCAGCATCTGGTGGCATCGGCGGACAAGGTGCTGGCCCCGGTACTTGCAAAGCTGCGCACGGCCAGGGCGGGTGATGTGATTTCGCTGCCCGCCCGGGGCAGGCTCAGCGTACTGTTCGTCAATGCGGTGCATGCCGATCCGCTGGCCTGGGAACAGGCCGCCCCGATGATCGCGGAAACGCTACTCGAAGAACGCAAATCGGCAGCCATGGAAGCCGCGCTGAAAAAGTTGCGCGACACGGCCAAGGTTGAATACCTGCCCCCTTACTCCGGCGGCAAACCGGCATCCAAGTAACGGGATGTCGAATAACTTCCGGTTTTTCAACACCCTCCAACGGCAGTCAATCGGAACGACTCCCGCATGATGCTTGCTCGAATACGCAGCACCTCGCCGAACAACCATGTGGCAGAGTGCGCAAGTTCAGTTCATTTGGACGCGATATATTCGACCAGCGCGTCGATGTCCTTGTGACTCAGAGTCTTGCCGACCTTGCGCATGCCGCACATGCCCGGATGTTGCGGGTCGGCGGAGGTGTACTTGCGCAATACTGTTTTCAGGTAAACCGGCTGCTGTCCTGCGAGGCGGGGAATCGAACGTGTTTTTCGGGTGCGAGGCGTGCCTCGTACATAGCCTTTCGCATCGGCGCCATGGCAATCCGCGCATGAAATGCCGAAAACCCGCTCGGATGTATATATCTGCTGGCCGCGCGCCGCCAGCGTCATGTCCGGCGTGGCAATCGAGGGGCCGAATGCGGGCTGCTTCGCATAGTAGTTGGCGAGTATCACCAGTTCCTGCTGTTTGTGCAGCGAGGCGATCAATTCCATGGCGTCGCTGTCACGCTTGTTTTCCTTGAACAGCTTGAGGGCCCGGATCAGATAACTCTCGTATTGGCCGGCGATATTGGGAAACTCGGGCCCCGGCGACTTGCCATCGACATAATGGCAGGCGCTGCAACGCTGGATATGAATCGAATCGGGGGTCAGGCTGGCTGGCTCGCTTTCGGCCGAGGCATGGAATGGAACGGCGAGCAGGACCAACAGGCTGGCCATGGTCTTGAAGGCTTGGAATTTCATGTCTTTCTCCTGTCAACAACACAGATCCGGCCAATTCCCGCAGTGCAGGGGCCTGGCACGGACCGGATTACTTGAACGCGTAGCGCAGAGACAAAAAGATCAGATGGGTCTCCTGCTTTTCCGGAACGATGCCCAGTATGGCAACCGTAGGCAGGCTGACATTGGCCCAGTCATGCTCACGGTAGCGTTCATAGCGGTAATCGACGCGGAATGACACGTTGTCCTGCATCTTGTAGGTACCATGCAAAGACAGCGCTGCGAGGGACGAGGTGACTTCCGGCAGGTCGCCGCCGGCGTCGTAATACATTTTTCCGCTGAACTCGGAATAGACGAGGTCGGCGCCGATATCCAGCTTTTTCGGGATGGCTTTCCAGTTCAAGCTCATCCCGAAGGTCCCGGTTTCATTGGTATCGGCCTCGAACCAGGGCACATCCGGCACCAGCGGAAATGTCAGCCATTGGTTGCCGGACTGGGCAGACTGCAACCTTTCATAGGTGTAGTAGGCGGAGGCCGTCAGGTTTTCATTGAACGTGTAGTTCACGCTTGGTGTCAGCGTAACGCCACTCGCCTCGGTCAGACCCAGTATCTGATGCTCGTATTTATCCACGTAGTAATCGAGGCTGAATCCCAGATTCAGGTTTTCGCGCACGGCATAGGCAAGATCGACACCAACTTTTTCGCGTGACCGATCAACCAGCTCGAATGCCTTCATCAGAGGAGATTCGGAACTCTGAAATGCAGTCGGATCGTACGCGGAAGCATCCCGATCGGCATGTGACAATTTGAAGGTCGTTTCCAGCCCCTCGACAGGTTCCATCTTCAGCTTGGCCCACAGCGTATGGTCCTCGGTTTCCTCGGCATGCTGGTAGGTGCGCTGTATCTTGTCGTTATCGAAACCACCCGAAAGATCGGCGCCGCCAGCCAGCTTGTAACCCGCCTTGATGCGCAGCAGATTCTGCTTGAAGCTGTATGGACGATTGAAGCGAGTGGCGGGAGACAATGCAGTATCGGTCAACAGATACGCATAGTTGTTGACCGGCGTGGTGTTGTCCCGGTCGCTGTAGGTATAGCTGGCATCGAAGCGCAACCGGCTGGACGGGCGAGTATTGATATCCACCTTGGCCAGGGTGGTCTCGACTTCCCCGTTCAGATTTGCCACCGGTGCAACAACGCCGGCAGTGTTGAAAGGCAGAAACGCCTGATCCTGCGTCATGCGGCCCTGCGAGAACGTGGCGCCAAGGCGGGTGCGCTCGCTCAACTGGTAACCCAGCTTGGCACTGATCTGATGAAATTCGTTGTCGGGCGACTCTGCGATGCGGCCGGTAGCCGGACCGCCACGCGGGTTGTTCCAGGTAATCGAGTCGAATTCATTCTTGAACAATGAGCCCGCATACGCCAGATGGGCCTGCAAACGCTCACTCTGGTAGCCCAGCGACAGGCCGAAATCATCGGTCTGATAATTCACCGGAACGGCAAGAATCTGCGGATTGTCGAATCCGAATCCGGCGCCGATATCCCGCACACCGTCCTTTTCCTCGCGCCGGTAGTAGCCACCGACTTGCCAGGCTTTACCGGAAATCAGCGAAAACTTGACACCCATGCGATCGCGTTCGGTCTGCAACGACGCACTGGCCAGATCCTTGCGGAAATTGGGCAACTGATCGTACTCGACCGCAATGTCGTATTTGCCCTGACGACCACCTTGCAGGCTGACACTGCGCGATTCGAGACCCAGGTTCTCCAGCTTGCCATCGAGGTAGGCACCATTGAGACCGCCGCGATAACTGACTTCGCCATTCAGGTTGACAAGTGCGCCAGCCTCTTCATGGCCGGTATAGCGGCCGAAATGGTAGGAATCGTCGCTCTGATTACCGATTCCGAACTCGACCCAGCCGGTACTCCCCATCGGATCGGGACAATCCTCGCAAACCTTGGCCGACTCGGCCTTTTTGTCCGACTCTGCGGCAAAGGCCGCCGTCGGCATGCATTGCGCAAGCGCTGCCAGCAGCAGCGCATATTTCAGGGGAAACGTGTTAGCAGACATGATGTTCTTCCTCGATCTGGATTCGGGAATGGCCAGGGGCAACATGCAATATCACGGCATCAGCGCAATTGGGTCACACCGGACGGGTGGTTGGATCCATGCACCGCCGAGTGGCAATTGAGGCAGCTCTTGGCACCCATGAACATGTTTCTGCTCAGCCTGGAACCATTCAGGCTGGCACTGGGATGTCAGTCAGGAGAATGGCATTCCTGGCATAACTGCGGCACCCGCTTTTTCAGCAGTGCCGGTTGGCTGGAACCGTGCGGTGAGTGGCAGGCATTGCAGTCCTCGGCGGCGGGCGCGTGCTCCCACAGGAACGGTCCGCGCTTTTCGGCATGGCAGGATGTGCATTTCTCGCGCGCTGTTGCCTTCACCTTCAAGCCGGAACCATTCTCGCCATGCGTGTCATGACATTCGCTACAGGCCATCCTGCCTTCTCGAACCGGATGATGTGAAGCCTGCTGGAACTTGGCCTGCTCGCTGGCATGGCAGGCGTAACAGACCTTGGCCTGGGTTTGCCGATTCAGCACCGGATCCCTGGCGGCATGAACAGTATGGCAGGAGGCGCAGGCGACTTCGTTGAATGCATGCGTACTGCCTTTCCAGTCGATACGCTTGTGCGTCTGGTGGCAGGTCAGGCATTTCTCGTTCTGGTCCTTCACCGGCGTCCACGCATTACGGCCGAAGTTGATGATGTTGCCGGCGCGCTTTTCGCTCTTTTTCGCCTTGGTGTGATCGCCACCGGCGCCGTGGCAACTCTCGCATTGCTTATTTTCATGCCCGAAAGGCGAACGCGGGTCCGCTTTCACCGCATGTTTGGTCATGAATATGGGAAAAACCGGATACTCGTTTTCTTCATCGTGGCAATTGACACAGGTATCGACGCCCTTTTTGCTGAGGGGAGCCTGCTTGAGTTTCTCGACAGCCGATTCCTTCTGCTCCAGCGCCATGCGCACCCAGGAGACTTGCTTGGCCTTGTCTTCCTTGTCTTCCTTGTCGGCGGCTTGCGCGGGGGCAAGCAAAGCCATGCCGAAAACCAGTAAAAACAGGGCTGCTCGCTGAGATGCAATTTTTCTGAACATACGCTTGTATCCCTATCAGGTTGTCGGGATATGCCGGCTTGTCTCACTGGCACATCTCGGCAATCAATCCAACTGAAATGGAAATGGAGGGCCATTGCTGGCCCTCCCCTTCAGTATTGCCGGCCGGCTAGTTCAACGGTGCCGAATTGGTCGGGTTGGCAAGACCGCTATGCACACGCCTGATACTGACGAAGCCGCTGGTGCCATGGCACTGGTCGCACTTCTCAAGCACTGCACCGGACATGAATTGGCCCTGCGTCACGGTGCCGAACACGCCACCGGTCAGCGCAAGGTCGGTGACATGCAGTTTCGCAGCAGGCGAGTCATGGCAGGCGGTACAAGTAGCCGCCTTCGGCGAGATCACCTTCCAGAGCAATGGATCGGTAGTGGCAGTGCCCGTTAATGGATCGGGATCCTTCTTGCTGATCACCGCCCCAAACGTGCCTCGGTCGTTCTCGAAGGTGCCGACACCGGTGACCGAATCGGTCAGGTGGCAGGTCGTGCAGTCGGACAGAATGCCCGGATAGGCGACTTCGGTCGAGAAGTTGTCAACCCCGGCGGCAAATGTCGTGACGCCGTCGGCAACCAGCGTGCCATTCTTGTTCCACGGACCGACATTGGTATTGCCATGGGTAAACGGGAAGGTTCGTTTGGCGCCACCGTGGATGCCATGGATCATGCGTTTGAATTGATAGGACTCCTGGAAACCACTGCCATCGGCCATGACCGTTGAAGACTGCCGGTTGGCATCGTGGCAGAGCGAGCAGGTGATGACCGAGTTGCGTGCGCCGCTATGGAACGCCTCGGTCAATGTATTCGAGCCTGAGGTGGTACCCAGCGTGCCGTGACACTTGTTGCAGAACGCATCCGACACGACGTTGCGTCTTGGCGTCACTGTGCCGGTGAGGGCGACATCGCGGAAGGTGTGCTGCATGGACACATTCATCAACGTCACCGGGGCAACGGGTACGCGCAAAATTGCATCCAGCATCTGTTCCTTCACCTGGCCGATCGACATGACGCGGGCGGTACCTTGTGCTACCGCTGTCGCGGTATCGGCAGGAATATTGATATCCACGGTGTATTGATTCGAGCCATTGTTGGTCCCGGTGTGAGCGAACACATTGACCCCGTTGCCACCGTTGTTGTAACTGGTCCACTCCGTTTCGGCAGCCGAAGCGCCCACCAGATTCTTGTAGGCCAGATAGAAACGAAGGTTGCCAAAGCGCCTCGACGTGGTACATGCCACACCGCCACAGTCCTCGGTCAGGTTGTAGGCTGCATTGTTGTTGGTCGGATCGACCACGCTGTAGACCACACGCACCTTGCGCGGGGTACCGTCGATGAAGGTGGCGCTGTCGATATTGACCTTGTACTTGGCCGCATTTTCCTCGCCCTGGTTCCAGTGCGCCTGTTCCGCGCTGAGGTTGGTTGCGGCACCGTGGCAACCGGCGCAATTCGCATTGGTCATGGCCGCAGCATCGGCAAGGCGAATGGAGGGTGCCAGCGTGTCATGCGTGGTCCGCCATGCCGAACCTGGTCCGGACAAATGGCAAGTCAGGCAGGCCTCGCGGCTCGGCTTGCTCTTCCAGTTGTCGCCTTGAGGTGTGCTGGCAGTCTGGTTATGGCATTTCGTGCAATTGCGCAAATCCTGCGGGAAACCGACTTCCGCGTAGTCGTGTTTGGCGCCGCCAAAACCCCAGATTGCCAGCGCATCGGCGCCCAACCGGCGACCCGCGTGGATTTTGTGGACCATCGTGCTCATGGTGAGCACATTGCCGCTATTGGCGTCGGTGGTGCCGGGGTTGTGGCACATCACGCAATACTGCACATCGACGCGACCGCCGCCATGCAAGGCGAGCTGGTTATGGCAGGTATTGCAGTTGGCGATATCCGCCATCGTGCGAGTTTCGGTCGCCGGGTTGGTCAGGGCAACTGCCTTCCAGCCGGCGCCATCGGCGACAAATTTGAAGTCGTAGTAGGGATTGGCGCGTACCGTGGCGCCGGCAGCGTTGACATAACTCAACTGGATGGCGACGCGATGCGTCAGATTGGGTTCGAACACCACGCCATTGGTCCGCACGTTATTGGCATTGAAAGCGGGATTGGTGATGTCCGTCGAGAACGTATAGGTGTAATAGCCATCGGTATTGAAAACCAGTTGGCTGGCATTGAGCTTGGGATCGGAGGTTGCCTGCAATGCGGAATCCAGCACAGGCAGGCCGGCATTACTGCCGGAGTTATTCGGTGCATTCAAGGTGGACTCAGTGCGGTAGATATAATTGACCCACTGGTCCGGATTGCCGTTGGTGCCGGGCACCAACTTGGCGATGGCGACACTGATATTGCCGGTGGTCAGCCCGGTTTTTACCGCGCCATCCGAGAAGACGGTGAAGTTGATCCTGGGCGGGCTGGCGACCGTAACGACCGGCACACCCGCATTCTGCAATACTGCAAACGCCGATGCGGCATTGTCTGCGCTATCGTTGGCGGGAACTGCCGCCGCTGCCGAAACGGCTGCCGCCGCGCCCGGCCCGGCAACCACAGCAGCGCCACCGCCTCCTCCACCACCGCCGCAGCCGGCCAAACCGAAGGCCAGCGATATCGCGACCCCTCTTGCCACATTTGTGATCACGCTTGAAATATGCATTTCACCTCTCCTCTTGCCTGACGAACATCGGGACGCCGGCACAGTCCCGGCGCATCAGCACGGCCTAGGGAAGCGCTGAACAAATACTGATTTCAACGCATGTCAGGGTTTCAAAACGCTCGGGGAGCGCAAATTCGCGCGGCGAATGCTGCAAATAGCTCTGGGCGAGTCGAAATTGACGGTTTTCTGTGTTCATTTCCCGCCTTTCATCGCGCAGCGGACGCAACTTGGGCATCAGGCGCC
>SXGT01518554.1_pt1 | contig 11549 bp, 9 predicted proteins | sample 3176221 | NCBI WGS metagenome assembly SXGT01 (sample SAMN11356862, study PRJNA531348) | freshwater metagenome | isolation source: freshwater sample F1-120 | place: China: Fuxian Lake, Yuxi | collected 2017-12-25
AGCCCATATGCCGCGAGCATCCCGCCGGGAAAACCGATGATATAACGCGCCAAGGCATTAGCCATCCGCCTCCATTCGCGATCAAGCGGGTTTCCAGGAAAAAGGAAAAAGACAATAAAAACCCACACTACCAATATCGCGACGGATAACCAGTGAAATCCATGCGCCTTCCTGGTGGAGGGAAGCACTACCATTCCAAATTCAAACAGGCAGGCAAATGAAACCGCCAGTAAAACCTTGTGAATAAGATACAAGACCCGCATGGTAGTTTCGCTTAGATAATCTCCTTGAATGGGAATGAATAGGTCTCCCCATTCATAGAAGCCATGTGTAATGCCGAAGGCAGCCAGCCAGCGAAGGTTGCGGGCCAGATCCAGTCGTGAAGATTGGCGGACTTGCAAGATGATGGCAAATCCCAAAAGGAAAAAGACCAGACCGTACACGAAGAGAATGATCTCTTGGTTGAGCTCAAAGAATTCGGAGAATGTGATCATGGTTTACTGAAAGATATCCGGTTAAGGCGTCGATTTATTGCTCTTTGCTGCTTCTAATCTACACCACGTATACAGCGCGTCATACACTTCGAATTGATGTTCGAGGTTTTCCATGTCTTCGGGGAAGCGCAGGCTGTATCCAGACGCAATCGCTTCGAGGCCGCGGGCGATGGGATCGCTGTCGATGTCTTCGGCAACATCCGCCGCATGGACGATCTTCGCCAGCCGCAAAAGACCGGGTTCTTTCAAACCGTATTTGACGATGATCGATTCAAACGAACAGCGTCCATCCACGTGACCAAGCTCCACACCAGGCACATCGTATGGAATGGCGCCCGTTTCCCTGACGACCTTTTCAATTTGGCTGGCAGGGGCAAACAGAAACTCCGCTTCATTATCCACAAAGCGGGTGATCAACCACGGACAAGCGACTCGGTCAACATGTACATGCGAACGCGTGATCCATTTCATTTTTTCTCCTTTCGATCAAGACAACAACTTTTCCAATATCGCTAGCGTTTCCGCTTTGCCCCCGTATCCATTTTCACCGCCTGGCCCTACGCACGAGGGGCAGCCATCTTCGCACTTGCACTGACTCACCAGCTCAAATGCGCGTTGCATTAACTCATCGTGGATCTCAAACAACTTTTGGCTGAAGCCGATCCCAGCAGGAATAAGGTCGTAAAGAACAACGGACGGTTTTCCATCCACAGCCGACCATGCGGGGTCGGTAAAAGTTCCGAGGTCACGCGGGTCGCACATCAAAAATAACGGCGCGAGATTGCCAAGCACAAAACCGAGTCCGCCCAGCCCGCTGCGGATACGGACGTTCTGTTCCACTTTGTGATGGCAACTGCTACAAAGCGTGGTGAGATTTTCCAAGCGGTTCGCCTGTTCACGATTGACGACTCCATTTTGGATAAAGGCGCGGAATGGGATTTTGTGATGCACGTCATGTTGCTTCGCCCTGAGCGTAGTCGAAGGGTCGGATTCCGCCGCGCCGCATACCTGACATTTGAACTGATCCCGTTTTCTGACAGCGACTCTGATCTTTTGCCATTCGGGGCCGTAGTCGTTCCGGTCGTTTGACCAGACGCCAGCGTCGCGAAGATGCGAGAGTGTCGCTTCGGAGAGGGAAAGCCAGTAGCCAGTCGTCTGCAATTCGGAGGGAGGTAAGTCCAGCGGTTCCTGTCCCAATGTTTCGTAAGTGAACCAGCGGATCTTGCGAAAGCCTGCCACCTGTGTGGTGACTTGAATTTCGCCATAACTTTTTTCGCAGCCCTGCGCCGCGGAATTTTCGTTGACCGACAGAACTTGAATTTCAGAACGGCGCTGCGCCTCGGTGTAGTAATCAAGCCCGACGGGCACAAGCTGTGCCACGCGATTCTCAAGGTTGAGTTCCTGCACAAAATATTGCTGTGCCTCATGCATGTAGATCGCGCCCGGGTGGATCATCCACATCGCGGATTCGCCATCCACAGTGCCGATCGTGGTCGGTCGTCCATCGTCTGCAGCGGCTTGCAGGACATAACTTTGCGGTGAAGCGGAACGCAGTGAAATGGTCGCGGCAGGATAGGCGTCTTTCATCCAATAATATTTATCGTTGGAAAAATGCGATTCCTGATTGGCAACAAGGAACTCAAGATATTCATCGAGCAATTCATCGGAGATCGAGCCAAAGCCTTCGCCTTTTTGAAACGGCAATTCAAACAAGGCACAACGCAAATGCTCAAGCAATATCAAGAGATGATTTGGATTCACCAGCGCCATCTCAGGCGAACTGCCGAAGAAATATTCAGGATGATGCGCGAGGAATTGATCCAGCGGATTGGGTGACGCGACCAGCAGGGACACCGCAGGGTCATCACCACGCCCCGCCCGCCCCGATTGCTGCCTTGCGCTTGCGATGGTGCCGGGATACCCAACAAGAATTGCCGCGCCGAGTCCGCCGATGTCGATGCCTAATTCAAGCGCATTCGTGGCGACCACGGTTTTTACGGAGCCGTCACGTAAACCTTGTTCAATTTCTCTGCGTTGATGCGGGAGATAGCCGGAGCGGTAGCCGCGGATAAGGGACGAGGAACTAGGAACTAGTGAATTGGTGGACTCAGTCCCTAGTCCCTGATCCCTAGTCCCTTGCAGATACGTCAATATGATCTCCACACTTCTTCTCGTCCTTGCAAACACCACAGATTGAATATCCCGTGCGAGCAGGTGAGTTGCGAGACGCACGCTTTCGAGCAGGGCGCTTTTTCGCAAGCCGAGTGCCGCGTCTGTGACTGGTGGATTGTAAATAATGAAATGACGCTCGCCGCGTGAAGAGCCGTCATTGTCGATGAGTTCAACTTCTTCTTCAATTAGTTTTTCAGCAAGTTCTTTTGGGTTGCCGATGGTTGCAGATGCCAGAATGAACTGCGGTTTCGCGCCGTAAAAATTTGCCACACGTTTGAGTCTGCGAAGCACGTTAGCCACATGCGAGCCGAAGACTCCGCGATAGGTGTGGGCCTCGTCAATGACGATGAATTTCAAGTTGCTGAAAAAGTCTGCCCAGTTGGCGTGGTGTGGGAGAATGCCCGTGTGCAGCATATCGGGGTTGGACAAAATGATGCGGGCATTTTTACGAATAGATGGTCGGTTGGGTTGCGGAGTGTCGCCATCGTAAATACCAGTGATGAGTGATGAGTTATCAGTAGTCAGTGTACGCAAAACTGATAACTGCTCACTGATCACTGACAACTGATCTTGCGCAAGCGCTTTGGTTGGAAATAAATACAACGCACGCGCCTCGTGGTTATGCAGCATTGTCGCGAGGACGGGCAGGTTGTAGGAGAGAGTCTTTCCGCTGGCTGTGCCTGTGGCGAGAATGATGTTTTTGCCCGCGCGGGTTTCTGTCCATGCGGAGAGTTGGTGGGAATAGAGCGCGTGAATGCCGCGGGTGGATAATATCTCTCGAAGCGGAGCAGGCAGATCGGTCGGGAAGGGATGCGTCTGTGCGGCGCGTGCGGGAGTTGTCCGCCAGGCGAAGAAGTTTGGCGCGGTGTCGGGGTCTTGCTTCCAAAAATCAAAAAGAGAGGAAAGGTTCAAACTCACTGTACCGCCTGCGCTGACGAGGGTTCTTCGCCGCCTGTGTGCAGCGAGCGGAATGCCCACGCGCCGACGCCGAATGGAACCCAGAAGGTGACCGTGCGATAGGTGAGTGTGATGAGTACGGCCTGACTCCAATTTACGTTGAGCGATGTGAGGGCGATGGGCATTAGACCTTCCACAACGCCAATGCCCGAAGGCGTGGGCGAAACGATCAGGAAGAGATACGCGAGCGAAAACCCTGCGATGATGGTGCCTGCCGAAAATGGAACTTCAAACGACAAGAACGCGCAGATCAGAATCAACATCAACAAACCTTTGTCAAAGATTCCCCACAAGATCGGACGAATCAAACTGGAAGGTTTTTCCGTCAACCCGGCAAAGCCTTCCGAAATTTCATGTGCGTATGCGCGCGCGCGCGCCTCACTCAGGTAATCTTCTTTGCGGAAGAATCTCACAACGCGGTTGATGATCCGCGCCATTTTCGCCAGCAGGTTTCCCAGCTTTTCCTCTGAACGATAGCCAAGGTAGAGAACAAATGCATACATGATCGCAATGCCAAGCAATAAGAACGAAGCGGAAATTTCACCAGTTTCCAGATCATTGCGGCGGATGAGGACGATCAACCCCAAAGCGAGGATGACTAAAAATGCGGCTTGATCGAGCAGAAGGAATAATGCGGCAGCGACTGTGACCTTGCCTGCGGGATGTCCACGCCGCCGCGCTTCGGACGCGAAGAGCGCGACTCCGCCCACGCCGGCAGTGGGTGCCACTACGTTGATAAAGTTCGCCGCTGTGGCAATGCGGCTCAAGGTCACTATCTCTTCATGGACTCCGAGTAAATGAAAAATGGATTGGTACATTCGCGCCGTGGTAATGAACCAGATCAACTGAACGAGAATGGCAAACAGAAAAAATCCCAAGTGCGCTTTTTGCAAGGACAGCATGATCGTTTCCAGTTCGCTGAAACTGATCGCCACCACAGCAATGCCGAGGAAGAGGACAACAACGAGCGCTAATTTTTTCATTTCAAGGATTATACATAAAAAAAGAGCAGGCATAAGCCTGCTCTTTTTTTATGTAGCAACGACTTAAGTCGTTGCTACGGTTTTTACCTGCGTCTGCCGCCGCCCACGAGGGTGACGTAGTACAGCAATTGCAGAATGGATGTGATGAGTCCGGCTACGTAGGTGAGAGCCGCTGCGTTGAGGACGTTGTTGACGCCGCGGATCTCTTCGTCAGTTTGGATAATGCCGGTTTGGGCAAGCAGCTGCTTTGCGCGGGACGAGGCGTTAAATTCCACGGGCAGGGTTGCGAGGGAGAAGACTGCGCCTCCAGCGAAGATCAATACACCGAGCCAGGCGAGTTCTGTAAATCGCAGGAAGAGGCCGATCATAATTAGGAACCAGCCGAGGTTCGAGCCGATGTTGACAATTGGAACCAGCGCCGAGCGGAATTTGAGTGGGAAGTATTCTTCCGCATCCTGCATGGCATGCCCCAGCTCGTGCGCGGCAATCGCAAGCGCGGCAACGGAGGTACCGTTCGCCACTCCTTTGGAGAGATAGAGTGTTTTGTTGCGCGGGTCGTAATGGTCGGTCATTTGGCCAGCCACGCCCTGAATCTGTACGCCGTACATGCTGCCGGTGGACATTAACCTTTGCGCGGCCTGCGCGCCGGTGAGCCTGCTTTTGGCCGGCACCTGGCTCCATTTGTTATAGGCAGCCTTAACATACCATGACGTAATCGCCATCAGTATAAAGGCAGGAATCATATACATTAAGTAGGTTGGGCTGAATAGAAACATGTTTTCTCCTTGCTTTTACTTTACAATCATTTCCAGCAATACTTCCACAGCTTTATCCAATTGCGGGTCACGTCCCGCTGTAAGGTCTTCGGCTGTCAATTCCACCTCATAATCTGGGGTGAGGCCGACCTCGTGGATGGTGTTTTCGTTCGGGGTCAACCACTTGGCAACGGTGATGCGGACTGCGCCATTGTCACCCGAGAGAGGGATCCAGTTCTGAACGGAACCCTTTCCATAGGAAACCACTCCAACCAGTTTGGCGCGGCCAAGGTCTTGCAATGCTCCAGCCACAATCTCCGAAGCAGAAGCCGAGCCTTCATTGATGAGCACAACCATCGGAATATCAGCATTGGTTGCAAGACCACCGGGAATCACATCATAGGTGGTACGGGTCCCATCCCCATACTGTTCATACAGTACGACACCCTCTCCAACAAATTGCGAGGTAACTTCCACAGAGGTCGATAAAAAACCGCCGCCATTGTTGCGAAGATCGAGAATGATTCCTTTTGGCTTTTGCGCCATTAAGTCTTTAAGCGCGGCAAGCAATTCGGGGGTGGTGTTGGACCCAAAAGTGGTCACCTGAACATAGGCAATATCGTTCTCAAGTATTTTTCCGCTGGCGGAAGCCACGGTGATCTTTTCACGAGTAATTTCGAATTCGAGAAGGTCTGTTTCATCTTTACGCAAAATGGAAAGGTGCACGGTTGTTCCGGCTGGGCCAAGCACTTTCAAGCGCGCGGCTTCGGCGGTAATACCATCCATATCCTCACCGTCAATGGCGACAATCTGGTCGCCGGGCTGCAGTCCCGCCCGCTCGGCTGGAGACCCGGGGATTGGGCTAATGACGGTCAGGAAGACTGTGGTGGTATCGACATAAGCGCCAATCCCTTCATAGGAACCATCCAAGCTTGCGTTGGCGTCCGCGTAATTTTGCGGGTCCATGTAGGAAGAGTGCTTATCACCAAGCGCCTGCATCATGCCATTGATGGCGCCGCGCATGAGAGCGACATCGTCCACAGGCTGGTCTACAAAATTTTCGTGGACCAGGGTCCAGGCTTCCCAAAACGGGGAGAAGAGGGTTTGAAGCTCTGCCGGGGTGGCGGACTGCTGGTCTGGGGAAGTGGTGGGCGGTGCTGCTACAGCCGGTTCGGGCAAACCTGGGAGGCCTCCCATGGGCAGGAGGTGGCCGGTCACAAACCCGCCGGCAAACGAACCCAGCCCAACGACAACAATAGCCAGAACAAGCAAAATAACTTTTAAGGTTTTATTCACAATAGCCTCCAATTGGCTTAATTAACAAAAAGATACCATTCCGTGATTAATGTTAGCTGAATAGATTGTACGATTTTCGTAAGAAGCGGGCAGCCAAACGCTAAAAGCTATACGCTAACCACTATTCAGAATCGCCCGACTGGTCTTTCTTACTTTTCTCCAATTCCTGTACGCGCTGGTGCAGTTCCAGCATGGGCTCGTCCTTTTTTCTGGCGTTCGGGTTCAAAGTATTGCTCAACGTCTCCAGAAAATTTTTGTTGCCGGAACGAGTCACGCCGCGCACGATGGCGTACATCATAAAGTTCGCGCCTGCCACGAGCAAGATAAAGAAAAGCGCTCCCCAAAAAGCTGCTGGATTTTCCATGTTATTGATTCTCCAAAATTCCCATCAAATCATTCCAATCGGTTAGGTGAGCATCTGCGGCGCCATCCTTCAGAGTCTCGTGGTACAGGATGCTGAACATGCCGGCTTCATGCGCGGCGCGCGTGGTGCTATGGATGTCGTCGATCATCACGCATTTGGATGGATCCGTTTCGCCTGCGAGTTTCATGGCGATCTGGAATGACTCGGGCATGGGCTTGCAATAGGGCGACACCGTGTTCACGTCCACGATGATGTTGAAGAAATCGCTAAGTTCAAGGACGCTCAACACTCTTTTCGCGTGGGCCATGTCTGCGTTGGTAAAGATCAGGTTGCGGGTCGGCAGCGAGGCGATGACCGAGCGCAGAGTCGGATTGGGGGTCAGATAATCTTTGAGCGGCAGATCATGCACGTAGGCGAGGAAATCATCCGTATCGAGTTTGTGGTTGGCTTGCAAGCCGCGCATCGTGGTGCCGTATTGCAAAAAATATTTTTCACGGATGCTGCCGATCTGGTCTTCGGGAAAATCCATCCGCTCGCGCATGTAACGATTCATGCGCTCCTTGATGGCGTGCCACAAGCCCGTGTTGGGGGAATACAGTGTATCGTCAAGGTCGAAAAAAATGGTGGTGAATCGCATAGGCAGATTATAATCTTAGGATGCCTATCCGATTGCTTTCCCCCGAAGTCTCATCTCAAATTGCCGCCGGTGAAGTGGTGGAGCGCCCCGCTTCGGTCGTGAAAGAGCTGACCGAAAATTCCCTGGATGCGGGCGCGAAAAATATTTCCATTGCGGTGGAGGATGCGGGCAGGGCTCTGATCGAAGTGGCGGATGACGGACACGGCATTCCCGCCGCTGAATTGGAACTGGCCGCCTCGCGTCATGCAACCTCAAAGTTGACTCAGTCCGAGGACCTGTTCCACATCCAGACATTGGGCTTCCGAGGCGAAGCTCTCGCTTCGATTGGTTCTGTCTCGCACATGACCATCACTTCGCGTGCGGCTTCTGCAAAAGAAGGCGCGCGATTGAAAGTGGACGGGGGCATTGCAAGCAAAGTTGAAAAAGTTGGTGCGCCCGTGGGAACAGTGCTGCGCGTGGAAAATCTTTTTTACAACGTCCCCGCCCGCCTGAAATTTTTGAAGACAGATACAACTGAACGCCGCGCCATCGATGCGTTGGTCACTCGGTATGCGCTGGCTTATCCCAAGGTCCGTTTCAAAGTGATGGACGGAAAACAAGCCACATTGCAAACCGCAGGAGATGGTGACAGGCGCGTGATCTTAGCTGCATTGTATGGCGTGGATGTTGCCAAGCAAATGCTCGAAGTGATGGCTTCTGAGGAAGGCATGACATTATCTGGTTTCATCAGCCCTACTTCGCTGACACGTTCCAATCGAAAAGAAATAACATTCTTCGTAAATGGCCGCTGGGTGCAGGAGTTTTCGTTGACTGCTGCGTTGCTACAGGCATATCACACCCTGTTGATGGTGGGGCGTTATCCACTGACTGCATTATTTTTGAACATTGCCCCCGAAGATGTGGATGTGAATGTGCATCCCACCAAGGCGGAAGTGCGCTTTAAAAGCCAGGATAAGATCTTTAGTTTTGTACAGCGTTCGGCGCGTAAAGCATTGCTGGCGTACACACCTGTCCATTCTGTTTCGCCGCAGTTATGGGGTTCGCGGCCTGTACATTCGGAGCCGAGGGAGATCGGGATCGATTGGTCTATTGCACACGATTCAGTGGAAGGTGGACAGTTGTCAGTGGGCAGTGAACAGGCATCAGTGGCTAGTAATCAGTCGAAGGTCGAAGGTCAACGGTCTTTTTCCACAGGCGTTCCTTTATTGAGACTCATTGGACAGATCGGTTCGACGTATCTCGTTGCCGAAGGACCGGATGGATTGTATTTGATCGATCAACATGCGGCGCATGAACGGGTGTTGTTCGAGAAATTGATGGCACAGCACGACAGAAAAAGTATTCCATCACAGGCGTTGCTTGCTCCTGAAATTGTGACTCTGCCGCCGCAATCTGCGAAGACTTTGACCCAGCAATTGCCTTTCTTGAATCATTTTGGATTTGAAGTGGAAGAGTTCGGCACGAATACGTTTCAAGTCCGCGCCATGCCGACCTTGTTTTCGGGCGGCGATCCTGCTTCTGCGCTGCGGGCGTTGGTGGAAGATTTTGAAGAAGATGAAACTCCGCTTCAAGCAGAAGTGGAAGCGAAACTCGCGGCCCGTGTTTGCAAACGGTTGGCGGTCAAAGGCGGGCAGACTCTTACAAGCGATGAGCAGCGCAGTCTATTGCACGACCTCGAAGCGTGCCAGTCTCCGCGGACTTGTCCGCATGGCAGGCCGACGATGATCCATCTTTCCGTAGACTCGCTCGAACGTCAATTTGGCAGAAAAGGCGCGCGGTAATCAGGCTTGCTAATTTTGTAAGGTGGATAAAAAAACAAAGCGAATGCGCTAAAATTGCACAATGACAAAGTTGGCGGAAATTATTAAAACACATGATGTGGAAACCATCTTTGAAACCATTCATGCCATGGTGGCGCTTGTGGAAAGTGACGGCACCTTGGTCTCATGGAATTCCGCTTTTCAATCCTGCAAAAAAACACCCCATTCTGCTTCCAATTTAAACGAGTTGTTTTCCCAAAACGATAAAAGCCTGCTGCATGGAAAATTATCGAATGGTTTGCTGACCCATTGGGCGGTTGAGTTTCCATTGGATGTGTCGGAACCGTCAAAATTTTGCGACTGCACCTTTATCCCGCTGGAGAACGGGCGTGTCCTTTTTATTGCCGAACGCATGGAATCGGATATTGCGTTGCAGGAGATGATCGAACGTCTGAATCGGCGCGGCAGGATGTTCCAAATTGAGAGTGAATTCACCAAGAAGATCGCTCGCAACAAACAGATCGAAATGGATGCGGTCCTTGTGCAGGCCAGTGAAGTGGCACATGTTGATCCGCTGACTTTCCTGGTAAACCGCCGCACGATCATTCTCGAGCTTCAGGATGAAGTGCTGCGTGCGGAGCGGTATCATTCCATGCTGTCCGTTTCTGTTGTGGATGTGGATAATTTCAAAGCGGTGAACGATACACATGGGCACCCCTTTGGGGACGAAGTCCTGCGGCAGGTGGCCCATCAATTGCGCGAGAGCATCCGTCACCCGGATGTGGTTGGGCGCTATGGCGGCGAGGAATTTTTGATCATCCTGCCCAACTCGAATTCAGATGCGGCAGCCGAGCAGGCGGCACGCCTGTGCAAGCAGGTGCGGGACATGACGGCGCGCTTGAAAGATCATGAAGTTAATATCACATTGAGCATCGGCATCGCTCAATTTAGGGTCGGGGTTGATAGTTGGGACACCCTGCTCAACCGCGCGGATAATGCCATGTATGAAGCAAAGAACGATGGACGAGATCGTTGGGCGATTGCGGTATAAATGCTATCGAAATATTCCCAATGGATTGTAGCTTCCTGAAAACCCGGGGAAAACAGATTCAATATCGGAATTACCAAGCCGTTTGGAAAGTAATTCGCTCATCACTTGACGGTAATCGGTGGTGACGGCAAGATCGGCATGGTCATAGAGCTGATCGTTGTTCAAGCCGGGCCAATTGCCGAAAACCTGTCCGCCGTTGACGTTGCCGCCGAGGGTGAACATCACGCTGCCATGACCATGATCCGTGCCATAGGATTCGTTCTGCACGAGTCTGCGTCCAAACTCGCTGATGACCACAACCGATAAGCGCTGCGTATATCCCGAATCCAGATCAAGATAAAAATTAGCCAGCCCGGAAGCAAGGCTGTGCAACAAGTCGGCAATATAACCGCCATCGCCGTCGGTTTCATATTCGTGTGTATCCCAGCCGCCAAAGTCCACGGCAGCGACGCGCAAGCCGGCGTCCAGCTTGATCATTTGAGCAACGGTCTTTAGCTGCCTGCCGAAATCGTCGTCATTATAAAAAGCGCCGTTGGATGGTTGATACTCCCTGTTCACCAGCGGACTGACGATGTTCAACGCGTCCAACGTTCGGACGCCGGCGCGGTGGAGAAGGCTATCCCCAGTGTACAACTGCCGCAGGGCTGTTTGCTGTGAAGCCAGAAGGTCATTGCCCCACTGTGAGAAATCCTCGGGGGCGCTCAAGCTCACGGTGGGGGTGAAATTTAATAGGGAAGTGGGCTGGCTTGTGGTTGAGATCACTGGCAGGATGGATGAAATTCCCTTGCCCTGCAGGTGACGGGTGATCCAGCCGGATGCTGTGTTTTTTGAACCGGGCGTGCCGAGTTCGATGAATTCCTGCGCGTCGAAGTGGCTGCGGGTGTTGTAATCCAGCCCAACGGCGTGGACGATGCCCGCCTTGCCCGCCTGATACAAGTCAAGCAAAGGCGACATGGCGGGGTGCAAACCCAATTGGTCGTTGAGCGGCAGCAGGTTGGATATTTTTATATTCGGGCGTGCTTTTTCGTAGTAGCCGCGGTCATCGCCGTCACGCGGAGGAACGACGTTCAATGCGTCCCA
>SXGT01669851.1_pt1 | contig 11549 bp, 12 predicted proteins | sample 3176221 | NCBI WGS metagenome assembly SXGT01 (sample SAMN11356862, study PRJNA531348) | freshwater metagenome | isolation source: freshwater sample F1-120 | place: China: Fuxian Lake, Yuxi | collected 2017-12-25
AAAGGTCGGATCCAGTGCCCTGATCGCGATACTTACTGTTGTGCTGCTATTGCCCAACATTTCTGCTGCGCTTCGCCATAACATCAAGGAAATCATTCCCAAGGAAATCTTCTCGCCCGACCTAAAGGACCCTAGGTACTGGGCGATCCAGTTTCCGTCACAAATGAACGCTCGGCTAGATCGGCTCAAGCCTGAAGAGGAAGCACAAATGCGAAACGAGTGGAACAAGCTTCTCGGGCGGACTGTTCCGATTTTCAGTCCACTTGGATGCTCGTCGGAATCCAAGCTCAAAGCAAAGTAAGGTCGCCCTTGACCAAATCGGTGGCATCAACTCTTTGGTTGGGTACCCTTTAGCAGATGTTTTAAAGCGAGGCGCAACGCGACCAATGCTGTTATTGCTGCCGAGGCGCCAAGGATATTCTGGACGAACTGGTATGAGTCGCCTCGCAGCAGGAATCCACCGACTGAGTCGCCGAGATAGGCGAACAGGAATGCAAACGGTGCGATGAAGACTGCCGTCGCCATCAGGTATGACCAGAAGGGAATCGGGGTCAAGCCAAAAAAATAGTTCAGCGGTGCCGTTGGAAAAATTGGGTTGATTCGCGTAAAGGCCACCACTTTCCAGTTCTGCTGGCGCACCTGTTCCAGTAACCAGACCCATGTCCGATGCCGAAAATGCCGATTTACCAACTCGGCGGCAAGATAGCGCGATATCAAGAATGCCAGTGCCGCACCTATAGATGCGCCCGTGACCGTGTACAGTCCGCCCCAGTACGGCCCCCACAAAAACCCGGCGCCCAGATTGAGCGGAAGGGTTGGCAGCAGCAGCAGTGTCATCGCCACGAAGAGCACAAGAAACGCGAGCGGCGCCAGAAGCGGATGCGCATCCAGGAATCGGAACACCGCCTCGGGCGCAAGATACCCGGCCTGTTTGAGCGCAAACCCCACTATCGCCAGAACTACGATGCCTGCGGCAAAGATGAATCGCTTGCGCCGAACAATACGGCCGAGGGTAGCGAACATTCCGTTACGCGGAGCCGCCGCCTCGAACTCGAACGCCGCCGCATCGGCGATATCCGCCTCATCGAATAGGGTTTCCTCAATGCCGAGCGAAGATGGGGTTCCCGGCGCGAGTCCCTCCGGGGAAGTTTGCCGCGGTTCCATGGTCATATCAACGCCGTGACTGACGAATTTTCAGACGTTGCCGTACAACGAATTGCGGATCATGGTGTAGCCCTTCATCAATTCCGCTATGCCGGCATCAAGTGAGAACGCAGGCTTGTATCCGGTAGCCTCGATCTTGGCGTTGGAAACGATGTAGTTGCGCTGATCCGGATCCTTGCCAACCGGCGCCTCAATGAAAACGAAATCCGGTCGCTGCTTCTGAATGTGCTCGCAGAGTTCCCTCTTCGACACGTTGGCATCAGATAAGCCAACGTTGTAGATCTGTCCTTTCATGCGGTCGTGATTTGCAATGGCGTGCTGAAAGACGCGTGAAACATCGCGGACGTGAATGTAGTTGCGCTTGAAGTGGCTCTCGAACAGCACAACGAACCGGTCATAGACGGCGCGATAGGTAAAGTCGTTGACCAGCAAATCGATCCGCATGCGCGGCGACATGCCGAAAACCGTGGCGAGACGAAAACTGATCGCATTGGGGTGTTGCATTAGCACCTTCTCGATCCCGACCTTTTCGATCGCATATTGAGAGATCGGGCGAAGCGGAGATTCTTCGGTGCAGAAGTTGTTCTCGTCACCGGTACCATAGGCACTGTTGGTCGTCGGCATCAGAACAATCTGTTCCTTGGACAGGTGCTTCAGCATCATGAAGATGGCGTCGTGATTGATCGTGGTGGCACCCACCGGATCGAGGCTGCACAAGGGCGCACCGACAAGCGCCGCCAACGGAATGATGGCATCCGCCTTCTTCAATAGAGGGACCATCGTGCTTTCGGAGCGGATGTCGCCCTTGATCACCGAAAAGTTCGGATGATGGCAGACGTGGTTAAGACTAGTCTGCTTAAACATGAAATTGTCCAGTACCGTCACCTTGTGACCCGCATTGAGAAGGTCGGGAACCATGGTGGAGCCAAGGTATCCCGCCCCCCCCGTTACCAAAATATTCAGACTCATAGTAAGTTTCTCCAGTTAGCTAAAGTTGTCCGTCACCATCGCCGAACAGCTCGGTCTCGACACATTCGCACAGCGAATGGGCCAGTACGATGTGCTGCTCCTGAATGGTGCTTGTCCTGTTTCCGCTCGCCAGCACACAGTGGTCGGCGAGTGGCGCCGCGTCGCCGCCATCTCGCCCGCCAAAGACGATGCTCGTGATTCCCAGCTTGCGGCACGATTCGAGCGCCCTGTTGATGTTTGGCGACCTTCCCGAAGTAGTGATTCCGAGGAATACGTCGCCAAGGCGCATCTTGCCTTCCACCTGGCGAGCGAAGATTAGATCGAAACCATAGTCGTTGCCGATCGCTGTGAGGATGGAAGCGTCTGTTGTCAGAGCTTCGGCGGGCAGAGGCCCCCGGTCCCTCGCCAGCCTGCTGACAAATTCCGCGGCCATGTGTTGGGCGTCGGCGGCCGAACCGCCATTGCCGGCGATATACAGTCGCCCGCCCGCCTTATAGGCTGCCACTACCGCGGTCACGGCACGGTCAAAGGCTTCGATCTGGTCAGTTCGCCCAAGCAGCGAACGCTTGGCGGCAATCGATTCCTTCAGGTTGCACACCAGGGTATCGGAGTAGCGGCTCATGGGGCTGCTTCGGGTCCGGCCACAAAGTCTGCGGCACGTCGATAGTCCTCCGGCACGCCGATATCGATAAACCGTCCCTCGCACTCCATCCCGAAAAACCGGCCTCCGGCGGCAAGTGCTCCCGGCATGATTTCATCTTCCAGAGAAACGCGCTGCCCCGCAAGCATGCTTGAGCTGCGAATGATGTGCGGAGATATCAAATAAACGCCTCCATTGGCCAGGCGTTCGGCATTTCCGGCTTCGGATCGGAGGGACAGGATGCGCCCATCCCCATCGACCTCAGGCCCCATGTAACGCCCGACCTCGCGGGTACGGAAGAGCGCCAGCGTCCAGTCCGACTGCCGCGCGGAGTGGAAGGCGGCCAGTTGGTCGAGGTTCACCTCAAAGAAGGTATCACCGTTCAACAGAAGGAACGCATCATCACCCGCCAGAAAATCCATCGCCAGCAGAAGACCCCCACCAGTGCCGAGTGGCTCTGCCTCTACCGCATACTCGAGGCGTGCCCCGCCGTAGGTTTCGCCGAAATGCGAGACGATCGCCTCACTGCGATAGCCGATCGACAGAATGAAATGCCGGACTCCCTGCGAAATCCAGTAATCGATCTGGTATTCGAGGAATGGCCGGCGATTCACTGGCGCCATTGGCTTGGGAAGGTCGGGCACCGCGTCGCGCAGACGCGTACCCAATCCTCCGGCCAAGATGATGGCTGAAGTCATGGCGCCGTACGAACCGCGAGCAGCTTCGAAACCAGCCTCATACCGAGTTCAGGATGGCGCACAACTCATCGACTTCCTCGTCGCGCAAGTCGGGAAAGTTCCCGATGTAGAAGCCATAGAAATGAATGTGCTCGACATTCGGAAACTGAAGGTGGTGGCCCTCGGGCACGATGCCCTTCAGATAGGGCTGGCGAATCTGGTTGCCGCCACCCGCACTGCCACGCCGGAACTCAATCCCGGAGTCGCGCATTTTCTTCATTACGCGCTGCACCAGGTCGTCGTCAGCCTTGTTCAGCACAAGGTTGAAGGCGTAGTTACTGCAGCCCTCGAGCTTGAAATCCTTCCGGTACTTGCCCGCATCGATGAGAGAAAGAAAACGTCGCAAGTTGTGATTGCGGCGATCGACGTTCCGGTCCAGACGCTTGAGCTGGCTGCGGCCCATGATCCCGCCAATTTCCGTGTTGCGTACGTTGTAAGCGGGATAGGCAAAGATGAATTCCGGATTGAGCTCCGGGTTGTCGCGCTGATAGGCGGCCTTTACGTCCGGGTCGCTTGCTTCCCGGACCATTCCGTGGGACCTGAGCATGCGAAGCTGTTGATAAACCTCGTCGTCGTCGGTACACACCATGCCACCCTCGATGGTGCTCATGTGGTGGGCGTAGTAAAAGGAGAAGTTGGAGATCCAGCCGAAGGCACCCAGCTTCTTTCCGTTGTGAGTCGCCCCGTGAGATTCGCAGACGTCCTCGATCAACGGGATGCCATGTCGATCCAGTTCTGCTAGTAGCTCGTCGGTCAGGCCGTCAAAACCCTGGACATGCGTGAGGAAGACCGCCCGCGTCCTGTCGCTGATATTCGCGAGAACCTGCGCCGGGTCCATGGACAGGGTTCGCGGATCGATATCCACGAATACGGGCGTGAAGCCGTTCTGTAGCACGGAGGCAATGTCGGATATCCAGGCCAGTGGCGGCACGATGACTTCGCCGCCATCAGGGTGACGGATACGCAAGATCGCCATGGTCAGCAAATTGGCCGAGGCGCCAGAGTTTATGAAAACGCTATGCTTCACTCCCAGCCACTGGGACCACTCAGTCTCGAAGGCCCGCACGTTGGTCGATTGCGTAAGAATCGGATCATCCTGCTTAAGATGCTCTATGACCGCATCGAGGTCTTCGCGCAGGATGTTGTTTCGCATTAATGGAAATTTCATGATCCTTGGCCAGTCTTGTGAGTTTTGTTTGAAACCCTATCCAGGAATCCAGACACGCTAGTAAATACTGCGTTGGCGCCGATCCCGACCTGCTCGTGAAGTTCGGCCCGGGTGCCCAGCTCGAAGCTATAGGCCCCTTCGACGCCGATATTGAGAATCGGAGCAATGCCTTCCCGGTTCGCCGCCAGATTGAACAGCATGGCATCCAGACCGCCGCGTCCGCGAAAGCCTTCTTCCATAGTCACAATGCCGCAATATGGCCGCAGAGCGGCCAGCAGTGGCGCCTCATCGAAACCTGTAATGTCGAACAGATCGATCACGCCGATCTTGATGCCAGCCTTGGCCATGCGCTCTGCGACCTGCAACGCGGTATGCACCATGAAACCAGTGGCCAACAGGCATACCGCGTCACCATTTCGATGAACTTCAAAGCCGCGACCTGTATCCGGTGTACGGTCGCCGTAGAGCTCCGGAAGGACTTGCGCATCCAGCCGAAGGTACTTGGGACCGTTGCGTCCGACACACTCGTCGAACAGCGCTGCCGCGGTGACGTGATCCGCGGGGGAATAGATACTGAAGTTGGGCAGGGCGCGCATGATGCTGAGGTCTTCATAGCACTGGTGCGTCGGTCCAGATACCACGTAGCTGTAGCCGGCCCCGACACCAACCAAGTTAACGTTCATGGGCCGAACGACGGACAGCAAGGCAAGGCTGACCCGAATCTGCTCATAGCATCGCATCGTGATGAACGGCGCGATGGCATAGGCAAAGACCTTGTAGCCCTCGATCGCTAGGCCGGCCGAGACGTTGATCAGGTTCTGCTCGGCGATGCCGACATTCGCGAAACGATCCGGAAATTGCTCGCGGATCTTGTCCAGCACGGGCGAGCCGAAATCCGCGCACGTAAAGAAGATTCTGTCGTCCTCGCCCATCGCGTGCCAGACGCGTTCAAGAAAGGCATCCCGCATGGCAATCGGTTTGGCGCTCATGGGAGCGGCCCCAGCAGGCTGTCGATGATCTCGGGTTTCACGGTCATGACATGACACAGGTCCGCATTTTCCAAGGTAGGCACGCCACGGCCCTTCACTGTCCTCGCGATGAGCGCCTTGGGCTTGCCGCCCGCCTGTGCCTTGAGTCGCAGCAAGGCCGCGCGCACCACTTCGACGTCATGGCCGTCGACCTCGTCGCAATGCCATCCAAAGGCCTCAAGCCGGACCACCAGGGAACCGTGGGAAACGATGTTCTCGGTACGCCCGAGCATGCTGATGCGGTTGTCGTCGACAATCAGGTTGAGGTTGTCGAGCCGATGGTGGGATGCAAACATGATGGCTTCCCAGTTGGCCCCCTCGTGCAGCTCGCCGTCACCGGCGACCACAAATACGCTGTTCTCGCTCTTCTTGCGTTTGAGCGCAAGCGCGACGCCACCACCGACTCCCAGTCCATGTCCCAGTGAGCCATTTACCGTCTCATAGCCGGGTATGACCGGATCGGGTATGCCGCCGAGGAAGCTGCCCGCTTCGCAAACCCGCTCCAGTTCAGCCATAGCGAAGAACCCGAGATCGGCGAGAATCGGGTACATACAGATCGAACCATGGCCCTTGCTGATGATGCACCGGTCCCGCCATTCGGCGCGAGGATCCTTTGCATCGAAACGGACCACGCCGCCGTAATACAGTGCCACGAAGATTTCGATGGGAGAAATCGACGACGCCACCCGCGTTTCCGGAGCACGACGGTTCACCCTGAGGGTCTCGCGCCATACCCACCGCGCCCTTTCGGTCAAATTCAGAGATTCCATTCGCACCACCTTACTCACAAGCCGTTGGGCTGGTAGAGCACGATGCGGCTACCAGAGTTTTCAAAACGGAACGGCACGTTGACCAGGTGTTGGAGTTTTTCCCGCACCTGCGCCTGTCGTTCCGGCGGCACGACCAGCAGCACGAAGCCACCACCACCGGCACCAAGCAGCTTACCGCCGATGGCGCCGTTGGCCATCGCGGCGGCAAAGATGGCATCCACTTCCGGCGTCGTCACCTTGCTCGAAAGCGTTCGCTTGTACTGCCAGCTTTCGTGCAACAGCCGACCGAAGTCAGCGATCGGCCCGCTGCCCTGTAGCAACGTGATGGCCTCGTCCACCATCGCCTTCATGCGCAGGAGCTCGGCTTCCCGATTCTTGAAATTCTCGATCTTCGACTGCGCGATCTCAGGCGCATTGCGGGACAGGCCGGTGAAATATAGCATCAGGCTGTCCTGCAATTCATGCAGGCGATCCTTCCTCAGGATGATGGGCGTAACCTGGAACGAGCCATCCCTGAGAAACTCAATGCGATTGAAGCCGCCGAACGCAGCGGAAATCTGGTCCTGGGACCCAACGCTCTCGCCGATCACATTCTGCTCAATATCAATGGCCTGTGCCGCAAGCTCTTCCTTGGAGATATAGCTGCCGTTGAGAGCCATCACAGCATTGATCAGGCCGACGGTAAAAGAGGAGCTGGAGCCAAGGCCGGAGCGCGCCGGCAGATCACCGTCGTGATGAATCTCAAGACCCTTTTCACAATGGTAGTAACCGAGTACTGCTCTTACGGCAGGATGGACGATCGCATCAATGGTGCGGACGTTCTCGATTTTCGAATAAACAATCCGGTAGTTGTGCTCGAAGAACTGCGGCAGGTAGCGGCAAGTGATGTAGCAGTACTTGTCGATGGAAGTGGAGAGCACAACTCCGCCATGTTCCTGGAACCATTTTGGGTAGTCGGTTCCGCCGCCGAAGAAGGAGACGCGAAAAGGTGTACGGCTGATGATCATCGTTCAGTCCTGAAACAGCGGAAAGGCTTACTTGTGTGTGGTATGCGCCTACACGAAGTCATTTGGGCCAATAAAAAAGCGCATCGCGGAAGATGGTCTTCAGAATCAGGATTCCGCTCTTGTACTTTCCAAACGTCCCGGGGTGCGCACGGCTCCCTTGCGGCCCAAGGCGGGGCGGTTCAGGCGATGGAATCTCGGTGATTCTGAGCCCGTAGCGCGCACCGCGGGCTGGCAGCATTATTTCAGAATGCTCATTCTTGCGCTTGTCGATGCCCAGCTCATAGAGATGACGTTTGTAAAAGGCCTTGTACATCCCGATCGCGTCTGTATACCTAGAGTGAAAAAGTAAATTGATCAAACCCGTTAACGCCGAGTTTGCCAAGGCGGACTGGATATCATCGTCGTGTGATTTAGCGGCGCCGAGATACCGAGAAGCGATAACGATGTCGTATCCCTCGTTGATCTTTTCAATGAGTTTCGGAATGTCCTCGGGGATCGAATTGCCATCCGGCGAAAAGGGAATGATGACGTCCCCTTTGACCATTTCGAACGCCTCCCAAAAGGCCCCCTTGACCCCCTTCGTCTGCTGATCGACCACTTGGTACCCGTTGGCAACAAGGAACTCCTTGGACCCGTCCGTCGAGCCCGCATCAAGGATAAAAATCTCGTCGACCCATTCCCGCTTGATCCGCGGCATGATCTCCCTCAGGCCGTCGATCTCGTTCTTAGTCGGAATGAATAATGTGACGCTCGGTTTCATCTTCGTGTCAACTCAAATGCCTCGCCAACCACGCCCAGCGGAGAGTCTTTAACTCAAATCGTGGCCACCCTTGACCACTCAGGACCGCCATCAATACTGTCTTTACCACCGGTAGAACAAATTCTTCGGACACTGCCGGTGGGTCGGATAGATAGCAAAATGCTCATGTTACGGGAACCTAATCGTCCGTTCGGCAAACTTGCGTCTTGAGGGTATGTACTCTCTGCAATTCGCCAACAACCTCAAACTGAACTTCTTTCCGCGCTGGAGGCTCGTGGGACTTTTTGCTTACACTACTCGGTTTGCTCTGCGGACCACACGACGAATAGCATGAAGAGCATGGAGCAACGGAAAAAGCGCCGCTTGCAAGTTCAGTTTTAATAGCGTGGAAGCTATCCGAAACCTTTGACCTAACGAGAAACCGTCAGTAAGACTGGCCACATAATGCGTCACTCGGTAGAAAGGAAGCAGCACTTCAATAGCACTATTCCGGAATTTTTTAAGCCCATCAGCGTCTCGGCTAGCTCCCTTAATTCCGAATATCGTATATCCACTCTTGGTTCGGTTGATTTTTCCTTTGCGAGCCAGATACAGAATTATCGCCCAGTCGGATGCGATGAAAGATTGGCCGATGAGATCACATCCACGCAACACTTCAGTTCGTATTAGTGAATAGTACATTCCGTGCGATACCCAGCAATGTTCAAAGAATTGGATAAATCGCTCGAACGGACTGCCATCCAAGGCAAAGCTGATCCGATTGTGATTTTCACTTTCTTGCCCTTCAAACTCAGTCGGACAAGTGGAAGCAACGTAGTCGTGATTTTCTGACAGGAAGTTGAAATTCAGCTCAACAAAATCCTTTGAGAATGTGTCGTCGCACGCAGCCCACATGAAATATTCTCCGCGAGCTTGTTCAAGCACGAACTTGAAATTCGCGAATGCCCCGAGGTTGACTGCTTGCCGCGTATAGCTGATCTGACAATTTTGGCTAGCATACTCGCGGCAGATATTTTCTGTCCCATCAGTAGAGGCGTTGTCGGAAATGATCAACTCAAAGTCATAAAACGTCTGCCCAAGCAGCGCGTCCAGAGCACCTCTCAAGAATAGCTCGCCGTTATATACCGGCATACCAATACTTACCTTTGGAACAGCTGCAGCGTTATCCATTGAGGATCTGTATCATTGGGAATGCGAGAGAAGCACAGGGCGCATCCCTAGACGCTGACTCGTTTTAAATAGCCATCCGGCGCCACGGTAATCATTAGCTGTTGTTGAATGCTTTTATCAATCTCAAACTCGCGATGTTTCTTGAGATAGTTCCAAACCGCGGTCTTTGGATTGTCACCCGGACCCCAGGGACGATCGGGAAACATTTCAGCAGGCAGGTCCTCTACCATCGTATCGAACACCACGCAATAACTGCCCACACTAGTAAGCGGTGCATAGGCCTCAAGTTCGGCCAGCACGTGGTCGTGAGTGTGATTGGAGTCAAGGCAAACGAGGATGCGTCCAAATCCTCTCGCCACTTCTTTCACCTGTTCGACGACATCAGGCGCAATGGACGAGCCTTGAATCATCTGGATACGAGAGGTCATCGGATGCGCTTCGATGGCAGCACGATTGTGGGCGCGAATGTCGATGTCAATCCCCAGCACCCTGCGGCGAGATTTTTTCGGAGCGAGCATCTCGTTCGCTTCAATAGCTTCCCACATATCCAAGATGGCAAGCATGGAGGCGCTGAAAATCAGCGAGCCGCCATGGGCAATACCAGTCTCGATAATTAGATCGGGCTTGATCCGCCAGATCAGTTCCTGCATTGCGATCATGTCTTGTGGATACTGAATGATCGGGCGGCCCATCCAGGTAAAGTTGTAGGAGTACTTTGATGCAGCCGATGCACGGATGAATGCCCCGGCACTTGCAGCCAGAGCCTCGTCGCATGCATTTGCAGCAACTCTCGCTGCAACCTCTTTTTCGAACTCAGTCATAATCAATATTTCTATAAGTAGGCGTTGATGGATGTCCTCTTGGCGTCGTAGAGATATTGCGTGAATTCATCTCGCAAAGCGGCGCCCCAAATGAAAATAGTCACGCTGACCTTGATGTATCCCCTTGCTGACTCATATGGTTAATTCTAAAAGGTAGGCTGTTGCTCAGACAGGTACGACTCGCCCTCGCCCCTCATCACGAGCGAGGCGGGCCACTACGCTGGCCGTAGAATTCAGTGCCTGCCAGCCCAGCGACTTCAATTTTTTGTTGTCGCCGATCAACATGCTGGGCTCGCCAAAGCGCTCTGCTGACAAGTCCAGGACGATGCGGGCGTCTCCGATCAGGGCGTTCGCGATAAGGCGAACCACTTCAGCGATCTGAAATGGTTCGCCAGACGAAATGTTGTAGCTTCCAACAGCATCGGGAAGAAGCAATCGCACAAAGCCACGAGCAACATCGTCCGCATACAGAAAGTCCCTGTAAGCACTTGCATTTACCCCGAAAGGCGAGCGCCTTCCCTGAAAGACTTCGATCAGAGAGGGGATTAAGCGTCTATTGTCTTCCCCCTCGCCATAGGGGAGAAAAACTCTCCCCCAAGCGAAAGGCACCTTATGGGCACTGCAAACCGCGGCAACCATCCTTTGAGTTGCGTCTTTAGCCGAACCATACATTGTGGCCGGCGCTAGCGGAGTGTGGTCTTCACGGCAATAGCCGTATGACCAATCGTATTCAGCACAGGTGCCCGCTGCCACGACCTTCTGCCCACCAGCAGCGCAAAAAGCTTCAACAAGACGAACCGACGCTTCCGCCCAGCGAAGATTCAACGACGAAGTCCAATACTCGCCATGCTCTGCATACCACGCCAAATGAACCAGTTGGCTGGCGCTGGCCTGCTGGATCATGCTAGTGCAGTCACCTATGCGCAGAAGATCGGCCTCAATGAAGTCTCCCATGTAGCCGGCGGGGCGTGACCGACCAACGACGACATGGTCAATTCCGTCTTTTTCAAGTTGGGCGACGACGTAGCGTCCAATGAATCCGCTGGCTCCAGTCAGAAGTACTCTCATGGTGGTCAAAAGTCGGTACTGGCGGGACGGTGTTCAATCGAGAATTTGCAGTGCGGGAACCGCCGTCACGAACTTGCCGCCCCACTCGCATGCGTAGGCATTCTGCTGCCTAACCTCTGTCGCAATGTTCCAGGGCAGGATCAGGACAAGATCGGGCTTGCGCTCGATCAATGCGGACGGCGGCAGAATCGGGATGCGGCTGCCGGGCATGAACTTGCCCTGCTTACCAGCCGCCGCGTCGCAGACG
>SXGT01293488.1_pt1 | contig 11546 bp, 6 predicted proteins | sample 3176221 | NCBI WGS metagenome assembly SXGT01 (sample SAMN11356862, study PRJNA531348) | freshwater metagenome | isolation source: freshwater sample F1-120 | place: China: Fuxian Lake, Yuxi | collected 2017-12-25
CGTGATCAGCAAATTGGCCCGGACCCGCTGCTCCCGGCGCAGCCCACCACCGAGCGAGATGTAGAGGTAATCGCGCAGCCAGGTCGAGAGTGAAATGTGCCAGCGCCGCCAGAACTCGCGCGGACTGGCCGACACATAAGGCCGGTCGAAGTTCTCCGGCAACCGGAAGCCGAGCAGGCCCGCCGTCCCGATGGCGATGTCCGAGTAGCCGGAGAAGTCAAAAGAGATCTGGAACGCGAAGGCGTAGATCGCAAGCAGCGCATCCCCCGCATGGGCCGCTCCGGGCGCCGCGAAGACCTGATCGACGTAGGGAGCGAGGTTGTCGGCGAGCACCACCTTCTTGACCAGCCCGATGGCGATCGCAGCGACGTTTTCCTCGAGGTGACGCGCGTGAACGACGTGCTTGCTGCCGAGCTGCGGGAGAAAGTCGCGCGCCCGCACGATCGGCCCCGCGACCAGCTGCGGGAAGAAGGAGACGTAGAGAGAGAAATCGAGAAGGCTGCGGCAGGCAGGCTGCTCGCGGCGGTAGACATCGATCGCATAGCTGAGCGTCTGAAACGTGTAGAACGAGATTCCGACCGGCAACAAGACATCGAGATGGGGCCCTCCGCCGTGCCACCACGAGGCCGGTGTCATGGAGGCCAGCGTCTCGGTGAGAAGGCCGCCGTACTTGAAGTAGCCGAGCAGGCCGAGATTGCCGAGCAGGCTCACGCCGAGCAGGAGGCGGCGGACCGCCCGACCCTCGCTGCGTTCGAGCAGCCGACCGACGCTGTAGTCGAGGAGCGTCGAGAAAAGCAGGAGGAGCGTAAATGGCGGACTCCACGAGCCGTAGAAGAAGTAGCTCGCACCGAGGATCCAGAGCCGCCGTCCGCGCACGGCGCTCGCCGGAATCGCGACGTGGTAGACGCCGAGGACGATGCCGAGGAAGACGGCGAATTCGAAGCTGTTGAAGACCATCGGCGGGCGGCGCGCAGGCGGCCGGGCCCCGGTCGTAGCACGGACGGCGTGGCTCCCGGTACCGACGACCCTCCGAGCAGAGGCCCGGAACGCATCGCTCAGGCGAGGGTGAGGGCGAAGATCGGCTCAAGAACGTGCGCGCTGGCGCGCAGCCTGCGCGGGCCGCGATCCGACCAAGGCCTCGACGCCCCGGCAGAGCGCGTTGTTCGCGACGTCGAGTGGTTCCGCGCAGCCTAGGCCAGCGCCTGCCCCGGCACCCAGCAACCGTGGAAGCCGTGCGGGACCCGGCGCGGCATCACGACCTCGGCCACCGGCCCGCGGGCGACGCGCGTCGCGTCAATCACCACGAGCCGGCTCTCATCGCGGGCGCGGTCGTGGACGAAGGTCACAAGCCAGCCCTCGCCCTCGCCGGCCGCCGCACTCGCCGGCACGAAGAGAGGCTCTCCCGCGCCGATCGCCAATCCCGGATCCCAGGTCTCGCTGCGACCGGTCGCGAAGTCCCGGTGGACCAGACCGCCGACGTCGATCGTCCCGGGATAGCGACGCGGCTCGGCGAAGAATCCGTGCCGATGCGCGCGCCCGGCGAAGCGGCGGTCGTGCACTGGAAATTCGAGCACACGCTCGCCCTCGAGGATCTCGTCGCGGAAGCCGAGTTCGGTCCCACCGGTGTCGAGATGCCACCGGTGCAGATGCGGCTCGAAGGTGCCGAAGCGTTCGCCGTCCATCATGCGCTCGTAGCGGCAGACGTCAAGCACGATCTCGTCGGCGGTCGAGCGGTACGCGTTGAGCTCGTGGAAGACGTAGCAGGGCGGGATCTCGGCCCAGCGGATGTCACGCGCCGTGCCGCCGAGAGGCATGACGCCGATGCGAGCGCCGTAAGCGTCGCTCCACTGGAACGGGAAGCCATGCACGGCGATGCCGCGGGCGTCGAAGAGCACCGGCAGCTCCCAGAAGATCACGTCGCGCTCGGTGATCGCGAACGAATGCATCATGGTGCTGGCGCGGACCGGGATCTCCGTGCGGTGAATCACCTGCCCCGAGGCATCCGCCACCAGATAGGTCAGGTAGGGCGAGATGAACCAGTAACCAAAGAAATGCAGATATCCGGTCACCGGGTCGATCTTCGGATGCGCGGTGAACGAGGTCTGCACGGCGCCGTCGAAATCGTGCACGCCGAGCGTCGAGAGGTCGACGGGGTCGATGGCGTAGCCCGCGCCGACCTCGCCCGAACTGAGCAGACGGCCGCCGTGCCAGATCACCGAGACGTTCGAGAGGTTGTTGCCGCCGCTCGGCAGACCACCGCCCAGGCCGGAGAGACCCTGCTCGTAGAGCGGCGTGCGGACGTAGCGATTGCGGTACCAGAGCGCGCGTCCGCCACGGAGCCGCACGCCGTGCAACATGCCATCACCGAGGAACCAGTGCGGACTGTCGGCGCCGGCCGGATTGGAACCGTTGCGGACGTAGAGTCCGTCAAGTTCCGGAGGCAGCGCGCCGTGCACTTCCAGATCGACGGCGTCGATCTCTCCGGCGACGGGCGCAAAGCCGTTCTGCAGCCACCAGGGCTGTGCCGGATCGACCTCGAGCGGGCCGACCGCGTCGAGGGCTGCGACATTGCCACAAGCGGCGAGCCAGCTCGGCAGAGTCGCGCCCGCCCCGAGCAGAGCGGCAGCACGCAAGAACGCCCGGCGATCGAGCGGGGAGAGGGCGATGGAGGACGGGCAACGCGGGCGCATCCCTCCGTGCTGCCAGAGTCACGCGAGGCCGGCAAGGCCGCGGCCTGTCGCGCGCTCAGCCCTCGCCGCGCGATGGCGGCCCGGGATGGCGTCCCTGCGGGAACACGAACGTGGCACCAGTCGAGATGCGGGCCAGCGCGAGTTCGGGAGGTTCAGCTGCGGGCTCGGCGTGCGGATCAATCTCGACCTGCCAGGCCAGGCGCCCGCCCGGCGGTGGCGGACACGGCCGGCACGAGGCACGCGGGTTGCGAGTGCGAACGATCGCGTCAAGCGCCGGGTGCGCCTGCGCTCCGAGGGCTGCGAACTGCGAGAAAGGATCGCCCTCGGTCAGGGCCGGACAGTCGCCGAGCCAGAAGCGCAAGCCGTGCCCGTCAAGTGCCACGTGCAGATCCAGATACGCACGCGGCAGGAAACACGGATGGAGCTGGAGCAGCCGCGCGATCGCATCGAGCCCATCGCCCTCGATCCGCATCTCGCGGGCGATGCGCTCCGCGCCGAGAGCACCGCAACCGGTCCAGATCTGTGCCGCGATGCGTGTGGCGAGCGCCTCCCCGTGGCGCTCCGCCGTCGCCATCATGAAGCTCCGCACCAACAGGTGGCCCTGAAGGGCCAGCTCCTCGGCGACCCGGACCAGTGCCCCGTGGGAGAAGTCCTCGAGCTGGAGGTCGGGGTCGAGCGGGCCCGAATAATCCTCTCGACCGCCCGCCTCGCGGCTCGAGCTCGACACGATCTCGAGGCGGGCCAGCTTCGATTGGCGCACGCGCGCGGTGAGGGGAATCTCCTGCAGCGGCTCGGCAGCGGCATCGATGTGCGTCGTCCAGTGGCAAACCGGGGTGCGGCCGGCCGGCGAGCGCGGCGGCCGGTGCAGCGGCCGCACGCGCGCCCGCGGGTTGGTCGCCACCGCGGTCGCATCGAAGGTCGGATCTTCGATGTCGTGACACATGCCGCGCACGAGATCCTCGCCCATCGGTTCGGTATCCGCGAGCGCGCCACAGTAGGGCAGCATGAATTCGCCGCTCGTCGCGTCGTGCACCGTGAAGCGAAAATCGAGATAGCCATGCGGCGCCCCGACATCGAGCTGAATCCCCTTGAAGATCGTCGCGACATCGTCGCCCGCGAAGCCAAACGCCTGCTGCGCGCGCCGCGTGTACACCGGACTCGCTCCCATCCACTCTTCGATGGCGATCCGGCGCATTTCCTCGGCCCCGAAACGCGCGAGAATCTGGGGGATACCGACGCGGTCCTGCAGGTGAGCGGCCAGCATGATCTCCCGCCCAAGACGCGCCAACGCACCGCGCGAGAGATCGGCGAGCGAGAAGTCAGGGTCGAAAGGTCCGCCGTAGTCGTCCCGGGTCGTCATCGCGCGTCGTCCACCCGGGCGCGGCGTGCCTCACGCACTGCCGCCCGGGCGGCCTTGCTGAGACCATGATCGCCGCCCCGGATGCAAGCGCGGCACCCGCCCCGGCGGGCCTGCGGGCAGCGCAGCTCTCGGGCACGTCACCAACGCCCGTCCGTCGCCCACACGCGGGCGGCGTGATAGACGGCCCGCCGGTGCTGCGATGAATCCCCCCTTGCCCGCCGACCTGGTCGATCTCGAGCGCTATCCCGTGCTCGATCACGCTGCTCCCAGCCGTGCCGAGTTCATGGCGGCACTCCGCTCCCAGCTCGCGCAGCGTGGTGCCGCCATCCTGCCCGGCTTCCTTCGGCCCGATGGCGCCGCCCGGATCAATCGCGAGATCGACCTCCTGCTGGCGCGCGCGCATCGCGAGGATACCTGGGGGACACCGTACCTCGAACTCCCCGACGAATCCTGGCCGGACGGCCATCCGCGCCGCACAGCCGTGCGCAGCGTCACCTGGGTGATGGCCTACGACCTGATGCCGCTCACCTCGGCCGCGCGTGCCCTTTACGAATGGTCGCCGTTGATGGAATTCATCGCCGCGGTGCTCGGCCGCAAACGCATCCACCGCTATGCCGATCCGATGGGCGCGCTGAACCTCACGTCGATGGTCACGGACGACGTCCAGGGCTGGCACTACGACGCGACCGATTTCGTGGTGTCGATCGGCCTCCAGAGCGGTGAGAGTGGCGGCGAATTCGAATGCGCCCCCTTCCTCCGCGCGGACGGCGACGAGCACTACGACGACGTGGCACGCATCCTGGCCGGCCGTGGCGACGACAAGGTCGGCGTCTTCCCGATCGTGCCTGGCACCATGATGATCTTCGCCGGCCGCGACTCGTTGCACCGCGTCTCCCCCGTGCGGGGCTCGACCGAGCGGCGCATCATGCTGCTCGGCTACGACACCAAGCCCGGCACGACCAGCTCCGACCTCCTGAAACTCGTGCGCTACGGCCGCCTCGAGAGTTTCGAACCGCCTGCCGATTGGCCGGAGTTGCGCGAACGATGGTGACCCAGTTCGGCGAATCGTTCGTCGGGGAGAGCGTGAACGCGGCCCATCTCAACACCGTGCTTGGCGAGAAGGGGGGGCCCGTGGAAGTGGCGTGGGTCACCTCGCTCGCCACGCCAGCCGTGGGGCTGGTGCGCTTCGTCACCGTCCTGCAGCCCGGATTGCCGGTCAAACCGATGACTCTCTTCGTGCCCAAGGCGGCGATCGAAAGCGACCTGCATGGCCGCATGACCTGGGGCCCGGCGCAGGCCGGGGTGGCGGCCGGCGTCGCCGGCGCGGTGGCCGAGGGCATCGTCGACGCCGCACGCGTAGACGATCTGTTGCTGATCGCCGCGGTGTGGGTGAATCCACTCGCCGACGACGAGCAGGCGGTCTTTGCCAACAATCGTGACGCCACGAGGCTGGCGCTCGAAGCTGGAGCCCGCGGTCTGCCCCGGCTCGACGACGTGCTCGCGGCGCGAGATGCGCCCTGCAATCCTTTCTTCCCGGGCCCGCAGCGCTCCGGTTCTTGACGCGCGACGTCGCGCCCGCCACACCCCCACACCGAGCCCCGGCCTGCGCCCCCGACCTCTCGATGCGCGAGCCCCGGTCTCGCTCGACCGGCCCCATGGCGGCCGTGTCGCGGCCTGGTGGTCGGGCGAGCTTCAGCCCGGAGAAGAGAGCGGCCCGCCGAACGGCACCAGAAGCCAGCGCAAGCGGTGCACGCCGCCACGCACCCGGTAGCGGGGCAGAACATCCGGGCCGCAAGCGCCGGTGCCGACGCCGCGCTGGGCGAGGTCGAGGTGGAGATGCACCTCCGGCCGCAGCGCCAGCTCGGCCGCGTGGCGCGCGGTCGTCAGGTCGGTGCACGAGTGGTGCAATGCCGAGAACGAGATGGGATTTGCTGCCGCGACCGCGAGCCCCGGTGTGCGAGCGGTACTCGCAGGACTCGCCACGCGGACCCGTGGTGCGACCGCAGACTTGCCGGAAGGAGCGGCGGCGCGCTTGGACGAGGGCACGTTCATGGCCCCGACTTCCGCGTCGAGGCAGAGCCAGCGCGTATCGACATGACTGCCCTGCTCCTGCGGCACGATGTAATCGCCGCTCTGCGCGCGGACCGAACTCTCCCAGATTCCAAGACGCGCGCCGGCGCGGCGATCGCTGTAGCTCTCCTGTGGTCCGCGGCCGTACCAACGCAGCCGCTCGCAACCCGGAGCCACGACCAGCGCCAGCCCGACCCGCGGCAGATCGTCGAGCACCTGGGGAATCTCGATCCGCTCGTCGAAGCGCAGCCAACCGCGAGCATCGAAGGCAATGCGCTGTTGGTGACGGATGGGGTCGGCCACACCGGCCGCGGCGAATTCGCGCCGCAGAATGATTTGCAAGCGCCCCGCCCCGCTCGCGCGAACCTCGGCCCGCGCGTCCCGCAGGGTCAGCCGGTCGAGCCCCCAGCCCAGCCAGCGCTGGCGCACGCCGACGTGCGGGCTCATCCATCCCTGCTTGACGCCATCGTTGTCGGTCGGGGCGCGCCATAGCGTGAGCGCAGGACCCGCGAGCAGGAGCGGCTCGCCGGCCACGCTCAGATCGCGCAGCCGGGCCTGGTCGAGGTCGAAGCGGATGCGTGTTCCACCGAGACCGATCTCGCAGCTGTCGTTCGTCCGCGTGAGGACTTGCGCGCCGGCCGCCGCATCCGCAGGCAGGCCATGCCGCCCCGCAGCGGCCCGGCGCGCGGGGGTGTCCCGGCCCGAGCGCACCGATTCTGCGCCCTTCGGTTCACCTCCGGCAACAGCCGCGATCAGTGCTGCGCCCTTCCGGTCGAGTCGCTCGGCGGCCGTCCATTTCGATCGACCTGAGCCGCGGCACGGCGGCTCCTCCCCCCAGGGCAGGACGAGCTGCTCCCAGGCCACTTCGAAGCCCCGCAGTGCGAAAGCTGTGGTCACGCGAGTCGTGAAGCGGATCGTCAAGACCGTTTCGGAACCGGCTTCGAGATCGCGTGGGCGGCGCAGGGGCACGCGCACCCGGCCCTCTTCGCCGGGACCGAGCGGTGGCAGCGCGAGCGCCCCCTCGTGCACGCAGCGACCGTCCACCAGGACCTCGAAACGCGCCGAGAGACTCTCGAGGCCGCGAAAGTCGTGGCGGTTTCGCACGCGGATCCAGCCCCGCGCGAGCTCGCCGGGACGCGCCGTGACCGCCACCGGCTGAGCGATTTTCTTGTGCTCGAAGCAGGCCGGCCGGGGCGCGCGCAGAGACGACACCATGCCGTTGGCGCAGAAACTCGCGTCGTTGGGCTCGTCGCCAAAATGCCCGCCAAAGCCGAGAAACTCGCGCCCCTGCGCGTCGCGTGTCCACAGGCCCTGATCGATCCAGTCCCAGATGAATCCGCCCTGCAAACCGTGATGTCGCTCGATGGCGCGCCAGTAATCCGCGAGGCTGCCGTTCGAGTTGCCCATCGCGTGTTGGTACTCACAAAGAATCAACGGCCGCGGATCGCTGGACGTCCGGGCCCACGCCACGATCTCGTCGATCGACGTGTACATCGGGCAGATCAGATCGGTCGCCTCGCGCGGCGCGGTGAAGGCGCCCGGACCGGACACGGCACCAAACGCCGGGCGCTCGATCGCGCCCTCGTAGTGCAGCACGCGCGCGGGGTCGTAGCGGCGGATCCAGCCCGCGGCCGCCGCGTGACCTGCGCCATAGCCGGACTCGTTGCCGAGCGACCAGCCGATCACGCAGGCGTGGTTCTTGTCGCGCCGGACCATGCGCGTGCAGCGATCGACGATCGCGGTATGGAACCTCGGGTCGTGACACAGACTCGTCTGGCGCGCGTGGGACTCGATGTCGGCCTCGTCGATGACGTAGAGACCATATTCGTCGCAGAGATCCAGGAACGCCGGATCGTTCGGGTAGTGCGCCGTCCGTACGGCATTGAAGTGGAACTGCTTCATCAACTCGACGTCGCGCCGCATGTCGTCGAGCGGCACGGTTTTGCCATGGCGCGGGTGATGGTCGTGACGATTGACGCCGCGGATCAGCACGGGACGGCCGTTGATGAGGAGTTCGCGCTGGCCGAGCTCGACGCGCCGGAAGCCGATGCGCTGGGCCACCACCTCGCGCACCGCGCCCGCCGGGTCGAGCAACGAGACCAGCACACGGTGGAGCGTCGGGGTCTCGGCCGACCAGCGTGCCACGCCGGGCAGGCGCGTGGCGACGCGGGCCAGCGGCCCCGGAAAGCTCATCGATCCCAGGAACTCGGTGAGGGGCGCGCCGTGCTCGAAGACCGGCACCGCGGCACGCAGCGGACCAGCAAGCCGCCGCCCGCGCAGATCCTCGAGGCGGACCTCGACCGCCCAGCCCTTCGCCAGAGCCTCGCTCGCACCGATCTCGCAAGTGACGGCGAGCGTCCCGGTGACGAGATCTGGTTCGAGTCCGGCATCGACCCGCACGTCGGCGAGCCACGTCTGTTCAGTCGCGTATAAAAATACACTGCGGTGCAGGCCCGCGTGGAACCAGTGGTCCTGATCCTCGAGCCAGGTCCCGTCCGACCATCGTACGACAACCAGCTCGAGTTCGTTGCGGCCGGGGCGAAGCGCCGGGCCGAGGTCGAACTCCGCCGGCAGGCGCGAATCCTTGTGAAAACCGATGGCGTGACCGTTCAGCAGGACAAAGAGCGCGCTCTCGGCGCCACCGACGTGCAACACCACACGCCGCCGCTGCCAGGAGCGCGGCAGCGTGAAGCTCCGCCGGTAGACACCGGTCGGGTTGGCCGAGGGGACCTCCGGCGGCTCGGCGGCAAAGGGCATCACGACGTTGGTGTAATGCGGGCGGTCAAATCCTTGACGGGTCCAGCAGCCCGGCACGGCAATGCGCGACCATGCCGCTGCGCCCGCGTCAGTCGCCCAGGCGACGGGCGGAAGATCTTCGGGGCGCTCGAAGAGCTGGAAGTCCCAGAGTCCATCGAGCCCGAGGAACCAGGGCGAACTCGCGCGCTCACCCTGACGTGCTGCGGCGAGATCCGGGAAGGGGATCAGCGGGCTGCGCGCCGGCAGTCGCCCCATCCCGGGCACCTCCGGCGCCACCCACGGTCGCGGACCGAATCCCCCAAGCACGCCCCGCCCTTCGCCTGCGGCGCCCTCGGCCGCAAGGCGCCCCTGCCGCGACGGGCTAATTCGCGCCGTTGCGGTAGCCGACCGTGCTCGGCGCCTGGTCCATGACGTCGGGCCAGCCGTCGGCATCGGTATCGACCCGCAGCGGCTCGTCGAGACGATAGGCGCTGGCGAGATTGGTCGCGCCGAACGAGCGAATCATCACACCGTCAGAGTTGGCCACCTCGCCCTGGATCTCGACCGGGCGGGCGAAGAGCCACTCGGCGTTGAAGCGTTCGGTCCCGGTATCGCGGCCAGCCACCATGAAGTGATCGACGATCGAACCGTTGCCGTCGAGGTCGCTCGGCAGGCTCTCGATATCGTAGAGGACGAGCTTCTCGAGAAAATCAGTGATCTGCGCCCTCCGGCTTCGACCCGCAGCAGCAAAGGCATCGCGGCTCGCGCGGGCCTCGCCCCCGTGGCGCAGGATCACATGCTCCAGCGTGAGCGAGGCACCGTCGTGGCCCCACGGCATCCCGCTGCCGACGCCCCAGAGCGGAGCGGTGCGCCAGACCGTCACGCGGCTGCCGTCATAGGCCAGTTCCGCAAATCCTTCCCCCATCTCGTGCTGGCGGAAATCGGTGAAGAGGGCGTCCTCGGTGAAAGCGCCCAGCATCCTCTCGCGCGCCGCACCGCGCCGGGTGAAGAGCTCGACCAGTCGGCCTTCGAGCCGTCCGGACAGGCCGCCGGCACGCTGCTCTGCGGGATCCGACTCGCGCCATTGCACGTCGAGATCAAAGAAACGACGGTCGCCGGCAAACGTGCCGTCGGACGGCCGCAGGGTCCAGGTGCCGACGTGACAGCTCGTGCAGCCCATCTGTCCCATCACGCGCAGTCCCCGGGCGAACTCGTAGGGGGTGCCGGCAAAGGCCGGCCGCGGCGCATTGAGCATGAACCACTCGGCCAGGTCGAGATCGCCCTCGGTGATCTCCTCGAGGTGACCGTCGCGATCGGGGTCGTCCGCCGAGTGTTCGAAGCCGGGGGGGCCCACGAGCACCTGGCCCGGGTCCGGAGCGCGATGCGTCGCCGGAAACTGGGGTGCCCCAGCAAGTGTCGGCGCACTCACTCCGTCGCCGTCGGCGTCATCGAGGGTTGCGGGATCGCGCGCCAGGAGTCCGTCGTGGGTATTGGCCGGATCCCAGTAGAAAGCGCGCAAGGTCGGGTTCAAGCCCGCCGGTGGCCGGCGCTGCCCCCAGCCGAAGACCACCATCTCGAAATTGTAGTGGGTCGCTGCCGAGCCGTCGATTCGCGTGGCCGTGGGCTGGATCGTGACGCGGCCTCCCACCGGCGCGCCATACCACACCCTGAAAATAGGATTGAGACGTGGCTTCCCGGTACCGTCGCCATCGAGCCGGCCGCTGCCGAAGTTGAGCCGTGTCGCACCCGGCGTCGGCTCGATCAGGAGATCTCCTGGCGAGGCGCGGGCTTCCGGCACGCTGATCCAGCCATCGCCGTCGGTGTCGAGGATGCCCATCATCTCCGTGCGGATCTGGAGCGCGAACATCTCGAGCAGACCGCCACCGTAGTAGTGTGGACTATTCCGGCCGAGCCCGCTGTCCTTGGCGAAGTTCGCACCGCCACCGGGGTTGCCGTTGGGCACGTTGTGACAGCCAAGACAGCTGGTGTGATTGTTGGCGGTGATCTTGGCGGTCCTGCCGTCGACCATCGGCCCCATCAACCCGCCCACACCGGTGGGAGTGGTCAGAGAAAAGATTCCGTCGCGCGAACGGAACTCGCGGAAGTTCATGTCACGGCCAAGCTGGTAGGCGAGAAAGGGATCCACCTCGAGAAGGTGGGCGGTCCCGCCGATTTCGGCCGGATCGTCGCTGTGGACGGCACGGATACGCGGTGCCTTCACCGAGCGGCCGGAAGCATCCGTGTCCGGTCGGCCGGAGCCGACGAGACCGGCACGCTCGGCGTACTGCGCCCGGGCCTCCGTCACGAGCAACCCCAGCGCCATCCCCACCACCCAGCCTGCGATCCTCGTAAATCCCATTGCGAAGCATTCTCCCTGCGTGTGCCGAACCTGTCTAGCCCAAAGCAGGACCGCGTGGCGGGGCAACGTCCCGCTATGCGGGACACACGCCAGAGTCCCGGCTCGCGGCCGCGCCTGGTAGCGGCCCGGCCACTCTGACAGGCTCGGCCTCCGACACGCGGCGCCGGCCCGCGCGTCCGGGAGGGACGGGAGGACGATGAACAACGCGGAACTCTGGAAGCTACGCGAAACGGCCCTGCCGCGGGGTCTCTCGACCCTCCACCCGATCTTCACGGCACGCGCGTCGAATGCCGAGCAGTGGGATGTCGAGGGGCGGCGCTACATCGATTTC
>SXGT01302380.1_pt1 | contig 11545 bp, 7 predicted proteins | sample 3176221 | NCBI WGS metagenome assembly SXGT01 (sample SAMN11356862, study PRJNA531348) | freshwater metagenome | isolation source: freshwater sample F1-120 | place: China: Fuxian Lake, Yuxi | collected 2017-12-25
CGCTGCGAACGCCCGCAGGCGCACCAGGCATAGTCGCCCGGCGGCAGATCTTCCAGCAGATACGGCTGGCGGGACGCGACCACCGGCTCGGCGGGCTCACTCATCGGAAGGCTCCTGCGGGGACCGGCGGAATCGTACTAGACTGGATTTCATGAGAATGCTTGGAGCCCCCTCGATGATCACCCGCACCCTGACCGCCCTGACCCTGGCGGCGGTCTGTCTGGCCGCCCCTGCCGCCGGCGAGATCTACAAGTACGTCGATCCGCAGGGCCGGGTGCATTACGCCGACCAGCCCAAGCCCGGCTGGAAGCGCATCGACGTCAAGCCGCCGGTCGCCACCGAGGCGGTCACCGAAGAAGAAGGCAACGGCGAAACCCGTGAACAGGCGGTGGCGCGCGCCGCCGACTGCGCGCGCAAGGAAGAACAGCTGCGCACCTACCGCAACGCCTCGCGCGTCATCGAGCGCGATGCCCTTGGCCGCGAGAAGGAATACAGCGGCGAAGACCGTCAGCGGCTGATCGAGAAGTTCGAGCAGGACGTCCGGGCCTGCAAACAGCCGCCGTCGGATTCCGTCCAGTAATTCCCCCCGCCCGGTCCCACCCGGGCCCGCTGGACGCCGATCAGGATGCCTACCTGAGGGTTTTTCATGCGCCTGCGTTGTACAGAGGTTGAGGCCCTGCGCGCAGCGCATGACGGGGTCCCCGGTGCGGCGTAAGGTGACGGCGGAGCAGTGATCCGCCCTGGCGGAGTGGGCATGCACGAGACGGCAACAGCCAATACGCGGGATGCGACGCAGACGCAGCTGTCGGGCGACGACGTCGCGGCGTTGTACCAGCGCTTCCGGCCCGCGCTGGTGCGGTTCTTCGAGCGCCGCTCGTTCACGCCCGCGGATGCGGAGGACATGACCCAGGAAGTGTTCGTGAAGATCACGCGCCTGGACCCTTCCGCCAACATCTGGCAGCCGGAGGCCTTCCTGTTCCAGATCGCCGCCAACGTGCTGCGCGACAAGCTGCGCCGCGACACTGCGCGGCACCGCGACCAGCATGTCGAGTTTGACGGCGAAGTGGATAGCCCCGAGGCGCCCTCCGAAGAGAGCGTCTATGAAGGGCGGGAATCCCTGCAGCGCCTGCTGGCCGCGTTGGGAGAGCTGACGCCCAAGTGCCGGGCCATGTTCATCCTCCACAAATACGAAGGACTCAGTTACTCCGAGATCGCATCGCGATACGACGTGACGGTGAGCGCAGTCGAGAAGCACATGATCAACGCGATGAAGTACCTCAAGACCCACTGGCGCGGCCAATGACGACGCCCCGCGCCCTGTACGAAAGCCCGAAGGCCTCGGTCGAAGACCAGGCTGCCGACTGGTTTGCGCGCCTGCGCTCGGACGCCCGCACCCCGACGCTGCAAGCCGAGTTTGACCGATGGATTGCCGCCGACCCCGCACACGAGCGGGAGTACCGCGAGATGGAGCGCTTCTGGTGCGAGCTGACGCCGCACGGCCGCAGCGACGAGTTGCGGGCGCTGCGTCGCGAGGCCGTGACCGAATCCGCCTCCGTTGCGCGCCAGCATCGCCGCACGCATCGGCTGCGCCGCTTGCGCGCCCTCGCGGCCGGCCTCGGCATGGTCGGGCTGACGAGCCTGCTGGCGATCAGCCAGTTCTCGCTGCAGCAGGCGCGATACCAGACCGAACCCGGCGACCGACACACGGTGTATCTGGCCGACGGCAGCGAAGTCACGCTCAACACCGACACGATCGTGCGCGTGGATTTCGGCTGGCGCACGCGCAGCGTCGTGCTGGAGCGCGGGCAGGCGCACTTCAAGGTCGCGCACGCCGTGCTGCGGCCGTTCGAGGTCGACGCCGGCAGCGGCGTCGTGCGCGCGCTCGGCACCGCCTTCGACGTCTATCGCGATGGCGACGACGTGCAGGTCACGTTGGTGGAGGGCAAGGTCGAGGTAGCGTCACTGATCGAACCTGCAGCTAGCGATGCTCGGAAAGCGAAGCCGGTGGCCGTGCGAAAGAACGCCATCCTCGAACCCGGCGAGCAGGTCTCGATCACACCGACCGGCGTCTCCAACGTGCGGCCTGCCAGCGTACCGAAGGCCACCGCCTGGCTCAGTGGCCGCCTGGTCTTCGACAACGAGCGCCTGCAGGACGCTGCGCTGGAAGTGAACCGCTACTCGCCCGTGAAACTCGTCGTGCTCGACCGTGACCTGGCGGACATGCGCATCAGCGGCGTCTTCCGCGCCGGCCGCGCCGAAACCTTTGTCGACGCACTCCGCGCGTCGTATCCAATCGACGTCGTCACCGCCGCCGACAGCACGCTGCTCCTGAAACCCGTCAGCGAACACATCGCAGCCACCCACTGATCGCCTGACTCCCTTTCCCCTTCACGAGGGGAGAGGGCTGAGGTGAGGGGCTGATCCATCGAGCGCCTGCTCGCATCGGCGTCAAGCCGACGCTACGCTCTCAAGTAACACGGTCCGCGAAGACCGCCCCCGTTGATCGAAGTTCCGCCTCAAACCTGAGGTCGCCAGCATTCGGTGCGTTGTAAGGAACAGGTGCACCCACGTCGGGCACCGTCCTGGAGGGGACAATGAACAGAATCAACAGGGACTTCCTGCGTCTTTCTTTTGGTCGTGCGTGGGCCATCACGGCACTCGTGCTGGCCTTGCCGATGGGCACAGTGGTGGCGCAGGAGTCGAAAGACTTCAACGTCGCCGCGCAGGATGCGGCCAGCGGCCTCAGAGCACTGGCACTGCAGGCCGACTTCGAAATCCTGATGCCGCAGGAGCTGGTCGACGGCAAGATCATCAACGCCGTGGACGGCCGTTATGCGCCGGAAGAGGCGCTGCACCGCATGCTGCAGGGCACCGGCCTGAAATACCGCGCCACCGGGCCCAACACTTATGTGGTGGAAGAAGGCGAGCTCACTGTGCTCCCTTTTGTGAACGGGGCAGCCGGCTCAACGACGATTGCGCAACAAGAAGGCGCAACGCAGGCCAGCCCCGAAGCGCCGGCCGTTGATCCGGCCACGGTTGATCCGGGCGTCAATGCCACCGGCCAGGCGACGACTGCCAATGTCCAAGTCACCCGGACCGGCGGCATCGAAGAAATCATCGTCACCGGTCAGAAGAAGGAAGAGCGCCTGCAGGACGTGCCGATCGCGATCAGCGCGTTCTCGGCCGAAGACCTCAGCGAGCAGAAGATCGAAGGCGGCTTCGACCTGTTGAAGGCGATCCCCAACGTCACCTTCTCCAAGTCCAATTTCAGCAGCTACAACTTCTCGATCCGCGGTATCGGCACCAAGGCCGTCAGCGCAACCACCGATCCGGGCGTCGCCATCGCCTTCAACAATACCGCGCTGATCCAGAATCGCCTGTTCGAGCAAGAATACTTCGACGTCGAGCGCGTGGAGGTGCTACGCGGACCGCAGGGCACGCTCTTCGGTCGCACTGCGACGGCGTGTGTCGTCAACGTCATCAGTTCCAAGCCGGACTTCGACGAGTACAAGGGCAACCTGAAGTTCGAAGGCGGCAACTACGATACGCGCCGCATCGTGGCGATGGGCAACGCGCCCATCATCGACAACGTGCTGGCCCTGCGTGTGGCGGGCGCCATGACGCAGCGCGAGGGCTATGACTACAACGAGATCACCGGCAACCCTGTCAACGGCCGCGATCTGTGGTCCGGCCGCCTGACATTGGGATTCAATCCGACGGATCGCATCCGCACGTACCTGCTGTGGGAGCGTTTCGAGGAGGACGACGACCGCGCTCGGACCGGCAAGCAGTTGTGTCATCGCGACCCGGGGCCGGACACGATCGGGTCCACTCCCGTCGTCTCTGATCAAACGCCTGCGACGGAACTCGAACGTGCAGCGCTCATGCGCCCGGCGTTGTTCAGCCAGGGCTGCAAGCCGGGGTCGCTGTACGCCGACGAGGCGTTTGGCACGCCCAACGGCTTGGCGCTGCCCTTCGTCTTCGCGCCGCTCGCGCTGGGCAATGGACCTGGCGCGCTCTTCGGAATGGGGAACTTCGGTGATGGCATCAGCCAGACCTTGATCGGCTTGGGCGATCCCTACGGCGGCATGATGCAGTCGCGTGATCTTCGCACCATCGCCTCCTTTCGCGATCCTCGCTACGAGGCCAGCGCAGACTTGCTCGAGTTCAGTTTCGAGGCGGACCTGAGTGATGTGCTGACCTTCACCTCGCAGACCGCCTACAACGAAGATACCGTCTACTCTTTCCAGGACTTCAACCGCTTCAATACGTTGCCGGTGTTCACGGATACCTCGCAGTTTGTGGACTTCGGCGGCCAGCCCAACAAATGGGTGCCATTGATGCCGGGCGGCGTCTTCTGCGATCCGCAGCTCGGCTGCTCCGATCGGCTTGCAGGCTTCGACATCTCACAGGCAGAAGGACGGCAGTTCTCGCAGGAGTTTCGCCTGCAGTCCAGTAGTGACGGCCCCTACAACTTCAGCGTCGGTGCCAACTACACGCAGTTTGACACCTTGGTCGACTACTACGTCTTCTACAACATCATCACGGCGCTGGCGATGTCCCCTCCCTTCAATGGAACGCCAGAACTCAACATGTGTTCGCAGAGCGCGTTCCCCCAATTCGCACTTCCGGTCACGGGCGTGCCAATCGATGACCCGCGCGCCGGTTGCTCCTACATCGATCCCAATCCGATCGAAAGCATCAACGGCGAGGGGCACAACTACTTCCGCAGCAAGAACCCGTACGAACTTCGGTCTACGGCGATGTTCGGCGAGTTCTACTGGAACATCCAGGACGATCTGAAGCTCACCGCCGGCTTGCGCTATACCGACGACACCAAGACCTTCATTCCGGTGCCGAGCCAGATTCTGCTGGGCAAGGGCATCCTGTCCGGCGGCACGACGGCTCGCGGTTATCCCGAGAAGCCCGCGATCGAACTGCACTGGGGCGAGTTCACGGGCCGTCTGGGTCTGGACTGGAAGCCGGAACTGTCGTTTACCGATCAAACGCTGCTGTACGCGTTCTACTCGCGCGGCTACAAAGGCGGCGGCGCCAATCCGCCGTCACCGGGTTTCGCAACCGGTGAGGAACTGGTGGCGCTTGCACGTGAGCTGGGCGTGCAGTTGCCGCAGTTGCCGCCTCCGGTCTTACAACTGAATGCCGTGGAGTACGGGCGCACCTTTGAACCCGAGTTCGTCAACGCCTTCGAGATCGGCATGAAGAACACGCTGTTCAACGGCAGCCTATTGCTGAATGCCGGCGCGTTCTACTACGACTACACGGATTACCAGGTCTCGCAGATTCGCGACCGTACCGCAGTCAACGAGAACTTCGACGCCAAGATCTGGGGCCTGGAACTGGAGGTGCTGTTCTCGCCCACGCCGGATCTGAAGATCAACGCCAACCTCGGCTATCTCCAAACCCGGATCGCCAATAGCGAGGGCTCCGTCGACATCATGAACCGCACGCAGAGCGATCCCGACTACGTGGTGGTCAAGCCCTGGGCCCAGTTGCCGTCAAACTGCGTGGTGCCGACGGGCGTGGCGGAAGCGTTCCTCAACAGCAGTACTGGTTTCGGAAGCTATTGGAACCTGTGCGGCGGCGCGCGCGGGTACCTGGACCTGCTGACGAGCAGTTCATTCTTCATCGACCCTGCGACCGGCCAGCCCTACGATTTCCGCAACTACCCTGAAATCAACGGCGGTGCCGGCGTCCGGGCGGATCTCGGCGGCAACGAGCTGCCGAACTCGCCGAATTGGACCGCGAATCTCGGCGTTCAGTACGGCATGGACTTTGCGCGGGCGTGGCGCGTGACCGGTCGCATCGACGGCTACTACCAGGGCGAGTCCTGGGCGCGCGTCTACAACGCCGATCCCTACGACCAGCTGCGCAGTTGGTACAACGTGAATCTATCGACCTGGGTCGAGCAGATCGACTGGGGTCTCAAGGTGGAGGTGTATGCCAAGAACCTGCTGAACGACACGCCGATCACCGATGCCTTCCTGAACTCCGATGACACGGCTTTGACGACGAATGTCTTCGTCCTCGATCCGCGCCTGATCGGCATCTCCATCCGCAAGGACTTCTGAGGAGCGCCGCCATGAGAAACCAGAAGACCATCGGAGCGACGTCCATGTCCCTGAATCCATTTTGCAGTGCCCTGCGTTTGATCGCGGGTTCGTCGATGCTGGCCGCGTTGTCCGCCGTCATGCCGACTGCCGCCTGGGCTATTGACGAGTGCACACCCGCACCCGGCAGCGGCACGCTGGGTGACGGTGTCGGCGGCGTCTCCGACCCCAGCTTGAACGGCACGGCCCCCGACAGCTTCAACTGCACGACGACGCCGTATGCAGCCGGCATCACCTACAACTCGAATGGCGACCTGACGGTCACCAAGACCAACGCCGGCAACACGGTGATCACCGCCAACGGCATCAACCTGACCGGCAATGGCAGTGACAACGTCACCTGGGATTCGTCGATAGGCATCATCTCCGGCACGACCGCGACCGCCGGTCCACTGCTCGATATCACCACGGCCTCCGGCGACATCAGCATCACCGCGGGCCTGATGAACGCCAATCAGCTCGGTACGACGCACGGTATTCGGGCCAACTCGACAATGGGGGGTGACATCGCCATCACCCACACCGCGGTTGCCAACAGCGTGGCGACGAGCGAGGCCGCCATCTCAGCGGTCACGGCAGGCGGGAACATCAACATCACGCGGACCGGAACCTCAGGCAATGTGCTCGGTTACCGTCGGGGCATCGTCGCGCAGACCAGCGGCGCCGGGAGCATCAACATCACGACCGGCACGGTCAGCGTGAATGCGACGGACGGCATCGCCGCCATCGACACCCTTGCAGGCACCGGCACCACGACGATCAACCTTCTCAGCGGCGGAGTCGTGAACGGTGGCCCCGGCCTTGCGATGCGTGCCGTGTCCACTGGCGGTAGCCTAGTGATCAACAGTACGGGGTCGATCATCGGACGCCTGGATTTTTCCGGGGTTACAGGCGGGGTCAGCCTTAGCGGGTTTGGCCCGCAGCTCAGTGGAATCAGCACTTTCAGCGCCGCCGCAGACACTATCGCAATCTCGGCCAGCTCTGGAGGCTCGCTGGCGGCGGGCGGCATGCTGATATTGGGTGCGGGCAACGACAGCATCAGTGCCAGCGGGGCGTTTTCGGCAGCGACGGGCAGCGTCATCGACTTCGGTAGCGGCGCGGATACCTTCGCCGTCTCGGCCATCTTTTCCACAACCGACGGGGGCGGCTTTCTGGGCACCAACGCGACGCTGGATTTCGGTGCGGACAACGATGTGCTGAACGTGACGGGGGCATTCACGATGAACCAGGGGCTGCTCAGCTTCGGTTCGGGTGACGATGCACTCAACGCCAGCAACTATCTCAAGATCCAGGAAGCGACCATCGATTTTGGTGTCGGCACGGACACCCTGAATCAGAGCGGTACCTTCTATGCACTCGGCCGTGCCGTCATCAATGGTGTCGAGAATTTCAACAACAGCGGCATCATCTACCTGGGCGGACAGCGTTCCGTCGGCATCGACGCCAGCGATTCGCGCGAGGATGACGCATTGTTCATCACCAGCGGCGTCTTCACCGGTTCCGGCGACAGCCGCATCTTCCTGGATGCAGACCTCGGCACCGGCGCCTCTCAGGTGGACTGCAGCACGCCGGTCGCCTCCGATTGCGTGAACTTCACCGGCGCGACGACGGCAGGCTCTACCGTGGTCACGGTCCAGGACATCTCGTTCAGCCCTACCGGCGGCGCTTTCGGATCGGTAGTCACGCTGATCGAGGGTGCGACGGCAGCGGAGCACTTCACGCTCGACCCTGAGTCGCTGTACTTCGCCAGCACGCCGCAGGGCGACGCGATCCGCAAGACGCTCGTCGCCTACTCGTTCCAGTACGACCCGGACACGAAGCGTCACCTGCTGATCGGCGCCCCGACCGATGAGGTCTACCAGATGGGAATGCTGGCAACCTCCGCACAGGAAACCTGGCGCGCATCGACCGGCAACTGGCTGAGCCGGCAAGCGGACTTGCGCGCGACGCCCGGCGGCCTGAAGCGCTCCAACGGAGCCTGGGCCAAGCTGGCGGCCGCGGAGGCGGAGCGCGACATAGGCGCGTCCTACAGTGCATCGGGTGTGAGCCTCGATTACGACGTCGCGCATCAGCAGCGCACGACCAACCTGCTGTTCGGTGCCGACATGGTAGGCGGCGATGTGGCCGCCGGAACCTGGGTGGCAGGCGCGATGCTCGGCTTCGCACGCAGTGACGTCGGCTTTGATGCGACGCCGACCGATGCGGTCTCGACCGGCATCACCGGTGGCGTCTATGCCAGCTATGTCGCGGGGTCTTTCTTCGTCGACTCGCTGCTGAACGTCAACCAGATGCACTACACCGTCAACGCGCCTCAGATGGGCCTGGAGACCGGTGTGCCGATGCGCTTCGATACACGCTCCATCGGCGGACAGGTGGAGACCGGCTGGCGGATCGCGGTGCGCGGCGCATTCTTTATCGAGCCGCTGCTTGGCGTGTCGTACATCTCCACAAAGTTTGATGACGCTGATGTACCAGGCGGCGGCGGGGGCTTCGACTTCGGTGACAAGTTCAGCAGCCTTCGGTTCGGTGGCGGTGCGCGTGTCGGCCTGAAGGCGGATCTGTTCGGTCTCACTGCCGACTACAGCCTGCTCGCGCGCTACTGGAACGAGTCCGAAGCCCGGAACGTGACGACGGTGCTATCCGCTGGCGGATCATCGATCGATGTGACGGATGCCTTCGACGGCCAGTTCAACGAAGTCGTTGCCGGCCTCCATCTGCTGGGGGCCGAAGGCACGGTCTCCGGCTTCTTCAATCTGGGTGGCAAGTTCGGCGACGACTACCAGTCCATCGACGGTTCCGTCGGCGTCCGCGTGCGCTGGTAAGCCTCATCACTGGCCCGGCCCGCACAGGGCCGGGCTTTCTGCCGCAGCTTCTCGCGCCGGCATCTGGCGATTCCCAGCTTCTCCGGCTCTGCGGCGATGACAGTCCATCTGTCATCGCCGCTTTTTTAGCTAAAACAAAAAGGAAAGGCCGCAGTAGCGGCCTTTCCTGTCTTGAGTACGTTTGTGCTCAGTGTTTCGTGATGCCACGCATGGATGTCTCCGCTTGAGTCGTGAACTGGCTCAGCCGATTTGCCGATGGAACAGCGTAGTGTGCTTCCCCACCATACCCAATCGAGCGAAAAGATAAACGAGTGGTCGCTCAGGGCGACCGTTGACGCGCTCAATGCTAGCCCGCAAGTTGCCCTGCTTCAGAGCTTTGCATACCGCCATAGCCTGCTGGCGAGGCACGTATCCAATCTTTTGGGCATCCAAATGGATTGCGACTGCATTGCAGTCGTGCGCGTTCTCATGCTCTGGTTCAAACCGGACCGGCGCTCCAGGAGAAACGGCTTGAACGGGAAGCTTGCTCACGTGACGAAAGCCGGCAACCTCGATCAGCACGTCGCAGACGTCGATATCGCCTTCCAGCGGATCAATGATGCTGAAGCCGTCACCGGGCAGCTTTGCGCCTGTATAGGCCAGCAGCGCAAAGTCGCTGATCTTCGTGTCCGCACGAAGGCGAAACTGCTCCAGATATTGAGCATAGTCTCCGCGAGTGCGGGGTGGCAGCCGGCGCATGAAGGTCTCCAGAACACCGAGGTGGTATTCCTGGTCCAGCTTTCTGAACGCGGGGAAATTCACAAACCCTTCTGCTTGTGCGGACTCGAAGTCGGCCGTCTCGGTTAAGTAACGCAAGCGGACGTTGCCATCCGGCTGACGCACCAATTCTGCCACCGCCCGCCGGTTGCGGACGCTACTTTCTTGCCCCTGCCATATCAGCAGCAGTCGATAGGGCTCATGAATGTGTTCGATGAACTTCATAATATTGTTTCACTGTACTCCTAAGGCGGGCCCGACGTGCGAGTACCAATCGGAGCATAAATCGGGCCCGCTCCTCGCTCAATGGAGTTCCCAAAGGAAGCCGGGTTAGCGTTGCCAATTCGGCTAATAGCCCGTGCTCATCTAGATCCAGTACCTGACAGATCGCCATGGAAGTCAGGGGGTGCCTTTCCATGAGCTTGCGCAGAAGCTCCGAGTGCCCCGCGCGCTTGTCGTCCTCTTGGCGCCACCGCATGTGGTGACATCCTCGTTCGACATACCGGCTCATGTGCTGTTCGCTATCAAATCGGCTGAACTGATTGGGCGGTATCTCGTGCCCGAGGCTCGTGCCGTTGTCGAATGCAGGTGATAGTTTGAAGTGAAATGCTTCGGGAGCTTGTGGCCGCCATACGAGCATGCCCCAGTTCTCTTGATGGCGATCGGTATTGCCGATCAGGGCGTCGAAGGTCAGCATCTTGGCCCACAGAAGCGGCCAGGTAGCGTCAAGGGAGAATCCATCTGAAACTGACAATGATCGACACCAAGCTTCAATCGTCCCGAAATTGTGTTGTGTCCCCCTGCGTAGGTCGTAGTTCTCGATAGACGCCTTCATGAAGGAACTGCCTGGGATGTACCGGTAGCCGGGATCATTCGGATGCCCGTAGAACCACTCGATCAGAGCCGCACATTCCCGGCGGTTGGCGTCCCATGCCGGGTATGCCGGAGGTACTTCGACTCCGGTGAGTCTGCCAATGCGATGAGCCACGATCTCGGCCCAAAGCTGGTCGGGGTACGCCTCGCGCGACTTTTTGAAAAGGTAAGGGTGCCCAGGAATCAGCAGCGGGTGAGGTGATGGATCTGGGCAGCGCAGAAGACGTTTGTCACGTGAGCCCTCCGGAAAGAAGGGATGCTCCTCGTCCTGAGGCCAGTTCGTAACATCGATAATGCCGGGGTCTGTGTCTGGGGACATTAGCCGATAGTAAAATCGAAACCGAGACAAGCGTACTGACTTGTTGATCGTAGGCGCGATAAACGCCCCAGGGTGCTGTGGCGAACCTGCACTCAGGCTATCGAACGCCCGGTCTGCGGACAGAGAAGTCCTCTAGGAGGCAGACAGTCAGATGCCGTGCCGGCGAGTTTTAAGACTATTGTGCGCCCCCGAACTGTACTTTACGTGGTTACGGGGAATACGGTCGGTCAAGCTTTGGACGTGATGGCGCTGTGATCGTAAAGCCGCAAAATGGTTGCACAATACAAAATCTCAGTTGTCCTGAGAGCAGACTCAAGGAACCAGTCGTGACTAACCCCTTACTCCCAGAACTCCCGCAAGCCGCCCAACCCTTCGACACCGTCAGCACGGCGGGTCGCCCGAGCGCGGAGCAGTTCGCGCTGGCCAAGGAACGGGGCGTGCAGCGGGTGATCAACCTGTGTCCGCACGGCGAGCCCTGCGCCTATGACGAGCCGGCGCTGATGGCGCAGCTGGGATTGGACTACGTGAACATTCCGGTGGCGGGCCCCGGTGATCTGAGCGTCGACAAGGCGCGCGAGTTGGATGCGGCGCTGGCGAGCGCAAAGGGGCCGGTGCTGGTGCATTGCGCGAGCAGCAACCGTGTCGGC
>SXGT01026291.1_pt1 | contig 11544 bp, 13 predicted proteins | sample 3176221 | NCBI WGS metagenome assembly SXGT01 (sample SAMN11356862, study PRJNA531348) | freshwater metagenome | isolation source: freshwater sample F1-120 | place: China: Fuxian Lake, Yuxi | collected 2017-12-25
AAGATGAAAAGCCAGGAGCGATGGACTCAGGCGTGCCGGAGGGTGATCCCTGGCGATGATGTCGCCGCGCCCAAAAACAGGCATTTCGACCGAAAAACCTTGTCAAGCATTATTTTCAAGTTTTGACGCTGAATAGATACATCCCAGACAGCTTGCACTGGATCATTTCCAAGATCGTGGCGGGGAATCCTTGCTGTTGCAGTGTCTCGCCCTTTACAAAGAACAAGAGGCGATTGGCGGAGCTGAAGAGGCCGAACGGCTTGCTTTTGCCGAGTGGTTCCGTCTTGTTGATGGTGAAATTGAGGGGATGCGGTATTCTTTCGATGTTCAATCAATGGCTAGGCCGATTAGAAATAAATACGTCAATGAGTTACTGGGTTGGATAGAGTCAGAGCGGGTCCGCAAAAAATCCGATGATTAGAGCCATAATTTCCCCGGACCTCATGACTTAATACACACATCAAGATTCCCCCCAGCGCCCGGATTGGCCGGGCGCATCCATTACGGAACGGGAGGAATACATGTCCAGTACCCACCCCCGCCGCCGCGTCTTGCGTCGGCCTGAAGTCGAAGACCGCACCGGTCTAGCACGCAGCACCATCTATAAACTCATTGGCCAGGGCGAGTTCCCGGAGCCGATCAAACTCGGCTCCCGCTCTGTCGGCTGGGTTGAGGGTGAGATTGAGCGATGGATTGAGTCCCGCCGCCGGGGCGTGCACGCATGAACGGCGCAATCATAAGCAATCACCCGAATTTCTGGCCGGAAGTTGCCGGAAAACTGATTAGACGGGCCGCCACGGCTGCGGTACTGTCTGCCCACGGTTTTGACAGACCGCAACCTGAGGCGCAGATCAGCCGCGCTCACCCGAAACGCGGCTTTTTTGTGTCAGCATGGCAAGCTTTATGGGCGTGCCGTGCGGGAAGGGGCAACCCTTGCCGGTCCTCAGGCCGGTCTGTCAACCCGCACGGCACCGCCCACCCATTTGACAGTGGGGCAGCGGTACAACCACCGCAACCTGAGGAAACCACCATGGCTCATACCGCCACCCCCACGGGCGCAATCCGCCCAACGTCACCCATCCCTACCTGTGAAGTCTTGCAGGGCATTTTGATTGAACTGGAAGCCGCCGCCGATTTGGTCGAGCAGTTGCTTGTCAACGGCCCGGATTCCAGTGTGGTCGCCACGCTCGTTCAGTCGCTGGATGAGATGACCGGCCTGCTGAAGGGAGACCGCTAATGGACTCCACGATCTTCAGCAAAACAATCCATTTCCCCCTGGCCCCGAAACACTCCCGGCCCGAGATACTTAAAGGCTCCTCGCACTTCACCAGTCTCCCGGCAATCTTCGCCATTCTGATGACCGGGCAGTGCCGAGGCGACGGCCAGGAGGCCACCCATGAGTGAGCCAACCATCACCCCTGATGACCTTAGCGAAGCCGTCTTTAAGATTCGTAGGGAAAATTTACAAACCATGACGATTATCTGTGCCATGCAACGCTTGCATCAGTATTCCGGCGAAATGGACGGTGATGATCTTGCCGCCCTTGCACTTGAAACTGAGGCTCTGCTTGAGGTGGTTCATGACCGGCTGGCGGAATTTGCCGGAGAGCTGTTAGCGCTGGGGAGGGCCGAAGCATGACGCTTGAAACACGAAAGCCGGTCCCCCGCTACAGAAGACCGGCCCTCAAAAATACCGACGGGCTTACTGTATCACGAATGGTTCGTGAGGTGGTTGCAACCCTCGCCATCGGTGCGCTGGTGGCTACCCTGCTCTGGAGCAGCGTTTTCGGTATGGCCGCCGACCTGAGTTCCGGGCCGGTGGCAATAAGCGGGCCGCACGGTTCCCTTTATCTGGGTGGCCGCACCCATGGCGAGTAAACCGAAGCCAACCAGGCCGCTGGCGTATGAGGTGGGGGGAAATGTATTTTCCCCGGAGGAGCGGATAGACCTGGCGTTAGCCTTTATTGATCCCAACCTGCCCCGCGAAGAGTGGGTACGAGTTGGCATGGCGCTCAAGTCGGAGTTGGGTGAGTCCGGCTGGCTGGCTTTCGATGAATGGTCAAAAGGGGGGCAAGCCTATGATGAGCGTGCAGCCCGCGACGCCTGGAAGTCATTCAAAGAGGGCGGGCCGGTCAAGGTTGCCACCCTGTTTCACCTGGCGAAAGAGGCCGGATGGAAATCAGACAGCCCGCCACCGTCACCACCGCCGCCCGACCCCAAGAAGATCGAGCGCGAAAAAAGGGCGGAGCTAAAGCGGTTGCGCGATCAGGCCAGCGCCGCCGGTAACGCCGCCGCACTGCTGAAGCTGGCACGGCCCTGTCAGGCGCACGCTTACCTAAAGGCCAAGGGCGTTTTGCCGGTCAAGGGGTTGAAGGTGATCGACGCCGCCGATGCGATCCGGACGGGCTGCAAATTTGGCCCGGAGATTACGGCGGAATCCGGGCGGCTGCTGCTGGTCCCGATCATCAGCGAAGCCGGGGCCGTGCAATCGGTCGAGGCCATCACGGAAGACGGCAAGAAGGGCTATTTGCTGGGAGCGAAAAAACGGGATGGATATTTCGTTATCGGCGAAAAATCCCCCGGCACCGATGTTTACATTGTTGAGGGGCTGGCGACCGGGTTAAGCGTGCACCAGGCGACCACAGCCCGCGTGCATGTGGCCTTTGACGCGGGCAACCTAAAGCCTGTGGCCGAGATCAGCCGCCGCCGTTTTCCTGATGCCCGTATCGTCATTGCGGGCGATCTGGACGAATCCGGCACCGGACAGAAGACAGCCAGCGCCGCCGCCGCTGCCGTCAACGGGTTGGCGATCCTGCCCGGCTTCACCGCCGTGGAGGGCCGTACCTGGGGCGACTGGAACGACCTGCACCAGGTGGCCGGGATTGAGGCGGTTACCGCACAAGTCACCGCCGCCCTGAATCGGCCAGCCGAGCCCATACCCGGCCCCGCCCCAGCGGAGCCAGCCCCGCAATCTTCCCGCCGCAAGCAAAGCCCCTACTCCACCAACGATTCCGGCACCTGGCATACGGACGCGGACGGGGAAAAGACCTTTATCTGTGCGCCGCTGCGCGTCGTCGCCATGACCCGGAACGAACGTGGCGAGGCCTGGGGCCGCTTGCTTGAATTCAAAGACCCGGAAGACCGGGAGCACCTGTGGGCGTGTCCGATAAAGTTACTGGCGGGCGATGGGGTCACCTTTCGCGAGGCACTCATGGAGCGGGGGCTGGTGATTAGCCCAGCCAAGAACGCACGGGCGCATTTGTCCATTTACGTGCAAACCGCTGAACCGGGCCGATTCGTGCACTGTGCGGAACAAACCGGCTGGACTGTCATCGACGGCAGGCACGTCTTTGTGTTGCCCGATGCGACCATCGGGCCAGATTCCGGAACAACCCGCGTGCTTTACCTGGGGGACGTCGTGAGTGGCTATGGCGTGCGCGGCACACTTGATGAATGGCAGGAAACGCTAGGGCGCTGGTGCGGCGGCAATTCCCGGCTGCTGTTGAGCGTGAGCATGGCCTTTGCGGCCCCGCTGCTGGGACTGTGCGGGGCAGAAGGCGGGGGCGTACATTTTCGGGGGGGATCCAGTTCCGGCAAGACTACCGCCTTGAGGGCTGCCGTATCCGTGGCGGGCGGGCCGGATGCGCTGCAACGCTGGCGAGGCACCTCTAACGGGCTGGAGGCCGCCGCTTGCGGCCACAATGACGGCCTGCTGGCACTGGATGAAATGGGGCAGGTTGCCGCCACTGAGGCCGGAGAAATCGCTTACATGCTGGCCAATGGCGCGGAGAAGCTGCGGGGCGCTCGAACCGGGGGGCTGCGCGAAGTACGGCGCTGGCGGCTGCTGTTCCTGAGTTCGGGTGAGCTGGGGCTAGCTGACCACATGCTGACGGCGGGCAAGCGTGCGCGGGCCGGTCAAGAAGTCCGGTTGCTGGATATTCCCGCCGATACCGGCAAGCATGGCGCATTTGAGGAATTGCATGGCCACAAAGACGGGGCCGAGTTTTCACGCGCCATCATGAAGGCCAGCGGTCAATTCCATGGGACGGCCTTTCGGGCGTTTCTCGAAAAGCTCACCGCAATGGATAGCGAGGAACCCCGCGAATTCATCGAAATGAAACACGATCAATTTATCAGGGCCAACCTGACCGGGCGCGATCCCTGCGGGCAGGCCATCCGTGCGGGCCATCGTTTCGCCCTCATCGCCACGGCGGGCGAGTTGGCCGCTCAGTTCAAGATCGTGCCGTGGCCTGACGGCGCCGCAAGCTGGGCCGCCCGCGTCTGCTTTGACGCCTGGCTGAAAGCGCGGGGCGGGGCCGGAAATCAGGAACCCCGCGACATGCTGGCCCAGGTCCGCCATTTCCTGGAACAGCACCGGGAGAGCCGCTTGACCCCGTGGGCGTGCGAGCGCTGCGAGGGCACGGGACAGGCCGCCGCCGGAAGATACCAGGACAGCAAGACCGGCGAATGGACGGACGGGGCGGGCAAGTGCCACCTGTGCAACGGCACGGGTAAAACACTACAGCGCACCGTTAACGCGGCGGGCTATCGCCGACTGGTTGCAACCGCCGCAAGAGATGCCGTAGACGGGAAAGAAAACCGGCACACCCACTTTTACATCTCGCCCGAGTGTTGGACGCTTGATCTGTGTGCCGGGTTTGATGCGAAGGCGGTCACTGCGCTCATGCTGGAGCGGGGTATTCTGCTTACCGATCCAGGCACGCCACATATCCCCCGAAAGAAAGTCAGGCCACCCGGCGAAACGCCGCGCTGGTTTTACGTCGTGAACTTCGACGCTGAGGGGTGGGAGTTGTGAGCGGTTGCGGCCCGGTTGCATCGGTTGCACAGCCACCGCCAAGACAGCCCGAAATCCAGCAAAACCCGGACCACCGCGCGCGGGCCGCTGCGCCAGAAAAACATCCCCCCCTGGGTCCGCTGGATTTTCAAAGGTACTCCTACAACCGTGGCCTTACGGGTGAAAACAGTCGCGGGGTTTGGCTAGGGTATGCGGCGGCCAGTAAGGCAACAGGCCGCAAGACGCAACGCGGATTGCATGGGACGGGAAGAGTCCACCCTATAACCAACAGCCGATTACCGCCATGAAAAACAGACGGCCCCCTGGCTGGGACATTAACCCCCAGTGGCATCGAGGCTTTGAGCCAGAGCCACCCAGAAAGCGGGCGCGGCCAATGCCGCCCAAGCCGGTACAGACGACCAGGCACCCAGCAAAAAAGATCAGGGCCGCCCTCGCTGCTTTTCTGCGCGGGCTGCTGGCGATGATTGAGGGCAAGTCATGAGTACCCAGTTACGGCACATCCGCGAACTGCTGGCACGGGGCGAACCCTTGCCGCCCGCTTCGTCGGGGTGGCTGGTGCGGGCCGTTGACCGGTTGCTGGCGGGCGATGATCCAAAAAACGCGCTGGAGCTTGACCATGCGGGCGCGTTACGGGAGCGGAACCGCCTTCTATGTGAGGGGGCTTCAAGCCTTCATGGAGCGACATGGACAAGGGCCGAAACCATCGCCAAATTAGCAGGCCGCCACCAATCCGGGAGGAAGTCCCCGGACTGGCTGATACAAGCCAACCAGGCCGCCAAGATACCCGGCACCGCCCGCCAGATTTACGACATCATCCGCTGAAGAAAACCCGATCCATATTTCACAGACTTGTCTTTATGATGAAGCCTTCACAAACCGATGAGGCCCGACAATGAAGGCAACCGAATACCTATCCCGGCTCAACGAGGCCACCGCCAGAACCGCCGCCACGAGTTTCGCCGCCCGGCTGCTGGCAACCCCGGCACAAGCCGAGCGGCTGGAAAGCATCGACCCCATGCCCCCCGCTGCGGCCGATTTGGCAGCATTGGCGGAACATGACACCGGCATGGATGATCTGGTAATGGCGATGGAGCCAACCGGGGCCGGGCACTGGTGGGCGCGGGCCGCGTTTCACGACATCAGCACCGCCGCTGTGCAAACCCTCGCCCGCACCGTGGCACCGCCCGCGCACCGGTCATTCCTGACCATCGTCAACGCTCCCGACTTCAAGACGGTCACCGCGAAATTCAGCTTCTACGGCGTCTCACTGCAAGAAATCAGAGAGGGCGAAGAATACCCCATGTACCACCCAGACGACGGGGAAAGCGGCAGCGCGTCGGGCCGATTGACGCATTATGGCAGTTGCGTCGGCATAACCCGCGAGGCAGTCATCAATGACCGCCGCCTTGGCTTCCTGGGCCGCATGACCGAGGCGCTCATCGGCAGCGCTTACCGCAAGGAGGCCGCGCTTGTCTATGCCGCGCTGGAGGGCAACCCCAACCTGAGCGACGGCTTGCCCTGGTTTGGTACCGGCAACAGCGTCACCGCCCCGTCATTGGTTCAGGCCCTGGCTGACGGCTTAAGTGCGCTGCATGGGCAGACCTTGCCGAATGGTGACCTACTGAATGCACAGCCTGCCGTGCTGGTGATTCCGCCGGGCTGGAGTGCGCTGGAGTCCGGCCCCATTTCAGATGCTTTGCTGCAGCTGAGTCGGCTCACCCTCATCAAGTCCGCTGCGGTCACGGCGGGTTATCTATTCGCATCACCGGGCGAATGCCCCGCACTGGGACTGCTGGCCTTGCAGCCCGACGCCTCGCCAGAGGTGCGGGTTCAGCCCCGCCCGAAATCCGGATTCTTGACGGATACCGCCGCGTTATTCCGGGTCACGCATCCAATGGGCATCATGCCGCTTTCGAGGTTGGGCGTGGTCAAAATCGAGGTGGCACCATGAGCCTGTTGAATACTTTTCAGCGCAAGACGCCAAACCCGGCTGATTTGTGTGCTCTGAGTGCCGGGGATTACAAGAACGCGGCCCAACGCAGCGAAGAACTCCAGCGCGAAATCCGCAAGTGGCGGGCAAAACCGCCGTCCTTGAAGGACTGCATGGGCATCCTTGAGCAGCACGCCGCGACACGACGCGCCCAGTTCGAGGCCCTGGTTGATTTGCGCCTGGCGGAGCTGGTGCGCTTTGACTTCGACCCTGGCCGCCCCGAGGAGGCGGAATTCCTGGACCTGCACCGGTTTCTTGCACCGCGAGAGCTGGGCCGTTTCGTTGCGCATGAGGCAATCTATGGCCTGATGACGGACCGCCTGCTGCAGGTAGCCGAGGAACGGCTAAAGGCGATGGGCTGCGGCAAAGGCCCCAGCATGGCCGAAAAGCGCTCCCGCCTGGCGGAGCTGGAAGCGGAGTATCAGGCCGTGAGCGCAGTCCGCGATGACGCATTGCGAACCTGGCGGCACATGACCAATCAGCCAGCGGGGTATCCCGCGTGATTATTCGTAAAGCCACCTACCTGAAACACCGCGACATTGCGATCCACGAGGCGTCACATTTCGCGGTTGGCACCCTGCTGAAGTTGCCCATGCAACTACCGGAGGTATTTCGCGACGGCAGCGGGGGCATCGCGCCATTTGATAGGGAAGAAGCACACCGCCTGGGCGTGATTGCGGCCCCTTATGACCCACCCGAGCAAGAGGCAAAAGCCATGGGTAAGGCAGGCGTCCGCATCGCGGCGGTATTCCTGGCCGGTTGTGCGGGTGAGGCCATTCATTTCGGCGTGCCGACCGACATCATCATCGGCGGACGAACCCCTGACATGATGTACGCCGGTCTGGTGCTCGAACTGGCTGGGCAACCCATAAGCCAGCTTTCCGCCGCCTGGGAGATTGCCGTACGGCTACTCAGGCACGCATGGCCTGCCGTGGTGCGAACGGCTGAACTGATTCCTGTGACCGGCGGCACATACCGGCCACCGCGTTTTAACTGAGTGACATCTCACGCTGCTATTGACTCCAGCAGGGCGGCGTGAGTGCGGAAGGCCACGCCGGGGGCCGCACATACCCGGCACCTAATAACGTATGCCAAACCCATCAACGCTTAAACGCAATCAGGCCCGGCTCAGGCGGGAGCTGAAGCATCTTCTATCAACGCCTGGCGATTACCAGGCCGGGCCCGCGATTTGTTCACTGTTGCGAGACGCCTCAATGAGGGCCGCCGCCCACCCGCCACCCTGGCGAGAAACCTACCAATCGAGGTTTGGCCCTGTGACCATAAAAAAGACCTACAGCGACATGGTATGCGTCTGCATTCACGGCCAAGGAGAAACGCTCAGAATGTCTCCAGCCGGGCGCAAATGGTAACGCCTGACCTTATCCGGCGATGGTATCGGCACTTGAGTCTGTTCCCAAAAAACAAACGAGGGAACAGAAACATAAAAAGTTGGAACAGCCGCAAGCCACGCCAGCAGTGGCCTAGAGAGATTGTGTTCCAATGTTCCCTTGTTCCCATAAAAAAAAGGGGTAGCAAGTAGGTAAACCAGAAAGGATCACCCCCCCTGTTTTTTGCGGGTAAAAAATTGGGTTGACGGTATCGGTGACGGTATCGGCGCGTCTTCAATGAAGAAGAAACCCAGCAAATACGGGTGCTGTATGGTGATGATTCGATTCCGACCATCGCAAGTCCTGGGTGATCCCTGGCAATCCATGAAACCCGCTAGCCGCAAGGCCTGGCGGGTTTTTTGTTATCTGGGGGCTTCCGACCGCCAGGGCCTTTTTATGCGGGCATCAACATGACAAATCGCCGGGGTTTGGGCAGACTCCCGGTTCATTGACCTAAACTTCAACTTCCTCCTGTCTTGGTGAACCAGTAAAACCTGTCCGCCCTCATCTGGTCCGTCGCCGATTTGCCGTGTGGCGACTACAAGCAATGCGACTATGGCAAGGTCATCCTGCCGTATCGAACGTCACCGTGCTGGGATGCAGTTTACCGAGAGGACGCGTCTGACAGCGGTGATGCGCCACTACGTTGCCATCCCGGCTGATGGTGCTGGGCGACCGCTGGAGGGTTTCCGCCATAAACCGGATGCTCTAGGCTTGTTGGTGAAGACTGGATGGGATGACCAGGCGCAGCGGGTATTTCGGCGTGTATGATACGGTCCCATGTGGTTTGAAAAGAGCATTACCCTCAAAGCGCGCCGGCGGGGCTTTCATTTGGTTACCTCCGAGCTGCTGGCCCAGTTGCCGGAGCTCGACCGGTTCCAGGTGGGGCTGGCGCACTTCTTTATTCAGCACACGTCGGCCTCGCTGACGATCAACGAGAATGCTGATCCCGATGTGCGCCGGGATCTCGAGGTGCATCTGCGGCATCTGGCACCGGACGGGGCAGGGCACTATGTGCATGTCCTGGAAGGGGGGGATGATATGCCGGCCCATATCAAGGCCAGCCTCATGGGGGCGAGCGTCTCGGTGCCTATCGCTAACGGTCGTCTGCGGCTGGGGGTCTGGCAAGGCATTTATCTCGGCGAACATCGCGACCACGGCGGCCCCCGTCAGCTGATCGTGACACTCCAGGGCGAGCCGTTCCAGCATTGAGCACTCTCTCAACCTCAAGACAAGTTCCACCCATCACACTCCACGGAGCCGCCATGAAAATACGGATTGCCTTCCTGCTGCTGGCCAGTAGCCTGTTTACCCCGCTGTATGCCGCGACAGTGCCAGAGGCCGGAAAAAAGCCGGTCGAAATGACGGTCTATCGTAGTCCGACCTGTAGCTGTTGCGGTAAATGGCTGGAACACATGAAACAGGATGGTTTTGTCGTGAAAGACATCAAGACCGATGACATGGACGGCATCAAGCGCCAGCATGGCGTGCCGGACCATCTCAAGTCCTGCCACACCGCCCTGGGGGGTGGTTATGTGATCGAAGGCCATGTGCCTGCCAGCGATATTCGCGCTTTGCTGGAGAAAAAGCCGGCGGTCGCCGGTATCAGCGTGCCGGGGATGCCTGCGGGTACTCCGGGTATGGAGATGGGCGGCAGGAACGATCCTTACGCGGTGGTTCAGTTCGACAAGAGCGGGCAGGCGACGGTTTTTCATGATTATTCGGGCCAGTGATTCGCGCTGGTCATTTACCCCTTTGTGCCCCTCAGAGATCTGAACCATGCTGTTAGCCGGTGACGTAGGCGGAACCAAGACCATTCTCGCCCAGTATGAAAAAAGTACCGAAGGGCTGGAGCGGGTGCGTGAGCGGCTGTTTCCCAGTGCCGATTATGCGTCGTTGGACGAGATCGTCGCGGAATTCCTGAATGACCAGAGTATGCCGCTGGAGGCGGCCTGCTTCGGGGTGGCGGGACCGGTATTCGACGGCACCTCGCGCATCACCAATCTGCCCTGGCTGATTGAGGAGCGTTCGCTGGCGGTCACGACCGGCGTACAGCGCGTCAAGCTGCTCAATGATCTGCAGGCCATGTCGCTGGGGTTGCTGCGGCTGGGGCCGGAAGAATGGCTGGAACTGAATTCCAACGCCGAGCCGGCAACCGGCAACCGGGCTGTGATCGCCGCCGGTACCGGCCTGGGCGAGGCGATCCTTTATTGGGACGGCATGAATTACCACCCGCTCGCGACCGAGGGTGGGCACACTGACTTTGCACCCGCTGACACGCTGGAAGAGGGTTTGTTGCGGCATCTTCGCAGCAAATTTGGTGGGCACGTCAGCTACGAACGTATTCTGTCCGGCGCCGGTATTGCCTGCCTGTACGAATACTTGCGAGAGATCAGCCACACCCCCGAATCACCGGCGTTGGCGAACGTCCTGCGTACCACGGATGACCGGGCGCGAGAAATCAGTTTTCACGCTCTGGAATATAACGATCCGCTGGCCCGCGAGACGCTCCGCCGCTTCGCCCGTATCTATGGCGCTGAAGCCGGCAATCTGGCACTCAAGTGCTTATCCCGTGGCGGGGTTCTGATTGGCGGTGGCATCGCGCCCAAGATCCTCAATGCCCTGGTTGAGGATGGGCAGTTTATGGAGGGCTTCTGCGCCAAGGGCCGTTTCGCTGAGTTTCTGCGTCATATCCCCGTCCGCGTCGCTCTCAATCCCAATACCGCCCTCCTGGGTGCGGCGGATTATGCGGCGCGGTGCCTTTTGTGACGGGGAACAGGTTAGGAATGCTATTTGATTCGTTTCCCTTCGAACAGATCGCGGAATGAGGTCAGCGGAGGAAGATAGGTCTGTTCTGGCGGCGGAAATTCAGGCCGAAGTGCGAGCCACCGCGTCCTGCACGGGCCGCGATCACCTTCACCCGTCTGTTCTCAGGGCCATCAGTACGGTGCCAATGTGCCGTTTGTGCGTGGGGAAACCGATGTTTAAGCCCTTTGTGGTCATTTCTGTAGCAAGGTGCTGATCCACCGTCTGACGCTTTGGCTGCGCCAGGATCGCCGGTGAATTCGGCTATAATCGCCGGCTTTCTCACTTTCGGCCTATCGGAGTGGTCTGCGTGACTCCACAACAACGCGATGTTTCCACCTTCCAGGGATTGATCCTAGCGCTTCAGGATTATTGGGCGGCGCAGGGCTGCGTGATTCTACAGCCGCTGGATCTGGAGGTTGGTGCCGGCACCTTTCATCCCGCCACATTTCTACGCTCCATCGGCCCGGAGCCATGGAATGCTGCCTATGTCCAGCCGTCACGCCGTCACACCGATGGCCGCTATGGCGAAAATCCCAATCGGC
>SXGT01049133.1_pt1 | contig 11544 bp, 14 predicted proteins | sample 3176221 | NCBI WGS metagenome assembly SXGT01 (sample SAMN11356862, study PRJNA531348) | freshwater metagenome | isolation source: freshwater sample F1-120 | place: China: Fuxian Lake, Yuxi | collected 2017-12-25
CCTGTCGGTTACCAACATAAGATCAGGCAACAAATTTTAAATTATCTGCAAACCCTGGAATATCAAGCCGTGACTTTCGAGCGTTTTGCATTGCAAGGTACGCCTTCGCACATTTTAGTGGATAAGTCCGGGGTATTACGCAACTGCCGGTTTGGCTATTTTGAAGATTTGGAAACGCAAATCCAGGCGTTACTGGCCGAAACCCAGCCGACATGAAACGGTTATTCTTTGCGCTTTGGCCGGATGCTGCCACCCGTCGACATTGTCAGCAAATTGCAGCGGCGTTGAACGAGTACGGCAGACCCGTACAGGCGATGAATTTTCATGTCACATTGGCGTTTTTAGGGGCCGTTGATGCCCAGCAACAAATCGCCCTGACTCAGGCTGCCAGCCGTATTCAATTTACTGCGATGAAATTGAACTTTAACCGCTTGAGTTACTGGAAAAAACCGGGCATCGTCTGCTTGAATACGGATCGGCCCGATCCGGCAACATCCGCTTTGGCTGAACAATTGGTGCACATCGCCAAGTCAAACGGCCTGCAAATGGACGAACGTCCCTTTCAGCCGCACGTCACCTTATTGCGTAAAGCCCACTCGCTACCGCAGCTCGCATTCGAACCGATTGATTGGCAAGCTGAGAGCTTCTGTCTGGTGGAATCTTGTTCCAGGTCGAGTGGGGTGGAATATCACCTGCTAGAGCAATGGCGATATGACAAAAAGACTCTCTAGCTGCAACTTCAATTGTTGGATTACGCTCTGACGAGCTAACCCACCTGTGCGAATAGCCACCAAAATTCTTAAATATTTTATTTTCTTCACACTCGCCTTCATCTCCCCTAAACTCAACCACTATCAATCAGATAGCTGCCAATCCCTCCTAAAAACACTGGACTAAATAGACTTACCGAAAAACTAAAAACCATGCAGACGCAAACTATGCTGGACAGCCGCAATCAGTTTGTATGAAAATATAATTAAATTTCATACATTCGAATAACTAACTATGCGGATGAAAATGGGCGTGCTGAGCATAATGTAGCCCCGCGATCTTGACCGGAATCAGATTAAGCGCGCTATGCCTGACTCCGGTTTCAGCGGCAAGTTTTTCGGCAAACGCGCGTATTTGTTGTGTCATACCGCGAAGGAACAGGGTTTCCAGGCAGTCGTTATGATCCAGGTGCACATGCATGGAGGAAACCACCAGATCATGGGCCTGATGCTGATGACTGGTGACCCGTTCGGCCAGATTGCGCTCGTGATGGTTATAAATAAATGAAAAAGTGGCAACACTGTAAAGCGTCTGCTCCTGATCCAGGCGCTTTGCTTCGATTTCACGGCGAAGCAAATCGCGAATGGCTTCGGAACGATTGCTATAACCGCGCGCTTCGATCCATTGATCGAAATCCGCGGCTAATTCATCGCTGAGGGAGATAGTAAAACGTTCCACTGCCTGACTCCTGTCTTCACTTAGGGTTGATAGAGCCAAAATTATAACTCAGCGCATTACTCAAACTTATTTCTTTAGGCACACGAGAACATCATGCAAGCAGGAGAATATCGACATGATCATTTCAGTAAAACCTTCATTCGCAGCCAAGTGGCCATTGCGTTGTCGTTGCTGCTGCTTCTGCCTGCCGCCAATTTTTTCTATCCGACCGGTTACAGTTTAAAAGCGGGCATTCATGGTGTCAGCGCGATTCTGGCGATAGTGATTGGCACCTATCTTACCCATCGTGCCCTGCCTTTGATCAAGGGCATGCAGGTTAAATTGGAGTCTTTACGCCGCTGGGTGTTAGCCGCCACACTGTTGAATTTGATTGGCGCTATCAGCGGAAACTGGATTTACATGCGCTATCGCGGCCAGGATGGACCGCGTGATTGGATTTTGGCGCATGTCCCCACTTTTCATAATGTACTGATGGAGTTTAAAGAATTCGTTTCTTTGTTTCCGTTTCCGCTGATGCTGTCGGCCAGTTTCATCCTGTATTTTTATGGTTTGCCGATTCAGTATCGTCGAGATATTAGTCGTTTTGTCGGCATTACTATCCTGATTTCATGGAGCTTTTTGATGCTGGGCTTTGTGGCGGGTTTGGTTTTGGCCAAATTACGTTTTGTTTGAAAAGGGGACTCCATGCACAACGAATCTGAGCAACAAATTTATTCCGGCCCGGTAGTGGCCGCCAGTTTGTCGTTATTGCTGGCTTTTTTGACCTTGATGGTCAGTCATCACATTTCCAGACTGAGCATAGGCCTGGACAAAATTGTACATGCTTACGGCTACTGGATTCCCGGCTCAACAGGCAGCGGACCTGACGGCAGTATAGGTTCTTACTCCGGCAAAGAAACGCTAGCCATTGGCGTCTGGCTCATCAGCTGGAGTATTTTTCATTTTTTATGGCGCAAGCAGGATTTGTCCTTGCAAGCTTGGACTCGGTTCTTCGTCATCAGCTTGGTGATTATCACGCTGGGCTTTTTTCATCCCTTATCCGACCCAATTGTGTTGTTTATCGCCGACCTGTTTGGCGTGCAATAATTTTTATATGAAAAAAATCATTTTTCCCCTATTAGGTTTTTTAGGACTGTTAACCGTCAGTGTCATAAGCCATGCCGAAGGCGTACTGCTGAAGTCAGAACCTAAAAACCATGCCGAAATCGCCAATTTTGACGGTACGGTAAAACTCTGGTTCAGCGGTAACGTCGGCGAACGTACACCATCTATCGTTGTCGTCGATAGCAAGGGGAATAGGGTCGATAACGCAGACACCCGCCTGGTACTGGGGGAGCGTCACCGTTTGACCGCCACCACCAAACCACTATCGCCTGGCGCCTATGCCAGTCGATACCGAATCGTGACCGAGGATGGATTGATTGTCAGTGGCATTTTAAAGTTCTCAATTATCGACAAAACCGTTAAGTCTGAGGTGGCGCCATGAAATGTTTGCGTTATGGCCTGACCTCTATGATTTTTTTGATCACAATCGGCTCGGTAGATGCGTCTGTGCCACTAGGCGGAAATCGAAAAGGGGTTGGCGGTAGTTACGACATGTACGGCTGCATGCAAAGCAATGACTACTATGTGGTCAATTTCGCCGCTTACCAAGCAGCATCGGCTGCCAATGACAATAAAAGCCTGCCTGTTGCCGAATGTATCGATTTACCTGTCACCGGTAAAACCCAAATTGCCATCGATTTGCTGGATTTGGATGTCCGCAAAAAACCGGTAGCCTTGAAAATTCTGCGCGAAGACGGCCAAACCCTCGCTGAACTACCCATGGCAATCGCCAAAAACGGCGTCATTTCCACCACGGTCGATTTCAAAACCGTCGGCAAATATCAGGCGATTTTATTCGTCGACGACAAGGATTTACACACGCCACTGGATGTCAGTGCGCTGCATATTCCGTTAACTGTGGCTTTGGTCACTGAGCAATCCGCAGGAGGAAATAGCCTGTGGGTGTTGATCATCAGCCTGGGTTTACTGGTTGCCGGAGCTGCTTATTTTGTGCCGCAATGGCTCAAGCCAAAATCGGCTGAATTCTTAAATTAACGCATCTATTCCGCGTTTAACCGTGATGAAACGATGCGTTTATTTGTAACACTTGCCGGATGCGCTAACGCGTATCCGGCCTACGCTGGTTTGTTTAACAAATTAACTATTGGCTCAGCATACAGAGAAGAGACATGAAATTACCCATTGCAAAATTTAGCCTGTTTTTGTGTGTCACGACGCTATTCGCAGCTTGCGCCACACCGCATCACCCGCAGCATGAGCATAGCCATTACACGCCCGGTCTGGGTGAAATCATGGCGCAAACCGCCGTACGCCATGCCAAATTATGGTTTGCCGGACAAGCGCAAAACTGGGATTTGGCAGCCTATGAAGTGGATGAACTGCACGAAGGCTTTGAAGATGCGGCTAAATTTCATCCTACCCATAAACACATTCAACAACCCATTCCGGCATTAATTGCACAACACATGGATCAGCCGCTCAAAGACTTGGAACAAACCATCAAAGACAAGAATTCGCAAACTTTCAACCAACACTTTGACGACTTAACCGTGGGTTGCAATGCTTGTCATCAAATCAGCGATTTTGGTTTCAACCGAGTGACCCGCCCTACACATAATCCTTTTACCAATCAAACTTTCGAGATTCGTTAAATCATGAAAGTATCGTTCATGTTATTCATTCTCTCGATCAGCCTGTTGCTCAATGCTTGCGGCAATGCCAATCAGATCAATGGCACCAGCTTGAAAACCGCACTGAAATCCGTGGCCTTCATTAAAGAACGTTTGCCCATCCAACAGCGGATCGAATTTGAAGTGGCTTATTGGGCATTGCGCAACCAATATAAAGATGATGCCGAATTCCTGAAAACCATTAATCAAAAATCTTTCGCGGACATCGTGGCGCTCGGTAAAGCCCAATTCGACAAAAATAAGGCCGCCGGAATTGCCGAAGTTGCCAAACATGCCAACTGGGAACAAATGATTGCGCAACAAATCGAGCAACGCGGTCTTCAGGATCGCACGGCGATTGATCCTAAAGACAAGAAAGACTATCCAAGAGTCGACTACAAAATGCATGCGATGTAATCCTCCGGCTTTAATGACAGGTTTGTAATCCCTTCAGGAGTGTGAGATGAAAAATACAGCAAGGTTATTTCAATGGCTTAGTTTGGCAGTCTTGGCGCAACCACTGGTTGCCAACGCACATCCCCTACATTGGCCAACTGAAACATCCGGATTGATCAGCGGCTTGATTCATCCTCTAAACAGTTCGGATCACATCATTACGATGCTGGTCGTGGGGTTATGGTTATTCCAGATAAATAAAAAATCGGCGGGACTATTAGGTTTGGTTTTTATTTTTTCAATGCTGATTGGCTGCAGCTTGACTTTGACTCCAATTGAAATAGCAAATGCCGAAAACATCATGAATGCATCCGCTTTAACCCTGGGACTGATATTGATTTCCGGCTATAAAGTTTCAACATCATTGGCCTTGTTAATTATTAGTAATCTGGCTTTATTTCACGGCTATGTTCATGCTTATGATATTTGGCTGGATAAAAACAGCCTCCCGTTTACTTGCGGTTTCTTACTTAGCTCTCTGGCATTGATTTTAGCCGGAATGACTATAGAAATACTGATTGAACGCTATGCCTGTAAAAATACCACTTATTTTTGGAACAGGATGCCCGATCAATAATTTTTTCACTAACCATGGCAAGCCGTAAATATCATCATACTTATTCAAATAAAGGAGCTAATAAAAAACAAAAACCAACATTATATGAGTCAATATTCTATCACCCAAACATCCATTCATTATTAAAGAGTTAACTTATGTCAATTAAAAAAGCATTTATCACCATGACCTTGTTTTTCGCAATGTTGGGATTATCCACAGCACCATTTGCAAAAGAAGTCAAAAAAGGCAATGCAGAAATATTAAAAGAAGTGGATGCGCAAATCCAGGCAGCACTGGACGCCATTCCTTCCGGCGATGCCACTGATATTGCCACAAAAATTAAAAATGCCTCCGAAATCGCCAGCGAACTCAGCGCTAATTACAAATTTGAGTTTGAGCGTGACAAAGTGGTAATTAAATTGAAAAAAGCCAGAGAGCTAACTAAAAAATCTGATTTTTCTGGCGCGGAAAAAGAATTGAAAGAAGCTCGTGAAGGTTTTGCTGGATTGCCAAAATTCCAATAACCAAAACTCGTAACCATTACGTGTCGAGTGTGTCGAAACGCTCCTGAAGCGGCTTCGGCACATTCAATATAATAATATGTAATTATTCAGTAAATGCGGTGGATGCGCGCTATTTATCCACCCGAAATAATATACGCATCGCTTCATCAAGCTCAAACACTGAACAATTACCAAATATTTTATTTTATATTAAAAAACCACACCAATACTCATAATTATTAACCTGAATAAAAGTCTCAATTTTTAAGTTTCAATTCATGTTCACCGTTTAATCTTAATACAAATCCTAAAACTGATACGGATTTTACGATATATATTTATGACTCATTCAATATCGATGAGTTAATAATTTTATCCATAATTTTAATGATTTATCGCTAGTTGGATGAAACATGAAGCATAAAGACAAACTATTTCCCATACTAATTTTGACTGCCGCAACACACTGTGCAATGGCTGATGAACCGACCGATATTAACCAGAGAACCCAAAATACTGCTGATGAATTACCCAGCATAGAAGTCGAAGAAACTGTAGACAAAGCGGCAAGCTTTTCCGGTGCCACATCGGTCATCGACCAAGAATCGCTGGAACGCGATCAAGTTTTTACGGTCAACGAGGCGCTGCGAAAAGCCACCGGCGTCTACGTACGCGATGAAGAAGGCCTGGGTATTCGCCCCAATATCGGTATTCGCGGCCAAAATCCATTCCGTTCCACCAAAGTTTTATTTCTGGAAGACGGCCTACCCTTCAACTTTGCCCCTTACGGCGACAATGATATTTACTATCATCCACCCATCGAACGTTATGACGGTATCGAAGTTTATAAAGGTGCTGACCTGACCCAATTCGGCCCGCAAACCATCAGTGGTGCGATCAACTACTTGACACCCAAAGTCCCGAAACAACCCAACGGTTTTATCAGCTTCACAGGCGGCAACCGGGATTATCTGAACGGACACGCCCGCTATGGCGGCATGACTGAGGCTATTCCAGGATTGGACAGTGCAGGCGGTAGTATTGATTACATTCACAAGGAAAGCGAAGGTGCGCGCGACAATACCTTCGGCAGGCTGGACGATGTGAATTTAAAAGGCATTATCGACATCAACCCGTTTCACCGATTGACCTGGCGCGGCGACTTTTACCAGGAAGATTCGAAATCCACATTTGGATTGACTGAAGCCGAATATCGTCACTTCGGCCCCCGCTACAATCCGTTCAAAAACGACGAATTCAACACTGACCGCTGGGCGACATCAGCGACTCATGAATTCAAGATGGATGACAGCATGACCCTGGAAACCAGCTTCTATTGGTCGAAATTTCATCGCGACTGGTGGCGACAAATGAACCAGCAACCTACAGATACCGACTGCGATAAAACAGGCTATAGCGGCTATCGGGATTTGCGCATGAACGGTCAGGCCATCGACGTAGACCAATGTAATTTTACCCGTGGCCGCAACCGTGACTACGAAACCTGGGGTGTCGCCCCTACCCTGCATGTGAAATACGATGTTTTCGGAGTCGACAATCAACTGGATGCGGGATTTCGCGCTCATATTGAAAATCAATACCGCCAGACAGTCAAAGGCCTGACGCCCACGGCTCGTGACGGCGTATTGGAAGAAAATCAACAACGCTATGCCCAAGCATTTTCCGGTTTTTTGCAAAATAAATTTTCTTATGCTGATTGGACGATGACACCTGGCCTGCGTGTGGAGTCAGTGAGCTATCAGCGCTTGAATTACTTACCAGGCAAAGATTACGGCAAAGGCGGCGACTCCAGCCTCACCGAACCGTTGCCGTCGTTTGCCCTGACTTATACGCCGATAGACCAAGCTACTTTGTTCTTCGACGTGCACCGTGGTTTTGCGCCACCACGAGTCGAGGATGCCATCGGCAATGACGGCAATAGCGTGGAGATCGGCCCGGAAACCAGCTGGAATTATGAATTTGGCGTCCGTGCCGAACCTACACCCGGTGTTAAAACCGAAGCGACCTATTTCCATAACGATTTTGATTCCCTGACCGTTTTAGGCACGGTCGGCGGCGACAATACGCCTGTCGCTCAAGGCGAAGCGCTATTTGAAGGCATAGAATTCATGAATCGGATGGATTTGGGCGATGTGATGGGCTGGAACCATAATCCCTATTTGCAAATTGCCTATACCTGGATACCCACAGCCGAATCGACCGCCCCGTTTCATTGTCTACCCAAATCCGATGGCACGCCGCAATCATCCGTCAGTTGCCCGAATGGCGACGTTTATGGCTCCGAAGCGGGTAAACGCTTGCCTTATGCACCGGAAAACTTGCTCACAGCGACGCTGGGTTATTCACATCACAGCGGCTTTGACGCGCACTTTGAAGCCGTGTTTGTGGACCAGCAATACGCTGACTTCATGAATCTGCAAAGCGGCGCAGATCATCCCAATGGCGCGAACAGCATCGAAGCGAAGTCTGGGCAATATGGAAAAATCAGCGATTATGTCATCGTCAACTTTGCTACCTCTTATCAGGTGACCAAGGGACTGAAGCTCTATGCCTCGCTGAAAAACATGCTGGACAACGAATATATGGTGGATCGGGTGCGAGGTATTCTGCCGGGCTCCCCCCGCTTGGTACAGGCCGGATTTAAATATGAGTTTTGATTTAATAGTCAAAAGTCTACCCTGGCAGGCTAGTTATCCGCAGTTGTGGATTCAAATTCAAACCATCACTTACGCATGCGTCTGTTACTGATTGAAGACGACCGGGTGTTATCGCAATCCCTGAAGGCAGACCTGGAGACTGCCGGTTATGTCGTGGATACTGCCATGGACGGCGAACACGGCGAATTTCTGGGCACCACGGAAAATTTTGATGTGGTGATTCTGGATTTAGGCCTGCCCAAACTATCCGGCCTGGAGGTTTTGAAACGCTGGCGGGCTAGCGGCAACAGCGTACCGGTCATCATACTGACGGCGCGTGATGCCTGGCATGAGAGAGTTGACGGATTTAAAGCCGGTGCCGATGATTACTTGGGCAAACCTTTTCATCTACAAGAGTTATTGGCACGGCTGCAAGCCTTGCTGAAACGCATCCACCAGCTCAATCAGGTGGCCTTAAATATAGAAGGCATCGTATTGGATGAAGAGGAACAAACGGTTTCGATCCAGGACGGGCAAGCGATTGTTTTGACCGCGATTGAATTCAAATTACTGCGCTATTTCATGCTGCATGCCGGAAAAGTCCTCAGCAAAAGCCATTTAACCGAACGCATCTACGACGACGCCAGCGAGCCGGACAGTAATGTCATCGAAGTGTATGTGAATCGCTTACGCAGAATTATTGGTCATGGGTTCATTCAAACCCGTCGCGGACAAGGCTATGTGTTTGGGCCAAAACCATGATGTCCTTGCAAAAACGCCTGGGCCGGGGCTTGATATGGGTACTCAGCCTCATCTTTGTACTGCACTGGATTGCCGCCGACTGGGTGATTCGTGCCGTAGCGGAAAAACAAATAGCCAATCGACTGGCGGACGACGGCTATTCGTTAATACAAACACTGACCAGTCGGGATGGCGATCAAGTAAGTTTCGACAACGCCCGCCTTAGCAACGTCTATCATCAGCCGCTATCTGGTCACTATTACGTGATAAAAGTGGACGGGCAAACTCATGCTTCAGATTCATTATGGCAATATCAGCTCGACGTGGAGCCGATTGGCCCGGAACAATCAAAAGTCTACCATCTGAATGGGCCTGAACAACGTCCCCTGCTAGTGCTGGGCCTGGGGCTGGTCAGATTCGGGCACCGTATCAATATCAGTGTGGCGGAAGACCTGTCGACGGTGGATCATGACATTACCTCGATTCGTCTGGCTTATTTTGCGCTAACGCTGCTGATTTTAGGCAGCGCGATTGCGTTGCAACACTGGGATGTCAAACGAGCGCTGCAACCCCTGGCTAAAGTCAGCAGCGAACTCGAACAGATCGGCAACGGCCAACAGCAGCAAATCAGCCAAGAGGTTCCGGCGGAAATCACTCCATTGGTCAGTGAGATCAATCGCTTACTAGAATTAGTCGTGCGCCGTTTGCAGCAATCCCGCACCGCCATCGGCAATCTTGCTCACGCCCTGAAACCGCCTATGACCATGTTATTCAAAGTGGCGGAGCATCCGCTGTTTGATGAACATCCGGAATTACGCCAACAATTAAAAACTCAAACTGACAGCATCCATCATTGCATAGAACGTGAACTGAAACGGGCCCGGATTGCCGGTGATCAGCAAGCACATTCGGCCTTTAATCCCCAAGAAGAAATTGTCAGTCTGGCTCAATTGTTGAAAAACATTTACGCAGAAAAACAGCTGATCATAAAAGTCAGTGCGCCCGATTTAATCGCACACTTTGATCGAGAAGACCTGCTGGAAATAATCGGCAACCTGATGGACAACGCTTGCAAATGGGCTAAGCATCAAGTTAGTGTTGAAATGAGCTTTTCCAGCGTGCTGACTATTTCAGTCGCTGACGATGGCCCGGGTTGCGGTGATGCAGATAGACAATATCTGACGCAGCGCGGATTGCGTCTGGATGAATCCATTAAAGGACATGGCCTGGGGCTGGCCATAGTTTTTGATATCGTCAACTCCTACCAAGGCGATCTGCAAATAAGCCGTAGCCAAGCATTGGGAGGATTTCTTGCGCAGATTCAATTGCCGGTAAATTGAATTTAAATAAACTCACCGAATTATCAACCCTAACGATTTCGAGCATCGTTAGGGTTGAATTAATGAATCCCTATTATGAGAAAAATGATTTAACCGATGAAGTCAGATTATTCCAGCCCTCTTCCAGTTTTGCGGTCGATTCATTCCAGCCTGATTCCAATGAATCTTTTAAATCATCCCAAGCATCATCCGCTGATTCGGCAATTTCCAATGCTTTGGCTTTGGCTTGCTCTAATTTGGGTTCCAATTCGGCAATCGAAGCACGTATATCATCGACGGCCTCGTTGGATTCATCAATGGCTTTACTTTTAAGGGCTTCGAGTTTTGCTTGTTGCTCATCAATCGTGGCTTGAACCTTAGCCAGTAATTCGTCTTTCGTCATAGCGATAACTCCTTGTTGTTGATAAAAAGCATTGGAAAAGTTGCTGTGAAATCATGATCATTTCACGAGCACATAGTAATCCGGTTTTTAAATTTCCGTACACAGTTTTTTGGCAATTTTCTAACGGAAAGCCGACCAAAACACTCAGTAGAAATGTTAGTTTTGTTGTGCTACAAGATAACTAATACTAAACCTATCGTAAGTTAGGGACAGAAAGCTACGGTTCCTCTCAAGGAAAGCCGGGCTACCGAAAGTGATCATCGTTATGATCTCAGCGGTAGCCCGGCTTTTTTTTTGCAATTCGCCTTTCATTTTAATTAGAAGGGTGGAAATGACTACCTTCTGCTATCCGGCATACACTTTAACCGTGGCAAATCCCAGATTTGGTATCTGGGGGAGTTTGCCATAAACCCACTTGCAGGGGTTAATTGCAATGGAACAACTCATCGCGGATAAGCCAGCTTAATTGCAGGCTTTTTTGTTTTAAATCTCTTCACTTTCCGCAATAATCCCGCGTTCAATTAAAACTTTTCGCTAGCGCTCTCTGGCTGCCTCCATTCTAGCTTTAAACGTTTCTTCCAACTTTTTGTACAGCTCTGGATCGTTTTTGCCTTGTGACCCCTCAATTTCGATTGCCTGGGCCGGTCTGCCGTGCGCTCGATCTAGTGCTTAATTGCGTTATTAATAGATAGTAATGTAAGCTTGGAGGGATGTCACGAGTA
>SXGT01366814.1_pt1 | contig 11544 bp, 14 predicted proteins | sample 3176221 | NCBI WGS metagenome assembly SXGT01 (sample SAMN11356862, study PRJNA531348) | freshwater metagenome | isolation source: freshwater sample F1-120 | place: China: Fuxian Lake, Yuxi | collected 2017-12-25
CGGCCTCCAGCGATGGGGGCCGTTTTCTTTTCTAGGGCGGGCTAGCACCGGGCTAGCAGCAGGGGAGAAAACGTGCCCTGTTCTGCATGGGTTCAACGCCCTATCTCGGCATCAGATCGCCGTCCCGCCAGCGCGGACTCTTGGGCCTCACCCGTCGGTTGCTCCCTGCAATCGTCCAAGGTCTGAGGGGGCGGGGGGAGGGGTCTTCGTATAGAGGTTGAGACTGTGCAACCCGCCTTCCCTCGCCAAAAGGAATTTCCAGACGACCCCCACCGGGTAGGGAGAAGGTATGGGCTTCAAGCGATGTCAGAAGATGTTCGTCTGGGCGCATAATCTACAGCAGCTACGCAATGCGTTAGGCATTAAACGTGAGTCGCGGCAACTATTAGCCCAGAGGTCTTCATGCGCAATTAGGAGTGGAGAATGGAAAGCACTGATCCCTATGTAGTAAGGCGACTTTCTATCCGCGAAAGGCTCTTGAAATCCGCTGGTGCAGGGCTATTCGCTCTGCTATTTATTTACAGAGGAATTTCAAGCAATCTTGAGACAGGAATGCTTGGGAACCTGTTTTGGGGTCTGATTCTAGGTGCTGGTCTTGGCTATTGGGCTTTTCGACTTTGGACTAAGAGAGAAGTAAGAGAGCTGGCTACGATAGAAATTCCTGCAACACCCTCAAGTAAAAGAGCGGCCTACCTAATGTTTTTATTGGGGGTGGTCTTCGCGGTATTGAGTGTAGTTATCATGAAAGACAAAGGCGGCGACTACATTTTTGCTGGCTTCTCGCTCCTGATCTTTCTAACGATAGGTGGGTTGATGCTGCGGCCTGAAGAGGTTCTAACAAGAGCCGCCAGAGAGGAGCAGGGACGCCTATCAAGCGTGTTCACGCCACCTTCAGACTCAAGTTCTCCCATCGATGCGGCATCCGATGCAATTAACAATGCATTTGATACTGTTTGGCAAGCCATCGTGGGCATAGTCGTATTTGTTGCCCTCTTAGCAGTGCTAATCGTGCCGTTCTTCTTCGCCCCTTGGTGGGCAATAGTAATCATCTGGCTACTTATTTTGATTGCCTTCAAATAGTGGCTGTCGTGTCCGATTATTTCACCGAGCAACAATGCCGCATACACCCCACCGTAGGTGGTATGGGATACACCCCCTATGCGTTTGCAGAGCATGAGGCCGGAGACAATTGTTTTGAACCCGGTTACCTAGACTGACGTTACTATTTTTGGCTTGGGTAATCCCTCGGCGTCAACCTCTGAGAATTCGATTCTGGGGGCGTAGCGGACAAACAGCGTGGCAACCTTGGCATCGTCATCGACGAAATGGGTGCAGCCGCTATCGAGCGCATAAGCAACCTTACCCCAAAGATATTTCTCAAACCATCCTAGTTCAGCGTGTGGGCAGAGCGGTTGCGCCAAACTCATCGACGGAATGAAGTGAATTGATGTGAAGCGAACCCCATAGCCTTCTAGTTCACGCCGAGTTTCCTTTTCAGACTCCGCCGACCTGGACGTGACAACATAAACAAGACCGCCTTGACCCAGAACCTCATTCGCTAACCGAGAAAAGAAAGAAGGATTCGCGGTTATCGTCCCATCTATGTCAAGTCCAATCCGCATGAGGCTTGCCGTTCTTGGTTACGGAGTGAAATTGCAAACACCTCACTCACGATCTGGGGGTATGGGCATCCGACTCCCATCTGATTGCTATGGATGGGGGCGGGGACAATTTTTAAATTTTAGGAAGGTCTGGTTTTGTGCAGTCAACTGCACTTATCCCAATTGATACCGACGTAAGAATCAAGCACGGCTGGCTGCGCAATCAGTATTTGTTTGACGCTATTCTTGGTTAAGTAGTATCGTGTTCCGTACTTGGCAGCGTCGTACACTCGGACAAGACTGGTGTCTTCGGTTGTATTTTTGGGGCAAAGAACTCTGACTGCTCCGCCGAACTTTTCCAGTATCTCATCGCCTTTAGCCCCGCACCGTATGCCGTTTACGCTTGTGTAATCGACAGATTCATCGCTGCAACGGTGGCCAATACTTTCTATCTGATTGTCCTTTATGGCTACGCGAGCCTCGTTAAGAAAATAGTTCCCATCAGTAGTTCCTTTGGCAATAACCGCGGCCTCTGCGTCCTTGGCTTTCTTATAAGCGACCTCAATTGCATCAAATTTCGGTGTGCCTTTTTGATCCTTAATCTCTACAAGATATCTTGCAAATCTTTCAGCCTCTCTAGTAGTTTCGCGTTCTGCTTTCCCATGCTTGAAGATCGCATCCTGGAATTGCTCACCAAGCTTTATGCTTTTGAACTCTGTTAGCACTTTTGGGCGCTCCTCGTATTGCTCGTAGGCATAGGCGATAGCCCTGCCTATTGCCGATACCCCAACTATGACACCCAGAGGCCACAGGAAAATCTTCTTCCAGTTCCATCGGTCTTTGGTGGCAATGTAAAGGGCCACAATCCCCAAGAAGACAGCCGATAAAAAAACACCTGTCCCAAGTTCCATTAACGTGACTCCTTGCGCCAATCCCACGGCGGCACTGTTTCGGCATCAGCCCATAATCCCCGCCTTGAAGCCCTTGCAGACCCCTCTGCGGCCTCGTAATCGGCCCTCTGCCGGGTTGTCTGCTCCATCTGGTACTTGCGGTACCACCACGCCATCCCAGCCTCTACCTGGGCCAGATTCGCGTCCCTGCCGTCAATCATCACCACACAGACCTGGCGCTGGTACTTGTCGGCCTTGCCGCAGTCTAGAGTTACGTCGCGGTCGTGAACCAGATCGGATAGGTGCTGCTTTGATGCCTGACCATACGCCTGCTGCGATTCCGGTGCATCAATGCCAGCGAGGACTCGCCATCTCGCAGGCAGTTTGTCAATCTCTAAGGAACGGGGCCACCTCTACCTACCTCCAGAACCCTTATCAAGCCCATCGACGACTCTATCGAATTGATGCGATCTTCCATCCTTTTCACCGACATTGCGATTGTCATTAAGGAATCGTTTAGCTCCGAGAGCAACTTCGACTGCTGCTCTGAATTGCTCGCCACGATATCCAAGTCTGAAGGCATCGACTTTGACAGCCGATATATCTCACCGTTTATGCTTGAGGCTAAGCGGTTAAGCTCCTTAGTATCGAAGAGAAGGCTCTGCATAGGAGAATCCTTATGCTGTGACTCGCCCCTCAGTTGAGAAATATAGTTCGCGGCTGAACGCGTCGTGTAGCCTATGTATTGCCCGTACGCTACGACGGCGACGAGAATTGCCAGTAGTATTAAAGTGTCCACTATTCAACCTCCACGCTGAATTCATTCGGCGATTATGCACAGACCATCTAACCGCCAGCTACGCTGGCCAGCGCTCGCGCTCCCCAGAGCGGGGGCGGTACCTGCCCTGTTGTTAGGTTGGTGGCCTTAGTATGATGCCAGCAAGCGAAGAGGAGTAGAAATGTTGATTATTCAGGTTGCGCTCGGCTACGCCTCGCCCATGAAGTTCCTGGAAGACTGGATCAGCACTCAGCATGAGCAGAAATTGGCGGCATAATGCCGTTGGGTTGGAAGACGAAAAACAGAGGGAAGCTCACGCAACGTTTTGGTGCGCTACATACTTGTGATAGAAGCGGCATAATTAGCTAATGACAAATAATTGCTGTGCGCCTTCTTCGCCTTCAGAGGGATACGTCACTATCGAGTACAGTGTCTGGCAACGGGCACTCAAAGCAGCTCTGCCCCTCGCGCTTGCGCTAAGCATGGTGATTCTTGTTGGAGTAAATCCTTCGAAGGATGATCTCATCAAGACACTACTTTGGTGTGCCGGCTTTTTGTATTGGGCCTCAAGGGTGTGGCTCACCAAGCGCCGTACTGTTCCGGAAGTGATTTACGTTCCACAGTCAGCGCGACGCAAAAAGATCGGAATCGCCATACTTATTGCTGCACCGTTTTTTGCGTTATGGGCAGCGCTTGTGCCCAGCAGATCAGAGGCCGAACAGGTGTTTATCGGTATCCTAGCGTTCTGCTCCGTGGCTCCCTTCGCGTGGTTATTCCTGAAGAAAAATGAGGAATACACGTCAGCAGCCAGAAAAGCATTGGGATTGCCTGATCCGCCACCCAATGACGCCATGACATGGGCACACATATCGGCGCTGGGGCAAGGCCTCCTTAACTTTCTCAAGGGCGCCGCAGGGATCATTGTTGGCTTGGCAGTAGTCATTCTTGTCATGGGTGTTTCCATCACAGCGCTGACCAGCGCCTTCTCTTCTGCACCGTGGTGGGCGATTGCCATCATCGTACTTTTGGTTCTGGTTCTTCTCAAATAGCTGTCACAGGCACCTTAATCACTTCACCCCAATCTTTCAACCATGCAAACATCCCGCAAACGGTAGCCTAATTACCCATAAAGCCAGGGCAGACGCAAAGTAAATACCAGCTGGGATCTCCGATGTTAGTAACCACTAACATAATCCTAGCTTTTGTCCAAGGTCCAACTATAATGGATTCCATTAGATTAATAGACGGAGACTATGATGCCGAGACCCAAAGGATTACCGCGAACAGGTGGCCGGCGGAAGGGATCAGTTAACCGCGTGACAACCGAGGTGAAGACCGCTCTCCTGGCGGCATTTGATGGAATCGGCGGAGTACCACGGCTAACGAATTGGGCTGACCAGCACCCCGAGCTTTTCTACCCATTGTTCGTCAAGCTGCTGCCTGCTGAAATACGCCAGCCCGACGGTCATTCCGAGTTCGCTGGTGGCCTGACTATCGTCATCGGTCAGGTCGAGCCGCCAACGTGGTTGGAATGCGACCAGCCTTCGCCGTCGCCCCTGACAGCACAAACCATCAGGGGCTAAGGGATCATCGACCTAGCAGATCATCGACGCTGGTGAGTTGGGCTTCCAATACCGCACTGTCGAACAGCCTCTTGGCCTCACCCAGCCTGTGCTGGTAATGACGCAGCATCTGCTGCTTCTCAAGCGACAACCGCACCCGCAGTAGTTCGTTGGCAGTTAGTGCCACCTCGCGCCCTTGTACCTGCTTCCAGAGGTCACTCAGACGCGGTAGATACTCGTTCAGGAAATTGATCAGATAGCCTGCCGATGCATTCCTGATCAAGGTGGCATCATCACCAACGGTGGTGGTCATCAGTCGTGCGCGCTTATCCTCAATGCGTGGTGGTGGAAAGGTCGCCATATAGTCAAACCACTCTATGGCCATGTCGTACGCCAGGCACGGTGCAGCAGGGCCAGTATGCGTCAGGGTGAAGTTGGCAAAGTCGCCACCGTAGGGGGTACGTTTAAAGTCGTAGCCGTAGCTGTTGCCGGAGAAGGTATCGAAGTAATCGAGCATTTCGGCATCGGCAGGGATCGGATCACCCACCGGATGCGCCACCATATCGAATAACGGATTCGGCAAAAGCGAACCGTCAGGCATCCGGGGGGTGGAGTAAAAACGCCGGATACCATTCGGATCGATGTAACGGCGTTGAAGTCGGGTGGGTGTCTTTACGGACTGCATGATGTTGCTCCTTGAGGGTTGTAAGTTATAAAACGTGAAGGGGGGCTTTCCCCTGAGACAGGCGAGACAGTGAGACAGTTGCCATCAAACCCAGTCGTACCAAGGGTTTCAGCTGTCTCGCCCCTTGTGAGACAGCACCGAGACAGTGGCCGGGGAGTTGGTGTCTCACCAGTGTCTCAGGGAGGGGTGAGACAGCGAGAACCCGCTCGTACCAAGGGTTTCCGAGTAAGTGTCTCACTGTCTCGCCTGTCTCGCCGGTTGAGGGGGTATGCGATTCAAGCGGCCAAGGGTTCGCCGACAAGCCAGTCCGGCGGCCCCTCACCGCAAACCATCTCGACTGTCGGCAACAGACAAAGATCATCTGTCGGCAAGCAGACCGTTAGCCGCATCGGCCTTCCCTTGAAGGTCTCATGATTCTCCAAAAGTCCTGCCTTGAACGCCTTTTGAAGCCTCCGGTTCAATGAACTCCGATGCAATTTCAGTTCCGTCTGCAGCTGCCGGACGCTGATACGGAGTTCATCGAAGTTCTCCAACGAGGAGAACGGTGAAACCACGGCGCTGCCGTATGCCCTCCTCTCGACCTTCTGCTTTTCGATCAGCGCCCCGACACACTTGACCACGGCCAAAGTCCCCGCATCCGTATCCGTCCCTGCACCCAGTTCCCGTTGCAATGTTGGCAGCACCATCTGACGGGCGAAGGCGTAGTCGTCAGCATTGGCAACCACGGCACCGTTTTCCATCACCTCGCGGTGTAGTCGATGCAACAGCGCATGGATGGTAATGACTGACCGCAACTTACCGATGTCACGACGGACCCGCACAACGTCTGTTGTGGTGTTCTCGACTACCTTCGACCAATACGGGATGGCAACACGACTAGGCTGACCAGTAACCCACTCCAGCATAGAGTGCCACTGCACTGCGATCTCCGGCGGCAGCTGGGCGTCCCGAAGTTCACCCGACATCACCGCATCAACTCCCGCCAACATGATTGCTCGGGTCTGTGCGGCACTGTCGTCGGTTTCGATGAACAACGCCCGTGTTTCAGTTTCCTGATCCAGAAACAGCTTGGTGGTGGTGGTGATCAATGAAGTCGGGCCGGGGATCTCCTTCATGACGGTCTTCTTGCCAATCGTTCCATCGTCCCGTATCGCATCTTCGACTACGGCGTATTTGATGCAACCTTCCGTCAGTAGCGTCCGCATCGCCATCGCCAGAGGATTGTCGGGATCCGCCAGTGCGTTGGCCTCAAACAAGACGAACACTCGGCCAGCCAGGGCATTTTCGTCAAGGTGGAACAACGCTTTGTCGCTGAGTGATGTGGCGATGAACTTGTCCTCGTCGGGGAGGAAACGCAGACCACAATCACTGGTGAAGGATTTACCGCTGCCTGACAGGCCAATAACGATCAGCGACAGGATCAGCGACCTACGCATGAACGCAGGAGATAGACCGGCAATTATGGTTGCCTTGAAGATGTGCTCTTCACCGATGACGCCAAGGTGTTGTTGCGCTTGACGGTAAGCCAAGCCCAGCAGATCAGGGCAGGACATCAGGTCACCCGCTGCGGTCTTCAATGCACTTTCACGCTCTTGCTGCGCTCGTTGTCGTGCTGCCTCCTGTTCAGCAGGATCGACAACGGTCTTCACTTTTTGCGTCACCGATGCCCTGAGTTCCCGGTCGACTCGCTGCTCTGCTGTCCAAGCCTCAGTCAGCATCCTCGCCCGTTGCGGGGGGGTACCTTTGACGATTGCGCCGATGCTGGCGAGGATGCCCATGGCAACAGGGTCTTCCGGCCCCTCAATAGCTGCGTGAGTGGCGACCACCCCGGCCCAACCACGGAGACAGGCATCGCGGTTATCAGTTGCCCATGCGGTGATCACTGCTGCGATTGCCTGAGAACTGAGTTTGATGCACTTTGGCAACTCACCGGCCAGACGGTAGGTCAGACCACGGACTCGACCTGGTGGAAACTCAGCCCCAGAAAGACTCTCGGGCAAAGCATGACCATTGACACCAAGGCGATACAACAACCACTCCGTCCCTACCAGATCGACATCTTTTTCGGTGATGACTTCGGCATCTAGCCAGCCCTTCATCAGCGCCGCCTGCCGTTCCCGTTCGATGTCCGACTGCATATCCGCCTGACGCTGATTCAGCCAGTCTGCCAGCGGCGCGAACATCGACGCAACATCCGACATCAGCCTGAACACCCGACCATAGTGGGCCTGACTGAAGATGCAGGGTTGGCTTTGGTCTGAGTAAATCTTCGCCACCGTGCGACTGCCATAATCGGGTTCCAGTGGATCGCGACAGGTGACGCCATGCCACTTGGCAGGATCGGCAAGAATCTCCTTGACCGTCACAGTCTTGCCGTCAGACAGCACCACAGGCCAGTCACCCTGCAACTCCTGACTGGTCAGCGAACGCTGCACTGCCGCCTCGGCTGTCTCCCTCGTCACACCTCTGGCGGTCATGTCGGCGATGCGGCTGGTGATGTAGCTGCGTTGGACCGCCATGCTTTCCGGCAACGCTGCCAACTTCGCGTCGGCAACCAGTACCGCATAGCGTTCCTCTTCAGCCGGTGTCAGATCGGGAATAACCGTTGCGGTACCGACAACCTCGACGCCCTGAAAATACTCGATCCGTTTGCGTTGCTCCAGCCCTTCGCCCATCGTGCTGCGGAGATAGATCGGTTGAGAAGGGGTCTTAAGACTCCGATCAACCAAAGAGCGTTCCAGCAACCCGCCAGCCGCCGACACCTTGACGCGACCATACCCTGCAAGCCATAACCGCTTGTGCAAGACATCCGATGCCCTTGGGTTGTCCTGACCATTTAGAACATGAAGGAACAGATGTTGGCCTGTCGCCCCTCGCACACACTCGCCAGTGTCTTTGCGGTAGATGTTGGCACCTGAGCTGCTGGTCTCGACGTTGGCGTATGGTTCCAGTGCGGGAACAGCATCAACCACCGCATCCCAGACGCTGACTCCATCCTCGACATCATCTGAGTCGATGGTCATCAAGGCTTCGCCGTCAGGGAACTGGAAATGGTCGTTCCCTAGGCCGACAACGGGAACGCCAGTCTCTCCGCTCCCGATCTTCCGCAACTCCTTTGCACTGGCGGCTAGAGCCTTAGCGTGACCGCAGACGCCAGCGGTAATGTGCTGATCTGGCGTTGCGTTCCGCAGCAATCTCTCCAAGTCGGATAGGTTCCCCGTGACGGTCTCAACATTAAAACGTAACCGGGTGCCGTTGTTTTCTTTGGCGATGCTGCCGTCAGGGTTGATGGCGTATGCCTTGCCCGGAGGGGGTGCTGCAATACTGTTCAACAATGAGAACGACATCCCCATACCAGCATCAACAGACGACAACTCTGCCGGATCCGTACCGGCGCTACCTGCAGCGAGCGTTTGATCATCAATGCTCCGATGGCTCATGCTGTTGCTCCATTCGCACGGGTGCGCGATTCCAGCCATGTTTCCAGCGCCTCGCGGCGGTAGCGAACCAAATGGCCGACTTTCAGAAAAGGTATGGCGTATCTGCCCGTGCTACGCCATACGGACAAAGTACCGGGGGCGAGTTGCAGAAAATCGGCTGCTGCTTTTTCGTCGAGAAGGTCGCTGGCTGGGCAGCTTTGTTTCTGGCGGGTAGTGCGGAGTGTCTTGAGGTTTCGCATTTCGGAAGGCTCCATAAATCCCCCGCTGTGCCTGTTGGCGTGGGGTATGGAGGAACTATCCGCATGAAGTACCGGTAGCCCGGCTAACCTGTTTTTTCCTCGTTGCGGTAGGTATAAACCACGTTGGCGAACTGCCCGCCGGTTATAGATTTCCGACGATCCTTGAAGTCGTAACTCATTGCGATCTTCTTCCAGTCGTCGGCGGTCTCTGTTTCTTTCGGGTCAAGACCTCGACGATCAAGCGCCGCCCATAAGCGGGGCCAAAGCTCCTTGGCGGTTTCAAGTCGATATTCAGCCGCCAGCGCAAGTTCTCCAATTAACTTGGTAATCGTTTTTTCGTCATCCCCAACTTTTCCGCGCGAATTTTTTGCGATCTTCGCTTGATGATTGCCGTAAGCGTCGCCCTTCTTCACTCGCCGCGCATTCTGGTCACCCAACAGTAACGGAAGGCCTTTCTCTTCGCCCAGCGTTGCCGCATGGACGTAGCGCGCCAGAATCGCGCAGTCATGGCCTACGGTGTCTGGAATGCCATTGATGGTTGCCGGCCTGTATTCGTGCTTCCAGTAATTCAGGTTGGCGAAGTTCTTGCCGTGCGTTGCGATGACCTCTTCGACCGCCGGAATCAGTTCATCAAGAAGCATGTGGTTCAGTAAGTCGCGGCGCTTGCCCCGGAAGTCGATCTGTTTGTCTGGGGGGAACCAGTTCGGGGGGGCGCCAGTTTCCAGCATCATCTTGGCGTCGTCGTCCATCACGCCCTCGCCTTCCGAATCGGCTTCACGTCGGCGGACTTCTTCATGCCGCCCGCTTCCATCATTGCCGCCGTCGCCTGATTCACCGATGCCCGCACCGGATCAAGATCAAGACGGGCATAGATCGCCGTCGCTTGCTGGCTTTTGTGATTCAGGCTCTTGCCGATGATTGCCAGCGATGCGCCTTGCTTGGCTTGCCAACTGCCCAGGGTGCGCCGCAGGTCGTGGATACGCAGCGGATCAATACGGGCGCCCTCGGTGTCGAGCTTCAGCTGCTTGGCGGTCTTTCTGGCACGTTCCAGCGCATCGGTCAGGGCTTCGCCTTGCACCACGGGGAAAGCCTTGTCAGCGGCTTCTATGCGCGCCGCAAGCTGGGCCAGCTCGTCGCGGTCGAATATCCGTTGCCAGCCCTTCTTAGGCTCGATCAGGTGCCCGCTCTTTCCGTCGCCGGGAAACACGAAGGCACCGTCGGCGGTTTCCTTGCGTGTCGTCAGGATCGTCGCCGCTTCCGGGGAAAGGGTCACGTTTTGCGGTGTGCCGTTCTTGGTGTCCGGGATCCGCCAGATGCCCTCATCGAGTCTGATCTGATTCCAGCGCATCGCCAGCACGTTAGCCCGGCGCGCGCCGGTCAGCAGGGACAGCAGGAAGAAATCGCGGACAGTGTTGTTCGTTTCCTGCCCGACGGATGCGAAGAAGCGGGGCAGTTCGTCGGCATGTAAAAAGCGGTCGCGGACTGTCTCGCCGTACTTGCTTACGCCCGCTGCCGGGTTGCTTGTTACCAGCCCGTCCTCGCTTGCTAGCCCGTAGATGCTGGATACAAGCGCCCGCACCCTGTTAGCCATTACCGGATGCGCTTTGCCGATGGCGCGCACCAGCGGCTTAACGTCCGCGACAGACACCTTGCTGATCTTCTTCTTCGCTATCGGTGCCAGATATTTGGCGAACTGGCTCTTGTATTCGCCTTTGGTCTTGGGCGACAGCAAGGCGCCGTTCTTTTTCCGTTTGTGCTCGATGAAATGCTTGAAGTATTCATCAAGGGTCTGTTCTTCCTTCGCGGCGCGCTTAACGGCAGCGGGGTTATCGCCACCGGCGTAAAGCCCCAGCTTCGTCTCGGCGTCCCTCCGGGCGTTCTCCACGGTCATGTCAGGGAATACGCCCAGCTTCAGCCAGGTCATGTCAGCTTCGACACGCTTGACGATGTAGAAGGTTTTCGTCCCGGCTGCGGTTACGCGCAGCGCGAGCTTCGGCACGATCTCATCGTAATAGGTTGCTCGCTTGCCAGCTTCGGGCAGTGGCAGGCCCCAAACGGTGGTTTTGGTGAAGTTGAATCGTTTTACTTCTTGCGGCTTTGCTTTTGGCGCCTTCACACTTGCGGGCGATTCTTGGGCGGATTCGATACGCTTTGGCATAGCTTATACTCCTCCTCCGGAACACGGCGGGCTAGCAGCGGGCTAGCACGGACTAGCAAATTCGGTTAATTTTCATGCTAGCCCGTTAAGGTCAGTATAGTCGCAATGCCTTGCTGTGTACAGGCTTGATTAAGGTGTATGCGGTCAGATGTAAACAGGGACTTTCTGATTCGTAATCAGTAGGTCGCCAG
>SXGT01561260.1_pt1 | contig 11544 bp, 9 predicted proteins | sample 3176221 | NCBI WGS metagenome assembly SXGT01 (sample SAMN11356862, study PRJNA531348) | freshwater metagenome | isolation source: freshwater sample F1-120 | place: China: Fuxian Lake, Yuxi | collected 2017-12-25
ATCCAGAACACGATCGATCGCCACTTCTGGAACTACGACCGGAACGATCCGACCGTCAACTACCCCTCGAGCACCAGCAAGTTCGAGCACCTGGGCCGATTCGGCCTCGTGACGGCGACGAGCCTGCCGCTCGTCGACGAGATCACGACGCGCTGAGCGAGTCGAGCAGGAACTGGCCACTGGCAAGTTCCACTGGCAAGTTCCATAGGCCAAGTTCCATCGGCCAAGTTCGAGAACGGGTCGCTGCCTTCGTGGTGCGGCCCGTTTTCGTTTCCTGACGGTTTCGGCTCAGGATTGCGGATCGTGGCAGCCCAGGTGCTCGAACCGCCTAGCCGTGCCGATAGACCGCGAGCCGGCGGTGGCGAGCCGCAGGTTCTGGCAACTCGTAGCCGACGTCGCGCTCCCGCCGCATACCCTCGAGTTGCTGCGGTGCTTCTGCAGTGGCATCGAGCCACAAGACCAGCGCGCCACGCGGAGCGAGCAGCGGCTTGGCCATCGCGGCGCAAGCCTGCGGCGTGCCAACGGCTCGTGCCGTGACGCAATCGAATGCTGCTCGCATGTCCTTGCGCAGCGACGGCGCCTGCTGCGCATCGAGCTGCAGGGTCTCAACGCCTGGGATCCGGGCAGTCAGCAAGCAGGTTCCGATGGCGCGAATCTTCTTGGCGGTTCGATCGAGCAGCACAACCGACGCGCGCGGGTGCAGCGCCGCCACTGCGACGCCGGGAAAACCGTTGCCGGTGCCGAGATCGAGCACGTGGTTGGGGCGCAGACCGAGGATCCCGAAAGCGAGGCTGTCCAGCGCGTGCAGCACGATGGCTTGTTCCCGATCGCGCACCGCCGTCAGGTTGATCTGCTCGTTCACCACGAGCATCGCATCGAGATAAGCGAGCAGTTGAAGGCCGCTGGGTTCGTCGATCGTCACGCCGAGCGTCTTGGCCATCGCGCTCAGGCGGGCCGGATCCGTGGGGGCAGCAGGTTCTGTCAATGTCAGGCTCTGGTTCTTGGTCGCGCAGGGTAGTGCTCCGCTCTGGCAGGCGCCGCGCATTTCTGCCGCTGTCGGCGCGGATCAGTGGGTGTCCGGCGCGCGCTCGAGCGCTTGCTGCAATGCCACTGCGTCGGAGCCGCCGGGGATCCATCGCACTTCGCGGAGGCGACGCAGCCACGTTGTCTGCCGACGGATCAGCTGGTGGGTATTGCGGCGGATCCGATTGCGCAACTCCTGTCGGTCCTTGTAGCGGCCGCGCAAGAAGTCGCGGCACTCGGCGTAGCCGATCGCGGCTCCGGCAGTCCGCGAGAAGCCGCAGCCAGACTCGATTGCGGCGCATTCGCTGACCAGCCCCTGGTCGAGCATGGTCTCGGTGCGCGCCTTGACGCGTTCATGCAAGGTCTCGCGCGGCCACGCGATCGCCGCGATTCGACACTCGCGCGCCCACGAGTCGCGGGCGAAGTGTTCCTGTTGCTCGGAGATCGGCTTGCCCGTTGTGGTGGTCACTTCGAGCGCGCGCACGACGCGGCGCAGGTCGCGGCGGTGGATGCGCGAGGCGGCCACCGGGTCTTTCTGTTCTAGCTCGGCATGAAGGCAGCCGGGATCCGCGGCCTCACGCGCCTCGAGTTCGCGGCGCAAGACTGGATCTGCCGCGGGGCCTTCCATGAGCCCTTTGAAGAAGGCCATGAGGTAGAGCGAAGTTCCGCCGACGAAGATCGGGTGCCGGCCTCGCTCCCAGATCGTTTGGACTTCGGCGGCTGCCGCTGCGCACCAGCGCGCCGTGTCGAAGTCCTGGTCTGGCTCCACGAGATCGACCAGGTGGTGCGGCACGCGCTTCCTTTCTTCGATCGTGGGCTTTGCCGTGCCGAGGTCCATGCGGCGGTAGACCGTCATCGAGTCCATCGAGAGGATCTCACCGCCGACGGCTTCGGCCAACTCGACCGCGAGCGCGGACTTGCCGGAGGCCGTGGGGCCTGCGATGACCCAGATGGGTGGACGTGACGAATCTGCGGGCATGTCGGGGCGGAAGATAGCGTTCGCGACTGGCCTCGGGAACGCGCCGTCAGTACCCTCTCCGCCCTTCTTCATCGGCTGCGGCCGATCTGGGCTCGATGATCGCATTCGTCTCCGACATCCACAGCAACACCGAAGCGCTCTCTGCGTGCTTCAGAGCCATCGACGAGATGGGCTGCAAGCGGGTGATCTGTCTTGGCGACGTCATCGGCTACGGCCCCAAGCCGCGCGAGACGCTGGCGATGGTCATGGCCCGAGCAGAACTTTCGCTGCTCGGCAACCACGAGCATGGCGCGATGTTCTACGCGTCGGACTTCAACGAGAAGGCACGCGCGGCGATCGAATGGACGCGCGCGCAACTCAATCGGAAGGACTTCCCGCGCGAAGAGAACATGCGGCTTTGGAAGTATCTGGATGGCATGAAGGAGACGTGGCGCGAAGGGCAGATGCTGCTGGTGCACGGCTCGCCTCGTGACCCGATCCGCGAGTACATGGTCCCCCGGGATGGCAATGATCGCGTCAAGATGGCGGAGTGCTTCGAGCGGATGGGCGAGGCCCGGATCTGCTTCGTCGGCCACAGCCATGTGCCTGGCCTTTATCACGAGAGCGGAGGGTTCTACTCGCCGGCTGAGCTCGGCGACCGCTACGAACTCGGTGAAGGCAAGGTCATCATCAACATCGGCTCGGTGGGCCAGCCCCGCGACGGAGATCCGCGGGCATCCTTCGTCACCTTCGACGGCAAGGTCGTTCAGTTCCATCGCGTCGCGTATGACTTCGAGGCCACGATGCGCCAGATCCGCGCGATTCCTGAGCTTCCTGGCTACCTCGCCGACCGCCTCGCGCAAGGCCGCTGAGCCCACAACCGCTGGTCGAGCGCACCCCCGCATTTCGCATGAAGAGCCTGCAGACTGCTTTCCTGTCTTTTCTCGTTCCCGCGTTTGTCGTTGCGCAGGATCGCCCTGACTTCGTTCACGAGTTCGGCAAGCCAGGGGAACTCGGCAGCTTCCGCGTCGGCTTCGACGACCGCGGCGCCGCGATCTACTACGTGCAGCTGACGGACCACTACGCGACGGTGGAGTCAGGCAAAAAGTCAGCGAAAGATCGCGGCGTCGGCGACTACATGATGGTGGTTGGTGACGGCGCGAGCATCTACTCGCTGCAAGTCCAAGAGATCGGGACCAGCTTGTTTGGCACGCAGCTCGCCAGTGCGCCCTGGCAGCGCACGGTGGAAGCCGGCGCCGTGTCGTTTTCGATCGAGTCAGGCTCCGGGTTGCGCCTGACCAAGACCTTCCGGCACCGGCCAGAAGAGCGAGGATTGCAGCTCGAACTGCGGCTCGACAACTCGGGTGCAGCATTGGCCGCTGGCCAGCAACTGACCTTGAGCCTCGCCGGTCCGGCCCTGACCAATCGCAGCGAACTCGCGATGTTCGGCACCTCGGCATGGGCCATCGCCGTGTCGACCGGTGGCGAGGTCAAGCACCTCGGCGCAACCTCCGACGGCGCGATCCAGGAACTGTTCTTGGGTGGAGCGCCGCTGTCGATCGTCGGCTCTTCGAACCGCGTCTTTGCCGGCTTCCTGTTTCCGATGGACGCCACTGCCGCCGCATCGGTCGCACGCGTCGACGTCGAGTCCTTGCCGCTGCGGGAGAACCCAGCCCTGGGGATCCAGCCGCGAAGCATGCCGCGCACGCTGACGCAGGTGCGGTTGCCAATTCCTGCCGCGGCTGCATCGACCTCGTTGGCATTCGGATGCTACCTCGGACCGAAGTCCTATTCGGTGTTTGACGCAAGCCCCGAGCATGCTCGCTTCCTGCCGATCCTCGACGTCGACCTCGAGCCGCCGTGCTGCGGCGACATCGTCGTTCCAGGCGGCAGGTTCATGGCGACGACGCTCGTCAAGTTGCTGTCGTTCTTCCACGGCGTGACCGGGCTCTGGGGCCTCTCGATCATGCTGCTGACGATCTTGGTGCGCGGCTGCCTCGCGCCTTTGAACTTTCGCATGCAGAAGTCGATGCGCGCCTACGGCAAGAAGATGGCGGACTTGAAGCCGAAGCTCGATGCAATCAAGACGAAGTATGCGGATGACCCGCAAGCGCATCAGCAGGCGATGATCGCCTTCCAGCGCGAACACAAGCTCATGCCACCGATCGGCGGCTGTCTGCCGATCTTCCTGACGATGCCGATCTACATCGGCCTCTTCACTGCGTTGCGAACGAGCTACGACCTGCGGCATCAGGGCTTCCTGTTCATGACGGACCTCAGCGCGCCGGACGCCCTGTTCGAGCTGCCGTTCTGGCCGGGCCTGTTCAACGTGCTGCCGCTGCTTTGGATCGCCCTGATGGTGATCCTGCAGGCTCGGATGCCGTTGCCGACCGATCCGCAGCAGCGCCAGATGCAGCAAATCATGCGCTACATGCCGTTGATGTTTGGCGTCATGCTCTACGACTATGCCTCGGGCCTGATGGTCTACATGGTCACGTCGATGATCTGGACCTTCGGCGAGTCGGCCGTGACCAAGAAGATCCTCGGCCCGATCGACCCCAACGCAGCGAGCCTGGCGCCGCAGCCGATGATGTGATCCGGGCGCTGGCCGCGATTGCGCAAATGCTGCGCCCCGCTCCAATGCCGCGATGCACAACGCCTCGGTAGCAGCCTCTCCAGATCGTCGCGAGTTTCTTTCACGTGCTGCCAGTGTCGCGCTCGGCCTTTCTGGGGCGACGTGGCTTGGCCGCGAGGCGGTGGCGGGAGGCTGTTCCTCGCCCGCTCGCGACCCGCTCTTCACGATCAGCCTGGCTGAGTGGTCCTTGCACCGCACGCTGTCGCGAGACGGCAAGGACAACCTCGACTTCCCCAAGCGAGCACGCGCCTACGGCATCGACGCGGTCGAATACGTCAACTCCTTCTTCAAGGACAAGGCTCGCGACGAGGCCTATGTCCGCGAACTGAAGGCCCGCTGCCAGGCGGAAGGCGTGCAGAGCGTGTTGATCATGATCGACGGCGAAGGCGAACTCGGTCACCCTGATGCGAAGAAGCGGCAGCAGGCCGTCATCAACCACCACCAGTGGGTGGAGTGCGCCAAGGCGCTGGGCTGCCACTCGATTCGCGTGAATGCGCAGAGTTCCGGCTCGTGGGCGGAGCAGACCAAGCTCGCCGTCGATGGCCTCCGGCAGCTATGCGAGTTCGCTGACGGCCAGGGCATCAATGTCATCGTCGAGAACCACGGCGGCCTGTCGAGCAATGGCAAATGGCTCAGCACCGTGCTGACGATGGTGGATCATCCGCGCTGCGGCGCGCTGCCGGACTTCGGCAACTTCCGCGTCCGCGAAGGCGAGGTCTACGATCGCTACGTCGGGACGAGCGAACTGATGCCCTTCGCCAAGGGCGTCTCTGCCAAGTCGCATGACTTCGACGAGCAGGGCAACGAGACCGCGACGGACTACCGGAAGATGCTGAAGATCTGCGTGCTCGATCACGGCTGGCGCGGACGGATCGGCATCGAATACGAGGGCGTCCGCTTGTCGGAGGACGAGGGCATCAAGGCCACGCATCGCCTGTTGGTCGCTGTTCGCGACGAACTCGCGGCTGTGCGCTGAAAAGGCAACACCGCGTGCTCTGAAGCCAGCGTTCGCCCAGCCGGCAGCGAGCGTTCGCCCGGCAGAAAGAGTGGAGGTCCCGCCCAGAATCGAACTGGGGTAAACGGATTTGCAATCCGTTGCCTAACCACTCGGCTACGGGACCAGAGGGCGAGAGAGGCTAACTAACCAGCGTTCTGGATCAAGTGCGCGATGTTTGGCCGCGAGTGGCTAGGATCTTCGGCCGCTCTTCGCCCCGGCGACGGGCCTTCGAACCCGTGAAGACCAAGAAGAACATCCACTTCGAGTTCAGCCAGGAGCTCGTTCGCGAGCCCCTGCTCTACAAGATCAACCGCTCGTTCGACGTTGTCGTGAACATCCGCGGCGCATCCGTCACGGACCAGGGCGGGTTCATTGCCCTCGAACTCGAAGGCGAGCAGTCGGAGATCGATCGCGTGATCCAGTATCTGCACTCGCAGGGCGTCACCTTTGGTGAGGGGCTCGGCGGTTCGGAGCGATGACCCGCGCGGCGCTCCGCCTGTTGCAGTCACGCGCTGCGCGACTGAGCTTCGGCGCCGTCATCGCCTTCCTGTCGCTGCCGACGCGACCCGCGGGGGGCGAGCGCGACCTTGTGCTGCCGAACGACATGGTGGCTTCTGGGCGAAAGGGAGTCGTCGTCAGCTGCGAGCCGCATGCGACTGCAGTGGGCCTCCAGGTGTTGCGCGATGGCGGCAATGCGGTCGATGCTGCAGTTGCTGTCGCGCTCACGCTCGCTGTGACCCATCCGCAGGCGGGCAACCTCGGCGGGGGTGGGTTTCTCGTCGTGCGCACCGCCGACGGTCGTAGTTCGACGATCGACTTTCGCGAACGCGCGCCAGCTTCCGCCACCGAGGGCATGTATCTGAGGGAAGACGGCTCCCTCGATGACGACAAAGTTCGATTCGGCGCCAGCAGCGCCGGTGTTCCCGGAAGCCCGGCGGGACTCGCGCTCGCGCTGCAGCGCTTTGGCAAGAAGTCCCTCCGCGACCTCGCTGCTCCTGCGATTGCACTGGCGCGCCACGGGTTCCCGGTCGACCAGTTCCTCGCCGCGGCCTTGCTCGCGGAGCGCAAGGGACTCGAACGCTTCGCCACCACGCGATCGATCTTCTTTCGCGATGGCAAGCCCTTGGCTCAGGGCGACCTCCTCGTGCAGCCGGATCTCGCGGCGACGTTGGAACGCTTCGCCGAGCACGGGCCCAGTGGCTTCTATCAGGGGATCACGTCCGAGCGCCTCGCCGCGCACATGCACAAGCACGGCGGCTTTGTGACCTTGCAGGACCTTGCTGACTATCGCGCCGTCGAACGCAAGCCGCTGGTCGGAACCTACCGCGGCCACGAAGTGATCAGCATGCCGCCGCCTTCCTCCGGAGGCGTCGCGTTGCTGCAGATGCTCAATCTGCTCGAACCCTACGACCTGCGTTCGCTCGGGTATGGCAGCAGCCGCTACCTGCACCTGCTCACCGAAGTGATGCGTCGGGCCTATGCCGACCGCTCCAAGTGGCTCGGCGATCCGGATCACTACCCGGTCCCGGTCGATGGGCTGGTGTCGAAGGCCTACTCAGAAGCCTTGCGCCAAGGCCTGCGGACGGATGCCCGCAGTGAAGTGGCGCCTGGCATCCCACCCGGCGCCAAAGAAAGCGACGACACGACGCACTTCTCGGTGATCGATGCAGAGGGTAATGCGGTTGCGTGCACGACGACGATCAACGCGACCTTTGGGAGCGGCGACGTGGTGGAAGGATGCGGGTTCTTGCTGAACGACGAGATGGATGACTTTGCCGCTCGCCAGGGCACGCCGAACATGTTTGGTCTGGTGGGCGGCAAGGCCAACGCGATCGCTCCAGGCAAGCGGATGCTGTCCTCCATGACGCCAACGATCGTGGTGCGCGACGGCAAGGTCTGCCTCGTGCTCGGCGCTCCAGGCGGCGGCCGCATCATCACCGGCGTGCTCCAGACGATGCTCAATGTGGTCGACCACCAAATGAGCCTCGAGTCTGCGGTGCGCGCGCCGCGCATCCATCACCAGTGGACGCCGGATGTGCTCGCTTGGGAGGAACTGGCCGTGCCCAACGACGTGCGCGAGGCCCTCGCGCGGATGGGACATTCCTTCGAGCCGCGTCCGCGTGGCATCGGTCGCGTTCAGTCGATCGCGGTGCTGCCTGACGGCGAGCGCGTCGGCGTCTGCGATCCTCGCAGCGGCGGCAGTGCCGGCGCGCAGTAGCACCGCATCGCCGCCGGCTGCGCAGCGGTCACTTGCTCTTGTTCTGGCGTTCCTTGCGCCACGTGTCGAAGTCGGCCTTGCTTTCAAACTTCGACAGCAGCCGCTCCCAGGCGATGTTGGTGCGAGCGTTGTGGTCCGCCTTGCGGGGGTCCAGGTCGCCACCGGCCTCGACGGCGACAAAGCCGGCATTCATGCCGGAGGCGATCGCCTCGACCAGCTTGTTGAGTTCCCATGCGGTCATCTGGTCGTCACCGGATGAGTAGTCGAGCTTCCGCAAGCGATCGACGAGGCCGAAAATCGCAAAGTAGCCGATCTTCTCGAGCTTGGGCTTGGCGGCGATGCCGGGCTTGCCGCCGCCGCAGACATCCTCGATCAGCGAGACGATCTCTTCCTTCTTGGCCTGCTCGCATTCGGCAGGCCATGAGACCTCGCCAAGAACGGAAGGCTTGTAGACCTCCGCGAGGCTGGTCGTCTTGTTGGCTTCCCACCGTTCCTTGAGTTCGTTGCCGCTCTTGGCATCGGTATCGGCAGGCTTGCTCGCATCGGTCTTGGGCTCGGTCGCTGCGCTGGGGGCTGACCCAGCAGGAGTCGAGGAAGCGGGTGTCGAAGAAGCTGGCTTTGCTTGCGCCGCTGGCTGGGCTGGCCCTTGCTCGGCTGGCTTGCCGTCAGCAGCCTTTGGCTCCGCAGGCTTGTTTTCGGCAGGGTTCTGCGCGGCCGCGGCCTCGACCGCCTTTGGCTTCGCCTTGTCGGCGCTCGCCTCGATCGCGGCGGGGGCTGCATTCGATGGCGATGGCGTTGCGGACTCAGCAGGCTTGCTGGTCGGCGAGGCCTGCGCGGTCGCTGTGGTCGCTGGCTTGTCCTTGCCGCCGGTTGCGAGCACGACGATTACCGCGATGACGGCGAGTGCGGCGACGCCACCGCCGGCGAGCAGCATCGTGTTGCTCTTCTTGGGCGCTCGTTCCCCGGTCTCCTTTTCCTTGCGGCCGCGAGCCGGCTTGCCGTCGGCATTGGTATCGCCATCCTTCTTGGTGCGCGCGGCGCGCGGTGCTGTGCCTTCCGCCTTCGCTGCAGCACGGGCCGTTGGCTTCTTGGCGGCCGCTGCCGGCAGGGCTGAAGTGGGCTCAGAAGGAGCCGTCGGAGTGGTGGCTGCCATCCGCTGCGCGGCGACGTCGATCACGCTGCCGCACTTCTGGCACTTGGCTTTGGCTCCGGAGAATGACTCGGGCAGGCGGTATTTCGCGCCGCAGTTGTCACAGGCGATGGCTAGGACGGACATGGTTGAAGAGCGTTGGGTGGCAGGGGTAGGAGCGGTGACGCCCGGTCACTTGGACTTTGTGGGCGTGTCGGATTTGGGTTTCTGCGGTGCATCGAGGTCTTCCTCTTTGTCGATCGCGTCCTGGTAGTCGTCGTTGGCGTAGCGCCACCACCAGGCGAACCACTGACGGATGACTGACTCTCGAGCTGGCTTGTCCTTGACCGCATCGCCCGAACCGCGCACGTCGTAGGCGAAGGCCATGCCGGTGATGTCGAGCAAGGAGCGGGTGACTTGCGAGATCTTCTGGTTGTTGCCCTGAACGTCGGGATAGAGGTCGTGCAAGGCGTTCATCAAGCGCGGCATCGCCGGCTTGCCGATCTTCTTGATCTCCGCGGTCGCGCGGCCCCACAACTGGCCCGGCGAGTCGGGATCGGCGCTGGCGATGACGTCCTGCACCAGCTTGTCGATTTTCTGGCGCAGCGGCTCGGGCGTATCCGCGAGGTGCGCGATCGCCACCGGGTCGGACTCGGCGACCTTCACAACCTTGCCGCCGCGCGTGGTCTCGGCTGCCTTCGGCTTCGCAATCTCGGTGCTCGGCGCAAAGGTCTTGGCGCCATCGCCATCACGGCGTCCGCGCAACACGGGCTTCAGCGTCAGCGCAACTGCGCCAAGTCGCATCTGCGAGCCGTCCATCCGCCACTGCGACGTGACCTGTGCGCCGGCTTTGGCGTCGTAGACCGTGTCGCCGCTCTTCGCGGAGAAATAGAAGGTGACGCTGCCAGCTCCTGCCTTGACCGCATCCTCGGGGACGTCCGAACTGGTGCAATCCATCTCGGAGAAGAGGCGTGTTGCCTCGTTCTTGCTGAGTGCGGCGACGATCGCTTGGTCGCGAGAATCGCCGACCAGCGAGGCATCCACCGCCAGCGACTTGGCGAGTTCTGCCATGTCGGAGTAGTTGCGCAGCGTCATCACTTCTGCGGCCGCGACGGCGCGCGCCCAGCGCATGGCCTGGTCCTGGCGAGCCTTGCGGTCGATTTCCAACTGCGCGGCCTTGGTATCCGTAACCACAACCGGCCGCTGGACCGGCTTGTCACCACCCCGGCCCATCAGCATGAGGCTGCCGACGATCAGCACCACCGCGGCCCCAAAACCTAGGTAGACCTTGGTGTGGTCAGGCGCCTTGGGCTTCTTGCCGGCAACCGCCTTGGGGAAGAAGGTTCGCTTGCAGTCCGCGCACTGCAGCTTGGTTTCCAATGCCTCTTCGGGAATGCGGTAGTGGGCACCGCACTGCGGGCAGTGGATGTCCAGTTTGCCGTCGCGGCTTTGGCGAGTTGCAGCGCGAGTTGCGCCCTGCCGGGTCGTGGTCGAACGAGAAGACGACGGTGCGTCGCGCCTTGCCAAGATGAGGGAGCCTCGTCGGTAAGAGAAGGGATGACGGTAAGGTCGTCGCGCCGAACCTGTCAACCAGTGCGGGCATCTGGCGTTCCATGCGGCGGAGCGATCTCCCGTCGCTCTGGCCGCCACTTCGGTCCCTCGGGGCCCCATGCCGCTGCCACCGGTGCTGCCGCGCGTCGTTGCGGGAAAGCGCACAGGGTCATGGAATCGGCTTCCACGCCGCGCTACTGCTGGCGCAATCCAACCCAAGCCCCGGAACTTCGCGTGCAGCGCGTATTGATCACAGGCGGAGCCGGCTTCATCGGCTCGACCCTTGCCGAGCGCGTCCTGGCGCAAGGCGTCGAAGTCACGATCCTCGACAACTTCGACGCTTTCTACGACCGTCGATTCAAGGAACGCAATCTGCAAGCAGTGCGTGCGGTGGACGAGCGTCGAGTCCGCGTCGTCGAGGGCGATATTCGAAACCGAGCCGATTGTCGCGAGGCGCTGAAGGGCTGCGACGTCGTCGTGCATCTGGCGGCGCTGGCCGGCGTCCGGCCCTCGATCGAGCAACCAGCGCGCTACATGGACGTCAACGTCACCGGCACGCAGATCTTGCTCGACGAGGTCACCAGCAAGCAGATCCGCTTCGTGTTCGGCAGCAGCTCTTCGGTCTACGGCGGCAGGTCCAAGGTTCCGTTTCTGGAGACGGATCCCGTGGACAACCCGGTTTCTCCTTATGCAGCGAGCAAGCGCGCCGGCGAATTGATCTGCTGGACTTGGCACCACCTGCGTGGCAACCCGGTGACGAGCCTGCGGTTCTTCACGGTTTACGGACCGCGTCAGCGTCCGGAAATGGCGATCCATCGCTTCGTTCGCGACATCGAGAATGGCAGGCCACTGCCATTCTTTGGCGATGGCTCGACGCGCCGCGACTACACCTTCGTCGACGACATCGTCACCGGCGTGATGGGGGCGATGGGGCGCGAAAAGGGATGCGACATCGTCAACCTCGGCGGCTCTGCCTCCACCTCGCGGCCTGAGCTGGTCGGCGGCATCGACCGCGCGCTCGGGAAGAAGGCGA
>SXGT01584473.1_pt1 | contig 11544 bp, 10 predicted proteins | sample 3176221 | NCBI WGS metagenome assembly SXGT01 (sample SAMN11356862, study PRJNA531348) | freshwater metagenome | isolation source: freshwater sample F1-120 | place: China: Fuxian Lake, Yuxi | collected 2017-12-25
AATGATTGCAGATGAACATAACCAGCAGGCCATTCGGACCTGCCGCATCCCGCAACGACCAGGTCTTGCCATCGACGCCCGGCAAAGCGAAATCCACCGCTTTCCAGCCAAAATCACAGACAGGGGTTTCCATGCGAACCATGTATCTTCAGCTCCCGTTTGACCAAGGCCGGGGATAATATCACTTCGTCTTGCCACCATTCCGTGTCCGCCCTGATGCCTCGCTTCCACGTTGACCAGCCGCTCGTCATCGGTCGCATGATAGAACTGCCCGAAGCGACGGCACGGCATGCCTTCGGTGCGCTGCGCCTGCGCGAGGGCGACGGGATAACCCTGTTCAACGGTGATGGCGGTGAATATGCCGGCAAGCTCGAACAACACGGCAAGCGGGCGTCTGTGCGACTACTTGCCCACGCTGATCCACAGCGCGAATCCGACCTGCGCATCACGCTCGCTCAAGGCATTTCCAGTGGTGAGCGGATGGATCTGACCTTGCAGAAATCGGTCGAACTCGGTGTCGCGGCGATTCAACCCTTGATGATGCGTCGCAGCGTGGTCAGGCTCACTGGCGAAAAGGCCGAAAAGCGGCTGCGCCACTGGCGCGCGGTGGTCATCGCCGCCTGTGAGCAATGTGGCCGCAACCTGCCGCCACCCGTCGCCGATATTCTGGATTTCACTGTCTGGATGCGGGCATCGCAATTGTCCAAGTCCCCACGTTACCTGCTCGATCCGGAAGCGGAAACGCGGCTCAGCGACCTGCCAGCGCCGACCGGCCAGATCCTGCTGGTTGCCGGACCGGAAGGCGGCTTCGACCCGGCCGAACGCCAGGTCGCCGCCGCGCTTGGATGCCGGAGTGTGCGCCTGGGACCTCGCATTCTGAGGACGGAAACTGCTGCGCTGGCGGCTATCGCCGCGATGCAGGCACTATGGGGCGATTTCAGATAGGGCGGTTCAAGTTTTTTCAGGCCAGGCCGTAAGCAAGCCTTCAATCAACCCGTTGCCAGAAAGACAGGAGTCGACGATGGCGAAATTGGCGGAAGCCGAATCCGCATCCTTCGTGCAATGGTTCCGCGCGGCGGCACCCTACATCCACGCTTTCCGCGGCAAGACCTTCGTCCTCGCATTCGGCGGCGACGCCATGTTGCGGGACGATTTCGTCGATCTGGTTTACGACATCAATCTGCTCAACGCACTGGGTGTGCGCCTCGTCCTCGTGCATGGCGTGCGTCCCCAGATCGAGGAACGACTGGCGGCGGAAGCCCAGTATGTCCAGGGGCGCAGGGTCACCGACAGCGAAGCGCTGGAACACGTCAAGGATGCGGTCGGTTCGGTTCGAGTGGACATCGAAAGCCTGCTTTCGGTTGGACTGCCCAATACCCCGATGGCGGGCGCAGAGATTCGTGTCGCATCCGGCAATTACGTCACTGCACAGCCGGCCGGGGTGGTTGAAGGCATCGACCTGCAATTTACCGGTGAAGTACGCAAGGTTGCCGTCGGGCCGATTCGGGAACGCCTGAATGCCGGCGAAATCGTCCTGCTCTCGCCGATTGGCTACTCGCCCACCGGTGAAGTTTTCAACCTGACGCTGGAAGAGGTCGCCACCCACGCCGCGATCGCGCTGGCGGCCGACAAGCTGGTGTTCATTCTCGACCACGGCGATAGCGTCGACAGCAAGGGGCGCCGTATCAATCGGGTCACCGCCGCGCAAGTCCCCAAGCTGCTGCGCGACCTGCCGGACGGGGACATGAAGTTGTATCTGCCGCACGCCGCGCATGCCTGCAAGAAGGGGGTCGGGAAAGTTCACCTGATCAGCGCCGACGTCGATGGTGCGGTGTTGATGGAACTGTTCACGCATGCCGGCGTTGGCACCATGGTGACGCGGCAATCGGTGGAAAACCTGCGCCCGGCAACGATAGACGATGTCGGCGGCATCCTGTCGGTGATCGAACCGCTGGAAGCCGATGGCATCCTGGTGCGGCGTTCACGCGAGCGACTGGAACAGGAAATCGAGCAATTCTTCGTCGATGAACTGGATGGCCGCATCGTCGGCTGCGTCGCGCTCTATCCATTCCCCGAGACCGGCGCCGGCGAAATGGCCTGCCTCGCGGTGGCACGCGAGTTTCAGCGCGGCGGACGCGGCGATGCCCTGCTCGCCGCCGTCGAGGAAGCCGCGAGCGAACTTGGCCTGGACAGACTGTTCGTCCTCACCACCCGGACTGCGCACTGGTTCATCGAACGCGGCTTCACGCTGGGCCAGCCGGAAGACCTGCCGGCGCCGCGCAAGGCGCTTTACAACTGGCAACGGCGCTCGAAGGTGCTGATCAAGCATCTCGGCGCCTGAACCGCAATGAAGCTGCTGACGCTGCTGCTGGCCATTTACACATTCTGCGTCGGCGCCGCCGACGCTGCGCCCGGCTTCATACTCGGCATCATCCCGGTGCATAGCGCGCGCGTGCTGGCAGAACGCTACGAGCCGCTGCGCGACTATCTGGAGCAGACATTGAAGCAGCCGGTCCGTATCGAGAGTGCGCCGGATTTCCGCCGATTTCACGAACGCACGCTGCGTGGCGACTTCGATCTGACCATCACCCCGGCCCACTTCGCCCGCATCGCTCAGAAGGATGCCGGCCACCAGCCTTTGGCCCAGTTCACGCCTGACCATGATGCACTGCTGATATTTTCCAGCGAACGCCCCCTTTCCGGCATCAGGGATCTGAAAGAAAAAAAACTGGCCGTCATCGACCGGCTGGCAATCACCGTCACCGCAACGATGCAATACCTGGAATCGCAGGGACTTCGAGCCGAACAGGATTATCAGATCGTTGAATACCGTACCCACGCCAGCACTGCCTTCGCGCTGATTTCCGGCCTCGCGGCAGCCGCAGTCACGACCAGCCAGGGGCTGTTGCAGATGCCGGACGAACTGCGCCGCAAAATGGTGGTGCAGAAACATATTGCCGACATCCCCTCCTTTTTCCTGGTCGCCAGGGCGAACATGGACAAAACGCGTTCGACGAACCTGAAAAATGCGCTGCTGGCTTTTCCCGATGCAGCTGAGGGCATCGACTTTCTCGGCCATACCGGCTATGACGATGTAATTCCTGCCAGCGAGGCCGCATTGAGGCGGGCCGATGGTTACCTCAAGGAAACTCGCAGGGCGCTCAAGTGAAACCGTCGTTTACCGCCCCGCTCTGGCTGAAACTTTCGCTCGCCGGCTTGCTGATCGAGGCGCTGATGCTCGGGCTGCTGGTGATCAGCAATCTGCGTTTGACCGAATCCGAGTTGATCGATAAAACCCGCTTGCGGATAGACAGCGCAGTGCCTTTGCTCAATGCCGCTCTGGCAACCCCGCTGATGCAACGCGAATTCGGCAGTCTCAACGAGATTCTCGATGAAGCGCGTGGCAATGACGCCTACGTCTATCTCGTGCTGCTCGACCGTGAAGGTCACCGCATCGCGAACGCCGGAATCGCCCGCACACAAGCATTGCCGCCGATGGACGCCCATCTGGGCGAAGAGTCCGATGGCGTGTTCGATACCGGTACTGCGATCCGTCTTGCCGGTATCGAATATGGACACCTGCGCTTCGGCATCAGCGTGGCCTTTCTCACCGAAGCTCGGCAGCGCGCAGTGCGGCAGGGCATCTATGTCGGCCTCGGCGCCACTGTCATGACCTTCCTGACGCTGGCGCTGATCGGCTATTTGCTGACCCGGCGCCTGCAACAACTCACCCAGGCCAGCCATGCACTGGCAGACCAGAATTTCGACGCCTTGCTGCCTGACCCTGGCCCGGATGAAGTCGGACAGCTTGCCAATGCGTTTCGCACCATGTCGCAACAGCTTCAGACACGGCTGTCGGAACTGAAAAAGAGCGAACAACGTTTCTTCGCCATCGCCAACTACACCTATGACCTGGAACTCTGGATCGAACCCGGCGGACGCGCAATCTGGGTCAATCCCTCGGTCATGCGCATGACCGGCTACGATGCCGAAGAATGCCTGGCGCTGCCCGGTTTTCCCCTCTGTCTGGTCGCAGAGAAGGACCGCATCGAAGCAGCCAAACATTTCCAGCATGCGCTCCGTGGCGGTACCGGCGAAGGCTATCAGTTCCGCATGCAGCGCAAGGATGGTTCCCGCTTCTGGGCAGCAGTGAACTGGCATGCCATCTACAGCCACGAAGGCCTGTTTCTCGGTGTTCGCGCCAGCATCCGCGACATTTCGGAGTTGAAGGCATCCGAAGCAAAAGCACTTGAATACCTGGCCGGCGCGGAAACCGAGCGCGCCCGTCTGCAAGCCCTGCTGTCTGCAATGAACCTGGGCATCCTGTTCGTCGGTGAAGATCATCGTGTCATTTACCATAACCCCGCCTTCAACCACATCTGGCTATTGCCGCATACCGCCGACCTGATCGGCCTGAGCACCGACGCAGTCTTTGCTCGCGGCGCCACCGAACTGGCGCAACCGGCCGAGTACCTCGATTTCGTGACCAACGTGCTAAGCCTGCAAAGTGATGCCGATCGGCATGAAATCATCGTGCGCGATGGCCGCGTCGTTACCCAGCTGAGTTACGCGGTACGTGACCGGGAAGGGCGCTTCATCGGCCATCTGTGGATTTATGAAGATGTAACCAGCGAACGCCAGACCGCCGAGCAACTGCTCTATCTGGCCGAGCGCGACTCGCTGACCGGCCTCTACAACCGGCATCGGTTCCAGAATGAACTCGAACGCATGCTGACCGAATCGGGACGCCAGACCAGTGCCGCACATTTCGGATCCGCTCTGCTCTATTTCGATCTGGACGAATTCAAGACGATCAATGACCACTTTGGTCATACCGCCGGTGACTCCATGCTGGTCCGCGTCGCCGGCGAAGTTTCCGGGTTGACGCGACGCAACGAAATGCTGTTCCGTCTGGGCGGCGATGAATTCGCCTTGCTGCTTCCGAACGCCGACATCCAGCAGGCTGAAGCCCTGGCCGAGCGGGTAGTGCGCGCCATTTCGCAGATTCCGTTCCGCTTCGAGGGCCAGTCCCTGCACATCTCCTCCAGCCTCGGCATCGCCCTTTACCCCCTGCACGCTGCAGATCAGGACCAATTGGTCGCCTGTGCCGACGCCGCAATGTACCAGGCCAAACAGGCCGGCAAGAACGCCTGGCGGCTCTATCGCGCCGATCTCGACACAACACCCGAGATGGTCAACCGGCTATCCTGGAACGAGCGTCTGGCACGCGCGCTGCGCGAAAACCTGTTCGAACTGCATTACCAGGGCGTATATCACTCCCGCTCCGGCGAACTCGCACATCTGGAAGCACTGATTCGCCTGCGCGACGAAACCACGGGTGAACTCATCCCGCCCGGCCAATTCATCCCGATCGCCGAGAAAAGCAACAAGATTCTCGAAATCGACCGCTGGGTGCTGCGCCAGGCGATCCAGCTCCTCAGCACCCGTCCGCATGCCCCGCCCATCGCCGTCAACATCTCCGGGCGTTCGTTCGACGACCCCGGGTTGCCGGGCTATATCGTCGATCTGCTGCGTGAATTCCATGCCGATCCGGCGCGCCTGCTGATCGAGATCACCGAAACCGCTGCGGTATCCGACCTCACCGATGCCGAACGCTTCATCGAAGCGCTCAAGCAAGCCGGTTGCGGTGTCTGCCTGGATGATTTCGGCGCCGGCTTTGCTTCCTTCGCCTACCTGAAACACATCCGCGTCGACACCATCAAGCTGGATGGCATGTTCATCCGCAACCTGCCGCATGATCACGAAAATCAGGTATTTGTGCGCGGCATGGTGGAAGTTGCGCGCGGACTTGGCAAAACTACCGTCGCGGAATGTGTGGAAGACGAGGCCACCCTGAAGTTACTCGCCAAACTGGGGGTAGACAAAGCCCAGGGTTATCATCTGGACCGCCCTAGAGCCGATCACCCCGGACTCAATCTGGGAGAAGCAGCATGACGCAATCCGAACTTGCCCACGCCGAAACCCTGGCGCGCCTGCATGAACTTGACCGCGCCATCGCGCAGCATGCGCAATGGCTGGCACGTCTGAACCGGCAACTGATCTGTGGTGGCGACTTCAGCCCGGACGATCTGGCCGATGACGCGCATCTGCGCTGCCAACTCGGGCACTGGCTGCATAACATCGAACATGCCCGCATGCATGACGACCCGGGACATGCCGCGCTGGAAGCGACACACCAATCCATGCACGAAATTTCCCGCCACCTGTTACGCACACAGGCGGCCAACCAACCCATCGCGCCTGCCGACTACGACGCGCTGGTCGCCGTCGTCAGCCGCATCCGCCAGTTGCTGCGCCGCAAGGAACAGGAACTGACCGAGCAACTTGGCGCGGTCGACAAACTGACCGGGTTATGGAACCGGCAGGCCGTGCATCTGCGTCTGGCCGAAGAAATCGAACGCGTACAGCGTACCCGTCAGCCATGCGCAATCTGTTTCGTCGATCTCGATGATTTCGCCAGCATCAATGCCGCGCATGGCCAGCTTGTCGGGGATGAAGCGCTGAAGGCCGCCGCCAGCTTCTTCGCCAATCACTTGCGCGGTTACGACACGCTCTTCCGGCTGGGCGGCGAAGAATTCCTGCTCTGCCTGCCCAATATCGACCTCGATCAGGCCGGCGCACTGATCAACCGCCTGCGCGAGAAACTTGCCGCGCACCGCTTTGAAATCGGAGCCAGCTTGATTCAACTGACGGCCTCGTTCGGTCTGGTCAATCTGGAACCCATCTTTTTCGTCGACGAAACCCTGGAACGAGTCGAACGCGCCCAGTTGATCGCCAAATCGGAGGGGGGCAACCGAGTCTGTGTCTGGCACGACGGTTTCGAGGCGGAAATACCGACCGAACAACCGCCAGCCTGACACACAGGCCAGCCTTCCACGCCAAACGGAAGCGCGCCACCCCGTGTTCAGGGGGAAGCAGAATCCGCCAACGCACGATTATCATGCGGACCCAAAAGGGGCTCGCGCATGCATACCGGTTTTATTCTGGAAGACTTACCCGAATCGCAGACCTGGTTGAGCGAAGCGCTTGACCAGAGCTTCCCCGGCATTTCCATCGACACTGCGTTCACCTTGCAGGAAGCCCGAGAAAAACTGGCTGTCGGCCCGTTTCCGGAGATTGCCTTGATCGACCTCGGCCTGCCCGATGGCAGCGGCGTCGAACTGATTGATTTCATCCAGCAGCGCGCACCCGCCACCATGTGCATCGTCGCCAGCATCTATCACGACGATGGGCATATATTCCCGGCCCTGCGCGCCGGTGCCAGCGGCTACCTGCTGAAGGATCAGCCGATCGCCGCCATCGTCGCTGCACTGACCGGCATCGCCAGCGGCCAGCCGCCACTCTCGCCGGCCATCGCCCGCCGCATGCTGACCTTCTTCCAGCCCGGGCCGGCGCTGCCGACGCCGACGCTGACCGAACGTGAAACCGATGTGTTGCGCATGATCGCCAAGGGCATGACCCAGGCCGAAACCGGCAACCTGCTCGGCATCTCGCAGCACACCGTCGCCGGCTATGTCAAAGAGTTGTACCGCAAGCTGAATGTCTCCTCGCGCGCCGAAGCCGCGCTGCTGGCGCGCGACATGGGCCTCGTCTGACCCCCCAAACGCGGGGGCACAAGCACGCGACGGCCACCTAGCATTCACGCCACGACGCAAGCATCGCGTCGGCTATCAACCGGATGCAAAGGAAACAGCATGAACTTCAATATTGGCGGCAAAGCGGCCGCTCTGACGGCGAGCCTGGCACTGTTGCTCTGACTGGGCGGCTGCATCGGCGGCGGCGGATCAGGCACGAGTGCCACCAACCTCAGCGGCACCGCCATGGCCGGCCCGTTTCTGAGCGGAACGGTGTGCGCCTATCGGGTCAGCGGCGGCGCCAAAGGCGCCCAGTTGGGTTCCTGTACTGTCATCGTCAGCGCCACCAGCAGCTTCAGCATCGATGTCGGCAGCTATCTGGGCGATGTGCTGGTCGAGGTTACCAACGCCACCTACGACGACGAGGCCAACCCGAATGACGATGTCGCCGGTACACCGCTGACCTGCACGCTGCGCAACCTGGTTCGCATCGCCACGGTCGGCGGCACGCTCGATCTGGCCGTGACGCCATTGACCGAGGCCGCACTGCGTCTGGCTGGCGGCACACTCAGCGACGCCAGCATGCAAGCTCGATCTGTTCTCCGACGGCGCCTGGACCGGTATCGCGCCGAACGGCAATATCGCCAACGACACGTTCAGCGGTGGCACCGGCGGCGCTGGGGCGACCGGCAGCGGCTTGACGCTGTCGACCGCGATCGGTGGCGTTTCGACCATGGCTACCGTGCCGTTGGCCAGGGTCGATCAGACCAATACCGGCCCGAACGTCAACCCCAGCAAGAAAGGAAGCTGGGGTAGCGCCCAGGACAGCATCAACTTCGTGGTGTCCTATGTCCGCATGAGCATCGGGACGGGGTTCGAATTGTTGACGCTGGGACTGGCCAGATTCAGCCCCCTTAGTTCCAGTCAACTCAACGTCCAGGGAGGAACCTGTGTGTTGTCCGGAAGCTACCCCCTGCCAAGCTGAGCCGCACAGTGCATCAGCTTCGATAAAAGCACAGGTTTGGTGAGCTTCACCAATACGTCCATGACGACGCCCATCGGCACCGCCGGTGTCTATACCATCAACGGCTCGCTCAGCTTCACGCCGTTCTGACGCAACATCGCAAGCGCGACCAAAACATCCGGCGAGCCTGGCCCCGCCTGGGGGCGCGACTCACCAGCTTGCCTTTACCCACGCCACCGGCGCGTGCTACTCCAGGTTCCAGCGCGCCGCCGCCGATTCATCCGAATCACGCGCATCCACCCATTTCTCGCCGTCCGGCGTGGCTTCCTTCTTCCAGAAGGGCGCACGTGTCTTCAGAAAATCCATGATGAACTCGCAGGCCGCGAAGGCGTCGCCGCGATGGCCGGAGGCGACCGCGACCAGAACGATGGGATCGGTCGGCATCAGCGGACCGACGCGATGAATGACGCAGGCATCGAGCACCTCCCAGCGTGCGCAGGCATCCTCGACGATGCCGGCAAGCGCCTTCTCAGTCATGCCCGGGTAATGTTCCAGCGTCATCGCGCTGACCCCCTTGCCCTCGTTGATGTCGCGCACCAGGCCCAGAAAACTCGCCACCGCACCCACTTTGGGATTGCTGCGGTACAGCGCGGAGACCTCCGCAGCCAGGTCGAAAGCTTCGCTCTGCACAGAAATTTTCATCGCATCCTATCCATCGGGTTGGCTGTCCGGCGCCGCACGCCGGATCGAAAAACAGCCAGCACACGAGCCGGCATAGGATAGCCCAGGCAGCTTGAGAATGCCCTTAAGTGGTGGTTAAGTCGGTATGGGGAAAATGTCGAGCAGCCGCATCTCCATCGCAGGCTACTTTACCCACCCAAGGAGATTTTTCATGAACAAGACCCTGATCGCACTACTCGCCGCTGTTTCCATGTTCGCATTCGGCACCGCCCAGGCCGAACATCATGACAAGGCCGCAGCCGAAGCCAAGGCAGCCCCGGCCGCCGAAGCCAAGCCGGCGGCTGAAGCCAAACCCGCCAAGAAGGCCAAGAAAGCCAAGAAGGCTGAGGACAAGAAAGCCGACGCCGCAGCTCCGGCTGCCAAGTAAGCTGTCCTTGACAGATAAAGCCGGACGTTTCACGACGTCCGGCTTTTTTCATTTGCGGAGCGCGGTATGCTTGCCTCCATAAGGTTTACATTCAAGCGACATGAAACTGCTACTGGCTGAAGACGATCCGATGATCGGCGAAAGCATGAAACAGGGCCTGACCCAGGCAGGCTTTTGCGTGGACTGGGTTCGCGATGGCAAGGATGCCGAGGTGGCTTTGCAGATTGGCGGTTATGCCGTGCTGCTGCTCGATCTCGGTCTGCCACGCCAGGATGGGCTGGCGCTGCTGAAGAAAATGCGGCAACAGAACAATGACTTGCCGGTCATGATCGTCACCGCGCGTGACGCCATCTCGGACCGGATCGCCGGACTGAATCTGGGCGCCGACGATTACCTGAGCAAACCTTTTGATCTGGATGAGCTGATCGCGCGGATACGCGCATTGACCCGTCGCCAGAGTGGCAGGATTCGCTCCGAATTGCAGTTGGGCGAGTTATGTCTTGATCCGGTCAAACGGGAAGCCCATCTTGCCGGTGTGCTGCTCGCGCTATCGCAGCGTGAGTTCACGCTACTGGAAGCGCTGCTGGAGCGCCCGGGCGCCGTGCTGTCGCGGGAACAACTTGAATCCCGCGTCTATAGCTGGCAGGACGAAGTGATGAGCAACGCCGTCGAGGTGCATCTGCACAACCTGCGCCGCAAGCTGGGCCCGGCCTGGATACGCAATGTACGAGGGGTCGGCTACAAGCTTGTCATACCGGCATGAACACGATACGCGGCCGTCTGCTGCTCTGGCAGATCAGCGCGCTGTTGCTGACCGGCTTGCTGGTCAGCATCATCACTTACCTGCTGGCCTGGGATGCCTTCAACAAGATCCGCGATTACGGCCTAGAGCAGATCGCCCACTCGGTGGTACGGCATGGCGTCCAGTACGACAACGATGAGGATGTGCGCAATGATCGGGGCCAGTTCGTCAGCCAGATCTGGTCCGCCGACAACAGTCTCTACTATTCCTCGCTCGAACATGCCGGCCCGCCCAGACAAGCCCCCGGGTTTCATATCATCGAGGCGGACGGCACGGAGTGGCGCGTGTTCACCTTGCGCGAGGGCGGCCTGACCATCCAGGTGGCGACCACATCGGCCAGCCGCACGCGCAAGTTCGCCGCCATCGCGCCCTGGTTGCTGATCCCGTTGATCGTGCTGGTGCTGGTGCTGGGTCTATTGATTCGCGCCGCCGTGGGGCGCGCACTGGCGCCGTTGCAGCTGGTTCGCGCCGAGATCGGCCAGCGCGGCGTCATGGCCCTGCATGCGCTTGACCGGCGCGGCATGCCGGACGAGGTCGCGCCGCTGGTGGATGCGCTGAATGACTTGCTGGTGCGGCTTGATCAGGCGATGGTGGCGCAACGGCGATTCATCGCCGATGCGGCGCATGAACTGCGCTCGCCACTGACCGCCGTCAAACTGCAAGCGCAGGTCGCCAGTCGCGCAGCTTCCGATCCGGAACGCGAGGCCGCGCTGGCGCAACTGGCCGGCGGCGTAAATCGCGCCGCGCACCTGATCGACCAATTGCTGCATTTGGCGCGACTGGAACCCTCTGCCCGCCAAAGCGCGTTCGAATTACTTGCGCTGGATGGATTGATCAAACAGGTTGTGGCCGATTTTTCGGCGCAGGCCGATGCGCACGACATCGACCTGGGCGTCGGCACCTGTATGCCGCTGAATCTGGTCGGTCAGGAAGCCGGCTTGCGCATGCTGCTCGGCAATCTGATCGACAACGCCCTGCGCTACACCCCCACCGGGGGTCGCGTCGATGTAGAACTGGCGCGGGAAAACGACCACGCGATCATCTGTGTCAACGACAACGGCCCGGGCAGTCCGCC
>SXGT01805185.1_pt1 | contig 11544 bp, 15 predicted proteins | sample 3176221 | NCBI WGS metagenome assembly SXGT01 (sample SAMN11356862, study PRJNA531348) | freshwater metagenome | isolation source: freshwater sample F1-120 | place: China: Fuxian Lake, Yuxi | collected 2017-12-25
AAGCCGGCGAATTCAAGGACCTCAGCTACATCGCCGACATCAGTAGCGGCGACCTCATGCCCGACTGGCCCAAGGGCTGGTATTGAGTCAAAGGCTACGCCATCGACCTCGCGGGTGGCTTGTTGCCCCGTCCAGTCCTGCCAACGCCGGACAATTACGTCCACGTATTTAGGATCCAGTTCAATCAACCTGGCCATCCGGCCAGCCTTTTCAGCCGCAATCAATGTCGTGCCCGAACCACCAAACGGATCGAGTACCACTTGACCCGGCTTACTGGAATTGCGTATCGCCCGTTCCACCAACTCAACCGGTTTCATGGTCGGATGCAAGTCGTTCTTGGCTGGCTTGTTGATTTGCCAGACATCACCTTGATCGCGATCGCCGCACCAATGTCGCTGAACACCTTCGGGCCAGCCATACAAAATCGGTTCGTACTGGCGTTGGTAATCGGCGCGCCCAAGTGTGAAGGTATTTTTCGCCCAGATGATAAAGGTCGACCAGTGGCCACCGGCAGCACGAAAAGCATCCTGCAAAACATCCAGTTCGCTGGAGGACATGGCGATGTACACCGCGCCACGGCAATGAGCCAGGGTGGGCGTCAACGCCGCCAACAGAAAATCGTAAAAGCCGTCGCCCAGGTTGTCATTGAGGATGGCCCGGTTTTTACCACGCAGTTTGTCCTTGGCTGAGTTGGCGTAATTCACATTGTAAGGAGGATCAGTGAACACCAGGTCCACCGTTTCACCCAGGAGTAATTGCGTGTAACTATCGGCTAACGTGGCATCGCCACACAGCAATCGGTGCTTGCCTAGCAACCAGACATCGCCCGGTTGGGAAATAATGGTTTCTGAAACCTCGGGCACCGCATCATCTTGATCGGAACCACTACCATCGCCGTCCTCTTCACCTTGCAAATCCGCGAGGTCATCGAGATCAAACCCGGTAATGGATAAATCAAAATCCGCCTCCTGCAAAGCCTCGAGTTCAACCTGCAACATCGCATCATCCCAGCCTGCGTTCTCAGCGATACGGTTATCGGCCAGAATGTAGGCGCGTTTTTGTGCTTGCGTCCAGCCATCGGCGATCATGACCGGACACTCTTTGAACCCCAGTGTTCTCGCAGCAAGAATACGACCATGCCCAGCCAAAATTTGTCCGCCGGAGTCAATCAACACCGGATTAGTCCAGCCCCACTCACACATGGATGCTGCGATCTGCGCAATTTGCGCTTCACTGTGTGTTCTGGCGTTTCGTGCGTATGGAATCAAATCGTCAATCGACCGACGCTCCACTCGATCTGCGGGCCATTTAATACTGGGCATGAAGCCTCCTTTGCGCATTGGCGCGTCCTGAAGCCTCGAGCATGTTTACCCTGCACATCGCTCTCGCTGCTTCCCGTTGAGCAGATGCAACATGTGCCCAGGTGTGGCCGCGTATCACTGCGTGGATATTGCTGGCCGTCACGTGGTACTCAACCGCAAGGCGGTGTGATTTTTCGCCAGCTGCGTAGCGTGCGATGATGTCAACAACGATGGCCTCGTTTAATCGCGCACGGGCATTCCTGGTGCCAATAGGAGCCGTTCCATGCCTGACTTTGTCCGCAGCATTTTCTATTGGCGTTTTCCACGCCAAATTTTCAGGCCGATTGTTTTGAACCTTCCCATCCAGGTGGGCGGCTTCATGCCTGTCAGATGGCGGTTTTCCGTGAAAGGCGGCACAGACAGCCCTATTGACCTGTGGATATGACCCGCCATCCGCATAGAAGCAGAGGTAGGTTGAACCACCCTTGGAGGATTTGCGCTTGAGGCGAAGAATCTTCCCGTGATGAAATCGCTGCATCGGCCCCCATCTGCCCATGAGATCGAGAATGCGGTCGAGTGATCTGATGCGACCCCAGGTCGAAGCTTCATATCCGTCAAGTCCTGGGATTGGCCGCCATCGCTCTTGATCATCTGCAGAAATAAGAACGCCGGGAATTCCCGGCGTTTGTTGGCGTATTGAGCCCGCTTTAACGAGTGTGATTTCAGACATGGATCAGCCCCGGTTCGTACACGATCTTGTTTCCGAGACCAGAAACTCGGCCAGTTCAAAGTGTTCAGACAGTTGCATGCGAATGTCCTTTGCAAAAAGCCAGGTCGCAAAAAGAAACGGCCCGAGTCGGAGAGAATCAATCCCCGATCAGGCCGTCGATAGCGCTGGCTGCGTGAAATAAAAAAGCCCGCGCGGGGCGGGCTAAAAACTGTGAGGTTCTGAAAGTGATCTGGGTTGCAAACCTGCAAACGGTGCAAACCTCGGTTTGCAGGCTGACGCTAGTGAGGTTGCGCGCTGTCGGCCCCCGCTAGGGAATCTAACCAGGAAGGACCCGTCAGCTGTGTCAGATGCGTCGGGCCAGTCACACCTTTCTCACCATGGCGTTACTGTACAGCAAAAAATCCAAAGTTACGACAGTGTCAAAGCGCTTGATTTTGTTGGTCTTTGTCATCTGTTGTCATAGCCCCGCAACCCTTGTCAAAATTACTCAATATTGCCCATTTTTCTGGAAGATTTTGAGCGTTTAGCTGCGTAGCAACGATCAACAATGCCGCATTCCATCGTCGCTGCGCGGTCCGGGTGCAGCAGGCAAAGCGTATCCCGATGTCTCGCCACTTGCAGCGCTGCGCTCGCATCCAGATCAGATGTCTTTGCTCCTCCTCGAGCCATAGCACCCAGCGATTGGTTTCCACCATTCGGTCGATCGCTTCGGGAGATGGTGGTGTGTGATCCTCCAAATCATTACGCTCCTTGCGATCAACCGCAGTGCGCACGATGCTGGGCCAGATGTTGACGTAACCCAGCGAGCGTAACGAAGGCAGTCGCTCGGCGGTATCCGCTGCGTCCTCGAATCGGGCCGCAACTTGTTCTTGAGTCCACTCAGCCATGCTTCACCCCCTGGCGACCATAAAGCCGTTGGCCGATTTGTTTCAATAATTCCTGCTCGGTCCAGTCCAGCCTATCATCGCTGATGGAGATCACCAGGATACCTTCATGACGCCAACCGTTACGTTTGATGTCCTCAGGATCCGGCCGCTGCATGTTGTGGCGACCGAGCGGACAGCGATAATGTGAAGGTGCGTTGCTCATGCTGCCACCTCCTGAGTATCGAGAGCCCAATGCAATAAAGCCAAGGCATCGGACTCGTTGTCGTCGACAGGATCGAAACCGCGTGCTTTGGCCGCAGCAATCATGTCATCCTTGCTGGCATTACCTTTACCGGTAGCGTGCTTCTTGATCGTACCCACCGGAACGCCCTGGTATGGAATTTGGTGGTGCTCGCACCAGGCGGTCAACGTTGCTAGGAAGCCGCCGTAAGCATGAGCAGCATCCACACCGACATGCCGGCGTACTTCCTCGAAGTAAACGCTGTCCAAGGTATCGACCGATTGCTTAATCTCAGTCAGCCAGCGTTTGAAGCGCAGGTAACGCATACCGCCGCCTTCAAAGCGTTGGGGTTTAAAGTTTTCGCTACCACTGGTGACGGGGTGAGTTTGGCCGGACAATGCCCAACCGGTGGTGGTGCCCAGGTCAAGGGCGAGTATGTTTTTAGTCATGTTGTCAGTCCCAAATTTTTAGGGGCCTGACACAGCTGACGCTTGATAAGTATTACTTCTCTTATATATACGTGTAGCGGGTAATACTATAAATGCGTCAGCTGTGTCAGTAACTCATCAATGTCGAAAGTGTTGTCGGCGTTTTAATCGTCTGCATAGGGATAACGTTGCTCAGGCAACTCCTTCAGTCCAACCCCCTGAAAACCTCGTGACCCCATGGCGTTACGCCATTTCGTGAACCCTCGGGTCAGCAACAAATCAGAGAAACGCCTTTGCGAACCGGCGAATTCGCCATTGGCATCGGCCCATTGCTTCCAGTCGTTGAACAAACTCGCCGTGAGTGCTTTTGCGCTTTGATGCACCACGGTACGCTCCTCAAGCCAGCGGCCCATGGCGTCTTCAGCTTCAAAATATTCCGCCGTTGCCTTCATCACCGATTCCGGTGGCCGAAGTCCTTCCCGCAGCCAAGTCAAACAACCCGCTAATGCCCAGGCCAAAATGCCGTCACGCTCAGTCAGCAATTTGTTGGGTAGCCGATTGTCCCGCCGTTCTGCCGGAATCGTCACCGTGAAGGGCACCAGATGCATCCGCCGCTTCATGGCCTCGTCGACGTTTTTGATGGCCGGTTTGTGGTTACCGGAGATCACCAACTTGAACTGCGGCGAGTAGGTGAAATAGTCCTGACGCATAAAGCGCGCCGTGACTCGGTCGCCGCCGGTGATCTCCTTGATCTTGGCTTCGTTCCAGCGTCGGCCTTGCTCAGTTTCAGTAGCGGTGACTAAACGTGAACCCCGCAGTCCGGCCAGATCGGTCGGATGGCGTTCGGTCCGAGTTTCCATGAAGGTTTCCATGGGCGCATTGGCGGCGTAATCACCGAGGATCGTGAACAAGGTATTGACGAACACGGACTTGCCATTGCTGCCAGTGCCGTACAGGAAAAACAGCGCATGTTCCTGCGTAGAACCTGACAGGCAATAGCCGGCGACGCGCTGCAAATAGGCTTGTAATTCCGGATCGTCATCGGTAATTTGATCAAGGAATTTTCGCCATTGTGGACAATCGCCTTGGGGTGTCGCGGTTGTTATTTTGGTCATCCGGTCCAAGCGTTTATGCGGCTGCAATTTGCCGGTACGCAGATCGACCACCCCGCCCGGGGTATTGAGCAACCAGATGTCGGCGTCCCACTCATCCACCGTGGCGGCATGCGTGGGTTCCGCCCGCACCATGCGTTCCACCGCCGAAATGGTGGAAGCGCTGGCCAGTTTTGATTTCAACCGAGAACTGTCGGCTTTGTTGGATGCCACACGGCAGACACCCCGAGTCAGGTGATGGATGTACAGCACCTGATCTTCATTCCAACGTTGCCCGGTCCACACCAACCATTTGCTCCACTGTGCGCAGTAGCGCCAGTCTTCGCCATAGCGCCGGGTAAAGGCCATCGCCAAGCCATCTTCGGTAGTCCAGTTAATGCCGGTGACGCTTGGGGACTCGGGTTCATCGTCATTGAAATCAGGCATCACCGGAATGCGCTCACCCGCCGAGATAAAACCAGCGACATCGAAGCCTTCCTGAATGGCATCGGCCACGTCCCAACCCTCCACCTTGTCGGTCGGAGGGACCAAAATGGCACACTCGGTAACACCGTTTTCCAACATCGCTTGCGCGGCTTTGTCGGCATACTCCCAGCCCGGCTTATCTTTATCCGGCCAGATCAGCACGGCTTTGTCGGCCAGTGGCGACCAGTCGGTTTTATCCACCGGCGCATTGGCGCCGTGCATCGCCGTGGTGGCGCAAAAGCCCGCCTGAATCAAGGCTTCGGCGCATTTCTCGCCTTCCACCAAAATAACCTGCTCGGATGTTGCCATGCCGGGTTGGTTGTAAAGTGGCCGTGGCGTGGGCGGTGTTTTCTTACGCCGCTTGGCATCCCAAGGCCGAAACTCTTTCTTGCCACCGGGTGGGTCGTAGCGATACACCACCGCCAGCAGTTCACCCTGAGCATCCAGGTAATGCCATTTCGCCGTCGCCGGACCCAATTCGTCCATGGGTGGCTCTTTTTTCGCTTTTCGGGGAGACACTGCCGGAGCGCGACCCACAAAATCCGCCGCATAGGCCAGTACCTGCGCGAAGTTGTTATTCACATCTAGCCGCAGGTAGGCTGCAAACAGGGCAAAAATATCGCCGCCGTCACCCGTAGCCCGATCAGTCCACAGGCCCGCCTTCTCACCAGTCAGTACCACTTCCAGACTGTCGCCCGGACTACCCAATACATCACCGATCAAAAAGACACCCTTGCGCTTTTTCCCTGCCGGGAACAGGGTCAACAGCACTGACTCCAGCCTGGCCAGCAATTCAGCCCGAATGGCTTCTCGGTCCAGGTTGCTGGCAGTGGCTTGTGGTTGGCCAGTTTGATTAAAATCCAGCATCCGCACCTCCTGGCGATCTATCTGACAACGTGGCGTTATGGGCTATGAGGGCTTGCGTCAACTCGCCATCCAGCAGATAGTGGGTTTTTAACGCCAGTTCCCGGATATAGGTCGGCAGCAAACCGACCAACGCAGCCCAACTGTTCAGATCCCGGGTCAACAAAAACACCAGGGCCGAGCGCCGATTGGCTTTGTCACCGCAACGGGCATCCACTAACGCCTGACAAATCACGGCGACAACCAGACGTTTTTCCGGCAGCGGTCCTTGGGCCTGATTCAGCAGCACACGTTCGATCACCCTGATTTTCACCAGCGGGTTTGGCAGTTTAGTTTTGGCATGTTCACGCACATTAGGAATGCAGATCATTTCGCCTCCCAGCAGCGTGCCTGCCAACTGCAGAACTTGCATTCGAAATGGCAGGCGTCACTAAAACTGCGGGGCAATAGTTCGCCAGCTTCGGTCGCCTGAATGATTTTCACCGCACGATCGGACATGCGCTGTGCCAGCGCAGCATCGAACGGCACCAGTTCGAACCACAGTTCTTGGGTATCCTTGTTGATGGCGGTAAACAGTGCCGGATTTTGGCTGATGCCTTCGATCGAACCTTCCATATAGGCCTGGTAAGTCGCCATCTGGGCCGCATACACCGGTTTGGAAATCGCCACGCCGTTTTTGACACAGTCCTTCCAGTGCTTGGCCGCCATGGTTTTGCACTCAAACAACATTGGAAATGACAGATTTAGTTCTGCCGGTGCCGTAGTAATAATCCCGTCTACGTGCCCTCTGATCCTTCCTCCTGCAACTGAAAAGCCAAACTGTCCCCCGTCAGCTTTATGGTTATGGAGTTCGAATCCCGCCTGGCGCAACCAGCCGATAGCTAAATCTTCCAAGGCATGACCGACTTCAAACACACGTAAAATGCGCCCTGAAAAATCCCGACCAGGATCGACCGGCGCACCAGCGTATTCAAATTGCAAGGCGCGTTCGCAACTGACCCCAAGCCTTGAAGCACCGAGATAATCACGCGGTTTTTGTTCGTTTCGGTCCTGGTGAAGTGCTACATCAATAAAAGTCGTTACCTGCTCGTGGAAAGCTGGTTTATGGTTAAAATCAAGCATCAATGTGTCTCCAGGTTTTTTGATGTTTAATAGCGTCGATCGTTGATTTGCTGACACCAACAAGCGTGGAGATGTCGGCGATGTCGCAAGCGCCTGTCTTAAGCAGATGCTTGATAATTGCTACTTGTTTTGTGTTTAATCGCGCAGTACCACTGCGCTCACCTCGTGCAGCACGTCCCTTAATCATCATGTCCGCCTGATTTTCGGCATGCGTTCCGAGCCAAAGGTGCGCCGGATTTACACATTTCGGGTTATCGCAACGGTGGCAAACCTCCATTCCTGATGGAATCGGGCCATAGGCGAGTTCCCAGGCCACTCGATGTGTAGTTGTTTTCTTTCCTCTGATTTCATTCCCGACGGGATCTCGCCTTATCTGCCCATATAGCCCTCTGACGGTTGCGCCTTGCCATAACCAGCAATCGTTAGCGCCTGTACTTTTGTCGACTCGACTCCAAAGACGTTCAGAAATCGTTCTTTGATTTCTTCGGTTAATTGGGGTGTTTTTTAAGTTGATTAATTTGCAATCCAGCATCATGGTCTCCTTCCGGTTTTGCCGGTGGGCGTCGGTGTTGGTGTGTTCCAGATCGACGGATCTTCAAGATCCGCGAAGGGGTTGTTGACGGTTTCAGTCAAACCCTTGATCGGTGGAAAGCGTGTGGTTTCGTGCTGTTCGATCATGGTGTCGGTGTAGCAAGTGACGATGGCGTCGATGACCCGCAAGGCCTCAGCTTCGGAATAGTCACCCAGTGGTTTCTCGAAACCGATGCTGCCTGCGACACTGCCGAAAGCTTTCAAGCAGCCGCGCATGGCGGCTTTTTCCAGATCAGAGGCATCAATCATCTGTAGTTCCTCTTGGTTGAAGCGCTTGGCTTCGCGCCAGTTGCCGTACAATTTGTGAAAGGCGTCCTGGCAGCGTTGGCTGCAGAACACCCAGTCGAGTGGATAGCGCCGGGGATCGGCGATGGCATACCGGCCATCGCCATGTGCAAATCCCCGGGCCTGTCGTGAACAGACCCAGCATTTCATGAGCCTCCCGCTACTGCGCCCAGCCGGGTTTGCCGGTGGGTAAAGGCCCCGTGGCAACCGGCTTGGCTCCGGAACTCGGATTGACCAGCGTGCCGTTAATGACCGAGTTGCCGTTCATCACGCCGAGGTAGGCCTTGTGGCCGGGTTCGATCACCTGTCGTAAGGTATTGCGGTCATCGCCGCGACTGTCTTTTTCGATATCGACGCGGGCCGCGAACACTAATCCGTCCAGATCACCAAACTGCGCAATTTGCCTGGCCGCCTGGGCTTGCGGCCCGTTATCGTCGGGATGGATGTTGCGGGCGGAATTCAGCGCGGCACGAATGACTGTGCGCCCCATGTTTGTCCACTCCGGACCTTTAGAACTGTAAAGACCGATCAATGACCAAAACTTGCGTTTGGCAAACGGGCCTTCCAGCACCACGAACTCGGCACTCAAATACACGCTGCCGGTGTTTTCCGATTGGGTGGCCCAGCCATGCGTCCAGCCTTGGGCAGGATCGCTGAAGCCGCCGGGAATCAGCGTCATCCGCACCTTGACCTCGGTGTTTTTGGGTATCAGATCGAAGTTGGACTGCTGTTGCTCGGCATCGTTAAAATCGTTCCACTGTGACATGGTCATCTCCTAAGTATTTGAGGTTGGGGTTGCTGCAGATGCGCACTTGGCAATCAGCTTGGCCAGGTTCGGCTCCTCGATCAGGTCTAGACGACCGGAGCGGTCCTTGGCGGGATAACCCCAGGGGTTGTTGGTATGGGTGACAAAAGCCCGGTACGGCGTAGCCGCTTCGGAACCATCGGTCGAAAGTTCCGGCTGAATAAACGCTAACGTCACCACTTCATCGATCACGCCAGGCAGTTCCAGGGCAGTTTTGCTGCCTTCCAGTTGCAAGGCGAAATAGCGCTTGTTGAAATCATCCAGCCGCTCGTCCAGAATGGCGACGAACACCACATGCTTGTCGCGCACATGCTGCAGATGGGTCAGCGCTGCAATCATCTCGGCACCCAATAGACCGTAAGCACCCCGCGTGTCGGGTTTACCGGTACGTTCGGATAAGGCTTGCGGCTGGGATTTCGCCCAGGCAAAGCACAACCTCGACAACACAGTAATGCTGTCGACGAAGTAGTAGCGGTACTTGGCTAATTGGTTGGGATCACCATATTTCTGGCACACCGCATCGAAATGCGCCTGCGAGAACGACTGATCGGGTGAGGCAGACGGATTGGGGCCGGCCAAAAACACCACCAGATCACGGAACTCCGGCCAGGAGCGAGGCCGAAGGGTGTCGCCATGCCAGTCCTGCACGGCAATGTCGCCGGCTTCCAGATCGACGAACAGAGTGTCCTGTTCCGGCAGAGTTTTCAGTTGGCTGGTTTTACCGACACCCGGAAAACCCAGCAGCACGACTTTGGCCGAACGCGGTTCGCGCATGCGCTCGTCGGCGCTGATAATGGGAAGCGCCATTACACACGCTCCTTGTCAGCCGACAAGCGGAAGCTGGCTTTACCAGGTCGCACGGTGCGCGCCGGTGCAAATTGCTCGCGCAGGGCGTTGGGCCAGGCGTTGAATTTGGATTCTGGCACTTTGAGCGACACATCCAGGTACTGAGCAGGATCCTCGCCCGCAGCGGTAATCTTTTTAGCCAGTTCGGTCAGTTGGGCCTGATCCCAATCGACGATCTTTTTCAGATCGCAGATGATGATTTCATCCTGATCGGCAATCCGAATGACACCGAAGTCGCGACCTTCTGCCAGACGGGTTTGGCGAGCGCTTTCGCCATAACGGATTTCATTGGCTTGCTCGACAAACTCTCTAACGGCTTTAGCCAGGGTCTGTAACTGCTCGGCTTGTTCCAGCAGGGATTTATAAATATCCAGTGGTGCTGCGGCATACTCCGCTGGGGTTTGGCTGAGGACTTCACGCAAGACGACAATGTTCATGCGGTCACCCCGTTCAAGTCTGGATAAACCCGAGTATCTGGGCTTTGGTAAAGACATTCGCGCTCGTATTGCTCGATGTCAGCCAGGCGATACAGAATTTTGCCGCCGATTTTCAGATAGGTGGGACCCACGCGATCGGAACGATACCGTTCGATGGTGGATTCGGATTTGTTCCAGCGTTCTGCCAACTCGCGCTGGGTCAGATGCCGGATGGCATTGGGATTACCGTTCATGGCGTTCTCCGTTTAGGGTTGAATGGGTATCGGTAGCTGAGGCTGATGCCTCGTTGCTTGCCGATGGGTCCATTCTCCAAAATCGGATTCCCCCAACCGTTCCCCTGATTCCCCCAAAACGTTCCCCTAATCCGAATCTGTGCTGGGGAATGGCAAAAAAAGAGTGACCCGGCGATAAAGCGTTAAAATTGATACTTTATTTTGAAAACTCAGCCCGATGAATCAGAAATCCGTCAGTGCCAATCTATCAATACCGCTCTCCGATGATGAGTTGGAAGAACTGGATCAGTTTTTGATGTCAGGGGCGACCTCTGATGACACGATGATGATTGATGCCTTAGATGGCTATTTGACGGCCATTGCCATTGGTCCGCGCACCTTGCCGATGAGCGAATGGCTGTCAGGGGTATGGGGATCCGATGAGGCGCATGCACCCGACTTCGAATCGCCAACCGATGGGCAACGGATCCTCGATCTTATTATTAGGCACCTGAACGGCATTATCGCCACGCTTGAACAAGATCCCGATACCATCAATCCCATGTTCGAATGTTTGACCGATGATGAAACGGATGACATCCGCCTGGATGCCGCCATGTGGAGTTATGGCTTTTTAACGGGCGTGCAATTGAATTGGGACGACTGGGAGCCGATGATTAACGACTCGGATGGCATCAAGGCGTTTTATCCAATCTACCTGCTGGGCGATGCGGATATTGGGCCAGAGGATAGAGAATTAATCGAAACGCCTGAACAACGCGAAGCACTGACCGCACTGATTCCTGGCAGCGTTGCCTGGATATACCAGTTCTGGCAACCCTCCCGGCTGGCCAATGATACGTGCCCCTGTGGCAGCGGCCAGCCATTCAAGGAGTGTTGTGGGGCAGTGGCGGTACTACATTAAATCGATGCGCAGCGGTTATGGACCGCTTTCGATGTTGAAAACACACCCGTCAAGTTTGGCCTGATCAATGCCATACTTTTGCAGACGGCTGAATTCTTCTACCGATCCGGCGTTTGAAAGCAGCATTTGTCTTAGCATCTTTCTCGCTGCGTGAACTTTGGTATCTCGGGTATTAACATGCCACAAATACCCATACGCAATGGCTATCGTATTGCGAATATCGTCAGCTAACTGTGTCTCAGTATTGTCATCATTCATCTTGGGTATCTGTTCTTCAATTTAACCAATCCCGATCTTCCTCAGGAAGAATCAGG
>SXGT01819966.1_pt1 | contig 11544 bp, 10 predicted proteins | sample 3176221 | NCBI WGS metagenome assembly SXGT01 (sample SAMN11356862, study PRJNA531348) | freshwater metagenome | isolation source: freshwater sample F1-120 | place: China: Fuxian Lake, Yuxi | collected 2017-12-25
AAAAGAAAGACTAATGCAACTCGCGACAATTTGCAAAATTGAAATACTTCATAAATATCAATTTAGAAATTCAAATCCTGCCATTTTTGGAATCAAAGTATTAGCCGGAGAAGTAAGAAAAAATATTCCGTTAATCGATGAAACTGACGAGCAAGTCGCACGAGTAAAAGCTCTTCAAGAAGACAAAACATCATTAGAAGAAGCAACAGAGGGAAAAGAAGTTGCAATGTCTTTGCCAGGTGTAAATTTTGAAAGACAATTAGCAGACAAAAAATTCCTCTATTCTCAAATTTCAGAATCTCAATTTAAAGAATTCAAGAAAAATAAAGACCTCTTGTCAGAATCAGAAATAAAGGCGTTAATGGAAGTAGCTGAAATAAAACGCAAAAAGAAATCGGATTGGGGAAAATGAAATTTAGGTTGGAACGAATTGAAATTTTATTTAGACAATTTTCAGAAAAAAATTGGCGTGAATTAAAGTTCGGTTATAAAAAATAATTTAACTTTTATTGACACAACTTTTTTTACAAGTTGGAGAAAATGATCGATAAATTATTTTTTTCTTTCTCGTAAAATTTCTAAATCGTGAATATAGTGCAATCCAGAAATAGCCCCTGCAACGCCAATCACTAAAGACAGCGGAAGAGAGAGATAAGTCCAAACAGGATAAAATATGCTAAGCATCAAAGACGGCAAAGCAACTCCTTGAATAAATGTTGTCAATTTAGCGATATATCTTGTCGGTGGAAAAACAGAACCGCTAAAAAGTCCAGCCAAAGCGAAGGGTAAAGCGATTATCTCTCTAGTCATAATCATTAAAATTTGTAGTCCGTGAATCGGTTCAAGTTTTCCCTTCACACCAAAAACAAAAATCAATGTAAGAGCCGTTCCAACCCATAAAAATCTGTCTGCAAACATATCGGCCTTTCGTCCAAAATCACTAGTCAATTCAAACTTGCGCGCAAAATATCCATCAAACCAATCAGTAATTGCCGCGATAACAAAAACAAAAACAATTAATTTCATATCACTACCGACAACAATCATGTAAGAAATTACAAAAGTCAAAACAATTCTCGCGACATTCAAAAAAGTCGGGACGTTCAACATATCCTTCGGCAAAGAGACGTCTCCAATTATTTCGTTTTTTATTTTCTCGACTTTCTTAATTTTACCAGCAAGTCTATCATTCAGTTTTCTAACCCGTTTAGTAGTTTTCATAATAATTTAAACAATATAAAGTTTAAATGTCTAACGCTCACAACAAACATCGCGAATTTCGAAAAGAATTAGATTATTACCCAATTTCATCAATAGTCAAGATTCTTAGTCTATAAATGTCTAGTTCAGTTAACAAACACGAAATGCTAACCCACCGCATAATTTAAAAAGCATAATTTTTACATACTTTCATGCCATTCAAATTAAACATATCAGACAAAGGCAAATCATGGAAATTGGAAAGCACTAGTGAAAACTTGGTAGGTAAAAAGTTAGGAGATATAATGCATGGCAAAGAAGTATCCGACGATTTAGAAGGATATGAATTGAAAATAACTGGCGCAAGCGACTTATCTGGATTCCCCCACAAGCTCGGATTACAAGGCTCGGAAACAAAACAATTAATCCTCGAATATGGTTGGGGAATGCACAAGCGTCCGCGAAGAGAAGGTAAAAAGAAAAGAGTAAGCCCAAATGGACTTAGATTAAGAAAAACAATAAGAGGTCAACAACTTTCAGAAAAGACAGCTCAAATTAATATTGCAGTTATTAAGCAAGGTTCAAAACCGCTTGCAGAAATTTTCCCAGACCAAAACAAACCGAAAGAAAAAGCACCAGAAGCAGTTGCTTAAAAAAATAATCCTTTCTAACTTCGGATAAATAAAGTTAAAACACAATTCTTTAAAAACCTACAAAATCCCTCATAATTATGCAAGAAATAGAAATCTTAAATGTCATAATAGCTGGACACATAGACCACGGCAAGACCACTTTATTGTATAAATTAAGTAGGAAATGGACAGACACGCATTCTGAAGAATTGAAACGAGGCATAACGATAAAATTAGGTTACGCAGACATAACAATTTCAAAAGACAAAGAATACAACATTGACAAAAAAGGTGAACCCCAAAGACAAGTTTATTTCATAGACGCGCCAGGCCACGAAATGCTCATGGCAACAATGCTTTCTGGCGCCGCAATAGTTGACGCGGCGATTCTCGTCGTAGCCGCAAACGAAGGAATCAAACCACAAACGAGAGAACATTTAATGGCATTACAAGCAAAAAACATTAAAGAAATAATCATCGTCCAAAACAAAATAGATTTAGTTACAAAAGAAAAAGCCATTGAAAACTATCACAACATTAGAAAAGAATTCAAAAATACTATCGCGGAAAACGCACCAGTAATTCCCGTATCTGCACAGCAAAATGTTAACATTGAAAAAATTTACGAAGCGATGTGTGAAATCAAATCACCAAAAAGAGATTTGAAAGAAACACCCGTATTTTTCATAGCAAGAAGTTTTGACATAAACAAACCTGGAACGAAACCAGCTAATTTACACGGAACCGTTCTCGGTGGCACGCTAAAAAGCGGAACACTAAATGTCGGAGAAATTATAGAAATAAAACCTGGACTCGCAGTAAAAGAAGCAAATCAAATCAAATACAAAACAATCAAAACAAAAATCGCCTCAATTTTCAAGGGCTCTCAAAAAATGGAAAAACTCACGCCTGGTGGAAGTGCCTCAATAGAAACAGAATTGGACATGGCTCTCGGAAAAAACGATTCGTTTTCAGGATGTATCGTCTCAAAAGAAAACCTCTTGCCAGAAATGACTACAAAAATAAAAATAAGTTATAATTTATTTAAAGAAATTCCTGGCGCAATGACTCAAATTCAGCCGATAAAAATGAGCGAAAATCTGATGCTATCGATAAACACTTCAGTAACCGTTGGAATGATAACTAAACTCTCTCCAAAAGAAGCTGAACTTTCACTTAAAATTCCAGTCATCGCACTGAAAGACAGCAAAATCGGAATCGCCCGCAATGTAAATAACCACTGGCGACTCATCGGCTACGGCGAAATTATCTAACTGAAATAATTATAAAAAGAAAAAATATTCAAAAATAAAATTTTGTTTAAAAATGAATTGCGAATTCAGATAGGGCACGTATTCGTTCATACAAAATTACTCTATGTCCGCCGGCAGGCACATCTTCGGGAATAAATTTCGGACCAGTTGCGCCAAGAATATTCGCGTTCGGAAAAACTCGTAAATAAAATCCTAAAAGTTTGTCTTGGGTGACTTTGCTCTTAGATAAATTTCCGCCATGATTAAGATAATCATCAAATGCTTTTTTTACTTCAGGATTTTGTTTAATAAACTCATATCCAGGATAATTACTGCCGTTATACGACGGGATTCTACCGTCACCCGCTACGAACTCTTTTCCGTTTAATCTACCAAGCTCGATAATTTTATCGATAAGAGATTTAGCAAAAATTCCATTGCGCTGTGTAGGAACAACACCTAAGTTGTATATCAACAAAGCATTTCCCTTTTCAATACTCTCTCCATCAACCCATTGTTTAAAATTATGATATTGATTCAAAAAATCGCGAAAGTCTGTGGAAAAATATCCAGATCTAAAACTCGCAATGCCTGTCATCTCTCCGTCACCATTCCCTCCGAATGCTCCGAGATAAGTGTGTCCTTCTCCGAGTCGTTTCAAGATGGTATCTCGAGTGGCTTGTAACGGTGGAATAAAGGATTTAGACTCAACACGCAATATAGAGTCAATATTTTCAGAGACTAATTTTCTGACTACTACCATAAATAATCGTCCTATAAACACTATATAAATTTATATTTGGGCGAGTTATAAAAATAAGAAAGCTTTTTAATAACAACAGAGAATTTAGCGTATGGAAAATTACGTTACTAAAACAACTGGGCCGTGCGTAATTTTAGCGGGCGCTGGCACGGGCAAAACTTACAGCATAATTGAAAAAGTAAAATATCTTCTTCAAAAAAAAATATATCCTGCTGACAAAATTGTCTGTCTAACATTTTCAAACGAAGCAGTGAACACAATCCGTGAAAGAATGTTTCCATTTCTATTGGGAAATGAAGAACCGATTATAAGAACATTCCATTCATTTTGCGCAGACCTTTTAAGAAAACACGGCGAAAAAATAGGAATAAAACACAACTTCAAATTAATTCTACCGGACGACGGCAAAATTCTTCTGCATCGGCATTTCAAAATACAGCCTACCCTTTGCACAAGTTATATCGAACAAATAAGTATTCTAAAAGACATAGGCCATTCAGTTGAAAACGTAGAAAAAAAATCAGAAAAAACTGAAGACGAAATAGATATATTGATAAAAAATGTGGAAGAGTTAAACTTCAAAATAAATACTGCGCACATAAAAAAAATAAGTCACTCCGAAAAAATGGAGATGGAGGGGAAAAAAGAATTATTAGAAAAAGAAATAAAAGAACGTAAATTCTTGCAGGCCTGGAAATCATACGAAAAAATAAAGTTAGTAAAAAACGGGCTGGACTACGCAGATTTGAATCTCAAAGCGCTGGAGCTATTAGAAAAATTTCCAGATGTTTCAAAAGAATTCAAATACATAGTAATCGACGAATTTCAGGATACGAACAAACTTCAATGCGAGTTAATCGCGAAAATCGCCACCCATAAAAATATAACTATTGTTGGAGACCTCAATCAGTCAATTTACCAATTTCGGGGAGCATATAAAAATAATTTCAATTTTATAAAAAAAACATTAGACATTGCGAGCGAAGATGTTTTCAAATTAGATAAATCGCATCGCTCAACAAACAAAATTCTTGCAGTCGCGCACAAGCTGATAAAAAATAATTATTCCAATCCGTTAGAATGCTTTGAAGTCAAAAGTGTGCGCAACGAACATGGCGCACCTATAGAAGTTTATGAATTGAAAAATGCAAAAGAAGAAATTAGAAAAACAGTTGAACTGATAAAAAAAGAATTGGAAATCGGAACTCCTTTCAAAGAGATATGTGTGATTTTCAGGACACATCAGCAGGCAAGTTTACTAAAAAAAGAGTTGTATTATCAAAACATACCATTTACGACAATAACAAAAGAATCCTTGCTTAAAATGCCAGTAATAAAAAAAACAAGAGCGTATCTTGTATTGATAAACAAATTACAAAATAATCTAAAAGGTGGTGATTATTATTGGGGAGAACTTCTTCACTCGTCCGCCCTTACAAAAAAAGACGAAATTGAATGTATGAAAGGTTTACAAAAACTTAAAGATAAAGAGTGCATAACTAAAGAAATAATTGATGGAGGATTATTAAATATTTCCGAGCATGTAAAAACTATCGTGGGCGCAATTTGCAAAATAATAAACACTTTATCTGAGCAAAAACTCTCGTCGGTAGACACTATAACTAAACTTTATCAACTTCTTGGATTTCAAAACGCCGACACGAAAGAAGAACAGGAACAAATTCTTGCGTTAGAAAAATTCAACACACTCGCGAAAGAATTCAGTGAATCTGAATCATCTGAATTAAGCCTGTTTGTCCACCACCTTGACTTAATAGACGCGCTGGGGATTTCAATAAACGCACCAGAAATTTCAAAAGAAGGAATAAAAATAATGACTAACCACGCGACGAAGGGTCTCGAATACGCCGCAGTTATAGTCAGTTGTCTCGCTCAAAAAAAATTCCCAATAGAAGCTAAAGACAGAAGTATAATTTCAATTGAAATACCCGATTCAGAATATCTGGAAAATCAATTATCCGAAGAACGTCGGCTCTGTTACGTCGGATTCACGCGCGCGAAAAAGCGCCTGTATCTAACATACGCGAAAGAATATGGCAAACGCACGCACGAACCGAGCCAGTTCCTAAAAGAAATTGATTATCAAAATAATCAAGACATAACTTTTGAGAAAGACACATCAAACTTATACCAAGAACACAAAGAAACCAATAATTTGGAAATACAAACTGCTGACATGATTGAGCCGATAGAAGAGATATCTTTCTCGTCGAGTGCACTCCAGAAATTTGATGAGTGCCAGAAAAAATATGAATCTAAATATATTTACAGAATACCAGAACCAACACCTCAAGCGTGGGAATCAATCATGTTAGGGAATTTTATACACCGTATATTAGAAGAAGGAGTAAACAAAAATCTGAAAACATTAAAAGAATTTGAGGACTGCGCAAAAACAATTCAAATAGAAGAATTCAAGGACTCAAAATTCGAAGACGCTTTGCCAATGATAAAAACATTCATTGAACGAAATAAAAACAAATACGACGAAAACTCCATGACGGAACAATGGCTCTCAACAAATATTGATGGAATAAAATTCGTAGGATACGCCGACAGAATAGATGTAAACGACAACGGAGAAGTAACGATAGTCGATTACAAAACCGGCAAGTCTGAAATAAAACCAAAATATAGGAACTGGCAATTAGGTCTTTACGCTATTGCGGCTAAAAAATTCGGCACACCAAAAACGCTTGTCTTGGAAATGCTCCAAAAAGACCACCCTTTAGAATTTGAAATAGACTACAAAGGATTAGCAAAAGAAATCCATAGTTCAAAAACACATTTTTCTTTGGAAGAAGTTCGGGAAGAATTAGTGCAAACAGCGAGAGCAATCTTAAAAGCTCGACGAGAAGAATTCAAACCTTGCCCAGTTGAAAAGGGATGTAAATTTTGTGAAGAAGGAGGATTTACTCGTCACTAATAAAAATCAAGGTAAAATAAAATTATTTCGTGCCGTCAGGCGCACGATATTCCGCCCACTTCACGCGTCCATTCAAGACAGCATCTTTAACCGAATTTTCAGTTCCGCTCAATTTAGACTTCCCACTTTTAACTTCAACAAAAACTATCTCTCGAACATTCTTCTCATCAAGTCCATTAAACACGATAAAATCTATCGGCTTTCCAATGAATTTACATTCCGTAGGGCTGTATAAAAATCCTGGCAAATATGGCGCGATTTGTTCCGAAAATTGCCCAGTTAAAACAGCGCGCGAGCGAGCTATTGCGTCGGCGCGATGTTCCGGCAAAGCAGTCTGCCACGCCTTTTCTCGTCGGAAAGTTCCAATCGCGTGTCCGATTAAATATCCAATAACTAACGCGCCAAAGGTTGCAAGAAGAATTACTATCAAATCCATAAAATCTCGAAAACAAAGAAGTTAATAAATTCGTTGTTTCAATCACTCGTCTCTAAATTCCCTGTCGTAAATATTACCAGCTATTTCCCAAAAATTTCTCGCAGACTCTTTTCGCGAATAATTCGGATTCTTTCTGCACCCTTCACAAAAAGTAGCAAACGCCGGAACACACCCTTCATTCATACAATATTTCAAAGCGTCTCGCACTTCTCTTCTTGAAATTCCTTGAGATTCGCAAAATGCGTCAACTCCGTCATCGGCGACTTTTCTGACAACCATTCCGACAGTAATATCGTGTCCAACTAATCTCGATTGTCCATTCCTATAATTTATATTATGTATCACTGACATAATCAAAAAAAGACGGGCGGTATTTTAAATATATCTTCAATACGACAATATATTTACACTGCCAACGACTACCATAATCTTTTTATATCAATCTATATCAAACAACATATGAGAAAAATAGCAATTCTCGTGAGTATTATTCTTTTAACTATGATATTATTATTTTTTGGAAGTTTTGTAATTGCTCAAAACAATAATGAAATAGCTGAAAAAGAAAACTCTCAAAAAGAATTCTTTATCCAATATTTACAAGAAAAAATAAATGAACTCCCTGAAGAAGAAAAAGCGCAATTTGAAGAATATCAAAAAATAGAACCATCAGAATTATTCTTAAACAATATAGAAAATTTACAATCGGGAGATTAAAAAATGAAACTCCTAAAAAAACACATTGCTATTTTAGGATTAGTGTTTTTATTGTTCTTGAGTTTTGTTTCTGCGCAGGCTCCGGGCTCACTTATTTGGACACAGACAAGTAATCTAGGTGGTGGGCATGATGCTATTCAAGAAATTGCGGTTGATAGTTCAGGAGTTTATCTTGGAGGATTTGATTATACATTCGCGAATAATTATACAATAAATCATTTTCAATGGCGAATTGAAAAGAGAAATTTAACAACTGGAGCAATTATCTGGGCGCAGACAAATAATCAAAGCACAGTGTATAATCTGATTAATAGTGTTGCTCTTGATAGTTCAGGAGTTTATCTTGGAGGATATGGTCTTTTAATGGGTCTCAGTCAGTGGCGAATTGAAAAGAGAAGTTTAACAACTGGAGCGCTTATCTGGAACCAGACAAATACTTCGAGTGGTGCAATTACTAGTATTGCGGTTGATAGTTCAGGAATTTATGTTGGAGGATGGGACTATTCGCAAAGTAATAATCAATGGCGAATTGAAAAGAGAAGTTTAACAACTGGAGCGCTTATCTGGACACAGACAAGTAATCCAAGTAGTGGGTATGACTCTGCTAATAGTGTTGCTGTTGATAGTTCAGGAATTTATGTTGGAGGATATGATTCTTTACCAGGTAACCCACAATGGAGAATTGAAAAGAGAAGTTTAACAACTGGAGCGCTTATCTGGACACAGACAATCAATTCGAGTTTAGGGGATGATAGTATTCAAAGTGTTGCTGTTGATAGTTCAGGAATTTATGTTGGAGGATATGATTCTTTACCAGGTAATAATGAGTGGCGAATTGAAAAAAGATTTAAAGGTGGTTCTTTGCCAGCTCCGCCAGTCATCCTCGTTCATGGTTATCACGGCACGCCAACAGCGACATGGCAGACGATGAAAAATAGATTACAACAAGACGGCTTCACTGTTTTTGAGACGGACCTCGAGCCAGGAATTACTCCAGCAAATGGGAATATTGTTGATTACGCAAATGTTCTGAAAAACCACATTCAGCAAGTAAAGACACAGACCGGCGCAGAAAAAGTTGACCTCGTCGTGCACAGCATGGGCGGGCTTGCTTCACGATGGTATATCCAACAACCAGGATATCAAGGAGATGTGAGAAGATTAATTATGCTCGGCACTCCAAATCATGGCTCGGAAATTTTCCCAGTTGCTTACGCAATTTTTGCGACGTCTAATTTTATCCCCCCATGGTTGGGTCCATCAATGGGAATTGGATCTGGGGGAATAACTGCACTCGGAATAGCTAGCGCACAGATGAGTCCAAATTCATGTTTTCTTAATTCTCTAAATTATAATAATTGTTACACATCGCAAGGCACCGATATAACTTCCTCTCTCGTTCCTTATCAAACGATTGCCGGCACGAAGTCATTCTCAATTACTAATCAATTACTTCCTGGAGACGACGATGGGTGGGTGACCGTCGGAAGTGTTGCATTAGATTCAATCGCAGGCAACACATTTTTCGTCACGCATTCTGAACTGCATGAAAATTTAACAGTGTATAATCTTGTAAAAGACGCGCTTCTTGCCGAAAGCATATCAGCAGACGAAATGCCTCAAAATATTACGAGCCCTTTCCCTATGCTCGCTTTTGAAACAAACTTTGTAGCTCCTTCTTCCACAAAGAATTATTCTTTGCAGATTGACTCAACAATTAACCAAGCAATGATTATGCTTTCGTGGAATTTAGGTCTTCTGAATCTTACAATGACCTCGCCTTCCGGACAATCATTCAACGCATCTAGTCCATTTTATTTCTTTGACCAAAATTCATCAACTCAAGGATTTTTCCTTCAATCTCCCGCGAATGGAACATGGACACTTGCAGTGAAAGGAACAAATATTCTCTCTCCAACGAACTATACTCTTTTCTCATTCGGAAATACTACTTTGCGTCTTGATGCATCGACAAATGTTTCTTCAGTTAGACCCGGAGAAAGAATATTAATAAATGCGAGTCTCTTTAACGGAAATAATCCGATAATAAACGCAAATGTTTCCGCAACTATTCTCAAACCCAACAACAATAAAGAAACAATCGCGCTTTTTGACGACGGCCTTCATAACGACGGCGCAGCTAACGACGGAAGATACGCGAACACTTACGCGAACGCAAGTCAATCAGGAACTTATACTTCAATCGTAAACGCGAGAGGTTCATTCGCCGGAGGATTTTCACGAACATACATCACACTATTTTCTGTTGAATTATTCCCCGATTTGAAAATCCAATCGAGCGACATTATTTTCAATCCACCCCAACTAACTCCAGGACAAAATAAAACGATAAATATTTCTGCAACAATCCATAATATTGGAAATAAAGTGGCAGAAAATATTAGCGTACAATTTTTCCGAGGCAATCCGTCAAGCGGAGGAATATTGTTCCGAAACTCAACAATAAACATTTTACAGATAAATTCTTCTGTCGTTGTTAATGTTCAATTAAATCGCACTTTCAATTCCAATCCATCTTTGAATATTGAAGGCAACGCTACTCGAGGCGTATTTGTTAACGTATCTATTTCAGAGCCCGCGTTCAAACATGAGAATATTTATGTTGTTCTTAGCAGTCTGTCGGGTTTCATTGAAACAAACTATTCAAACAACATCGCGAACAAAACATTGACTTTCCCTCCAATAAATTATATGATTGGTCTTTCTCTAGGAACGTCTCCAGGAACAAATCTCAGCGACGGAAGAGTAATTCCGTTAAATCCAGACACGCTCTTAATCGTCTCAACTTTCTCAAACTATTGGCCAATGTTAGCAATTAGTAATTTCCAAGGTCTTCTTGATGCGCAAGGACGAGCAAAGGGTTCAATGATAATTCCAAATGTTACTGGAGCTGTAGGACTTACTTTCTACACCGGATTTATAACATTAAATACAACAGGAATAGTCGGTTCAATTTCTCCAGCAATAAATGCGACGATACAATAAAATTAAAATTTAGGAAGCTACAACTTCTTCATCAGCAACTAAAACAACATCTGCGACTTTGTCGCCTTCCTTTAACTTAACTATGCGTACGCCTTGAGTAGCTCTGCCCATCTCGCGCAAATCATCAACTGAAATTCTAACAATCATGCCTTTAGTTGTTGTAGCAATAATAGACGAGTCATCAGTTACAGGTAAAGAACGAATAACGTCTCCATTTCTATCTTCAGTTCTAATATTAATTACTCCTTTGCCCCCGCGACCAGTCAGACGATATTCATCTAAAGCACTTCTTTTACCATATCCCTTTTCAGTAATTGATAAAATAGACATTTTCTTATTCTGTTCAACTGGAACTAAAGAAACGACCAAATCTTTTGTGTTAAGTTCTATTCCCTTTACTCCATAAGAAGAACGTCCCATTGAACGAACTTCATCGGCATTGAAGCGAATGGCTTTTCCATCTTTAGAAGTAATTAGAACTTCTTGATTATCATCAACTCTCATGACGCTAATCAAAGTATCTGAATTGTCCATAGGCATATTCATCACACGAACACCAGTGCTACGAGGTTTAGAAACATCTTTCAAAG
>SXGT01793436.1_pt1 | contig 11543 bp, 8 predicted proteins | sample 3176221 | NCBI WGS metagenome assembly SXGT01 (sample SAMN11356862, study PRJNA531348) | freshwater metagenome | isolation source: freshwater sample F1-120 | place: China: Fuxian Lake, Yuxi | collected 2017-12-25
GACGCTGCCGGAGCCGCCGGCGTTGGATGCCGCGACGATGGCCGCCAGGTAGCCGACGTGGACTTTGCCGCGAAACAGCGTGTTGGCCATCGCGCCGCCGATGAGCGCCGCGGCGATGTTGTCCAAGAACGACGACAGTACGAACACCATCACCAGCATCACGAAGCCGCCTTTCCAGTCGTCGGGCAACAACGCGGGCAGGAGCGCAGGCACCTTGCTCTCTTCGAAGTGGCGCGACAGCAGCGAAAAGCCAATTAGCAGGCCCAGCAAGTTGGCGAGCACCACCCATTCGTGGCCGAGGTGGCTGAGCAGACCTGCGGCGCCGGTGCCGTGGGCAAAGCCGCCCCACAAGACCTTGTACGCCGTGAGCGTGGCGAGGCCGATGAGCGCGACCTGCAAGGTCTTGCTGTGAAACAGTGCGACGCCGAGCAGCGTCAGACCGAACAGCACGAAATCCAGCGGAATGCCAAAGATGTCAACGGTATGCATGATGGGTGGATCCTTGTTGGCCCTGGCCGTTCAGTGGGGCGGTTTGGTGCAGCTAGCGCGGCGCTCGGGCGCGCACCCGCACGACCCGCAGCCGCCGCCGGGGCCGCGGCCGGCAGCGCGTTGGATGACAACCCACAGGCCACAAGCGGCCGCGAGTCCTGCAATTGCCGCGAGATCGGTCCAGTTCATGTGCTCCTCGCCTGTGGCGCAGCGGGCGGGCAGCCCAACTTGATGCTGGGTGCGGACAGGCTTGCACGCCTGTCCGACAAGCACGCAGCTAAGCACACTTGGTAGGTGCCAGGCGACTGAAATCGAGGCAGCCGCTGCAACAATGGACGCTACCCCTTGGCAAACAGGCCGGCAAAGCCCATGAATGCCAGGCTGAGCATGCCAGCGACGAAGAAGTTGAGCGCAACGCCGCGCAGCAACTTGGAGATCGGCGCGAATTCAATTTCCTCGCGCAGCCCGGCCATGATGACCATCGCCAACGTCAGGCCCACGCCCGCGCCGAGCGCATAGACCAGGCCTTGCACCAGGCCATAGCCCTTGCTGGACTGGAACAGCGCCAGCCCCAGGATGGCGCAGTTGGTGGTAATCAGCGGCAGGTAGATGCCAAGCGCGCGAAACAGCGCCGGACTCAGCTTCTTGATGGCCATCTCGACGAACTGCACCGTGCCGGCGATGACCACGATGTAGCTGATGAGTTGCAGGTAGGGCGCGTGGACGAGCACGTAGCGGTCGAGCAGCGTCGCCGACAGCGAGGTGATGAGCAGCGTGAAAAGATTGGCGACGCCGAGGCGAAAAGCGGTGTCGATGCGGTTGGTGACGCCAAAGAACGGGCACAGACCCAGAAAGTACGCGAGCGTAAAGTTGTTGATGACACTTGCGTTGGCGAAAATCCAGACCAGGTCGTCCATCAGGTGGCCTCCGCCAACGCCTGGCGCTCGGCTGACCGGTGGCGCCACCACGCCAGAATCGTCAGCTCGGTCGCCATGGTCAGAAAGCCACCGGGCGGCAACACCATGATGACCCACGGCTCAAAGCGCGGGCCGAAAAGCGGCAAGCCAAGCAGCGTGCCACTGCCCAGAATCTCGCGCGGCGTCGAGATCATCAGCATCGCCAGCGTAAAGCCGGCGGCCATGCCGAGCGCGTCCAGCACCGACGGCAGCACCGGGTTGCGGGCGGCAAACGCCTCGGCGCGGCCCAGGATGATGCAGTTGACCACAATCAGCGAAATGAAGGCGCCCAGCTGCTTGTGCGCCAAGGGCAACAGCGCCGCCAACGCCCAGTCAACGGCGCTGACAAACGTCGCAATGATGATGATGTAGATGGTGATGCGCACCGGGCCGGGCGTGACCTTGCGCAGCGCCGACACCATCGCGGACGAGCCCATGAGCACGAACGCCGTGGCGACGCCCATCACCAGCGCGTTGGTGACGGTGTTGGTGACCGCCATGGTTGGGCAAAGCCCGATGACGATGGCGAAGATGGGGTTCTCGCGCCACAGCCCAGCGCTGAACGTGCTCCAAAGGCTGGGGCCGTTGTCGTGGCTCACGGCTGTTTTCCTTGCGTCGGCGTCGCGCCGGCAGCCAGCGGTTCGGCCCACTGCGCCGCACTGCCGTTGAGGATCTTGACGATAGCCTTGCTGCTGATGGTGGCGCCGGTGATGAAGTCGATTTCGTTGGGCTTGCTCTTGGTGCCCTTCTTCTTGCCGACGATCTCGGGTTTGCTGTCTAGCTTCTTGAAGTTGGCGACGAAGTCGGCGTCTTTGTAGATTTTGTCGCCCAGGCCCGGCGTCTCGCGGCTGTCGAGCACCTCCATGCCGACGATGGTGCCCGCGCCTGGAACGTAGCCGTAGAGCACGCGGATCGTGTCCATGAAGCCGGGACCCTCGGCAGGGATGGCGTAGCCCACCACCTTGCCGGCCTTGTCCAAGCCAGCGTAGGCCATTGGTTTATCCGACGACGCGCCGACCGCGACCTGCGACGCCCTGACCTTGCCGTCGACGCGCTCGTAGGACGCGGCCTTGACTGCGCCTGGCACCACCCGCGTGACGGCAGCCTCCATCGCCGCAGCGCGGTTGGCGGCAATCAGCGGCTTGGTCGACTGGAACACGCCGACCAGCACCAGGCCACTCAGCAGCCCGGCGAGCGTGAGCGTGCCAATCAGCGTCGCAGAGGTCGGTTCCGGGGCGCTCATGCTCAGCCCCCCAAGCGCCGGGGCTGGCTGACCCGGTTCAACAATGGCGTCGCCGCATTCATCAACAAGATTGCGTACATCACGCCTTCCGGCAAGCCGCCGAAGTTGCGGATAAGCACGACCAGAACGCCGACGCCCAGGCCAAAATACCAGGCGCCTTTGGCCGTGACCGGCGTCGTCACCGGGTCGGTGCACATGAACACGGCACCGAACAGCAGGCCACCCGAAGACAGCATGAAGGCTGGCGACGGCGATAGGCCGAACAGCCACAGCACGCCGCTGAACACCACTACCGTCGCCAGCGTCGCCACCGGCAGCCGCCAGTCGAAGACCTTGCGCAACCCCAAAACGACGCCGACCACGACCAGCACGACCGCGGAAGTCTCGCCAAGCGACCCCGCGACGTTGCCGGTGACCAGTGGCAATAGCTCCGTGGTCTTCTGCTCAAACTTGACCAGGCCCAGCGGCGAGGCCGCGCTGACCACGTCGACCGCCGCGTGCAGCATCGGTGGCGCAACGGTGGCCGACTCGATGTGCCAGAAGCCCTGACCCGGCGCCGACCAGGTGGTCATGGTGGTCGGAAACGCAGCCTGTAGGAATGCGCGGCCAACCAGCGCCGGATTGAACAGGTTGTGGCCCAGGCCGCCCAGCACCAGCTTGCCGAGCGCGATAGCCACCGCGGCGCCGAGCGCCACCATCCACAGCGGCAGGGCCGGCGGCAGCGTCAACGCCAACAGCGCACCGGTCAACAGCGCCGAACCGTCGCGCAGCGTGCCGAGACCCTGGCGGTCCGAAAACGCCCACTCGGTCAGCGCCGCAACTGCCGCACCTGTCGCCACCATCAGAATCGCCGTCACGCCGAAGAAGTAGGCAGCCGCCGCGATGACCGGTAGCAAGGCCGCGACGACCTCGTACATGACCCGCGGCGTCGAAATCGGCGCGTGCACGTGGGGTGCGGTCGTCAGCTCGAGGTGGGCGGGCGCGGGGTTCACGCGGCCTCCTGCTGGCGGCGCAAAAGGCCCTTGCCGACGCGCATCAACTGCACCAACGGCAGGTTCGACGGACACACAAACGAGCAACTCGCACACTCGAAGCAGTCACGCAGGTGCAGCGCCTCCAAGTCTTCGGTGCGCTCGTGGCGAACCATCAAAGCCAACCGCTGCGGGTTGAGAAACATCGGGCAGGCGTCAAGGCAGCGCCCGCAACGGATGCACGGCTGCTCTTGCAGCCACGTTGCGGGTTCGGTCAGTGCGAGCACCCCAGACAGGCCCTTGGTCACCGGCACATCGAGGTCTTTTTGCGCCAGGCCCATCATCGGGCCACCCAGAACCACTTGCCGCGCCGTCGGCAGCAGACCGCCACAGTGGTCGAGCAGCTCGCGCAGTGGCGTGCCGATCGGCACCAGCACGTTGGCCGGCCGGGCAATCCCTGGTCCGGTCACGGTGACGACGCGCTCGACCAACGGAACGCCCAAGTCGACCAGATCGGCAATGGCAGCGGCCGTCGCGACGTTTTGCACCGCGGCCTCGACCTCGATCGGCAGCTTGCCGGCGGGCACGCGGCGGTGCACGACGGCGTCGATCAGCATCTTTTCAGCGCCCTGCGGGTACTTGACCGTCAGCTCCACGACCTCGATCGGCGACAGGGCCGGGATGTGGGCGCGCAGCGCGGCGATGGCGTCGGGCTTGTTGGCTTCGACACCGATGTAGACGCGTTCGGCGTGAACCTGCTGCCGCACCAGTTCGGCACCGCGCAGCACCGCTTGCGGCCGCTCGACCATCACCCGGTGGTCGCAGGTCAGGTAAGGCTCGCACTCGCAGCCGTTGAGGAACACGTCGCGGACGCGCTTGCCTTCGGGCACCGACAGCTTGACGTGCGAGGGAAAGGCTGCGCCGCCAAAGCCAACAATGCCAGCGTGTTGCACCCGTTGGATCAGGTCGTCCGCATCGCCCGGCGGGTAGCGCGAGGTGATTTGGTCGGTGAAACGCTGGCTGTCAAACGGGTCGCGGCGAACGACGATGCACAGCCCCGACTTACCGGCCGGCAGCGGCCGGGGCTCAATGGCCGCTACCGTGCCCGCCACCGGTGCATGAAGCGCCGTGCTGACAAAGCCGACCGGTTCCGCAATCAACTGACCGCGTTCTACACGCTGGCCGACACGGACGACCGGCTTGCTGGCGGCGCCGATGTGCTGGCTCAGCGCCAACACGTAGGTGTCGGCAAAGCGCATGCGCTCGATGACTGACGCATGGGTGGCCTCCTTGTGCTCGGCGGGATGCACGCCGTGCGCGAAGGTGGCCCTGGCCGACAAGGGCAGCAGCCGACTCATGCGGCGGCTCCGTTGCCAGGGTTGCCACGACTGGCAGGCGCGGAACGGGCCAGGCGGGCCAATTGGTCGCGCAGGCGTTGCAGCGCGTCTGCCTGCCAGCGCTCTCGCTCGCGTACGAGTTCTGCCGCGAAGGTGGCTGCTGCCTCCGCCAGCGCTTGATCCAGCTCGGCTTTGTGGGCGATGGCGGCCTCGTCGCGCGCAGCCTGCACGGCAGCGGCAAGGTCCGCTTCGGCCGATTGGCCCGCTGCCAGGCGCACTAGCGTTTGTCGGCCATCGTCGACAGCCGCGGCGCTCCGGGTCAGCAGTTCGGCAGAGGGCCACGAGTCGCGCGCCGGCTCCAGCGCAAGGACGGCAGTCAAACTCGGCTGATGACTGTCGATAGCCGCAGCCGCGCAGGCGTACAGGTGGTCGCGGTGGGCGAACGATGTGGACGCGGCGGCGATGTCGCCCGCGGCACGGGCAAACCGCACCAGGTCGACGGGTTCATTGCCATCGCCGTCGCGCAGGTACAGCACGTGCAAAGCGAGGCCACTGGCGAGGGCCCGGCCGAGCCCTGCCAGACCGGCGTCTTGGACCGCAGCACGGTCAGCGAGTACCAGTACCGGCATCGCCGCCGCGCGTTCGGTTTCGGTCAGGTCTTGCACGCGCAGCGAGACGAGTTCGCGCAATTGCAAGTCCGCGTCGGCCGCGTTGGCGAGGGCAATCTGCGCCGCGCGCGCTGCTCGTGCCGCAGCAACCGCTTGCGCCAGCTCAGCCTGCGCGAACCCCACTGCCGCATCAAAGCCGCCCGGTGTCGGGTCGATCCAAACCGGCCCCGTGAACGGGTTACGCGGAAACCGCCCGGCCCAGGCGGCGATCGTCGGCCCGGCGACGACCACGCCATAGCGGGCCTGGCCCCAGCCGGCCGCGCGCGTCAGGCGGTGGCGCATTTCCGCCACCAGACCAGCCGCCTCGGCCAGGCGCCGCAAGCGCGCGACGTCGAGCGAAGTGCCAAGGCCCTGCTCGGCCAGCAACAGGGACAGGGCGCCGAGCGGTGCAGTGCGACCGGCGGTGGCGTCGAGCGCGGCGAGCATGGCCTGAGGATCGCCAGTCGGCGCGGCCGCAGCGAACACCGATCGCGTCGCTTCGTCGAGTTGGGCAGCCAGCGCCTCCAGGTCGCGAACGCGCCGCAGCTGCGCAACGCTGCGCCGGGCCTCGGCGACGGCTGCGAACAAGCGCACCGCCAGTCGCTGGCCGGACGCTGCGGCGGCGAAGTCCGCGCCACACAGCGCGCGGTTGGCGTGGCGCGACAGCAGTAAAGCGGCCAGATTGTCTAGACCAGCCCCTTTTGCCGCGTCGATCACGGCGCCAGTTGTGTCCGGTGTCTGGTCCCAGCACAACCACGCTGCGCGGGCCGTCGCCAGCGCAATCTCGACTTGCGGTTGAGCGGTCAGCGCGCCGTCCTGGCAAACGGCGACACAGAGGCCACAGTCCTGGCAGACGCGCGGATCCACAGCAAGTTGCAGCAACAGGCCACTACCGCGACTGCGCGCATGGGCATCGTGAAACAGGCCCCTGGCCACTGCGGGCGGCAAGCGCAGGGCTTCGGCGAGCGTGCGGTTCCATGACGCCTGGGCGGCGGCGCGCTCGTCCCCTTGTAGATTGGCCTTGTCGGCCGCTCCTTCCCAGGCTGCGCGGGCCGCGTCAGTGGTAACAGTTGCCGCGCCGGTGCACGCCAACTCGTCGTCCAGTCGCTGCGCCACCGTCTTGTGCAGGCGCTTGCTGCGGTCGGCGCCCGGGCCGCGCGCGCCTTGCGCCATCGCGCGGTCTGCCGCCGCGTCGAGCCAGGCGTGGCTGCCGAGCGCGACCGGTGCCAGCGCGGCATCGGGGCAAGCCGACCAGCACGCGCCACAGGCGGTGCAGTTGGCCGCCTCGAACGCGGGCAGTTGGGCGCGGCCTGCGCTGCGGTCAAACAGTTCAGCAGAAGCGGCGGGAGTAGTCGAGGCCGCCAGCCACGGATCGAGCTCGCCGACGCCCTCGCCGGCCGCGCGCGGCAGCACGTGTTCGCCCCACAGCCGTGCCAGGCTGCCGCAATCGGCGGCACCGCCCTCGCGATCCGAGCGGTGGCGCAAGGCGCGCTGCAACCACGGATCGGCGGGCGCAGCCACTTGCACCGCGGCCTTGCCATTGCGCGCGACGGCATCCGGGTAGTCGCGGCGTACCGCTTCAATGAGCAGTTCGCGCTGCGGAAAGCTCGAATGCCCCGCCATCGGTCGGGCGCGACGGCTGGGATTCGCCGTCACGGCCTGCACCAGCGGCAGCGCATCGCGACCCGTCAGGGCGCGCAAGCTCGCGCTGCCGGAGGCGGCCAGGGCAAGCCACGCGTTGTCGAACCACTCGCTGCTTGAGTCAGACGCCGCGCGGCGGTCCGCTGCCGCGAAGCCCTGGCCAACGGCAACCGGGTGCCCGCCGTCCCAGCGCGCCGCCAAGCGTGCGCGTTGCCGGCCAAACAACCACGCCTGCGCGGGGGTTGCAGCGTCGACCTCGTCGGTCGGTCGACCGAGCCAATTGGCCAGCACCAACGGATCCAGCGCCTGCCATGCCTGTCCTGTGGCGGCCGCGGCCGTGCCCCGCAGTACCACCAGCACAGGAGCCAGCGTCGCTTCTGCCAACCAGCGAGCTAGCGCCGCGGCGTCGTAGGCCTCTTGGACCGTCGAAGCTCCGAGAACCGCTATGCCGTGACCGGCAAACGCGAGCGCTGGAACGGTTGCGCCGCCGTCGTCGGCTCCATTGGTGTCCGACCACACAGCCACCAGTCCCACATGGCGGCGGCCGGCCTCGCGCAGAGCACCAAATGCCTGTGACAGGTCCTGGTCGGCAAGTCGCAGGGTTGTGCGCTCGCCTGCTGCGGCGCGTGCGACTGCCCGGGCGACGCCACCGGCGGAGGCAGCGACGCTTGTGGCGCCTGCGACGGCGTCCAGTTCAGCCACGGCGGCCGATGCGTTCGATGCGCGCGGCAGCGGTGCGGCTGCGGCGGCAGCGCGATTGACCTCGCCGCCCAGCCAGCTGCGCAGGCGCAGCGCGATGGATTCAGCCAGCCCGGGCATGCAGCCTCCCCAACGACAGCGCACGCAGCGCGACGCGCTTGGGCAGCGCGAACTGCCCCGCCTCGACCCACTGGATGGCGCCAGTCGGGCAGCGCAGCGTCGACTTGACGTCGCTGAACCCGGCCGCGCGGACCACCGCCAGGCCGCCCACCATCTCGATGGCGCCAGCCGGCGCGTCCAGCGCACAGCGCCCGCAGGCATCGCAAGCGACCTGACACATTTCACGCGCCATCGGTCCCGCCAGTGGCGTCGAGCACTGCACCAGGATCTGGTCGCTCATCGGCCGCAGACTGAACAGGCCAAGTGGGCACGCCACCACGCAGTCGTTGCAGGCGACGCACTTGCCGACATCGACCACCGGCAGGCCCTCGCTTTTCATGACGATCGCGCCGAAGTTGCACGACCGCGCGCAGTCGCCCAGGCCCAAGCAGCCCCAAGGGCAGGCGCGCCCACCTGCGGCTACCACAGCGGCGGCGCCGCACGACCCCAAGCCCCGGTAGTCGGCGATGTCGCGGACCGCCGACTTGCCGCCAGCGCAAGCCAACCGCGCCACGCGCTTTTCGTCGCCGCCGGCCTCGACGCCGAGCAGGCCGGCGATGTCGGCGATGATGCCAGCCGAACTGACCGTGCACTTGCCCGGCGCGAGCTTGCCGGCGACCACCTGCTCCGCAAAGGCGCGACAGCCCGGTTGGCCGCAGGCGCCACAGTTGGCGCCGGGCAGCTTGCCCGCGACGTCGTCCACGCGGGGATCTTGCCACACTTTGAGCTTGCTGTTCGCGAGCGCCAACACGACGCCGAAGAACAGGCACAGGCCTGCCAGGATCGCGACGGCGCCGGCGAAGTCGCCCATGGCTCAGTTGAACTTGGCCGCCCGCACGACGACCTCGGCGGTGGCAGTGGCGTCGCCTGGCAGAGGTGCGCCGGGGTGGATGCAACGAGCGGGACACTTCTCTGCGGCGTTGACCAGCTGCAAATACGTACCCTTGGAGAGGTCGCCCAGGTGGGCCTGCTTGTTGGCGTCGTAGACAAACAACAGCGGGTTGATGTTGGTGCAGTCATTGCACGAGGTGCACAGCGCGGTCTCGACGTACGCGTCTTCGGTGACGTCGGCCGGAGCCATTGGTGGCGCCTCGGCGACTGGTGCCGAGACTTCAGATTTCGGCGCAGTGGCTGCGGTATCCGCCCCCAGCTGGGCGGGTGGTTTTGCTGGCACGGACGCTGCGGAGAGATTGCCGACGGCACCCAGGTCCAGGGTCAGCAACGCCCGCGCCAGGCTGTCGAGCGCCGCCGCGCTGGCCTCTTCGCGGGCGCACAGCAGCGCACGCTGGTGTTCCGCTTGCAGGGCCAACTTTTCGGCCGCCGCCGTTGCTGCTGCGTCCGCCCTGGCGTCTGCGACCGCCCGGGCCACGAACGGGTTGTCCAGGCCGGCCAACTCGCGCAGGCACTGCCACCAGCGCGCCTGGCTCTGCACGGCCTGCGCCAACTCGCGCGTCAAAACTGCCCGGCCGACCGTGCCCGCCGCGTCGCGCGCCCACACGAACGGCAACAGCCGGTTGCGCGCCTCTGCGGGCGTCTCGCGCCACAGCTCCAGTTGCACCAGTCCAGCGACTTCGCCCTCGCCCGGCAAGAACCAGAACTGGTCGCGCAGCACTGGCTCAAGCAGCGCCGCGTGCGCGGGTGACCACAGTTCGGCGCCGCCACCGTTGCTGGCATTGGTACCGTGCAAGGGCGGGTTGCCTGCCACGTCGAAGGCGTCGGCCCAGCCCGCGCCCGGCAGGTCCGACCAGCGGAAGCACAGGGTCGCCTGACACTGGTGAAGCAGCGCGGCTTCAAGCCACGGCCATCCCGCCGACCACGGCGGCTCGGCTACTGCCACCACGGCCAGACTTTGGGCTGCGGCAACCTGATTGAGCGTGGCCGTCATGTGCACCGGCTTGGCCACCGCCGTCGCGGCCTGCATGCCGGTGGGCCGGGCCAGCGCCAGCAAGCCCAGTGCACGCCCGACTGCCTGCAAGCCACACGCTGGGTCCGCGCTGCCCGTGTACGTCGCCATCACCCGCACAGGCCGACGCGACCGTTCCAGTTCCGTCAGACCCGGCGCCGCCGCCAGTGCCTCGGCCAAGCCGCGCACCACGGCGACAACCGGCGGCACGAACCGCCAATCGGCTGTGTCAAAGGCCCGCCAGTCCACGAATTCCACCAGCGGGGCAAGGCGATCCTCCCAGCGGCCGCTGCACTCCAGGCGCGCCAGCTCGAAAGCGCCTGCGACGGTCATGGCTTGGCGCGCCAGCTGGTCGAACAGCCCGCGCGCGGCAACAACCGGCTCCGCCGCAACTTCGGTCCGCCAGCCGCGCTGCAGCAGCGCTTGAGGCAGCGGGGCTGTCGCAACTGCAACTGCCACCGGAGTCGGCGCCGCGAGCCACCCATCCAGCGTCGCGATGGCGCGCTCGATGCGCTGGCGCCTTTCGCGCGGCAGGCGTTGGGTGCCGGCCGGCGGCGGCAGCTTGCCCGCCAGTGCGGCAGCATCGACGAGCAGGCCACCGGCGTCGCCAAGCCCAGCCGCCAGCGTTTGCTGCGAATTGCCCGCGGGCCCGTGGCGGTCATCATTGCGCAACAGCTCGCGCAGGTGCGAGACGAGGTCGGTGGTTTCCGCACGCAGTGCCCGGGTCGCATCTGCCGACCTTCGCTCGATCGCCCAAGCCAGCAGCCAAAGCGACGCGTTCGGACCGAACCCCAGCGCCAACGCTCCGGTTGGCACGGCAGTGCGCAGCGTGTCCAGTTCGCGGCTCAAGGCAACGGCACCGTGGTCGCTCACGTCGAACTCGCAGCGCAACCCTTCCAAGGCCGTCCGCATCGCATCAGCAAGCTCAATGGGCTCGCCCGTGTCAGGCAAACTGCGCGCGACCGCACGAACGACCCTGGGCAGGTGGGCACGCAGCAGCGCCGCCTCTGGCAGTTGGCGTCGCAGCCACGCCATGCAGCGTTCGACCTGACCGTCCGCCGCCACCACCAAAGGCCAGTCTGCGAAAGCCCGCTCAGGCTTGGCCAGCTCGTCGAGCAACCGAGGAAACAGCGCCCCAGAAAGTCCGGACATGCCTGCCGGCGCGCTGCGGGACAAATGGAAGACTCGCAAGTCGTCGCGGCTGATCATCGGCAGTTGCGCCGTGGTCTGGCCAGTTGGGGCGGAGGCGGAAACGGACGCAGTCATCACGGTGGCCTCCGGCGGTCAGATGAGGAAGCGGTCGATCGCCGCATCGACGGCCCGCACGCGCGCTTCTGGCGTCAGGTCGACCCCCGCGGCTGAAAACGTGTCGTACCGTTGCGCGTTGGCGTTGTGATACAAAAGGCCAATCGGCACCACGTCGTCACGCGCGGCCAGCGAGAACGCGGCGCCCAAGTCGTGTGGGTCGTGCCGCTGCGTGTTTTTGTACGTCCGCGCC
>SXGT01681548.1_pt1 | contig 11542 bp, 5 predicted proteins | sample 3176221 | NCBI WGS metagenome assembly SXGT01 (sample SAMN11356862, study PRJNA531348) | freshwater metagenome | isolation source: freshwater sample F1-120 | place: China: Fuxian Lake, Yuxi | collected 2017-12-25
CCTACAACGTGATCTGGAAGCCCCTGCTGGAGATGAAATTCGGCGCCTTCCACGATCAGGTGTCGGCGGCGTGGATCTGGCACCGTGTTCACCGGGTCGCGAAATCGCGGGGTAAGCTGGGCTACCTGAAAGGCGGCACGAAGCTGCTGCTGGACACGCTCCACGCGCGCTTGAACGAGCTCGGCGTGCGTATCCACCCGGGCCAGCCGGTGAAGCGGATCCTGGCGAAGGAGGGCCGGGTTACGGGTCTTTCCTTCGACGGCCACGAGGCCGTTGATTGTGATCGCGTCGTTTCCACCGTGCCACTTTCGGTGCTGGCGAAGCTGCTGCCCGCGGGCTGGGAAGAGTACGCGGCCGAACTATCGCGCATCGACTACATCGGTGTGGTGTGCGCGTGCTTCAAACTGCGGCGTCAGGTTTCGCCCCATTTCTGGTACAACGTGCACGATCCCCGTATCCCCTTCAACGGGATTATCGAATACACCAACTTAAATCCGATGCCGGAGCACGACCACAGCATCGTCTATGTGCCCTACTACGTGGCCACCAGCCACCCCACCTTTGTAATGCCGGACGAGGCCGTGGTCGAGCAGTCGTGGTCGGCCTTGAAGCTCATGAATCCCGCCCTGGTGGATGACGATCTCGTGGACAGCCATGTGGCCCGAACGCCCTTTGCCCAGGCGGTCTGCCCCACGGACTTCTTGAGTCTGCTTCCCGACCACCTGTCGCCGCTCCAGGGGCTTCGCCTGCTGGATTCCACATTTCTTTACCCCGAAGATCGCACGCAGGCGGGACATATTCGCCTGGCCAACGAGTGCGCACTCCACATCGAGGCTTGATGGCGACCGGGCACCGCGCGGAAGACGTGCGCGCACATTACGCGGCGCTGGCCAAAACCTACGACAATAAGGCCAATCGCGCCTGCAAACGCTACTATGAAAGGCTGATTGTGCGCGGCCTCGGCGGATGCAGCCGCGTACTCGAAATTGGCGCCGGGTCGAGTCCCTTGTTGGACGTTTTATCACCGGCGCTGGGAGTGGCCTGTGACCTTTCCCTAACCATGCTGGCGACGCGCCGTGCCGCACCTGAGCGGCCCCGGGTCGTGGCCAATGGCCAGCAGCTTCCCTTTCGCGATGGTGTGTTCGACGGCGTCTTCTGCGTGAATGTGCTGGAGCACGCGCCCGAACCTGCGATGCTCGTGGCGGAGGCGGCCCGCGTGCTGTCGCGCGGGGGGCATTTTCTCGCCATCACGCCCAATGGCGACGCCGAACGACTCCTCGATCTGCTGGAGCGCTTCAAACTCAAGTTGCCCGAAGGACCGCACCGATTCGTGAACTTCGGGGAACTCGCCGCACTCGCGGGGGACGACTTCACGCTGGTCGAGCACCGCAAATGCCTCGCCTTTCCCGCCGGCCCCGAAGCGCTGGTGCGCTGGGTGGACAACCTCGGCGGTGAGCCCGGCTGGGGGCTTTTTCAATATGCGGTGATGCGAAAGCGCTGAGGGACTGACGCGGACTACTCTGGCGCCGCAGCATCCAATCCGCCTCCCTGGCAACGGGACAGATACGCCCTATCGCGTGAACTATTCTCACGACAAAGCAGTTGCCAAAGCAGCGTGGCCTCGCCCCAGGAAATCCCGGCGGGCGTGTCAGTCCCTACTTGTTCCTTGCCACAGGGATGAGCCAGTCGTCGTTGTTCAGCGATTTCAGGAAGGTGATCAAATCAATCAACTCTTCCCGGGAAATGGCCAGATCCAGGCCCTCGGGCATTTTCGATATCGGAGACGGTGTCATCGATGTAATATCGCTGCGATTGATGCGGACTTCCTCGCCCACGCCCGTTTTCAGGGTGATGCTGTCGTTGTCTTGGCGGGCGATGATACCGTCGTAGGTCTGCCAGTCCGTCTCTACGGTGTAGGTTTCATAGTCCTGCACGAGGCTCGCATTGGGGAAGAGCACCGACTCCAGGATATCGTGGGAGGTGCGGACCACGCCGACTGTCGTCAAATCGGGACCGAGGTGTCCGCCTTCATCGCCAATGGCGTGGCAGGTGTAGCAGGCGGCTTTCTCGCCGAAGAAAATGCGGCGGCCTCGGCCCACATCGCCCGACATGGCCAGGGGTTCGAGATCGAGAAGCTTGGCCACGCGGGCCTCTTCTTCCGCCTTCTGCTGGGCCAGGAGCGGCTCGGCCGCGGCGCGGACATCTTCAGGGAAGGCGGCGAGGACCGGCTCCAGGATGGCGGGGGTGCGCATGTGGGCCGGGAAGCTCGGGCTGCCCAAGCTCGCGACGAGGGCCTGGCCCACAGCGGGATCCTGCTTGCCGTTGAACGCCTTGAGCAGGTTCGGCACGGTAAGCACGTCCGCGTCTTTTAAAATGTCGTTGGCTACAGTTAGTAGCTGAGCGTCATTCAGGTGGGCGGCGGCCAGGATCCGCCCCGCCGACTGGCGCAGCGCGGGGTCGCCTTCGCGATCCTTCAAGACACTCAGGATCATTTCGGCGGAGGCCGCATCAAGCTCGGGCATGCGGCCGGCGATGGTGCTGAGCGCGTGGAGGCGGTAGCCGATGGGCAAGGTTGCGTCCGCCGCCTGCTGGGCGAGAACCGTATCGTGTTCCGCCAGATTGCGGCTCTGGACGAGGCTCACGGCGGGCCAGCGCAGTTCTTCCGGGCCATTGGCAATGAGCGTGCCCAGCATGGCGATCCAGGTGTCCGGCAATTTGTCGAGCGCGGCCCCTTCCACGACGCCGAGAAGGAAGAGCTTGCGGGGTGTATCCAGCGTGGCGTCCTGAAGAAGCGCCGCGATCTGCTCCTGGGCGGGCCCGGCGGTGGCATAGGTCAGGAGGATAGACTTGAGGCCGGCGGCGTTGGCTGGGTCAAAGGTTTCGCTTTTCAACACGCCGGTCATATGGGCGAGGAGCGTCTCCGACCACTCGGCATGTCGCGAGGCAATGAAAAGTCCCGCTTCACGAAGGGCGTCATCTTTGGAGGTCAACAGGGGAAGCACGTCTTCGACCTTGATGAGATCCTTTCCCATCTGATCGAGGCTGATGGCGGCCGTGCGGCGGATGGCGGGGTTGGTGTGCTTCAAGGCGAAGTGGGCCACCTTTTCCATACCCATTTGAATGGCGGCATAGGTGAGGGCATGGGCCTCGAACGCATCCACGGCATTGCCGGCGGCCATGTAGGTCATATAGCCCGCCTCCACGGCCTTCATGCGGCCGAGGCTGGAAGCGGCCTGGCGACGGACAGGGGCTTCCGGATCGAAGAGTAAAGCGCCCAGAATGGGGATGGAAAGCTGGTCGCCTTTCAGGCCGCACACGCGGGCTGCGGCGATCCGCACATCGGGACTCTCATCGCGGAGGGCGTTGCGAATGGGGTAGCTCGCGTCTTCGCCGCCGATCTGCCCGAGAATCCAGAGGGCCTGGAGACGGGCCGTCACGTCGGGGCTTTCGGCCAGCACCTTGCCAAGGGGCTCAACGGCCTTGTCGCCACGCTGCACCATCTGGCTGAAGACCTGGCGGCGCACCTGGGGGCGCGGATCGCCGAGCAGCGGCGCGAGAGCTTCGGCGGACTTCGTGATGAGGTCCAATTCCCGGCCCCACGCATCGGCAACCGCCGTGCCGTCGGTCTTGCGCACGCGGTAGATACCGCCCACAATCTCGGGCTTGGATATGCGGGATACCGGACACGCGTCCACATACCAGCCCCCCGTGTCGCAGACGAGGAGACTGCCATCGGCGTCCTGCATCACGTCCGTCGGGTGAAAGTCAGGATGCGACGAGGTGAGGAAGTCGCTGTCCTCGGTGCGATAGGTCGCGCCATCCCGGAAGAGCTTGTGGCGCTGCACGCGGTGGGGGTTGAACTGGGCGCTGAAAAGATTGTTGGTGTATTCCTCGCCCCAGACGGCGCCTTCAAAGCGCACGAGGCCCGCGGGCGCGATGCGGGCGAATTTGGTCATGGTGGGGAGCAGCGGGCCGGTGCGGACGAACTCGGACATGCTCGGGCCGGGCTTGGGAAAAACGCCACCTTCCACCCAGTGCATGAGGGCGTCGCGCTGGCCCTGGGCGGGGTCGCGGAAGTAGGTCATGGTGCCGATGGTCTCGCCGGCGGGAGTGAAGATGATTTCCACGGGGTTGTCGAAGGCGCCGCCGGCCATGCGCTCAAGCTGGGTACCGTCGGGGCGGCAACGCCAGATGCGCGAGGCTTCGCCCTGAAGACGTTCGCCTTCTTTGGTGGTGATGTCATAGCCGTGGCGGCCGTGGGTCAGGTAGAGCCAGCCGTCGGGGCCGAGGAACGGGCCGTGGAGGCTCGCCGAATTCCGCATGTTCCAGCCGGTGAGGATGACTTCCCGTTCGTCGGCCACGCCATCCTGATCGGTGTCTTTCAGGCGGACCAGATCTGGCGGTGCGGAGACATAGACAGAGCCCTGGTGGCAGAGCACGCCCATGGGAAAGGTCAGTTTGTCGGCGAAGACACTCTTGGAATCGTACACACCGTCCTTGTCGGTATCCGAGAGGCGCAGGATCATGAACGAAGGATTGGCGATCATCGCGGCGGCCTTCATGTCGCTGCCGGTGGACTCCGCCGTATAAAGGTTGCCGGCTTCATCGAATTCCATGAACATGGGGTAGGACGAGAGGCCCGGTGTGGCGGCAAGCTCTACCGTGAATCCCTCGGGCACCGTGATGGATTCAAGTCCAGTGGGGGACTCGGCCCGCGCGGTGGCGGAGAGCAACACAAGGCCGAAGGCGGCAATCGCTGTACTTCTGGTCATAAGTCTATTCCCTTGTTACATGGCAGCATCGCCCGAGGGGCGCCGGGGGGTTAACGGGTCGCCCATCTTAGCACAACCCGAGTCACTTTTCTTCCCGGCACTGGCCGGGGGCGGCGGCCGATTTCTCAGAATCATCACCTGCCGAAAAGACTTGCCCCTCCGGCCGGAACTCCGCATAATCAAGGGCTGTTGTCGCCTGCGGAGGGCGGCGCGAACACTGAGGATTCATTGATTATGCATTGCACTTCCATGTTGCGGGCCGGTCTGCTCGCTGGCCTGGCCCTGACCTGCTCGATGGCGCGGGCGGAGGTCCGGCAGGTGACCGAACCCATCGCCCTGTTTAACGGCAAGGACCTGACCGGTTTCTACACCTACCTGCGCGATCACGGCGCGAACAACGATCCGAACAAGGTGTTTACGGTGCACGACGGGATGATCCACATCTCCGGGCAGGACTACGGCTGCATCACCAGCCACGATTCCTTTGACCGCTATAAAATCGTGATGGAATTCAAGTGGGGCCAGAAAACCTGGGGCGACCGGGAGAAGGCCACGCGGGACAGCGGGCTGCTCGTGCACTCCGTGGGAGAGGATGGCGGCTACAGCGGCATCTGGAAGCACTCCATTGAAGTGCAGTTGATCGAGGGCGGCACGGGCGACTTTATTGTCGTGGGCGATGGCACCGACACATACAACCTGACGGCCAACGTGGCGGAGGAGAAGCAGGGCAGCAGCCACGTCTTCAAAGAAAAGGGCAAGCCGGTCACGGTAAACAGCGGACGCATCAACTGGTGGGGCCGCTCGCCCGATTGGACAGATACCCTCGGCTTTCGCGGCGAGCATGACGTGGAGAAGCCCGTGGGCGAATGGAACACGCTGGAAGTGACGGTGGACGGCGGGAAGATCGACACCTTCCTCAATGGCATTCGGGTGAACGCTTCCATCGATGCGAATCCGAAGAGCGGCCAGATTCAGATTCAGTCGGAAGGCGCGGAACTTTTCGTGCGTAAGGTGGACCTGCTGCCACTGGAGGACGTGGGCACGCAGTCGCGCAATGCCGCGAGTCCCGAGCGGGTTGCCGCCGTCGCCAAGGGCGCGAAGGAGGTAGCCAACGCCGGCTGGTGGGGTTTTAATGAACCGGACTCGACCGCGGCCATCCAGGGCGCGATCGATTCCGGGGCAAAGAAAGTGATCGTGCCCTTCGTGGGCAAACCCTGGATTGTCAGTCCCCTCACGCTGCGCAGCGACCTCGAGCTCTTTCTGGAGCCCGGGGTGCTGCTGCTGGCGAAGCGGGGCGAGTTTCAGGGGGGAGGCGACTCCCTCCTGTCGGCCAATGACGCCGAGAATCTAATCATCCGCGGCTACGGCGCGACCCTGCGCATGTGGAAGAAGGACTACCAGAATCCGCCCTACACCAGGGCCGAATGGCGCATGGGCATCCGCCTCATGGGCTGCAAGAATGTGCTGATTGAGGGCGTGCGCGTGGAGTCTTCCGGGGGCGATGGAATCTACGTGGACGGCGGCGGCGACCGGCGCTGGGGCGAGGACATCACCATTCGCAATGTGGTCTGCGATGATCATCACCGCCAGGGCATCAGCATCATCAGCGCGCAGAATCTGCTGATCGAAAACAGCACCTTTTCCAACACCGGCGGCACGCCCCCGGAAGCGGGCATCGACTTCGAGCCCGACAGCGCGGACCAGCGCTTCGTCAACTGTGTGGTGCGCAATTGCACCTTTGAGAACAATGCCGGACACCAGATTCTTGTCTATCTCAACCCCATGGACATCAACAGCGAGCAGGTGAGCATTCGCTTCGAGAATTGCGTGTCCCGCATGGGCAAGCCGGGCATGACCCTGGCTGATTTCAAGGACATGGACCAGACCGGCTGGGCCGGCATGTCTGTGGGCACCTGCAATGACAACGGGCCCCAGGGAACCATTGAGTTTGTGGATTGCACCACGGAAAACACGGGCAAAGAAGGTGCCAAGGTATATGACGTGTCCGCGAACAGCGTGGACGTGCGTTTCATCCGCTGCACCTGGGCGAGTCCGTGGGTCTCGGCCTTCCGCGAATACGGCGGGCCCCGCGTGCCCGTGCTGATCTACGCGCGCCGCCCCAGCCTCGTGGGTCGCAATGGCGGCGTGTATTTTGAAGACTGCGAAGTGTACGATTGGGCACAGCGCCCGGCGGTGCAGTTTTACGAAGATCAAAGCAACAACGGATTCTACGACATCAGCGGACAGATCACGGTGCACAGTCCCCACGGCGCAATTAAGGCCTTTGGGGATAAGCTGGAGAATGTGACGCTGAAAGTGGTGTCGGGCAATTAATAGGACGGATAGGACCGATACGACGGATTGAAATCGGTCCTATCCGTCGTATCGGTCTCAATACTGAATGGAGAACAAGCCGACCATGAATCGCACCATCGCCATTGTATTAGCTTTCTGCTTTGTCGCCATCAGCGCCCAGGCCGAGTTCACCCTCGCGGCCTTCACCGCCGATGTCACCTCGCCCCTGGGCCACCCCGGCATGGCCGGCGGCATTGAGCCTGCCAAAGAGATCGTCGATCCGCTCTTCGCCAAGGGTATCGTGCTCATCGGCGGCGAGAAACCCGTGGTGTTCCTCTCCATCGACTGGTGCGAGATCCGCAACGACGCCTACAACCGCTGGCGCGATGTCATCGCGGAAGCGGCGGGCACCACGCCGCAACACGTGCTGCTGGCAGCGATTCATCAGCACGACACCCCGGTGGCCGATCTCACCGCGCAGAAATTACTCGATGAAGTGGGCCTGGAGAAGTCCCTCTGCTTTGTCGACTTCCACGAAGAGGCGGTGCAGCGCACAGCCCAGGCCCTGCGCGATGCCCTGCCCTCCGCGCAGCCCGTCACGCACTACGGCATGGGCGTGGCCCAGGTGATGGAGATCACCTCCAACCGGCGCCTGGTTCACCCCGACGGCAAGATCGATTTTGGTCGCAACAGTTCCAGCCCGGCTGAAATTGGCGCGCTGCCCATTGATCTGGTGGACCCCTGGCTTCGCAGCCTGAGCTTCTGGAATGGTGATACCCCCGTGGCCGTGCTGAGCAGCTACGCGGTGCACCCCATGAGCCACTACGGTAAGGGAAGCGTTACGGCCGACTTCCCCGGCATGGCCCGGGCCATGCGCGAAAAGGACATGCCCGGCGTGCAGCAGATGTACTTCTCGGGGTGCAGCGGCGACGTGACGGCGGGCAAGTTTAACGACGGCAAGCCGGAGAATCGCCCCGTCCTCGCGAAGAAGCTCTACAATGGCATGAAAGCGGCCTTTGAAGACACGGAGAAGTTCGCCCTCGAAAGAGCAGACTTCCGCACCACGCCTCTCTTCCTCCCGCCGCGCAGCGACAAGGGCTACACCGAGGAAGAACTCTACGCGACCCTGCGCGACACCACTCAGAAGACCTTCGACCGCAACCTCGCCGCCATGGGCCTGAGCTGGCTGAAACGCTGCCAGGCCGGTATTCCCATCGATGTGTGCGCCGTCGATTTCGGCGAGGCGGTGTTCCTGCTCATGCCAGCCGAATCCTTCGTGCAATACCAGATCACGGCCCAGGGCATGCGCCCCGACGTCTCGGTCATGATCGCGGGCTACGGCGAAAGCGCCCCCGGCTACATCCCCTCCGCCGCCGCCACCGAAGACCTCTTCAACGAACACCACAACTGGCTCTGGGTAGACAAGCACGTCGAACCGCTGATGAACCTGGCCGTGCAGAAGGTGCTGCTGCCGGCGCTGTAGGGGCTGACACGGACACGTGCCCTGCGTAGGAACTGAAGCGGACAAGTGCCCCACGGTGGCCGCAGCGACTTTGGATCGAGAGCGATTTTACCCGGGCGAAGTTAACGTCAACGTCCGTGGTTGTCCGCTCGTGGCCCGGACGCACTTTGGCGATCACAATGCCCCCATCGCGGGGCTACGTCGCGGATTGCGTGCGCGTTGATTGCCCACGAACACCTCCCTGACGACGGGACAACCACGCGCATTGAAGTGCCTGCCGCTTTTTGTGGTGTTACTTCTACGGTCGAGGAGGACGCCGTTCTTTTGAGCGGACCAGCGCGCGTCAGTCCCTGATTGCGTCCGATTCTGGAATTATCCTTGCAAATTATCCACGCCGTGGATGATTTGCAAGGATGACGCGATGTTTTGGGACAAAAAGTAATTAAACTGGCGATTGGTTCGGCTTCAGATGACACAGCCGAGTTCACCAGATGGTACAATACTGGGCGCTACACTTTTTCCCGAGTCCGAGTCCATGAAATTCTCCCTGCGACCCATCCTTAAGCCCAAACGCCTGCTGGCCGTCGCTGTAGCCGTCGTGCTTTCCGCCGTGCTCGGTGGATGGCTGGGCTGGTATCTTCTGCCGCCGCTGGACCCCGCGCGCTACGTCGCGACGGTTTTGTCGGGACAGATTCTGGACCGCCATGGAGAGCGTCTCCTGGTTTCTTTGAGTGGCGATGAGACGTGGTCACTGCCGCGCGCCTATGGGGAATTGAGCCCCTTTCTGCTCCAGGCGACGCAGTCGGCGGAGGATCAGCGTTTCTGGCGGCATCGCGGCGTGGACCCGGTGGCGGTCTTGCGGGCGGTGGTGCAGAATGTGACGGAGGTGGGTGTGGCGTCCGGGGCGTCGACGCTGACCATGCAGGTGGTGAAGCTGGGGGGGCATGACAGCCGCTCCATCACTGGCAAGATTGGCCAGACCATCGGCGCGCTGCGGTTGGAGAAGTCGCTCTCGAAGGAGGAGATCCTCAGCGCCTACCTGAGTCGCGCGCCCTATGGGATGAATCTCGTTGGGGTCGAGGCCGCTTCCTGGCGCTATTTTGGGAAGTCGGCGCAGACGCTGAACCTCCCCGAGGCCGCGTTGCTCGCGGGCCTGCCGAAGGCGCCCAGTCGCTTGAATCCATTGGAGCATCCGGAGCGCGCGAAGCTTCGGCGGGACTACGTGCTCCGGCGCATGCACGATGATGGATATATCGACGTGGAAAAACGTGACTGGGCTCTCGCCACGCCCGTCAGCGCCGAGTGGCACGACTTTCCCCGCCTCGCGCCCCACCTCGCCGTGCCCTTGTCGGCAGAGCTCGATAGGGGTGAATCTATTCGACTCACGCTGGACGGGACTTTGCAGTCGCGTCTTGAAAGGGATTTGCCCCACCACCTGAAGCAGTTCAACGGCACCATCACCAACGGCGCGCTGCTGGTGGCGGATGTGCAGACGGGCAATATCCTGGCGCGGGTGGGCTCGGCAAACTTCGAGAACACACCGGGCGGTGGGCACGTGGACGCGTGCCGCTCGCCGCGGTCGCCAGGCTCGACGTTGAAGCCCTTCCTCTATGGCTGGGCGATGTCGCAGCAGCAGCTCTATCCGAGCGAGGTGCTGCTCGACGATGTGGCGGACTATGGCGGGTATAATCCGGGCAATTTCGACGGTTCCTTCAATGGCGTGGTGACGGCGACGGAGGCCCTGCGCTATTCATTGAACGTGCCGGCGGTGGCGCTGCTGGGGCGCGTGGGCGTGCCAGGCTTTCTCGGCTACCTTCAAGGGGCGGGCCTGGGCACGATCACCCGTGACGCCGACGACTACGGCCTTGGCCTGGCCATCGGCAATTGCGAGGTGCGCTTGGAAGAGCTCGCGCGGCTGTATCTGTCGCTGGCCAGTCTGGGTGAGCAAAATGTGTTGCGGTGGCGCGAAGGCGCAGCGGCGGCCAACGGCGGACCGGTCTTTTCTCCAGCGGTTTGCCGCATGCTCTACGACATGCTGGCCCAGCCCTTCCCGAGCGAGGTGGCACCCGGGCTGACGCGCACCAGCGGCAACCTCAACCCCGTGTGCTGGAAGACGGGCACCTCCACGGGCTATCACGATGCCTGGACCTTCGCCTTTAACCGTCACTATCTTGTCGCCGTGTGGCTCGGGAACAATTCAGGGCAGGAATCGCGCCAGCTCATCGGCGCGCGGGCCGCATTGCCCCTGGCGGAGAAGGTTTTCCGTAGTCTTCCACCAAAATCCACGCCCGCGTGGCCCGGGGCCGAGCCTTCCGATCCTTCGATCGCCGTGTGCACGCGCTCGGGTTTGCCCGCGGCGGATCATTGTCCTGAAACGGCGAGCGTGGTGCTGCCCGCCTCGATCTGGCTGCACCGGCGCTGCACGCTTCACCCTGCGTCGCAGGCCGGCATCACCGTGGCGGCCGCCCAACCCGCCGACGCGACCCGCTGGGATCTCTCGGCGCTGTCGGCGGCGAAGGCCGATCTCGCCAACCTGGAAGCGCGGAGTCTCGCCATTGCCGTCCCGGCGCAAAGTGCCGAGTATGTGCTCAGCGGCGTGGCCGGGGGGGACCAACTGCGGCTCACTTCTTCACTCGGAGAGACGTTGGCACTTCACTGGTATATGGACGATCAGTATCTGGGCCAATCGGGGCCGGACAGTCCGGTTTACTGGCAACTATCCCTGGGCGAGCATCGCGCGACCTGCGTGTCGCTGGATGGCGCGACGAGTACTGTGCGCTTTTCCGTGGTGCGTCCGTCGGGCGGCGTGCCCATTCGGTGACCTTGGGTCGTATGGGGCCAATGTTTCTTCTCCATTCCACGCAGCCTATTACTCCCAAAGGACCCATACGACCCATACAACATCGCATACTGTCACCACCACATTGCGCGCTGTTATACTCCGACGGAAATCAGGACCTGACCACGTGACACAACCATGCGACACCACCGAAGCCTGCGGACCACTCGCGCA